>JAABUK010013781.1_pt1 | contig 10031 bp, 11 predicted proteins | sample 5559141 | NCBI WGS metagenome assembly JAABUK01 (sample SAMN10711869, study PRJNA513367) | rock metagenome | isolation source: Antarctica rocks | place: Antarctica: Victoria Land, Pudding Butte nord | collected 2016-01-03 | reverse complement strand
TCACCTTCATGCTGTGAGCCAAGGCAGTGAGCAAGCCAAGGCTGAGCAGGCGCTGTCTGTTGGCTTGCGAGTGTGTGAGGATGAGCAGCACATCCAGCAGCTGCATGCTCACTGCAGCTTGCATCTCATCTACTGTTGCGTTGGCTTTGCGTGCAACTGCATGAGCAGCACACAAATGGGTGTTTGTTTGCTCTGCCATTATGACCGAGATATGATGCATAGCTCAAGCGGAATGTGCTGTCAAGCCTGCATCAAGGCCTGACCAATCAACCTGTGGCCAAAATGCATCTCCCATGGATGCATGTCGCCAGTTTGTCCATCAGGCTTTGCCACTGGCAGTGGTAACCACCAAATTGCCTGACAAGCCAGACGCTGTCTCGATGACAGAGTCATCGCGTGCAGATGCCCAACAGAGTGGGTTTGGTCTATGGTCACAATGGTTTATGGCCAAGATGGGCATGCATGCTGACCTTGGCTGAGATCTGTTGGCAGCTGATGCAAAGCCTGTATCAGCCCTTCCAAAACAGCTTGGGGATGCCCTGCCTTGCACCCTGCTCCTCTTGAGGAAGTGAAGAATGACCGGGCTGCCTGCACCCTAGCCATGGGGCTGTGCCCTTGTCGAGTTGGGGTGCTCGGCTGCTTTGCCAGGCCTGCAGAGATGTATGGAGTCACCAATGAATAGTGAGCAGTACAGGGTATGGGATGTTGCTTTGGTGGGCCATACAAAGAGCAAGCCCACAATAGATGGCCAGAATCAACTGAACCTGGCTTGATAGATGTGTGCATGCTGCTGTTGCAAAACAAGGTCAGAAAGCTGAGGACCTAGTAGCATAAGGGCAATGCAAGCCAGGTGGCGCAAGAGATATATTTTGGCATTAGGCTGTACAACATTTGGTTTGATTCTGCTGCACACGTCATCTTACAGGTGCAAGACTCCGCAGCAGGCGTCAAGGCAAACCTGCGTGCTACATGTTACTTCATGCTCACTAAGGCGTGATGTATTCACAGGAGTCACCTCACCTGAAACTGGTTCATCAAGTCCCTGCCAGTCATTGAACACTTCCTTGAAGTGAGTCAAGAACTTGGTCAGTGCTGTCTTGGAATACTGCATGTGTAAAAAAGCATGTTAGTTCTTGGTTGTTTCAGGGCAAAACATAGCTCACAACAAGCTCGAGAGGTTGCCTTGACATCCGACTGGACCGAGTGCTCGTATTCGCGCCATAGCCATGCCAGTTTGGCTTCCCCGGAGTTGGACTCACTGCAGTCATCAGGCAAAAACTCGGGCATGCTAAGTCTCAGCTAGCTATGTAGACCTTGTGCCGACATAATTCACCACTGAACAGAACGTGAACGGACGACGCTTACTTGAAGGACGTTTCGGCATGACCTGCTTGTGCAGACGACTGCGCGGGACTGGCAGCATCGCCTGGAGTGTTGTCAAGCTTGCCGAAAAGACTGCTGAAAAGCGACTTAGCAAACGCCATCTACGATTGCGACGCGATACATGAGTAGTTTGTCGTCGGACAGCACATTGCGCTCCCAGTACGATGTACCGTCTGGACTGATCTCAGAAACATGTCTGACAGGTTTGCAAACGCTTTTCGACAGTGCACTGCTAGCCTTCTCGTGGCGAGTCAAGCAAGCATCGTCATCAGTTTACACGGCAGCGCCAGTGTTTGCTCCGTAATCGGAACGAACGCATCGGTCATGTGAGCAGTGATCCAAGTCCCTGTAGACTTTGTGTCAAAGTGCCCTGTCCTGGTTGAGCCCTGTTGACGACTTCGCCCTCTTCGGTTTCAAACAAGGTGTCGCTCTAGATATATTCTGAAGTACCGTTGTGATTACCAAATCCCGCCGCTAGGCAGCCGTAAAGGTGCTCATTCTGCACTGTCGACACCAATCCCTGTTGGTTACGGGTCATCATGACTCGCCTGACATGGCATTACAGATGCCATGCATTCGGAACAGCGCGACCCAGGCGATGCGCCACTGCCAGGTCGACAAGGCACGTGCATTGCAGTTCCTTCCACAGCAGGTCAGCAGCATGCTTGTTCCAGGTGAAGCAACTGCTTTTTCACCAACAGGCAGTTCACACCTTGTTATTGCACGCCAGTTTGCACTCTGACTGGTGCATATTGCTGAAGGTCTCCGCCGTCCCATGGAGCCACACCATTGGATGCAACCTCGATACACAAATCAGATGACAAATTGGCTGGCAATCTGCAACACTTGTTGAGCTTGTCTGCAAGCTGTGCACTTGCTGCCGCCATAAGCCTGCACAGCTTTGCTACACCACCAGCACAAGCCATCACAACAGAACAGCTGCTCTTTCTTGAAGCTTGGCGTGCAGTAGATAGGGCTTATGTCGACAAAACATTCAACAATCAAAGCTGGTTCAAGGTGAAGATCACCAGGTCATTGCAAGCATGCTGCTGCATATCTTTTCTGGTTGAGCTTAATTGTCGTTGTTACCACAGCTCCGGGAGCAGTATCTCAAGAATGAGCCAATGCATGACCGCACTGAGACATACACAGCCATCAGCAAATCAATCAAGACGCTCAATGACCCTTTCACACGCTTGCTGGAGCCGAGCAGATATTCAGCTCTAAAACGGGGCAATCAAGGTTCAGTCATAGGTGTTGGTCTGGAGGTGGGCTTTGGTGAAGGCACAGACAGCCAGCTTGTGGTAAGTCACCTTGATGCCAGGAGGTTACTCTGCTGTCATGAGCAAACAGTGACTTTTTGTGACCAGAGGCAAGGCTGACTCATTGAGTGAGTCTATGGTTTGTGTATGAGTACTGCGCATTGTTTGGTGATTTTCTGTGCCATGCCTGGACCGTGGGCATTAGGTATGGCCATGCTACTTTGCCTTGCACAGATGCTATGGAGCACTACAACACTAGACTTGGCAGTCACAGCGTCAGCAACGGGAGTAGGAGCAAAAGCAGTAGCATGAGGGTCATGCATATAGGCAACAAACAGCATGCTGGATTGGATGCAGGTGGTCACGCCAGCACCTGGAGGGCCAGCAGAGAAAGCAGGATTGAAGTCTGGAGATGTCATAGTGTCCATAGATGGCAAACCAACTAATGGCCTGTCGCTGTACGACGCAGGGGACATGTTACAAGGTGCAGAGGGCTCTCAGGCATGTGCAACACACCTGTGCCATCATGTTAGCTGTGAACTTGACTGAAAGGTGTGCTCTGTGGTGGGTTGTCGGGATTAGGCTACGCCCATGTTTCTCCATAAAAGCTCAAGTAAGCCGCAGTGCAAGGGCATGCATGATCATGTCCGCAACATGTCAGCTGCTGCTGCGGTAATTGTCCTGTTTCAGGTTGGCAAGCTTGCATGTTTGGCAGGCTATGCTACAAGCAACATTGGTGTAGAGAAAATTTGCTCCACTGGATTGTTGACCATGGTGTGAAACAGCCAAAGCAACAGCGTCCAGCATGCACAGATGCAAAGAGCTCAGCATCTCTCCCTGCACATGTGTGCAATATCAACCTATCACTCACTCTGTGCCGTGCATTTTCAAATACAGACACACCGAACAAACCATGGAAGTTCAGTGATAATGATAATGGACACTACAGGTCACATTAGACGTGGCTTCTGATGCCAAGTCAAGAGAGTTCAAGCTGACAAGGGAGCGCATTGCACTGAAGCCGGTGTCCTTCCAGATGTGTGGACCTGTGAGTGACACAGTCGGCCCTTCTGAGGCTTCTGGCAAGCTGGCCTATGTCAGGGTGGCCACCTTCAACAAGCAAACCACAGAGAATGCCAAGGCAGCCTTCAGGCAACTCAAGGCAGAAGGCGCAAGCAGGTATGCACTTGGGAAAACCCTAGTAACAAAATGGCCCTCAGAGTGCTTGAAGTTGACGACCCTATCCAAAACTGCAGAAAGCTGGTGCTTCCTTGCAATCTTGTGTAATGGTGCTTCTCCTCCTGATGACGCGATATCTGACTGATGGATTCATTGATTGTAGTTTGTATCCAGGGTGTCTAAGGCTGATGCTTGATTCTTGCCCATTGCTCAATGACGATAGCGCTATGCACAGCATACTGAGCCCAAGACCCTCCATATCACCAAGTCCTGATGATACTCAATTTTGCAGCAGATGCTGAGCAATCTTGCTGAGCGTCTGCATGATTGTCTCCTGATGTTTCTTTGTATTTGATCACCTTCAGGTATGTCCTGGATGTGCGAAATAATGGCGGCGGTCTTTTCCCTGCTGGAGTGGAGCTAGCTCGCATGTTGATAGAGAGCGGAGATATAGTTCTCATTGCTGACAGTCAGGGAGTCATGGACTCATATGAGGCCACCGGCACATCCATTGACAGCAAGGCTCCTGTTGCAGTCCTGGTCAACAAAGGCACAGCAAGCGCATCAGAGGTAGCGACCATGGGCCTCTCTAGTCATCAGTCATGGCTCGTATGGTATTGTTGAGGCACTCCCTCTATGACAGCCTTCAAGACTGGCAAATCCATTTGCATTGCGCTTGCACCATCATTGCATCATCACTGCCTCTAGATCATTATGGCATACCCTTCACATGCTTGCTTGGTGTAACCAGGTGGATCAAGATTGCCCTGCAGCAGAAGATGCATGCAATGTGGGACTCCTGTATGTTCCAACTTCCTGCTTGGGCACATGTCTTGCGCTCAATCCACCTGCCCAGCTCCATACTTGAGTATTGCACGATCAGGCTTGCAGTGCAGCTGTATCCGCTGCTGGATGATCCTGTAAAGGGGCTACTTGCATTTGCTATCTAACATGATGGTTATTGGTTATGCTTGGCATCAGGCAGACATATCTTGGTCACATGCAGACATGTCTTGGTAACAGGCAGACGTATCTTGGTAGCAGGCAGACGTATGTTGCATGTGCAGGTGATGGCAGGGGCTCTGCAAGACAATAAGAGAGCCACCATTGCTGGTGAGACAACTTTTGGCAAAGGCTTGATACAAACTATTGTTGAGCTCTCAGATGGCTCAGCGGTATCTGTAACTGTTGCAAGATATCAAACGCCGGCAGGCACCGACATAAATAAAGTGGGCATAAAGCCTGACATTGTGTTGGAAGACCAGACACTATTACCCACAGATGGGCCAAAGTTTTGCAAAGTGATGGCTTCTGGTTCTGCACCAAAATTGTTTTTGTAGATGTAACTGTATATCTTAATTTTGTTGTCGGTGTGTGTGTGTGTTTGTGTATAGGTCATGGTTGGTGTGTCACCAGTTTGTGTGCTTGAGTAGCAAGCAAGTCTTGCTTCTAGCTGACATTTGACCATCAGTTCCACATGGTGTGACAGAGTGAGTGTCCATGCATTCATGCAAGTACCCGACCTTTTGCCAAGGACAGTCTGTAATTCTGCCTTGTGACCCCTGGCTGCCTCGTGACACCTGGAAGAACTTGCAATGACGGCAATGTCAATGTCGTCACCATGTACATGTGAGTATGCGAGTTGAAGGAACGAATTCCGTACCAGACAAGACAGACAACAAAGTGAAGCAAAGGCCGCATCTTGCAGACAACCTGGCATGTATGCAGAACTGGAAGCTGTGTAATCATGCAAGCTTTAAAACACGGGTGGTGCATGTGTTGCAGCAGTCAGCCTGGAGTATCAGCCCTCCGACATGATGACCACGTCCATCCCAGACGGATGACCATTGTGTTTCTCAAAATTGCAACCAACACAGGCTGCCTCCATATGCAGGTTGCATGACAAACTCTTGACCTGCAGTCTTTAAGTTACTGCAAGCAACAGCCTACTACAGCAAAGCTGCTGCTGCGCTGGAATGCTCTTGTGTCCTGAGCTGACTGCAAGCATGTCCAGGTCTGCAATCAGCTGCCAATGCAGTCTTGAGTATGGCAGAGGCTGTGGTACTGCGGCTGTGCTGCTGCTGTGCTACTGCTGCTGTGCAGCCTGTAGCTGTGGCTGTTTTCCTTATGATGGACCTTATGATGGACCAAATGCTGCCAAGGATACAGCATTATCAGCTGGCTCTATGCAGCAGGCTGCTTGAGTAGAGAACTTGACAGCAGGGTCACCAAAATGATGCATGCAATGGCCACAGACCAACAGCCATGAGTGATTATTCATGTTACAGGTCATATCTAGATGTTGCTTGGGTACAGCATCACTCGTACTCGGCCGCCCTGCAACACAAGATGATCTGTGAGTCACTTGCAAGCCAGCTGAGACATGATGGTGCACAATGCCATGATGCATGACAGAAGCAGAACAAAGCAAGGTGTTCCAGCTCAATGCAACTGTGCTGTTCTCACCAATGAGATGGGTGGTAGGTTCTTCCTGAACTTTGCTCTTACGGCACCAATGTTGCCATGTGCCCGGGTGACCTGCAGAAGTAATCAGCAAGAAATCATTGTCCTGGCTTACATGTCACGCAAAAGCCTCTCATCACAGCTGGCACTAACTATTTCAGTGATGCATCTTTACATGGTTCGCACTGCACTTGCCAGAAGCTGTGAGTACAAGCTATGTCACTATAGTGCTGACCACTGTACCGATGACGACTTGAGACCAGCATGTTGTTTTTTGCCATGCTAATTTGGACCAAGATGAATTTTTGTGTGTTGCTTACTTTGCCCCAGATGACCCTGTACTTAGATCCCTTCTTCTCTGTCTTGGCTTTGTAGATGTATGCTATTCTCTTGCCAAGGTAGAAGTTTGTCTCTGGCTTGCTGGCAACACCGTCAATTGATATCAGAGAGGTGTGGTTTGTCTGGTTAGACTTGCCCCTGCAAAGCACGCCTTACTGTGAGCCTGCTGCCAAGTCGATGATGTTGGTGACGTGAGTGAGATGTTGAGGCAGACACGCACCTCTTGTAGCCCATGATAGACCCAGGCACATACAACCTGCAAGTGTAGCAGGCCCAGTAGGTCAGCCGACATAACAAAGCTAACTCCACCTGGACTTGCAGCTTGAGTGCTTTTGCGAGGCGCACCTGATGCGCTCTCCGCCCATCTTGACGTGCTTTACTCTCGATCACACCGGCGACTTCTGCGCCCTAACAACGAAAGAAGCCAACTTGGCACTGCAGATCGCCGACACTGCCAAGCTATGAAATTTAGATTCAAGGAAACAAGGAAGACGAACAGGCTTCCAGCAGTCAGTCGTGCAATATTTCATGACATGCATCCTGCCACTGACTTGCGCAATAGGAATGTCAACAGCGCATCATGTGCTGAGCTGCAGCTTTGCGCAATGGTACCCAGTCTTTAAGTCGGTTAGCTTCCGTAGTCAGGTTGTAACGCTGCCCAAGAAATTCGTAGACTACCTGGTCCAGGACGGAGTATACCTACCAGACAACAACTCGGCGGTGAGGTTATCGCCAGATGCTCTTGCAGTTTCAAGCGTGATCGCAACTTCTCAGTCGTTGTTTGCATGCATCGCAGTTGCCCAAACGTTCTGCCCCTGATCCAACTGCAACCGAGGACGAATACCGTGACTGGAGCGACAGCAGCTCTTCTGATTCAGACGACCCACAAACGGTAGCATGCACCCTTGATCGATTTTCGTATACAGATGGACCAGACTGTTTGCCTAAGACAACAAGCTATGTTTGTGCAGACCAGCCACTTCCCAGAGGTTCTGGCTGAAGTTCAACAGGCGATAGAGGTCCTTGGTGGCACTGTCATACCCAAGCTGAACTGGAGCTGTCCCAAGGTGTGTAGACTGAACAAACATCTTTCAGTAATCCTGCAGTGCTTGTTGTAAGCACTGTCAGTATCAAAATTGCGGATCGAGTGAAAATATGCCTGGCTCATGATTACTTCTCATCATCAACGACTTGAATGTGTCTGCACCACGCACTGAGTGCAGGATGCAACATGGATTACGGCCAGCAACAGCATCAAATGCACCAACGCAGATGAAGTGCCACTGCTGCTCAAATCATCCGATAGAGTTGCTCATGACATATGCAACACATTTGACAGCTGCGGAGGGCAGCCACAACAGGATGTACCATACACACTAGTTCTCAAGAAATACTATGATCTTAAACCTGAGCGTGAGTTCAGATGCTTTGTGCAAGGTCATGATCTCATAGGTATGTCCTGCTTCTTTGTGTGCTCTACTTTGCTTGTGGAGCGTTACTGTTGCAATTTATGCCCCTTCTGTAGTGGCAGCTGCACTGACATTCATATCATGATGCACAGCATCATTGCGCTGATCAGCTGTTGATTGGCAATGATCAGATGTGTTGTTGTGGTCAGCTAGTGCCTAGCATGGCGTCAAGTGTGCATATCATGAAGCAACATCTCATGTTTCACAACTGTCATGCACAGGTGTGTCTCAGAGAGACGTCACTCAGCACTTCCCAGCACTTGCTGATGAAGCTAGTGACCTTGAGGAAATCATTCTTGAGTTCTTTGAGGAACACATACAGCACAAGTTTCCAGACCCTGACTGTGAGCAGTCTGCACTGGTTTTGTGCTGTGATGGTCAAAAACCTGTGTTGCAGTCCATCATGTATCTGGCATTCATTTTGTGCTTGATGGATACATGCTGTGTTCGCAGTAATGTTGCCAGCGCATTGTTGTTTTGGCCTCACATCATTTCAGCATGTGTGTCTTGTGTATGAGCTCCAAAGGCTTGTCTACAAGCATTGCCCGGGGCAGCAAGTCTGCATGTTGTTGATGTCTTGCCACACAGCAGCCATGCACATTGTATGCATTAGACAGCACTGGTGGATGAGTCATGGAACAACGTTTGCCGAGTTCATGAGGCACAAGTCATTGCTTGCAAGCTGCATATATGGCTTGTGTTGCACATATGTTGCAAACATGTTCTGCAGACATGTGAGTGCTTGAAAAGCTTGACAGCAATGGTTTGGCTTGCAGATACTATGGACGTGTATGTTGCCACGACTGGCACTGTCAGGCTGATGGATTTCAACCCTGTTAGAGGGTCAACAGCGCCATTGCTGTTTGATTGGGATGAACTAGGCTATGGTGAGAGCACTGCTAAACGCGCATGTTGCAAAGATGCAAGCATCAAATTATGCTTTGTGGCAGCTCAATTTAAAGCACCATAAACAGGATCAGCATTCCAGCTCATCAACAAGGACACTGTTGGCCAGCCAGACAATGTATGTTTGCAGTGCGCACAGCATTGTATTGGTGTGCAGCCTAGCATTTCCTTCCGTCCTGCCTTGTGCATGCTAGGTTTAGGCTGACAACATGTTTTACGATGGTCAGGGCATGTCTGCAGGTGGTAGCAGAGCCAATGCTGCACATGAGCAAGACGCAAATGCACGAAATGGTCATGCTCGTATGCGTGCTTCAGCCCCGGCAATTAATGGTGATGCTAGTGCTGCCTCAGCAAAGCCCCTGGACTTTCGAATTTTGACTGAGCCTATAGCTATGCGACCAAATAAAGGAGCATACGGAGTGCCTTTTGATCTGGTTGACACTTCTCAGGGGAGTGCAATGTCTGAAATGCTGCAGCAGTTACAGGAAGCTGACACTGCTTTGACCGCAATGAACGTCATGAACCAGAGTGCGCAGGCTACAGAATGATGTTTGCATCACACAATGATATCGTGCATAGCCTTGAGCTGATCTATGTGCCATCACAGGTAATGTTCCAAATGCAGTTGCACAACATAGCCCTGATAGACGCAGCTGAACATTGTGCAACATGTAGAGTCAAAAGTCAATCAATATTGTTCATATAAACTGACATAATCACAAGCTGTTGGAAGAAAATAGGGCAATTGCTCCAGAAAGTGCAAATTGGTGAGCATGGCATAAAGGGCCTGCAGCAAAATCTGCTAGTATACCTACTGCTAGTAGTCGAGTTGCCGAACAATGAGCATGGACAGCAGTAGAAAGACATTAGCTTGCAGAGTTGTATCAGCAGAGACCATACCCTCTTGGATGCACCAGCGGGAGTGCACACATGTGTGCAGGCTGGACATTTGAACGCGCTGCAAATAACGCTTCAGTGCACCTGTATACAGGCTTGTGGTTTGTCAGAAGCTCAATGGGGCCTTTTAGAC
>JAABUK010013780.1_pt1 | contig 10031 bp, 11 predicted proteins | sample 5559141 | NCBI WGS metagenome assembly JAABUK01 (sample SAMN10711869, study PRJNA513367) | rock metagenome | isolation source: Antarctica rocks | place: Antarctica: Victoria Land, Pudding Butte nord | collected 2016-01-03 | reverse complement strand
CCGACTTCGCCGCGTTCTGCGGCCGCCACGGCCTCGCGCCGCTCCCGGCGGCGCCACAGACCCTCGCGCTCTATCTCAAGGTCCTCGAGACCCAGCGTAGCCGCTCGCCGGCTGGTCTCGCGGCCGGAACGGTCGGACTCTCGCTACCGACGCTGCGTCGGCGGCTCGCAGCGATCGCTAGCCGCCACGCGACGGCTGGACTCGAGACGCCGACGGAGCACTCCCTCGTGCGACGGCTGCTCCGCCGATACAGCCGCGCCCGCGGCACGGCCGTGCGGAAGAAGGAGCCGCTCCTCATCGAGCAGCTGCCGGCAATACTGATCGCGATGCCGGACGACCAGCTGGCGACACGCGATCGGGCGCTGCTGCTGCTGGGCTATGCCGGGGCGTTTCGGCGGAGCGAGCTCGTCGCGCTCGATGTTGACCAGCTGCGGTTCTCGCGAGCGGGGTGCTACGTGTAGATCGCGAGCGCAAAGAACGACCCGCGAAAGAAGGGGCGCGAGCTCTTCGTGCCACGGCTACCGGCGACATCGCCTAAGTCAGAGCTGTGCGCCGTAGCTGCGCTCGAACGTTGGCTCGCCATCGTCGGGACGGCAGGGGCGGTCTTCCGGACCTCCGATCTACGCGGGCAGCTGACCACGACGCGGCTTGACTCGGGCGACGTTGCCCGGATCCTACGACGACGGACAGCCTCTGCCGGCGTCTCCGGCGACTTCGCAGGGCATTCGTTGCGACGTGGGTTCATCACGAACGCGGCGAAGAAGAAGATCCCGATCGAGAACATCAAGCGAGTCACAGGGCAGCGCTCCAGCGGCATCGTGCTCAACTACATCGCCGCTGCAACGATCGACGATGAGCCGCCACTACTCGAAATCGTTCGCTAGCTTATGGCAGGTAATCTGCTGACGTGCCACAGGCTACCGGCGTGAGCAGTGAACCTTCGCCGTATGAACCGCAACCGCGTCAACGCGGTTCCTCGATTGCAGCGATTATACAAAGATTGCAGCGGGACGCTGGCGCCACCGGGGCATAGCTAGCGGGTATCGTAGCCGAGGAGACGTTGCGAGATGTCGCTTGCGACCTCGTAACATTCGCACGCCTCGGCTGCGAGTCGTTCGCGATCGACGACGCGGATATGACCGCGCGCGTATTCGATGACGCCTGCATCGCCGAACGCCGCCGCTGCGACGCTTACGCCCGGCCGACGGACGCCGAGCATGTGCGCGAAATCGACTTGCGTGAGCGCAAAGGCACGGCCGGCCGCACGATCGGAGGCGCTAAGCAGCAAGCGCGCGTAGCGTCGGCGCAGAAGATGAAACCGGTTGCATGCCGAGAACTGCGCGACGGTTTCGAAGCGAACTTCGGCGTAGCGGAGCGCGCGCGCGCGCAGTGACGGGTCGGCTTCGAGGCAAGCGACGAACGCGTCCGTATCGACGCGGAGGAAGGCGCCTGCGATCTGGACAATCGCGCCCGCTGCGCTGAGGTCGCATCCGAGGGCGAGTTCGACGCCGTAAAAGCCCTCGCAGCCGATCGCTACGAGTTCAATCGTGCTGCCGTCGCGCGTCGTCGCGACCATCGAGATCGCGCCCGTCGTCGGGAAGAACACGTGCCGGATCGGCGTGTTGACGCGCGCGATTGTCGTGCCGTTCTTCGCGAGCACGGGCACGAGCTGCCGCTCGAGGAGCAGCGCGGACGTGGATGACAGCGAATCGATGAACCGATTGCCGCTTCGGGCCGTTCGTTCGAGGGCGATTATCGCGTAACCCAATCAGCAGATGAAGTTGCCGGTCCTTCTCGAAAACTTAATATAACCCTGGTTGCCGTTCAGCGGCGCTCTCAGCGGCACGTGAGTTTTCGACTGTTGAGCGAGGAAGGAACGTCTTCGAGCGACGTCACGACCAGATCGGCTCCGGCGCGTTCGAGACACCGGATCGATCGTCGAGAACGACTGTGGGCGGAAAGCTCTCGTGAAGCTAGGCATTCAATAAAGTCGGCGGGTTCGAGAACAAAACTGGCACTCGCGCATATCTTTGTTTCCGTACTGGAAATAACTATCAATGAACGCGACAACCTCGACGTGCAGTTGCGGCCACTCCTGGGCTGATCATGCTTTGATTGATAGTTCCACTACTAACTGTCGTGTATGCGAGAAAGCAATATGCAATAACGCGCTTCCCTTTACGCAGTGCCCAATGCCGAGTGACGAGGCAGCCGTAGTAATCAAAGGTTTTAGACGCGATCGATTTCGTACGACCCGGAATGCATCATGATCGACGAATGTACGCCTGTTTGAGTCTTTGCAAAGACTCGAACGAGCTCGTTTCAAATTGAGGGGAAACCCCGAGAGCCCGGCTCCGGGAAATGAAAAGGCGGCGGCGTAACTCGTGGATATCTAAACCCCCACAAGGAACGCCAACCGTGAAACGATCATATCAAGATCAGCCCCGCGTTGCCATCCCCAGCGCCGAAGAGATGCCTGTTTTGCTCGAAGAAATGTGCCGCATGAAGCTCAGCGAGCTTTCCAAGCGGTACTCGAGGCAGAGGTGGATGCCGCGCTCGAACGCCTACGATATCAACGGCAATCATCTGACACCAAAGTGGGATATCGAGATGGGCACGATCGTCTGCGCACGATTGCCTCGAATCGCGGGCCAATCAAATCCGGAGACCACGGGTGCGGGGCGCTCGCTTTCGATCCGAGGCGTTGCCGCGGCATCGGCGACGACTTCAAAGTGTTGATCGAAGCGTGACCGAGCTCTGGCTGGACGGGCTTGCCACGCGTGATTTTGAAGGGACCTTACGCGCTTTCCTGGGCGCAGAAGCACCGCTATCTGCAGCTGACGATCATGCGCACAAATCGTCAGCTGCTCGCGGATTTTGCTTCGTGGAACGAACGGCCGCTCCACGATTTAGATCGCTCGTTACGCCGCGGCTTCATTACCGACGCGGCAAAGAAGAAGGTGCCCATCGAAAACATCAAGCGGGTAACTGGGCAGCGATCTAGCAACGTAGTCCTGAATTACATCGCCGCTGCAACTATCGACGAACAACCGCCTCTGCTTGAGATCGTCAATGGAACGGAGTGCGACTGATCAACAGTCAACCTTACAATGGAAACTCTTTTTTTGTCTCTTGGTTACGTGCCAGGCGTGCCAGCACGGCGTCGTCGCACATGAACCGAGTGGTTGCACGAGCGTGAGATGTCAATGCGAGCTAAGTCGACACGCTTTAATCGACGCAGAAGTTGACTTCTGCAAACGCGAGATCTCGCAAGCCTGGAGCAGCTTGACTTCATCATCCTGACGACTTGCGAAGACGATGCTCATCGTGAAGGCTAAGCAGGCAAATCGTCGTCGTCCGAGACTTTTTTAGCTCGATCGTCTAGCTTTTCGGTTCCTACCGAGTTCTCCGGCTTGCTCGGCTGCTTACGATCCTCAGAGTTGCTATCCTTCGCATTGGGATCTTTTTCGGACATGTTCATTACTCCCAGCTGTTAGCTTGCGAACACCAGGTTCCGCGTTTCCGGCCGTCGAGCCGCCTTGAGCGCCACTTCCCGTCGTAGGAAGGCAGCGCCCTCATCGGCATTGCTCCGATCCTGCTGACAAGACGCTGAACGGGAAAGAGTTGCCAATGAAACGTTCACCGATGACCCTGATCGCACTTGGAGCCATGTTAGCGGTTTCGACGGCTTTGCCGAGTATGGCTACTTCAACGCTCTCTTCCACCGATAAGTCGTTCGCGCTCAAGGCGGCGCAAGGCAACGCCGCCGAAATCACCGATGCCGGCATTGCAAAAAAGAACTCCTCGAATACGGACGTCCTTGCGTTCGCACAAAAGATGATCACCGACCATGGCAAAGCCGGAAAACAGTTGAGCGCAATCATCACACCGATGGGCTTGACAGCTCCTGAGGCACTCAATCCCATGCAGACGGCTGCCCATCAGAAGCTCGAAACCCTGCATGGAGCTGCGTTCAATAGTGCGTACCTCCATGGGCAACGGATTGCTCATGAGAAGACGATCGAGCTCTTCAAAACTGAAGCGGCGACCGGGTCGAATTCGAAACTCGTTGCCTTTGCGAAGATGACACTTCCAGTCATCGAGGGGCACCTTCAGATGGACGAGAGTGACGTACGTGCGATGAGCTCGAAGTAGCTTTTGAAGCAATCGTCGCGACGGCCTCAAGCCGTCGCGGCGAGCTTTATCAGAATGCAACTTCTAGTTCCGGCATACAAAGGTAACGGTTAGTGACCGCGTGGTCGGGAACAATCGGATCGAGTTCGTTGATACAAGCGCTCTTCGACCGATCCAAGGAGATTCCATGATCGCCCGTTTCGTGAAGATCATCGCCCTATCGATACTCGTCATGTCAGGGCTGGCCGGAGCATCAGCCCTTGCTGATGGTTTACCGCAGGTCCCCGGTGCGACCCAGAAGGCTCAAGCGGGCGGCATGACCGCCGGCGCCTCACTCGAGGGACCAAGCGGATCGGCACTCGAGCCGTATTTGATAACCTGGTTACTGCCAGCTTTTGGAATCATTGCGTTTGGCTTCTGCCTTGCGGTTGATCGGCGACTTCGTGCCAGCAGGAAAAGCCACGCGGCCCTCATTCGAACATTGAGGTCATGACATTGCGCATACCCCCCACGAAAAGAGGGTCAGATGGTCGATACGTGCGTCACCGTCGGCCCTACTCGAGACTCGGTGATAATGGCCGCTTTCCATTAACGAGTAATCTACAACGCGACTGACGCTACCACTGCATCAGTAGCGTAACAACGAACACGAATCGGGAAACATTCATATGGACACAGCAAACGCACCAACATCTTAAGGAGTCTTCGATGGCAGCACCTACAATCAATACGTACCTCAGCGATATGCTTGCTCTTGAACAGCATCAACTTCAACCATTGCAGTCGCAGGCATCGGATGGAGAGCTCTCAAAGTTTCCTGCTGCGAAAGCGTGCGTTGATTCAGCCGTACCGATGGTTCAGTCGCATATTAACGCGTTAGAAGCTCGTTTAGAGGAGCTCGGCGGCCACGCGGGAGTTGGCGCTAAGACTGGGATCGCGGCGGCCGCCGGTGCCGTAGCTGCTGCTGTCAACCACGTCCGTAAGACGGAATTCTCGAAAGATCTTCGCGACGATTACAGCAGTTTTTCTTTAGCATCGGCAAGCTACACGATGCTGCACGCGACGGCTCTCGGTATGAATGACTCTGAAACCGCGGCCCTGGCGCTTCGGCATCTCAAAGACGTCGCATCCATGGTCGTTAAATTTGCCGATGCATTGCCGTCGGTAGTTCTCGATGAACTGCGAACGGAAGGAGCGACCGTCGATCCTTCTGTTGCCGGCACCGCAAAGAAAAATCTTGACGAGGCATGGAAAAGCGCCGAAAGAGGCTCAGGCTCGACGATTTAGTCGGTAGCGCCGAGAGATATTCCGAAGCTCGTTTTGGCTAGACTCGCCTTTCGAGTCACTTGAGGTTCGAGCAAGCACGTTAGCGCCTCACGGCGCTTCCTCCTCAAGCCGATGCTCAAAGCGGAGGGTCACGCAAATGTTTGCGTGACCCTCCTTTCTTCTACGATACGTATTCGCTACGCGACGGTTCGAGCACTGGTATACTCAGTGCCGTCGCCATGCGCTGGCCGAATACGGGGTCGACCTTCGAAAAGATCGCGACGGCACGCTCGCGAATGGGCGGCGGAACTCCGTTGGCTATCGCGCCATATCCGCGTAGACGTCGACGAATGGCTCAATTGTAGCGGGATTACGGGCCAACATTGTTACGATCTCGAGTGCTCGATCGAACGGAACGAGATCGTCATGCTGATCTCGACGCCATGGGTCAAGCTTAAAATGTGCGATCGCACGGCCAGCTGTTCTGCAGGCGTTAACGCGTAAACGAACGTCCTTCGGCTCAATCTGAAGCGCCTGGCCAGCAAGTGCTTCGAGCTCTATGTTGGGATGCGATCGTTGTAGCCAGAGCTTTCTGATCATACCGCGTGCTCGCATGGACGATGCGAGTCGGCCCGGGTTTTCGACGAGGTAGTGACGCTGGCCGCGAAGATGTGCGTCAATAGCCTCCAGATCCGAGGCGAAGCCTCCCGGCACACGCCCCGTACGTCTTGTGCTGGTGATCACTGTGACACCAAGATCGTGCTTAAAGCGCAGATCTTCGAGCAGCAGAGCGCGATATAAACCGAGATCCTCTAGCACCGGTACCAACGGTACGCCTCCAACGCGACGGAAGGCGAGTGCATGCAAGGCAAGGCTTGCGCCTTGATGATTGCCGTGTCGTGGCCACGGGTCCCATGGTACCGGATCTAAAAGCGTTTCCAGGCGCACGAGTGCATTGCGATACTCTTGGTCTAGTTCAATCGACGTTCGCTCGAGATCATCGAGGGAAATATCAGGGATGATATGGCCGCCTACAGCATCGACGTGCGATAGTGCCCGCAGTGTTGAGGCAATCCATTGATCGCCGACCCGAGAGTCTGCGTCGGTCGTAGCGACGATGCCACGACGGCCACTGGTGGTCATGCGCTCGGCCGCAAGCGCCATGACCGCTCCGCGGGCATGACCGGCATGCGGTTGCGCGTCGAGCGAATGCTGCTCCAAGACGTGCAGCGCGATCTCAGGGTGTTTCGCTTTGAATGCGCGGGTGCGACGCGCCGTCTCGTCGCACGATCGGTTCACAAACACGATAATCTCGTACGAGTTATACGCTACTTGGCGCAAAGCTGAATCATACTGCAGCACGAATGGCGCCAGTGCCGCCTCGATCGTGGCCTCCTCATTCGACGCCGGAATAGCTACCGAAATTTTGCACTCTTGCCGAACCGCTGGAATCGAAACCGATAGCGGAGCGCTTGCTTCAACCACGCCCTAGTGTTAGTCACACGTTAGAAGTTCCATTTACGATTCCGGTCAGGGCGACTCGCGGAGGCGTAGCGGTAATCCAAGAAGTAAACAACGAGAAAAGGTCACGTCGTCTCCGACGTGACCTCCATCCCGGCGTTGCTAAACGTTGTTCTAAGCGACGGGTTCGAGTACCGGTAGATTGAGTGCCGCTGTCATTCGCTGGCCAAATGTCGGGTCGACTTTCGTGAAGATCGCGACGGCCCGCTCGCGAATCGGCGGTGGAACGGTCTGCATGTGCATCGTGATCGTCTCGATCATGCGGTCCTGGCCGTCCTTACCGATGACGCGCCAGAACATCGTAGCCTGTGAAAAGTCATCGTTTCCGGGCGCGTTCTGCTCGTAGCGTCCGGTCGCTTCGCGCAGAGCCGTCTGTGGCTCGGCGAATTTCATGCTCGCCTTCGGGCCCTTATGACTGTTGGGAGCGTAATTTACTCGGGCACCCTGATTGTCGCCGCGCGGCATCACGCCATCGCGCTTGTACGGGTTGTCGACCTTCGTACCATGCGCAGTATTGACGTCGAGCTGCTCGTAGTTGCCGCCAAGACGGTAACGATGCGCGTCGGCGTAGGCGAAGAGCCGTGCTTGCAGCATCTTGTCCGGCGATCCATAAATGCCGGGCACGAGGTTCGCTGGCGAGAACGCCACCGACTCGACCTGCGCGATGTAATTTTCGGGATTCCGATCGAGGACCATCCGGCCGACGGGAATGAGCGGATAATCCTCGTGCAGCACGACCTTCGTGACGTCGAAGATGTCGTACTTGTAATCGAAGCCTTCTTCGAACGGGATGATCTGCACGGAGAGCTTCCACGACGGGGGATTGCCCGCGTCGATACGGTTGAAGAGGCTCAGCGTGTACGAATCGAGCTTAACCTCGTCGGCGCGGATCTGACCCGCTTCTGCATCGGAAAGGTTCTTAATGCCCTGCTCCGTGTGGAAATGGAACTTGACCCAAAACTTCTCGTTCGCGTCGTTGTACCACATGAATGTGTGCGAGCCGTAGCCGTTCATGAACTCGTAGCCGGCCGGCAGCCCGCGATCGCCCATGAGCCACATGACCTGGTGAATCGACTCGGGCGCGAGCGTCCAGAAATCCCACTGCATCGCATGGTCACGCTGATGCGTCTGCGGATCGCGCTTCTGCGAGTGAATGAAGTCCGGAAATTTGTACGGATCGCGCAGGAAGAAGATCGGCGTCGCGTTGCCGACCATGTCCCAATTGCCATCCTCGGTGTTAAACTTCACCGCGAAGCCACGCACGTCGCGGTAGGCGTCGGCGCCACCCGACTCAGTCGCAACGTGAGAGAAGCGCGCCACGAGCTCGGTCCGCTTGCCGGCGCCGTTGAACATCTTCGCCTTCGTGTACTCGGACATGTCATGCTCGAGCTCGAAATAGCCGAACGCACCCGCGCCCTTCGCGTGCACGACGCGTTCCGGGATGCGCTCGCGATTGAAGTGCGCGTTCTTCTCGAAGAGCCACGTATCTTCGATCACGATTGGACCGCCGGGACCCGCGGTCATCGAGACCTCGTTCGATGCGACGGGCATGCCGCTCCCGAGCGTGAGCGTGCCTTCCATCTCGCCCGTCGGCCAGGCGTTCTTCCCGAAGCCGTTCGGCGACTTCGCGAGGATCGGGCCGTCGCTACCGGGCGGCACGGGTGCATTGCCCTTCATGTTCGGCGGCCCCGACGGCTCGAACGGTGCGGTCAAGCCACCGGGGGCGAGTGTCGAGCCATCCGCAGTCTGCGTCGGATTGCGCTCCTTCAAGGAGCTCTTCGCATCAATCTTGGCCGCCGGCGCCTCCGAGCCGTTTGTCGCTCTTTTCGGTCCGCCGTGTTCCATCGAAACCTCACCCAAGCACGCAAGCGTGCAGCCACGAGTACACGTTATGATACCCAATGCGACTCGAGCTCCTTCAAAATGTAGTCGAGACGGAACGGCGTGCTTCATATCGGTCTTCAGCCTCCCAAACGCGAAAGGCGAAGCCGTGGATGATAATGCGCTTCCCGCGAACGTCGCCCGACGGCTCGGGCTATGAGCGCCGATACCGCCGTCGCCGCGGCAGCCGCCGCTGGCAACACAGCATGGGTCAGCGCGGGCGCCGGGTTTATCGGATCGATCATCGGCGCAGGTGCCGCGATTGTCTCGCAGGTCGTCACACAGGATCTGATCACTAAGCGAGCTCGAGATGACAAGGCAAAGCTCGCCGAAAAAGTGCGGGCGTTGTTTCTCAGTCGGCTCGCCGATTTGGGCGCCAATACGATATCTCGAGCAACGTATCCACGCGACAGCTACGATCCCATCATCAGTTCCCTCGCCGCCCTGCGAGAACTTCATCAAGATAATCAGATCGTTCTTGAACTGGAAGTCATCGAGCAAGTCGCCGTCGCTACGGCGATAACGGTCGCACGGCTGCGCTCGTGAGTCTAGGTGCGATTGTTGACGTGCAAACCATGAACGTAGCTAGCGCTCGTAAAGAACTGCTCTTTTGCATCTACCGAGCGACCAACGTCGCTATCGGACTTCTCGGCTTAACGGCCGACATGAGCCGCCCGACGGACTTTGATCTCGCAGAAGAGTAGGGTCCGACGCGCGCGATCTATGTGACCACTCGATAGCCAGCGGCTGCCCGCAATCCTTTATTCCACGGGCTTGCGCGCCAGATCGCGACGTCGCTACGCTGCGTTCATGAAGACCTGCGCGAACTGCCTAGCTCATGATTACTCCATTAATCTTGAGTCGCGCGGAGCCTTGCGGCCATTCGGAAACGGACAGGCGACTGCGAAACACCGGGCATACCCGCGCTGGCCGGCTCCTCGAATTGTAATGCGGAAGTCAGAAGCGGTCGTGAGAACGCAGCCATTCTCAGGCACGGGAGCCGCGACGAATAGCGACGGAAGAAGAGGGCGTAGATACGCGTCCGGACGGCTCCTAGGTCAGCTCGATCGTTGGAAACGACGATGGGGCGGCCATATACTAACCGAGATCGAGCCGGTCGAAGACGGCGGAGCCGTCTTCGCGGAGTTCGCAAGCGCCGTCGAGGACGATCTCTCGACGCCGGAACACGCGCCAGCAACCGAGCGCGCCTACGCTCACAACTGGGCCGA
>JAABUK010013779.1_pt1 | contig 10032 bp, 2 predicted proteins | sample 5559141 | NCBI WGS metagenome assembly JAABUK01 (sample SAMN10711869, study PRJNA513367) | rock metagenome | isolation source: Antarctica rocks | place: Antarctica: Victoria Land, Pudding Butte nord | collected 2016-01-03 | reverse complement strand
TATATGTATATGTATATGTATATGTATATGTATATGTATATGTATATGTATATGTATATGTATATGTATATGTATATGTATATGTATATGTATATGTATATGTATATGTATATGTATATGTATATGTATGTGCGTCTGTTCATTGTGTTGCACATGCGTATACATACCCTTTTAATGAAGAATTGCACAAATGCAACATCATGATGAAGTACACCAATTGGACTTACAACAATTGTGTGCCATACATATGTGACAGACTATGTCACTTGTGCAGATGATCATCATGCAAGTCACACGATGTTTTGGCAGGCTTACTGGCTCAAAAGTTCATTACCATGCTGGCCATGGCTTTGAGTTGAGATTGTGTCCCCCACATGCTCGCTGAATCATTTGTTGACTCATCCCTCACTTACCAGATCACCTGCTTGTTGACGCAAAGACGTACATTGCAGTTTCCATTCTTTCCACCTGCTCTCCATGTCAGAGGCAACACATGGTAGGGTCAGAGAAAGCTTACAACCCATGCACAGCAAGCTTTGCTCCCCTTCAAGGGCTTTGCAGCAGCATAGGACGCTAAAGCATCTATCTGCTTGAGCTTGAGCAAACCAACCCAACCTGGTCATGATCGTTACCGCTGATACTGCCTTTACTGCCTTGAGCGTAGTTGCTGCTCTGAGTTGCAGCCATTGCTAAGATGGAATGCCATGTAATGTATCTGATTCAGTAAAAGCAGCCAGGGCAGTAATGCTATAGCAGGGCCTATTTGATTGGGGTAGCTGGCCATGGCTCAGATATTGATGTTTTTGTACTCAAGAGACGTACATGAGTTGACCATCTACTGACGCAGCTCAGCCCATCTTTTGTTGTCCCATGACCAATTTGGTCATGCTCAAGCTGATGTTTGCAAATGTATTCTTTACTTGCCGCAAACCATTACAGGGTACCTGCAGATTTGCAGGAGTTGCAATACCTGAGTTTCAGTAGGAATCTCCAATATTGGAACTCATGCAAATCTGCCGATTACTTCCCTGGGAGAAGTATGAGTGCATGCCGCTGTTGCTTGTGCACCAAATTCATGCATCCAAAGTGATTTGGACATGCATGTGGCGCGTGTGAGCATGTAAACACAAATGCGACATGCACATGGTGTATACTACACATATATGGGTATATACTGTGCAGCACTCAGTGCATATGCAAAACTTGTCCAGAGCAGAAACGCAGTTTATCAATTGCAAGTGCTAACTGCCAAAGGGCAGTCTGTCAAACATGGAAGGCAACTGAAGACTTGTGCTGTTTGACAGCAAGGGCATTGTTAGACATTGTTGTCTTGCAGATTTAGCAGGTGCCCTTGTCGTAGTGTCTGGTTTGTGTTCAAAGGTGCTGCAGCTGTTGCTGCGCACTGTCAGCACCGCACTGCGAGACTGCACAGTCAGCATGGCATGTGGAAGCTGCACAGTCAGCATGGCATGAGGAGGCTGCACAGTTGGGTTTAGGGTTTAGGGTTAAGCACACAGAGGTGTTCAGCTTGTACACATCCTGCCAGCCATGTACAAGCTGGCTGGATGTGTACAATCCCCAGACCACTGATTGCCATCATGAGTGATCAGTAACCTCTTGTGTTAAGGTAAGGCCTGCTGCCTGCTACAAGTCAGCATGACCGCATCTGAGGCTCGTCATTCTCCCCTGAGCATGCCGGCTGCTCTGAGTTGCAATGAATTCATGAATGCTAAGCTGGGAGGCTGTCAATGTATCAGCAAAAACGGCTTGTGCCATCACAAGCCCTTTCACAGGTGTCTGCTCAGATGTGTCAATATATATATGTATGCAATCTAGAGACATGTAGGCGCTCACCACCTAGCAGTCATTGCTTGTCATGTACTTTATTGGCTCAAACTTTTGTTCATCCTTAGGGACTAGTTGATGTCAATGAAATCTGATTAGGAAATGCAGACAGAGCTTGGAGTGTGGAAACAGCTCACACAAGTTTGCAATTGTAACAAGAAAAGCATGCATGAGAAAAGCAACAGGTATGAGGATTCCTGTTTCACATTCAAGGTTGCACAATCCATGGACTAGTACTGGCCAGCTGACAGTCTCTTGAAGCATCACTGCCTGGGCAGAAGATGCCCAAGTTGCAGTCTGAGCCGCGTGCAAACGCTACTGCAGTTGGTGCAGTGTATGTAGTGTGCTTTGATGTGGAGTGCCCTCTTCAAAAGTGCTATCTGCTCTTGGACGTGAGTTTGAGATGGCACTCGACATGAAACCACACTGCATACACTGCAACAGCTGCAGTATGTTTGCACCCCAGCTCAGATACCACAAAATGGGCTGAAGAATGATAGTGCTAATAACTCATGAGTGCTACTAACTTATGATCATAGCGCTGATGCCCATACAGCTATCAAACCAGGGAACATCAACTGCTGCAGTGGTGTGTCCTTGGACAGTGTGTACCATGCATGGTATGTGTACATCACGATCAAAGACACACAACTGCTGCATCTGCTGTTTGAACTCACTTGTTTGACAGCCACATCAGTGGCTGTTGAGGTGTATGCATGCAGCTGCAAGACTGTGATTGGGCTGCATGGAGGCAACTGCCAGACTTTCTTTGGAGAGGTGCACAGCAGAGTCACCTGTTTGCCCTTGTGAGATCCTCTCCTCCTGGCAGGCCTTGCTGGCCTGCCACTGCCAGAGGCTGTGTTGCATGTCCACCTCCTCCCTGTCCAGTCTTGCCCCGGAGGCAGAGTATGAATCCAGCTTGACTCCCAGAAATCGGCCCTCACATTCCTTGCCATGCATCTCCTGCATGTAACAAAGTTAGACTTGCTTTGAGCGCTTGGAGCTCTCGAGAAAGGTATGCAGATCTGAAAGCACCCACGTCAAACTGTTTTGGCGCTTCTTACAGCATTATATTTGTCAAATAATTCGTCATGCACAGACGCCTTCACAGATCATGCAACCAACAGCAAAGGAAGCAGTGAGCAATTCACACTCAGCGCAAATTTGCTTGTTTGACATGCTGCATGCTTAATGTCCATTGTGTCAATTTGTCATGTATATGCACAGGAAAACAGCTTATTTCGTTTTACATTGAAGACCAAGCACATGGCGCACCTGAACTACACTACCAGTTGTGAAGCCATCTCTGCTTGATCGAGCTCTGCCTGCATGGCTGGAGCGGCCTCTCTGCCTCTCTGTAGGTCAGCATCCTCATGGTCCTCTCGTTCTCTGATCTGACTGCCGTTCAAGGTCTGCAAGTCAAACACAAGGAATTGTATCAGCAAAACACTCGCAACTTTAAATCATTAGTATGAGTTTGCAATTTGTTTTATGCTAGTTCACCAAATGAGTGTTGTTGATAGGCGCCAATTGTCATTCGTCATCCACACCATATGCATATCTTGCCTGCTAGCTTGCAGAAAGCTGTTGTTATAGAGTTGCGATCCTTCCAAGAAAACAGTCCTGGATTCAAATTTCACGCATTACAGCTTTGAAGAGCTTGGCCTGCATCATGTGCCCTAAATGGCGCCATATGGTATGTCATGTCATGACTGCCTACTAGGTCAGCTTTTGACCACTGATGGGCGTGACTGATGTGACTGAGCAATTTCTGCAGGAGCTATTGCAGTTCCTTGTTGAGTGATCGAGCGTTCATGACAAGTCATTACTGAAACTTGTTATGTCAAGCTTTGATATTTCAAGAGGAAGAGTAGGCATGGAAATGTCACTGGGTTTTAATGCTTTAAGGATCTAATACAGTAGGCTGGTGAATGTACTCAAGTGAGTACAACGAATCTACTTTAGCAGGCTGGTGAGTTCATGTGAATGTACCCACGCAAGCTAGTGAGTTCATGTGAATGACCCACGTGGGTGCCCAACAACTTCTGCAGGTGATCAGCACATCTGCAGGTGCACCTGGAGAGGTGATGACTACTGGCGAGGTTGGTGAGTTCACTTTGCCTTCACCACCTTGGTCCCCATCTTGGGCTCCCTCATCATGTCTTGGCAGCTTGTTATCATCTACGGATGCCTACGGTCTTCCAAGCAGCAACTCTCATGACTAAGGTACTGGGCGCCTGGGGTGAGGTCCCTTAGAACCTTGGTCATGCGGGGTGTTGCTTGGGAGAGCGTAGGCATCTGTTGACAGTAGTCAAGACTGATTTTCACATGCACAAACAATGCAACGATACGCCACAGTGTAGACTCATACCCTGGATCTTGTGGTGATTTTCAAACAATCTGCTTTTTTGTACTCTAGTATACATGACTCATGAACTGGTGTATATTTGGAAGGTGCTCTCACACTAGAGCCACAGATCCTTAAAAAAACTAAGGGCACATATGTACAACTAGGAGCTGGAATAGCACAATGTCACAACTACTGAGGGACAGATGTTGCATATGTGCCTTCTGCAGCACTGCATGCAGACAGATATTACATCTACAGTGGCCTGTATCTGGTCTGTCTAGACAGATGTTGCATCCGTTTTTGGCTACTATGGATGCTGGACACTTCTGGTCTGTCATTGCAGCTCAGATGTAGCATCTAGTCTTCTACACTTCTTGCCATTTCATGCATGCTACCTTTACGCTGCTAAAATCGAAGGAACAAAGGCACAGCCACAGATGCGGCAAGCCTGGCTGCCACCCAGTAATGGATCTCTACATTCAAGGGCCAGAACTTCAGGCAACTGCAATGATGGCTCGGCCTGATGAGTAAGACAGCTCAAATTGTCACATTTTGCTGCCAACAAGCAAGAGGAACGCGCATTGGAGTGGAGCCATGCAATTATTGGCTGCTGCCAAGATGCAGCACAACCGGTCACCCGAGCAGGAGCATCAGATTGGTTTGAGACCAGTCTGCTGCCTCTGCTCAGGTGACTAGCAGCAGTGCATGTTTGCAACAGCCAGTCACTGTAAATTGTGTTTCTCTTGCTTGTTTGGGGACAAAACTGCCCCCATAGCTGTTCACCAGCGCATATCAGTTGATGTTCAGACATGCGGAAATGCATGCATATGCAGACGCATGAAGTAACACGCCAACACATTGGCATGGACAGACAGAATGATGAGTTTCCAAATCACAGCTGCTCCACAAAACAAACAGCACTGGACAGTAATGGTTTGTCAACAAGCACAGAGGCATGAGAGCCTGCTGCAGCAATACCTTGGGGCTGGAATCCATGAAGAACCTCCAAGACTGCCTTTGCCACACTTGTCGTAACCAGCCCAGCCAAGCCCTTATTGCCGGTCCAATGATAGGCAATACCGGTGAATCAGCTGCTCCTCCACAATGACTGGAGCAACTGCATGTTGCAGTATTGCCTGCCATTGTCAGCTTTGGACACTATTCTACACCTCCGTGGATGCCACATGCAGTTGCATAGTTGCAGTCAGCTTGCATTGTGCATGATGATGCGGTGAGTGCGCAAACATGAGGTGAGCAGCTGTAGCTGATGTTGGCAATCAGGAACGTGACGGCTCAGCCTGCTCAATGAGAGTGCAGTGGTAGGTGTTAATCAAGGACCAATGACAGCTGTTGTGTGTGATGAGTGTCAAAAGATCTGTGCAGCACATACTTGGTACATGTGGGCATATGCTGGATGGGTTTTGATGCGTAACATCAGTTGCCAACAAAGATGCTTGCAAAACAGCTAGCATAAGCAAAACTTGTGCAATGCAGTTTTCATCTGTTGTATATGGTATGTTAGAGTTTTCTACAGTAGAAAAAGGACTGCGGGTAATCATCATGTTCATAAGACAACAGAGATACGGCATACATGTAGAGCCATGTTTTGTGTTTTTAATTTTACCTTTCCAGAGGCATGTATTCTGGACACCTGTGCTCTTGTGGGCGTGGCTAACAAGCAAGGCTTCCTCTGTCTGTCAGCCAAGAAGCAGAAGAAGCTTGCAGCTCAAACATCTGTGCATGGGCTATCATTTGTGGCCGAGGTGGTGATTCTGCTGCATCTTCTTTGTCTGCCCACCACACATCATGGTGACAGACAATGTTTGAGGGAATGCCTCCTTACGCATGCCAATTTGAGCAAATAATGGAAGTTCACAGTGCGGAATGTGCAATGCCATTCGTGAGGAGACTTCAGCTACTGAGGCAATGCTGGTGCGCAACAGTGGTGCCTTAGCAGCGTCAGTTTCCTCACAGAAAATGCCATGCACAATCTGCAATGCAAACCTTCACGATCTACTAAAAGTGGCACGCTTACAAAGGCATTCGCAACCATTCGCTTGAGAAACCGGGATGATGCAGTAAGTGTTGCATGCCCCCTGTCCTGACAGCAAGTGTATCAGTTGCAAGGGTTGCCCGCAATTGCAAGGACATCTTTTCAGCAGCTTGATTGTGAGTGTTCACAAATACTGGATGTGATGAGGTTCAGCACATTTCGTGACATACGGTGGATCGATTTCAGCATACGCGACGGTCTGAATTGCAAACAGCATTTCAGGCCGCCTTGTACATTAAAATCTATCCACCATATGTCCTGAAATCTGCCAATGCAGGTGCTTATCATGAGAGCTATCAGCAGGTACCTAACATCCAAGGCATTGATGCATCCATCACGGGGAGCCATCATGCAAATTTCTGCAGTTGAGTGCTCACATGCTGCATACATGAAGCTGCCAAGAGCTGGCTAGACCATATCTGTGGTTGTGATTCTCCAAGACAGCTGCCTGCACTGTCTTGGGGAATCACAACCACAGATATGGTCTGTGTATATCTGTCGATGCGATTCCCCAAAACAGCTGCCTGCACCGTCTTTTTCTGTCAACCTGCAATCAGAAATTCTGAGAACAGGCATGCAGAAGCATGTATTCTGGACATCTGTGATCTTGTGAACCTGGCTAATAGGCAGGCTTCCCTGCCTGTTGGTAGGTGCAGCAGAGGAACCAGCAGACATGAATGGTGGCCATATAGCCACTAGTGTGTTTAGCTGGCGGCTTGCTGAATGACAAATGCAGTTGAAGCGCACCCATCATTTAACAAGCAACTTGCTATCAGGCGCGCATTGCTGACAACAATCAAAAAGCAGCTTGCTATGTAATGGGCGCACATCAGCTGCATACATCACTGTACCTGACTGAATCGCTTCTGGCTTGCCAACCAGGCAGAAGTGTAGCTTGCTGGTGGCTGAGTTTGATGATCACTGTGCATTGCTCATTAACATAGGCAGCTGATTTGCAAAAGCTGCTGATAAGTGCAGCCTGCGGACGAAGGCAGTTTGCTGACGCACACACCGTGCTGATGGATGTAGCATGCTGATCAGTATTGACAGCTGACACTGAGTACAGCTGAGACGTTTGTCATCATGATTGATCAATGTAGGCTGCTCATGCAATGAGATGCGTCTTAGGTGCAGCTGCGCTTTAGATGGGGACCGACAGTGGTAACCTTTGCTCATGGGTATTCAAAAACAGCAGTTGCAATTACAAGTGCTTGTTTAGATAGTTGGCATCAAGGCACCTAACCTTCAATGCATCAACGCATGCGCATCTGTCAAGGTCAGCAACCAGGCAGGACATCTGCAGTTGAGTGCTCACCTGGTGTGTGCATTGTACACATGCAGAAGATGCAGCTTGGGCCAGCCACCTATGCATGGTTGCCTCTAGACACAGCCTTGAGAGGCACACTCGCTTGTCAGGACAGCCAGGCGCTTCACAGACATCTTGGGCAACCACAGGGCTAGGAAGCTGGTTTCTACTGCTTGCTCAAGCTGTCTGTGACTCATACAATTTGGTGGCAAACAGCCAGAAAGCCAGCCGCCTTGCTAAAGCGCGAGACAGCCTTGCGCTTCAGAAAAGCACCTGGCTGTCCGGCTGTCTGGCAATGTACCACCAAACTGTTGGTGGAGGCCAGCAACGCTGCCTGAGCAAATTGAGCCTCCTGACAGAAGCTGCCTTGCACACCTGCAATGAGTAAGCTTTTGTAAGTTGCTAAAGAGTTGCACATATGAAAAAGCTTTCTCAACGACATGCGCCTGTCATCACACCTCAATGGATGCCATTGACTGTGGCCAGTGCTACATCGGAGATCTGCTGAAAACGCACACCTGGGACAACCTACAAGGGCTTGACTATTGCAAACATGCATGCAGAGTCATGCATGAACATACAACCCACAAAATGGGTGTTGATCCTGAGTAGATGTGAAGCATAATTGTGAAATCTCTGATCCTTGATTAGGTTGCATCAGCTTTATTGTGCATTGCATTCTCTGTCATGACAGAGGAACGCAAGCAATGGTGACTTGGTAAACTGAAGAGTTCATGGGTTTCATTCACACCAAGTGAGAGGTGGTGGGAAAGCTCTGCTGCAGCTTAGTGAGGGAGTCGATAGCAAATGTTTTTTCCTATGGGTTCAGGATAAAGAAGACCCTAAGTCTGATATGGTGCTGAGCCGCAAGTCTCACCTCAGACCTGGGCCTTGGTTGAAGCAGACACATTATCATCTAGGTTCAGTGTTTGTCTGCAGAGTTGTGCTAATCTTGGAACGTGAGCCTTGACTGACTGCTGTCGCCACATCAGCATGTATCACTGCACAGCATTTCATCAATCATTAGCCTGCCATGCCAAGCAGGCCATGTGAGACCGTTTCTTCCTGCTGCAACGGCCGGCCTTGCAGATGTTGTATTTCTGAAAATGATCTTTGAGATTAAGCAACATAACATGCAAGAGTTCCCTCACGTAGACTCCTTGTCACCTCAATCTCGTCCTTTTTGTATGCAGAAGCGCCACACGGGGTTGTGAGGTCATACAGGACATCAGCACACGCGTGAAACAGAGACGCTGACCTGATCACGACAACCCCTTCTGGGACGGCGAGCAACGCGTCATGCTCCATCTATCCATAACAAACGTAGCTGCAGTTGATCCATATTCAATCAGTATATCCCCTGCCCAACGCGGTTCTCGGTGGGCGATCACTCTTCAATGTGCAGGGCAGAGCGGGTTTTGGCCGTCGCTGGCACTGCGAAAAGATTTGGCTGCAGATCCTCCAACGTGTTCTGTCACTGACGCTCGTGGCTACGAACTGTTATTGCGAACCTGTAGCGACAAACGAGCAACGCGAAATTTTCTGGCAGACCTAACGAGACGGACTTCGTAAACGTATGTGAGTAGGTGTGAAGCTTGCCACCCTGTGCAACAAGAATTTTGATTGTGGATCTTGAACTGCAGCAATAGTTGCATACAATCTTTGCACATAGCGTGATTATCACATGGCACATGGTATGATGATTGCAGTACGCTCTGTTGAACAAATGTGTAAACTTTAAGACTGAACTTTGCACTGATGGAATCTGACTGATCAGTAACAGCATTGCTGACTTGATAAATGTTCAACTGGCTGAGGCTACAGCTCCTATGCCGCAGACTTGCTCACCACTCTGTTGTTGCTAAGCGTAGGAGTCTAGCTTGACGCCGAGGTGCCGCCCCTCTACTTCCTTGCCATGCATTTCCTGCGCAAGCATCAAACAAATGAAAGCTGAGTTGCTTGCTAGCACCACAAAAACAGCAGGTCAAGCATGTGCATGCTTCTTATGGCTAGCCACAACTGATCTAGCCCTCAACCTGCCTCAACAGTTACTCCATATTCCCAGCATGCAATTTTGATTGTTTTATGCTGATTGTGATCCATGTCAACACCTCCTTTCAAGCACCATTTACTGTTCTGCTCAGAGCTGGGAATTCATTCACAAGCAGTACGCGGTGGATCATTGCTGCACACACAGCAACTCATAAGTCCTTGCAGCAGCAAATGCAAGCACTGACAGGTGATGATCATGACTTGATGAAGGTTTGCCCTTTATGGTCTGCCTGTTCCAATGCCTGTCATGCTCATGATCATGAGCATGACAGGCATTGGAACAGGCAGACCATAAAGGGCAAAACATCATCAAGTCATGTTTGCAGCTGCATGTTCTTTCAGAGTCAATGTACCTGAATGGCCTTTTCAGCATCTTCTTGGCTGTCAAACAGAACGGTACCCCAGCCCTTTGAGCGGCCGTCTGAC
>JAABUK010013778.1_pt1 | contig 10032 bp, 10 predicted proteins | sample 5559141 | NCBI WGS metagenome assembly JAABUK01 (sample SAMN10711869, study PRJNA513367) | rock metagenome | isolation source: Antarctica rocks | place: Antarctica: Victoria Land, Pudding Butte nord | collected 2016-01-03 | reverse complement strand
ACAGGGCTTTCAGCAGCGAGGGCTGCACCATGTGGCCCCTTTCAGCTGTCAGCAGAGTCTTTGCTTGTTGCTCCTGCAGCAGACTGTGAAGCTTGATGCCTGCCAAGGGTTTTTGTAAGATGTCAAAATTTACTGGATCTCCCAAAAGATAGGAATGAGAATAAAAAGGTGCATCAAACAGTAAGCCAAAGCAATGCCTTGTGCTGGCAGCTGAAGACCACAAACATCATTGATCTTTAAAAAATGTGCAGGATAGCTTGCTTCGTGCACTATGGTCCAAAGGGCAATCTGCATTGTGATATGGACCATGCCAACTCGAGCTGATGTGCATGGCAAGCTTGGTGTGCTGCTTTGCTCCACACGCTCCGATAGCTGCCACATCTGGCCAAGCAGTGACGCCAAGCAGCCTCTCACCATCCAAGGCAAACCCACAAAAGCTTCCACAGCAGTTCCAACATGCGCATGAATGCCACGACAAACAGAATGTCTGAGAGTACGCACATCTGCCCAGACGCCCCAGAGGCGGTTGCTGCAGGTAGAGGGCAACAGTGCCTTTGGTAGCTGGAACAAGTCAGATGCCTGGAGCTGCCTCTTTGAGCCTCGCGCCATTAGGGGGTTCACCCAGTAAAAGACTAGCCAGCTGGCCCAGTTCTTGCTGACATGCAACACAGGCTCGCCTGCAACCACCATACCTCCGTGGGTCTCTAGCGTGCTTGGCTAGAGCTGGTAATCACAACTGGAGGCGTTGTCCAACTATGTGACATGAGAGCACCACAAAACAAGCTGCATGGCAGCTGCTGATGGGGAAGGAAGTCGGCTTGTCTGCAATTTGGTGCATGTAGCACACTGAACTCTTCATTACATTTGTATTGCTGACTGCGTTTGCAGCAGTACAGTTTTCCTGTGGGGCAGGCAGCCAAAAGGAAGCAAGACTGGCACCTAAGATACTCATGCACCTGACAGCACACACACTGTGGTCACACGTGCATGGACAACCGCAGCACAGACACTCCTACAAGCAGTCACCTACTAGACAAGCAAAGCAAAGCTGTGGCATAACATCATACACCTTGATCATCCTGTTGAGGCAACCATGCTTGCTGTGCACTCTGCCACGTTCTGAGCTCTTGCTGAGCAATTCTATGCTCATACAGCACAGCTGCCACAAACAGGCACTGAATGACGGCAGAGCACGCTGGCAGCACATCCTGCAAACGCCTCAAGAGCTAAGCGCAACAGCAGCATTGTGACAGCAAGGCAGACCACTGTAGTGGACTCACTATATGGCCACATGCGCATATCAAAAATGATGGGATGCAGAGTGGGTGAGGACGCCTCTCCATTCCAGTACTGTCATGACAGGCAGAAATGGCGGTCACTCTTGCCTGTGATAAAATCCTGTGATCAAATCGCCATCAACTTCAAAATGGGGAACAGGACTTGCAGACCCACCAACAAGTGCAGAATAGCACAGCAGTCAATAGCACAGCCACGGTCACAAAGTGGCATACCTGAAATGACAGCTGAATGTGCTCATAGGTCACTCTGGCTTGTAGGACTGCCAGAACAACCGAGCAGGCAGCTTTTGCACACCACAGCAGAATCAAGCTCAGAGGCAGCTGATGCAGATGTGCGCTGTGCCAGTACAGCCTCAAGGCTGCTGTGGTGAACAACCAGACCAGAAGCTCTGAGACATCGGCCGCCAGTGCTTGTGGCCTGAACAATGAAAGGACTCAAGAGCGCTGTGGATTACGAAAGCCAGCTGTGGCAACAATGTAATGTAGCAGCAATGGGGCACACCTGACTGGTGCCACACTGGTGCCACTGTGAACAATGTATGGCAAGAACGCCAGAGCAGCACAAGCGGCAGCCATGAGGCTGAAAGCCTCCAAAACAGGCAGCCTGTGTGTCGTCCTTGCAGGTAGGGGTGCGCTGCTGGCTCCAGTCTGGATCATAACACAGTAGAAAATGATGGCATGATCACTAACCCCATGAAAGATGAAGTCGTGCCAATGCTGCCGATCCAGTTGAAGGACCATACCTCTTTGGCCAGAATCTGCCAGGCCCATGCTGTTATCACCAAGACCAAGACTGTGCCAAGCCCGGTGCAAACTATGTCCAGATCACAGCATGGATTGAAATCAGCATGTTGCTTGCCCCAAAGCTGCAAGACGAATCCCGAATGGCGTGAGTATTTAGTGTGTTGCTATGCTTTGTTTGTTGTGGTAAAAGTAACGCTTACCACAAACGTGCGGGTCTCACAACTCAGAGACCAGGCTGCCCTTGACATTGTCATTGACGACACCCAACCAGGTCACGGTTGGGGGGCAGCTTCGCTATGCATTGACCTTCGATCACTCAAAGGATTGCACGCAAGCTCGACCTTAAACGCCAGTGACTTCCTTGTTCAACTCCGCGCTTCGAAACGACACCGCAAAACTATTCCATTCCGTCACGGCGTTGCGCACGCAGCGTAAACACGCTGGGCTCTGTTGGAAGCAGCAGTTTTGCGCTGGGATGTGTTACGGTCATCTTGTACCATGCGTATACCTTCGACTGTTCAGGCAAAGTGCTTCCGCTTGCAAGGTCTTGTCCACCTTTCCTAGATAAGCAAGCATCGTCAAATTCCTTGAAAGCTTTGTCTGGGCCATTACTGCGCAGCGCTACAACCGACGTGCCGCCACCTGCGTTCGGCTGTCGTCATCCGGTCAGGACAGCATATCGAAACAAGCAACGCCTTCAAGTTATACTAGGCCATCCCTGTGTCTGCGAAGCAACAGAGCGTGTCCAATAACCGATCAATATCACGGCTTGCGTTTTCAAGGTAGCGAAAGCTCGCGGCAGCTTAACCTAACGATCGCTGGCTTGCCTTGCTTCTGCTATGCTAGCAGGGGCTCGAAGCTCACACCCAACCGTGCCGCAAACGATCACAATTTCTTGTTGCACCACCTCTGGTCAATATCACAAGGCACCTGTTGCTGTACCCTCTATGAGTGCACGGCGTCTCAACCAAGCGGTTGTGAAAAGGCTGCAGAAAGGCCCAGGCCTGAAGGAGCCTGTTCTCGGTGGATCATGGACAGGCAAGCTTCATTGCAACGTTGGATGATCATGCATCCCGCATGTGTTTGCACCGATAAAGAACCTCGTTTGTGTGTTCAGGTCTGCAGAAACAAAGCCGAAGCTTGCATAGTGCATCCTCAGCTGAGCCTGCAATTCAGACGCCAGTACAGCAGCTGTCACAATGGTGGGAACAACAATGGCATCAGCAGCAACAGCAGCAGCAGCCTCAAACAAAGCAGCAACCATGGCGTCAACAGCTGCACCATCTAGAGCATCAATACAGGCCACAAGGCCACCAGCATCAACAGCAGCAGCAGCAGCAGCAAGCTCCCACACATCAGCTACCTGTAGCAGCTAGGATGACACATGCACAGCGTCGACCAGCAAAAGCTGTCAGGCCAAAGAGGCGCAAGGGTAGCCCAAGGATTGTGACCTCACCAAAAGCCTCTTCTAGTGTCTATGGCAGCCCAACAAGCTTGGAGGCGACGAGCAGATTCAAGTCTCTGCTTGCTTCAGGCAACAGATACAGGAAGATGTCCACAGCTGCAGAGCTGCTGAAACAGGCTCACCAGCTACACAGCCTACAGCTCCAAAACTCAGCCTCAGCTCTGCAAGAGCCAGTCCACTCTGCTGCTTGCCAACAGCTGCAGCAGCAGCAGCACAACCTGCACAAGGCTCTTGCAAGGCAGCAGCAGCAGCCAGCCGGCCTTGGTAGAGAGACAAGAACTGCCGTCAGCTCACACAAGACAGCAGCAAGGCAAGAGCAGAGTGGTCCTGAAGCTGTAGATCATGCTGCTGCAGCTGAGAGGGACATGGCATCAGTGGCTCTGGATGTGGTTGAGAGTCAGCTGCCACAATGGACAAACAGGAACACTCTTGACTGGTCGGCACAGCAAGAATTGAGTTTCTACCAGCCTCAGGTTCATTTGCCTCCCTCATGCCTCTTTGTCTTGTCAGTGTGCTGACTTCCACAACAGGACCTCATGTACAGACTCTGCAAATGCACTCATTCCTTGGATGTACGAATTCTCTTGTGTACTGCACTTGGTCTGCATATTTCACCTCACAATGTGCATGTTTCACATGACAGTCTGCGTATTTCACATCAGGATTTGCATGTGTCTGTCCATTGTTCTCACCTGCATCTTGTATTTGATATGGTGACATCGACCTGCAACCTGTCATGACGACATTTGACAGGCAATTTGTTTTCTGCAGCATTTCATGCTTGATCTGCTGCAACTGGTTCACAGTGTGCATTGTGCTACATCAGCAAGGATTTATAATCTGCCTTCCCATGACATGCTTCTGTTGCAAGGCAGCCGAGGTAATGATACCAATATGTTAACACTGCAGATGCAGCTCAAAAGCGCATCAAATGGGGGTTTGCCAATTCTGACTAAATTCACAATTGAGGAGCGGCGAGAAAAGATTGAGGTTCAGCCACTGTGGGTTGTAGTCCATCAGGAGACCCCAGATGGAGTTGCCAGGTTCCTCACAACTCAAGCTCTGGCTCACTCTTGCATGCTTTGATTCAGCACCCATGTCTTGATTGGTACAATGCATGGCACATCTTTGACGTGGAAAATGCAGTGGCCATGGTCTTGGTCCTGTTGCTTACTCTGAGTTTGATTGTAACTGCATGTCAGCAATGCCTGTCATCACATTGCTTCAGTTGGTGAAAATATGTCGGTCCCAATCAAATCCATGAGTTCCAACAAATCAGTCAGTCCAGTTTGGCAAATCCGCCCAGCCCCAACGAGAACTCAGCTTTAGGTAGAGTCTTTGTCAGCACATCTGGTCATGGTTGAAAAGGACACAATCATGAATAGCAGCAGGCTTACTTTCCAGTTTGCATGAAAGCACAGCCTGTGTACAGACTGTACATAGTGTCACAAGCTTGTGGGTACACATTGCACAACTTGCATTGTATGCTGCAGATTGTATGAGACAGTGCACACGCTGTACCCAGAGGTCCTAGATCACATAAAAGATACAGTGGAGCCCTTTTGCATTACTGACAAGAATAGTATGACATTTAGTAAGCCCCAGTTCAGCCATGGGCCCTGGAAGGGGTACCTGGTGGGGGTTGTTGGTGATGTGGCTGCACATGAGGATGATGCACTTTGGCCTAACAGGGTATGCCACATGCTCTCCTCCTGTCACCAGCACTCATTTTCAGAATGGCGTTACACTGGATTGCTGTGCTCAAGCTTTCACAACCATGTAACTCACTGCTGAATGACCAGAGCGGTCTGTATGAGTCAGGATGGACATCAGGAGAGGGTATAGCTTTGTGAAGGCAGCTCCTCTCATTCTGTGAACTTGCCTGTGTCAAGGCATACGCTGTCTGCGGTCATTTGGCTAGGCTTGAGAAGGCAGCCTCACGCTGCCAATGCTGTGCACCAATCCTGCTTTTCAGTTACGAGTATGTGACATGAATGCTATTTCAGAACTAGCGTCCCATGCATGCATGCTGGGTGCATTGCATACATTTGTGCATTCTCAGGTTGCTTACCTGTCTGCAGTTGTTTAGCGACAAGCGCGTGATGCACAATGTGCGGCATGGCTGGGACATAGCCAAGTTCTTGGCTGAGCCAAAGTTTGAGGACATAGCAGGACACCATAGCAATCTCAAGTGAGTTTGAACTGCTTTGGTGCCTTTTTTTGTCCACATGTTATCGTCTACAGTTCTGTCTCATTGAGATACAGTCACTCATCATTGTTTCATCAGTGGACATATGGTGGCAGCAGTGAACATATGTTGATCTCAGCGGATATCTGGTGACAAGGCACAGATGCAAATGTTGATGACTACAGCCCAGAGGTATATTCTAAGCAGGTCAAATGTATGTGCTTTGTGATGCAGACTGCTGCAAGAGGACAGGCGATATCAGCCTGGCTGGGTTTGGCGGATGCTGTGCTCCAGGTGGGGTGAAGATGCTGTGGAAGCATACGCAAACACCAGGAGGCAGATGGAACAGAAAGCTAGTCAGCTTTTTCTTGCTCAGTCTGCGCCTGCTCGCCAAATGCAGCATGCTTAGAGCCTCACACTTTGGGATTTGTGGCCTGTTGTGCTATGTCATCTTGCAACACTGTTGAGGCAGGCGGGCATATAATTGACTTCGAAGCTTGCATGCTGCGCAGCAGTCCACAGCTGTCACTGTGGCCAGTGACTTCTTGAGGTGCAACTCGCTGTCAGCAGGCTTGTGTGACAAAACCCTGTACTGTTGTGTCATAAGTCGCTGGCCAAATGAGCTGCAGCTCTTGTAAATTTGTCTAGAAAGAGTGTGGAAGACGCAATGATACAGGAATTCAGCCATGAGCAAGGAATGCCACCATGTGCACTCCTTATCACACCTAATCAGAACTTGAGCAGTGTGACTGGACCCGTACCACATCAAGCAAAGATTGTGCTGTTGAGAACTCTGAGATCTTCCTGCACTCTTCCACTATGTCAACATGCAAAATAAGACCAGGAGGCAGTTTGACTTGATAGGTGAAGTCTCGATTGAATGACCCTGGTGCACTTGAAGAACTGCATGAAGAATGCATGCTGCAGCATGCAAAATTGTACCTACTCTGTCCGACCAGACGTGATTCGACTGTGCCGGTCGACGTCATGTGGCGAACGCCTTGCTTGACTCTGCTGCCTGTTGCAACTGCAGCAACGTACATTTATACGCAAAGGCCCGTTTCTCAGTGTCAGAGTCAGCGATTGGGCAATAGCACAGCTGACCCGTCCGCGCAGCTAAAGCTGGTGCAAGTTGTGTTCAGGTACCACGGCAACAATCAATAGTGAGCAATGCTGCAATAAGCTTGCCTTACCATCAATATCGGCGGCGCTCTTTGACCTGACAGCTTCTGCACCTGTTGCTAGACATGGAGCTCGAAGCCCTTTGACAAAAAGATATTGGGACGGTCAAGAATGGGATGTCTGTGGCAAACCTTTCGAGCCTGTAAAGCTTGAAATTCGGAGTCTGGACGGTGGAGAACAACCTGTTTCAGGTCACGATCAAGCTCAGGTATGCAGTCTTCCAGCCCACATTGCATGACCATGCGGCATGTGCCAATGAAGTTGGCTGATCTGCATCAGGACAGTGATTTGAGGATGGCATGATATGCCGCTCAATTAATTACACATGATGAGCGCTGCATGACAAGTGCCTTTGCTTTTGACGCAGAGGAACATCAAGCTGCCAGGAGGCTGCCACAAAGGTGAGCTGACCAAGCTAGGTCAGCAGCAAGCCCGGGACGTAGGGGAGTGGCTGAGGCAGCGCTATGTGCAAGATCTAAGCTTTTTGCCAGCCCAGTATGAGGTGAATTGCACAGTGTCTCCAACAATCTGCATCACTTTATCGCTACCCATGCACCACGCAACATGTGTGACCTTCAGAGGCAGATACATCTCCAATCCTGCAGCAGCCTGCACGATATGCTCCTTGCATGGTTGTGTTGCAAAGATGCAATGTGCAACATGCAACGTGCAACATGCAACGTGCACAGGTGGCTTTGTCAATTGCTCCACTGTGCTCAAGGAGTTAATCTGTTGGCAGGACGGGGCGGTCAGTGGCAGAACAACCAACTTCAGCAGAACCATAGCAACTTTGCAAGGCGTCTTGACAGGGCTATACCCGGAAGCTGCCCAGCCCATACCAGTTGCCACTGCTTCTGACATGGATGAGATCATGTTTGCAAATGTTCTCAGCTGTGAGAGATTAGCTGATGTGATGAAACGCGCTAGATACGAGCTGAGAGGTAAAGCCCTGCCCATGATGTTTATGTTGTTGCTGTCCAGACATTGGCCACGTCCTTGAGCAGCAATTGCCAGGCTGTCATGGCATTCAGAAGAAAACAACACCCTACTTTGAATGCTGAATCTTGACCACTTAGCCTCCAGTTGTCACTGTGTCATGTGGCCTGTTGGCCTGCTTTCACTCAGACAAATTGTCATCTGGCTCTCAAAACGGGCATAAGCAATATGTTCTGGGGCAAGTTTTGCAGGTGCACATTGACTGCCAATCAGTCTATAATGACTCAGGTTGTAAAACATGCCATTGATCCATTGCAGAGTCTAGGGAGAAGGATGAGCATGCTAAGCAGCTGCAGCAGAAGGTGAAAGACGTATTGGGAGACAAATCTGATGACAGCATAGCTTTTCTAGACCTGCATGATGCCATGACTGTCATCAAGTCGCACAACAAACAGTTGCCAGAAGGCATGACAGAAGATCTGCTGATGGACATCAACAAAGAGGCATCAAAACGTATGTTTGCATTAGTAGCGCCTGGTGTTGAGCTTAGTCATAGGGAGGAGCTTCTGAAACTGAGTATGGGTCGCATGTTTGACAGTGTGGTGCAGCGCATGCGTCAGTGCGCAGATGGTGAGTCAAAGCACCAGATGTACATGTACAGTGGGCATGACACAACTATAATGCCGCTGCTTGCTACTCTTGGACAAGATATTACTACATGGCCGCCATATGTCAGTAATGTCATCTTTGAGATGTGGGAGAGCCAGAAGGATGGCAAGAAGCAGGAATATGTGAAGGTTCTTGTGAACGGCAAGGAGGTGGACTTGCCAGACATGCTTCCAGGTAATGTGTATGCCTATGATGTTGATTTTCTATGAAAAGTCATGTGCACAAATCATTGGGCTGTTGCTCTCGTGCATCAAGGCTTACAAGAGCATTGTGCGGGTGTGATGCACGGCAAGCTTGCTGAGGTAGAAGCATTGTGATGATGCAGGTCATGTGTGCACATTGGAGAGCTTTCAGAACGCTTTTTGGAAACCCTTCATTGTGACAGAAGAAGAGCGCCAGGAAGCATGCACATTGACGTTTGAACATGAGCAGCCTGCTGCCAGTGGGGGTGATTCACTCTCTGGGTTCTAGGTAGCTTCTACACTGTCAGTTGCTGCAAACATTAGAGTCAAGAGTTGACCTAGAGTTTGGCTCAGACCTACAGTCACTGTTGTGGTCACGCGTCACTCATGTGATTGAAATTGCCTTCTGTACTGCTAGATTAGCCATTTATTTCGTTTGTTTCATTTCGTCAATGGAGCGCAGCATAACCGTCCTGGCAAAGAATCAAAAATTGCTACTTCAGAACATATGCAATAACCTGTTCTGTCTGTGCTTTGATCACTTCCTTTGGATGCATAGATAGGTCACTGAGCCATGACAGGAATGGCAGACTGGTCACCTGTGCTGGCGGAACTGTGATGGCAAAAGCAGTTGCAATGATTGCTGCTGCCAAAAGCTTTCCACCACATTCCAATGGCTGAGATACTCTGTAGTCTTTGGAGGTGTACAGCAACTCAATGATCATGTAGCAGGTCTCCAGCCTGACGCACTGAAAGGTGGCAAGGCCTGACTCGCCTATTTTGCAGAACATTTCCTCCATGAAGTCTGTTGTCAAGCGGTGCTTCCTGGACTTCACTTCAGTTCTGATGATGTTGGAAGCTTCTTGTAGCTTGCTAGAATTGTAAGAAGCACTGAAGGAATCATCGAATGCCGAGCAAGCTGCTTTGTAAACTGCTTTCAAGCTTGGTCTGTTGGCCTGCCCCTGTGCCTGGTCAGTGACCTCCTCTGTTGCCAGCAGCAAGCTGGCAACGGCGAAGAGCAGCAAAGGAAGCTCGTGACTGTTGTCCCGATCGGTGGTGGGAATCTGCCGTGCTTGATTGCCAGTCAATGCTGGCAGGAGCTTATCTACGAAAAGCCACAATGCGTGATAGCGCTGGCTGCGAGTTAGTCCCAGAATATCGCTCAGTCCCAGCAACGCCTGCACAGTGGCACCCTCCATGTCTTTGGCTTGTTGCGCCGTTGAGCTCAAGACGTCACAATGGCACCCTCAGCGATGCACTTTCAGAGCTTAAGAGTCCGAAGTGCTTCACAAAACGTACGGCACCCAACGAAGGTAGTTTTGAAATAGACTTGAAAGTGCCGCCAACAAGCCGCTGCTGTACAGGTTG
>JAABUK010013777.1_pt1 | contig 10032 bp, 15 predicted proteins | sample 5559141 | NCBI WGS metagenome assembly JAABUK01 (sample SAMN10711869, study PRJNA513367) | rock metagenome | isolation source: Antarctica rocks | place: Antarctica: Victoria Land, Pudding Butte nord | collected 2016-01-03 | reverse complement strand
CAGACGCTTCCTGGCTGGATGCTGTACCAGTGGCACCTGTTGCAATAACAAAGACAAGATAAGAACGACTGCAGAGGATGCAGAAGGTCACCCAGGTGCCTGAAAGCACTGAAGAAGACGCAATTGGCCCCACAACAGATGTATCAGCACAATGTGGTGATGCTGCCATGTCCTGCTTTGCAAGGAATACTTTTGAGGGAGCTCCTCAAGCAAACACTGGGCCATGTCATGCCTGAGTCACCCCATTTACTGCAGCTGAGTCAGGCGAGCTGTTTTAAGACAGTCCACAGCAGGATTTTGGCAGGCTGTCTCTGAGCTGACATTGAGCTCACAGATATGTTGCACAGGCATGCAGGGCTGGTCAGAACACAACTGACAATTCCTGCACAGCATGGGGAACAGACCTGTTGGGGCTGTATGAGAATGGTGTGAGCATACCTGTGAGGGTGTGGCGGTTGCGCTTGGTGGATTGGGCAGGGGCAGCGGTCAATGGGGCTGATTGGACTTCTTCTTCCTGCTGCTCTTCCATGCCCTTGTATTGCTCCAGCAAGGCGTCAACCCCTTTCTCAAGCTCCTGCATGACATGTGAATGATGACAACCAGACCTTGTTGCACCAAATTTGATCACGACTTGCCACTGTATGTTCATGCTTACCTTGCTCTGCTTGGACATTCAAAATGGATCCCCTTGATGAAAGCAAATGTGTACTGTGAGCCAAGATTGTGGGAAGACAAGCATGCACAGCAGCGCAAAAGAACACAGCTTGTGAAGTCGACCTCAGCGTGGATGATGTGCAGATTTCTGCTTCCTTGGACACAGTACTGCTGGCTGGGCAGCGCATGACTTACAGCCTAGTCCTGACAAGCTCAGAGACCAGCAAGGCATCAATGCACCAGGCAATAGGTGCACCAGTGACCTGCTGTTGGCTTCTCTAAAACATCTCTACAATTCATTTTCACTGTCCCCAGATGCTTCTGTGTTTAGCTTTCCAGTGTATGGATGACGTGTTTGAATCAGAATAGACGGTTCAGGATTGACAACAGCAAACGCATACATGGTACAGTTGACAGAGTGGGGCTGACCTGCACCAGCTTGGCAAAGTGGCTGTGAGTGACATCTGTGAGGCCGATCAGTGTTTCTCTGAACTTGCGCCACTCAGCCCCAGTCTTCTGGTTCTTCAGGAACAGGTCCAGCTGCTTCTCTACCTCCCCATGCAGCTTCTCCAAGTAGTACTCGGCTTGACCCTACAGCAAACATACCAACAAGACAACTCCAGACAGAACTTGGTTGACTGACACTGAAACCAATGCCTTCACGGCAGAGTATGACTGAGTGGCAAGAACAAACTGCATGTACATGCTGTCTGTAGAATGCCTATATGCTGACATCAAGCTGTAAATACACACCAGTTGCCAATGAGCGATGCACATCAAGTTTGAGATTGGTGTGGGCAACTGGACAGAGAGTGACAAGAGGCAGCCAAGCAAAATTTCCCCCACCTGGTTGAACTCGAAGAACTCCTGCTGTGGCTTGGAGGCGGCCGTCTGGTCAGCATAGCGGTAGTAGCCAAAGGCATAGGTCCACTTGAGCATGCGGCGGCAGTCCACAACCTGAGCCCAGGCGTCAGTCACAAACTTGAGCTGGCTGGTGGGTGTGGCTGTAATCTCACTCAGGTCCTCCAGCTTGTCATTGATGACCTTGTCTAGAGTGCTCAGCGCCTGAAGGGCATTTCATAAATGAGGTCAGAAGTCACTCTTGGTGTGTATGTCCCGATTGTATATACATTGCTGCACAGATGAGCCATTGCCGCTGGTTGCAGTAGGGCAGCAGCACCTGATGCTGTCCATCACTGCATGTGTTCGAACTTGACGTACACCAGCAGGTCAGGTCAGTCTCAACACAATGTGAGATTGCCCGAGTGGGGCATGACATTGGACCCCGTCTATATCAGTGATGACAGATTGGTAGTCTGTGAAGTGGAGTTAGGGAGTACCTGCAAGCGGGCCTTGTCGTTCTCTGCCCAGCGCTGGTAGTAGTGCATGTACCGCTCCAGCGCCTGCTTGGCGTTTTCTCGCTTTTGCGTCTCCTCATCGTAGTCACCCTTCTTCTTGGCTGTCTCATACCTGCAACCGGCCCGGAAGTGAACTGGCAGCAATGACTGCAATCGTGATATGCGACGCAAGAATCAAGCTTACAGCTGAATCGACATAAGAAGCTGTTGCCTAGCTCATCAATGCCATGCACAGAGGCTAAACTTGCTAAGCTGAGAAGGCTAAGGTTTTGTTGCTGACTGAGTCAGCCGAGTCAGCCAGCAAGCAAACAAAACTGCAGAGATGGCAAAGCAAGACCAATCAGCAAGAAGAGTCTACAACACTGTGTGGTCACAGCCAAAGCCAGCATGAGTAAAGCCAATTAAAGCCAGAGTAGGTGAAGTCAACACACAGTCAGCTGCAGTGGCACCTCAGGCATGCCCAGCAGAAGCACACACCTATTGCAGGAGTAGTAGCCGCCAGTCCTTTCACCATGGTCAGCCCAGTTGCCAAGGCACAGCCAGCAGAACTCACTTCTGCACTGACTGCACACCATGTGCATGCAACCCTGGTTTTTCTCTATGGGACGCTTGCACTTGGGGCAGGGTTTGGTGTTGGCCAGAATCCAGTTGGCATTTTCACTCTCTGCACTATTCTTGCGTAGCCACTTGCCAACAGTCTGACAGTCCACCTGCAGAGAAGCAGCACGGTTGCATTGCTGCTGATGCCAAAAATTTGCTGTGCTCTGTGCTGCAAAGCTGGCACACAGCCAGACAAGGAGCTGGGAACATACATTGACAGCGTGAACCAACTGCAATCTCACAGCATGCACCACAGACATGCACGACTACAATAAATTGGAACATGCCTGCTGTGTGTACATAGCATCTTACTGCCAAGCATGCAAGAAGCAACACCAATCCACTCACGAGCTGTAATAATACAGCTCACAACAACGTCAGCAGGTGCAGAAGCAGCAGAGGCTCACCGGTCTATGTGCCTCCTCCTGGCAGGAAAAGCAAAAGGAGGAGCCACATTTGCAGAGAACATCCAAGGGCTCATCAGCCCCAAGATCCTTCACACACTCAACTGCATGCTCACAGTTGGGCGCAGGGCACCAGACCAGGCGCTGGCTGTCTTCAACATAGCTACGCAGCTCATACAGGTCTAGCTTTTGCTTGTCCTGATCGCTGCTCACCCGCCGCACAACTGTTCGGGGAACCTGCACGGAAGCCAGGCTTGACATACTCACCAGCCTTGACACACAGCATGACTGAAGGTGACACACAGAAACCGTGCCACAAGCTTTACCATGTCATAAAGCAGCATTGGGCTATGAACGCAGAGCAAAGCAATTGTGCATCTGTTTACGCTGTGTTCTTGCATGCAGCACATTTCAGCACAAAGCGTACAGTGCTGCACAGCATGCTCTGTGCAGCACCAATGCACGCAGTGCAGCTATGCGACCAAAACCCAACCTGACTGAACAAAAGCTGTGCCATGTGCACCTGTCTGTCTTGCAAACATCTTCACGGCAAGCTCAGGAACGTCAGACGTACATGCTGAGCGTGACATAGCTCTAGAAGATGCTGGTAGGCATTCATGTTGATATGATCATACCGCAGCTTTACAGTCTGGCAGAGGACAGCGCAAATTGAGGGATGCAGGGCCTTCGCTGATGGCTGCAGCCACATAACCCTCCCAGCAGCCAGTGCAGAAGTAGTGATTGCAGCCTGAGGCATGCATCTGGTCCACAGGGAAGCTGTCAAAGCATATTTGACATGTGACCTGCGCAAGGGCAGGACAGGGATCAGGCATGCATCAGAGCATAGGCTGCAGGAGCTCAGAGCATCAGTGAACGCACCAAAAGTGGGGCTGGTGCCCAATGCACTGCTGGTGTGCAACATCACCATCCATCAACGTGCAGTGAATGCTGATTGTCACACAAATGTGAATCAAATACAGGAACACGCAGCGAAAAGGTGAGGTAAGGCGGGTCAATGGCAGGAAATTGTGCAGCTAGCTTGGATGAAGGAAGTTGCCATCTCAGTGGGAGCAACATGCTTGTGGCAAGTCAGAGGCACCATGACAAGGCGTGAAATCACTGCACCCTGTTGCAGGCATGGCTCATGGCAATTGCTACTATGTGAGCATGGGGCAGCTGACCTCATGATTTGTTAAAGGAGGCTGATGCTCAAATAAACCTGTCTTCTCCTGCAAGCTATTTGCATTGCCAAACCATTCTTCTTGTGCTCTATTTGGATCCCTGCACATCCAGTCAGTTGTTCTGAGGGTGGCACACACACCAACAGCCCCAAAAAGAACAGGGGGTTGCAGCATACCAGCTGCAGTGCCGTAGAACATGCGCTGCACCGCCTTCATCCAGATTCAAAACTGCCTGAGTAGTCTCAGTCAGCTCGTGTTTTCGTTCCTTCAGTTGCTGTTCACTCAACACCACATACTCAGCCTGTAAAAAGTCAAAGTTACGTTCTCCTACCTATGGCCAGATTTTGTGGTCCAGATCTCAAAAAGCTCTACTTTTACCTGGCGAGCACGAGGTTGCTCATCTGAGCCTCCGTCAAAGCCGTAGTCGCCGTTATCACTACTGACTTCACTGTAACCGATCTCTGACGCACTGTCATAACTGTCATAATCCATCAAGCCCTGGGCTGGTCTGTAACAGACCTGCCCAGAGCAATGCTGGATTTGAGGCGAAGCCTTCCTGACGAATCTGCTTGGTCTCGGTGTCGAGTTTACCGAGGCAGGTATGCAGTTTTTGCACAGCAACTGACGGTGACTTGACGAAGCTTACAGCAGTCACAGCTGCAGCACTAAACAGTTAGCGACATGCGCAAGACAGCGTAGGCTTCTGCTCGCCATGTGGAGGGGAGACTTGCTATGAGAGCTGCACAGAGCTAAGACAGAAGGTCGTCTTCTGCAGGGCCGTCTGCAAATGCCCTGCACCCGATGACCGATTGGCCAAAGGTGCATGAGAATATTTTGCACAGCTTCAAATGGACATCGGTGGCGCTGGCCACCACAACAGCATCGCAGTCACCCGTTTCATGGCTCTCTTGGGATCTCCACGGATATGTTGCACTACCAAACATCAGGAGAATGGTCAAGTCATGAACGGTCTGCCATGCAAAAATGCTAGCAATGTGCCTTTTATTGGAGCTCAGCTTCACATGACATAACAAAAACTACGCGATACTGTAAAGCTGCTGCCACACTGCTGAGTAACAGTTTTGGCAAGACAACCCAAATGTAAAAAGGTCAATGGACATGAGGCGTCGCCAAAGTCAATAGCAGAGGCAGAATGGAGCCACACAAGACAGCTCCAAGCTGCACCATGTTCAGTGATGCGTCATGCCCTACGATTTCAGGCAAAATGTGCATGCATGCTGCATACAGAAATGTGCCGCCAGAGAACAGGACACACAGTGCTGTGGAGGAGGCCGATGAGAGCGCAGGTACCGCCCCAATCAGAGCATATGTCAGCAGGGCTGAAAACGGTGATGCTGACGAAAAGGCAAGCAAAGCTTTTTGAGACTTCTGCCAAGTCCATTTTGCAGTCATGAAGCTGGTCGCCAGCCCAAATGCAACTGGGGCTTTGTGCAGAACCATTGCTACTGCAATTGTGAGCCCCAAAGAGCTGCTACTGGATCTACTGGCTGCGCCAACTGCAAAGCCATCTGCACAAGAACAAGGTTGAGTGTCCCCCACACGGTCTGCCGGCGTGCACTTCCACACAACACAGCAGCAAGCATGGTTGTAAGCATGCAGCTGTACCTTAGTGGCTACCACACAACAACAGGAAGCAAGGGCAGACCAGGGCCAGGAGGGTCATAGGCTAGGTCCCCACAGCTTGGGCAGCAACAGGGCAGCAGTGCACTATGCTATGCTCACCTGCTGCAGAATGTACCAGCAGCCCAACAAATGCTCTTGATGCTGGGTCTGATCCAGTCTTTGTCTGCAAATCACACAAGGAGTCCGGTGCAGAACACACACACACACACACACACACACACACACACACACACACACACACACACACACACACACACACACACACACACACACACACACAGTCAAAGCAGTGTGAGCTACACAAACACCCATCTGCGACAGACACTACACAAAAGCTGGAACACTCTCTCAGAGGGCAGTGCACAGCTCTGATACTGTGCCAGCTCACCCAAACATGCTTCCTGGGTGGACCAGCTTTTGCCACCTGAACTTTCCAAGGGTCTTCTGGATCGCTGTCTGTTGGTGGTGGGGAAGTTTGGAAGCTCTTGCCCTTGGCAACAGCTGTGTGCACTTGGTCCAGTAACAACATGACAATGAAGCCACCTATGAGCACTGCTCCAAACAAGCTGTCAGGTAGCTTCTGGTCACCACCTGCATTTGCATGTGTCTATCTTATGAGGGCACACCTGCTGCAGGTGGTTGTCTGCACCATGCTTACTGAGTATGGATGTATGCAACACATCTGAACATGTTTGAGACTCAAGGCATGACATACTTGTTTCATGCTGCGCAGTTCTGAAAGCTTCTGAGCCCTCTGGTAGAATGACTCCCAGCGCTGTGCCTATCAGCAGTCCAGCTCCAACAGCTGAAATTGTTTGCAGCTGAGACTCAGAAACGCTGAGGAAGAGAGGCGCGAGGCCTGTGAAGATCATCAGATCAGCTTCAGGGGCTGCAGTCACAAAGCCATAAGCAGAACTGCTCAGATCTCACCTGCCACCATGCTGCCAACAAACATCAGGATGCATGTCAGTATCAATGCAGAGAAGCTTGTCAACTGCATAGCCAGTTCAAGCGGCCGACAGGATGGGTGAAGGCTGTTACTGCTTGCAACCTGGAGAGCTGATCACATCTTGCTTTCTGCACGGGTAACATGCGTTACTTGTTACAAGCAGGCAGGCCGATGGGTGGCCGATGGGTGGCCGATGGGTGACCGATTGGTGGATATCTCGCAATGATGGCGAGCTGTGCAATCGCGAAAAGTGCAAAGGGGCTGCAACGAGAGCGCGTGCGTTACGTTGCCCTTTTGCAGGGTACACTCAGGCAGTCAGAGCGCCAGGTCAGTCTTTTGCTGCAGGTTCATAGAGGCAATGGTTCTCACGCTGTCTGTCAAGCATGGCCAGTCAACCTATCAGCTCACAGAAACCGAAGATGCTGGGGTATCGGTGCTCATGCAACATATTGAGGAGTTGACTGGAGTTCCTGTGCGTTGCCAGAAGCTCATCTGTCAAGGAAAAGTGCTTGACACCGCAGCCACACTGAAGGCTCTCAAGGTCAAGAATGGATCCAAGCTAATGTTGATGACCTCAGGAAGCCAGACGCAGGTAACACCAGCACTGTCAGCTATGTCAAGTTTCACACACAAGCTGATATGTTATGTACTGTTATGCACTACTACAGGGACAAGTAGCAGTCCAACAAGTGATCAAGGACAAGGCTGCTGCAGCAAAGCAGCGGGCAGAAGACTTCAGGCAGAAACAGAACAAATTCAGCAAGACAGACCAGACACCAGCAGTAAAGATGCAGGTACAGGCCCTCTGTATATTGCAAGCTGCTTGCCAGATGTGAAAGTCAGTAGGCTGGTGCAGGACTCTACGAGCTGTGTGTCATCACAGCATTCACAGTGATGTGCACCACCAGCTGCTCTGGCTGTCGATAACTTCTTGCACAAACAGGAGGACCTATGCTGTGCATCTTGCCGTTTCATTAGCATGATATCATGTCATGGCTGTCTAGGCAAGAGCATCGCGGTGGGCTGCAGTTGGTATCGCCTCTTTGCGCGACGAGCATCTGACCAACTTGCCAGAAGAGCTGTGGCCTATTGGGGCTTCAATACGTGTCGCTGACTTTGGCAGCAACAGGCTCACTTCAGTGCCAGCAGCACTCTCAGCCTTCTCAGCACTGCAGCGACTCCCGTCTGAGCCACAACCACTTGACTGATGAGGGCATCCCCTGGCCTGCCCTAGCTGCCATGCCTCAGCTTGTGGTGCTGGCTTTGGACCACAACAGGTTGGCTTTGCACCTGAAGAATGGCAAGACTGCTTCCTAAACAGACCTACAGGTTGGCTGTGAAACTGGCTTTGTACAATTGCAAGCATTTGTAAACAGCAGTTGATGCAGCACATCAGCAGCTGACAGCCATCAGCACACAAATTGGGCTGCATTGCTGCCCTCCAAGTTTTCTGCATCCAGGGTCTGCGCTTTGTCAACTCAGTCTGCACACCTGTTGCTGTTACTGTGTGAAGAAGCTCGCCAGTGTTGAGCAGGTGCATAGTGCCGCATTTCATTGCCAATCGGGTGCTTTGCCTCTGCTTCTGAAGTCAGACTGCATATGCCCACTGGTCTGATATGTAGCCATGGCAACCTAGCACACCCAGTCTGCCTCCTACCCTGCAAGATTGAATGCTTCTTGCTTGTGCAGGTTGGTCAGCTTATCGGACAGTCTGGGCCAGCTAACAAATCTGCAGAAGCTGTCATGCTCCCACAATGCTGTGGCACGCCTCCCTGGCGTCATCAGCCGCCTGACTCACTTGCAGCACTTGGACTTGCGCTGCAACTCTATTGCTGAGCTTCCTCAGGTACACTCCTTCTGTCGAAAACACACACGCTCCTGCAGACTTTGTGCCAGTCCCTGTTTTTGGCAAGGAAGACCTCCAAGCTGGACACACACACACACTTTTGTAAGTTTGCTCCATGGGCACAGCCATTATCTTTGGACAAGTCCCCCCCTGGACACGTGCCTGCATGACATTGCAAAAGCTGCCATTGCAGCATGACAAGTCTTGTGTAGAATGAGCAAGGTAGCAGCAGCAGCCCAAGAGAGCCTCCTTGCGCTCATCTGCTAGACGCTGGCTTTGCCTCTATGTGCATGTTGCAGACATAGCAAGATACTCCATTGCATGCTTTCATTCTAAATCCTCATCAGGGCCTCAAGTCCTGGAGCAGCAGCATTGTGACAAGGTACTCAGCATTGTGACAAGATACCCACCATTGTGACAAGGTGCCCACCACAACCGACCTTAAGAGCAGCAACATTGTGATATAGTTAACATCATTGTGACAAGGTACCCACCATAATTGACCAGCAGCTCCAAGGTTGCAGCAAAAGGCTGCTACTTGCAGGAGTTGAGTGCATGTCAGGCTCTGGCCGAGTTGGATGCCTCGCACAACCAGCTTTCAGCTCTGCCAAGCCAGCTCTGTGCTCTGCACAGCCTCAAGACTCTCATGCTGGACAGCAACAGGTGAGGCTTGGCGGAGATGTTAGTCACTGTGCTGGGACTATCATGATGGTCCTTTTGTGCCTGATCAACGCCCTGTGTTGGGGCTGTGCCGGAAGGATGCTTTTTGTGATGCCTGAAGTAAGCCGCAGCACCGATTGGGTGTCAGGGGCTTGTCACTGGCAAATTCATTCTGAACAGCGTTGATTTGCTGCTGCTGCAGATTGACCTCTGTCCCTCCAGAGATATTTTCAGATTGTACATCGCTCTTCACTCTGTCGCTGCATGACAACCCAATCACGGCAGCTGCACTGCGTGACCTGAAAGGCTTTACGGAATTTGACATCAGGCGCAAGGGAAAGTACAGCAAACAGGTACTTTCTGGCGAGCCCATGTTGTGTGCATTTGCGGCTTTGCCTCTGTCTGAACAGCAAGCCTTGCCCAGAGCTGTTTCTGTTGCTGTCGCGTAATTTTGCCTGCTGGAGATACTAAGCTTGATCATCTGCAATGGGAGTGGTGAACCTTAGTGAAAGTACCTGAAATCATTCATTCTTTGACGATGGCAACTGTGCCTTGTTAGTCACTGTTTGTACCATATTTTCTGAGGACATATTGAATGTGGCTACCGTACCATGCAGATGGACATGCATGTGATGACGCCATCCAATGGATTTGATGAGGGAGCAGATGCTGCGCAATGGCAGCATTGGGCCCCGCGATGAACTAAGGGGAGCCAGATAAGGGAGGCAGACTTGTG
>JAABUK010013776.1_pt1 | contig 10033 bp, 16 predicted proteins | sample 5559141 | NCBI WGS metagenome assembly JAABUK01 (sample SAMN10711869, study PRJNA513367) | rock metagenome | isolation source: Antarctica rocks | place: Antarctica: Victoria Land, Pudding Butte nord | collected 2016-01-03 | reverse complement strand
GACAGCATACAAAATGGAGCAGGCACATGCATGATTGTATGCACATACATAAATGTATGATTGTGCAGAGCAAGCCAGCATCTTGCTGCACAGCAAGCAAGCTGAAAGATTACAGCTGTTTCCTCAATGAAGATAGCAGACAATGACAGGCAAACTGACATGCATAGACAAAACCTGCATGACAAGACAAAGCCTGCCATGCACATATGTATCAGACATCCATGCAGTGCAAAGGCCATAACAAAAGACAAACCTGGTAATTCTCCTGCGACTGTGCCATCAGAGTGGCTTCCATGTAGATGTCAAACTTCTTGCGGTCTGACTTCTCGTTGCTGCCGGCCAAGAAGCTGCGGCTGATGTCCTGAGTCATGACTGCAATTGGGTTGCTGCCATTCAGGTTGAGGCCATCTAGGATGCTATCTAATGCTGCCCTGTTCTCCTCCCGCTTCCTACCCCTGCAAGCATGCACATTTGGGTTGTCAGGAGACAGGTGCAGCCATCAGAACATTGTGTACTTGACTTTGCAGATTGTCCAGTGTTGGTGCACACGCCAGTGCGCAACAGAAACAGCTGTGCTACAGATTAGACCACAAAGTTGATAGCATTCCATTTAGTGGTCATGACTCAGTGCAACAGACTCTGGCTGGACGTATGCAGCATTGCAGAAAGTGCACATGGTAGCTGACACTGCATGAAGTGCAGTCAGGCTGCAAGCCAGTTGCAAGAGGCGGGAGCATCCACCAACAACATCACATCTGCAATGCTCAGCAAGCACTTGCAGACACTTTGCAAACCTGCCCCTCCACATGACAGAAACAAACGCAGGCACTGGGCAGGTGACCTACTTGGCATCTTTGATGGACCAGCTGCAGCTGTTCCCAATGCGCCTGTCAATGGTGATGAAACTGCCCCATTTCTCAGGCTGGTACGCATCTTCCCCCTTGTTCCACAGGGTCACTGAGATGAGGGCCTCATGCGCTCCCTTCCTGATGAACTCCTTCTGAGTGCTGGCTCTGTTGGTGGCAGAAGCTCTGACACCCAAAACCTGCTGTATGGCTTGCAGCACTGCGCTCTTGCCGCTGCCGTTGGTGCCCGATACAAAGTTGATGTGGGGACTGCAGACAGACACGAAGATGACGTGGGGACTGCAGACAGACACGAAGTTGATGTAGGGACTGCAGACAGACACGAAGTTGATGTGGGGACTGTAGACAGACACGAAGTTGCTGTGGGGACTGCAGACAGACACAAAGTTGATGTGGGGACTGCAGACAGACACAAAGCTGATGTGGGGACTGCAGACAGACACAAAGTTGATGTGGGGACTGCAGGCAGGGGACGCAATAACATCAGGGGATAAGCATCAAGCAGACAGGCATATTCCAATCTAGGCAACTGCAGTCACAGTGTATGGACTGTACAGGTCAAAAAGTACCGTTGCAATGCATGTGCTTTGGCAAGACTTGAAAGTGCGCCTAGGCGCAATGCATGCTGGAAGGGCGTTGCACAGTGTGCACCAGCCAGCTCACAGCAGCTGCATTTTGGATGACATGGTTCTTGCTACAGCTGGGAAATGGGCTGCAGAAACTGTAAGGGCCTGCAGCTTTATGACTGGGTGACACAAACAAGCCGTGTAGCAGACAATCGTAGGAAGCGTGGCGACCATTGCATGCATGCAAAGTGCATCAGCATAACTGTTGATAGCAGCCCTACCAGAAGTCCATCTCGAAATGCTCATGGCACATGAAGTTGATAAGCTTGACTTTGTGCAGCTGCCCAGGTGAGCCATCATCAGAGAGCCTGTCCTCCTGCAATGTCAACACTATCTTTGGCTGTTCTGCATGTCTACGCACACGGACTTTACCAAGTTTGCATTCAGCAAAGGCAGCATGACTGGCACTACCCTCTATGACATAACGCAGTGTTGTTTATGCACCTTGCAGGCAGCTCAGAGGACCTGAGAAAAGGTAGAGTTGAAACGACGCGTTGACCATGTATTGCGGTATCAGCAGGAGGACTGACCAGTGAAAACCTCTCAAGCTTCTTTTTGATGGTAGACTTGGCTAGGTCCCTCTTTGCAGTAGACTTGCCAAAATCACTCTTCACAGCAGTCTGGCTGGCATGTGGGGTGGGCCCAACAATGCGCAGCTTCTTGACAGCGGTTGGCTGAACTAGCGGCGTGTTGGCAACCTGACAATCGTTCTCATCATTGCCCTGACCTGCAGCTGCATAGGACTTGAGGGTCCTCTGCCGCTTGCTGCGTGTCCCTTTTGCGGTGCCAGGGAATGTGGGAATATCCTTTGGCCCTTGTGCCTGGCCTGCAGGTCAGCACTCACTGTGTCATGCATCTCAGCCACAGCTTTTAGTGTCTGGTCTAAACAGAATGTGACCCAGAGTATGCTATACAACTACCATCTTCTGAAGTAACTAATGAGGAAACAGCGATCTTACCCTCTGCAGGCAAGCCCTCTTGGGGGGTTGCTGCAGGAGGCTGTTCTGCAGGGGACAGCTTCTGCTTCTTCATGGATTTACCCTCTGTACTTGCTGCAGCACAGTATCACACATGAGCAAGCTGTGCACAAGCTGAGTCAGCATCAAATAAAAGGGATGCTTGCCTGTTTTGCCTGCAGTGCGCTTTGGCTTAGTGACCACAGCTGGGGTAGTCGCTTCCTCCGCCTCGTCTTTGCCAGGCAGACTAATGAGAATTTCTTTCAGTTCCTCCCACAGGATGTGCTCATTGTCGCCGTCCTCATACCTGCGTTTGCAGGAAATGGTGAGAAAGTAGCGATGCTGTTTTGCCATGTGATCACTAGGTCAGCTTTGCTGTACCCACTTGATGCGATACCATATCCCACGCAAAACGGCCCCGTCCTCCTGCGCGATCTTGCCATCCACTCCCTCAACAACTCCAGTGAAAGTACCACCAGCGAACTGGGCGTTGGCTGGAAACAATTTTTGAACCTTGGCTGCAGTGAAGGTCTCTCTGGCTGCTTGCAAGCTTTCCGGTTCAGACAAGCTGGCCTTTTGCCGACGAGACATATACACAGGTCCCATCGCTCTCATGTCGGCAAGCAGACAGCAGTTGAGAGGCCGAACGTGTTTAAAGTAGCTAGGAAGATGCCGGAAACGGCTGCTATTGGGTGCTTCTGCGCAGTGGTGTCGCAATGCAGCTCTCACCACGTAACAGCACAGCACTCCCTCAGTAAGTTGTTGCAAAATGCAATGCAAAGGACCACGCGCTGCTGCATTGCCTGCTGCGGCAGTGCATGTTTAAACGGAAGCATTTGACTGGGGAGTTTGTCCACAGATTGACCAGATTCCTGGAATTACTCATGACATCTTCATTGCATGCCCAGTTTGTGTACAAGCTTGTCCTGAAGATCGGAGCTGCAAGTTGCCTCAAGATGTATGGACTATGTATAGGGGTCTACTGCTGCAACAACTTTTTGCATGCGCAGCTGCAAGCCAACATGACATCTGAAGAATCAGTGCAGCCTCTCAGCCTCGTCTATGCCTTGAGGGTTTGCTTTGATTTCAGGACGTACTGAGCTTGCTTACTATTTGGCAAAGCTTCTAAACAGCATCAAAGCAGGTTCCTCAGCCTCATCTGTGGCTTGAGGGTGTGCTCTACTTTCAGGGCAACGTCAAAATGAGCTTGCCTCCATCTTGCTTCTGAGCATATTTCATGCAGCTTCTCAGCCTTGTTTGTAGCTGGAGGGTTTGCAATATGTTGATCTCACAGCATATCTAGTAGGCATCGTCACATAGCCGAAGGACAGGTAACCATATTCTCTGGGTACCCAGCTTGCCTGCATCTTCACAGAGCTTCTGTGCAACTCAAAAGCGGCCTCACAGCCTTTTCCGCGGCTTCTGTGGCTCCCTTTTTCCATAGTACCAGATTGGGCTGCTTTGCTGCATAGTGTTTTGAGCACAATGTATGCAGCTTCTCAGCCCCTTCTGATGCTGGATGCGGCTGTGACCTTAGCAAGTTTCTATTTTGGCCAATCTGCCTTGCACTCATGGTCAGGTGCATGCAGCAGCAGGCTGTCTTCTAGCACTCACATTCAGCTGCTCTTGCTTTTAAGCCATCTCCATATGCACAATATACATGCGCACTTGTAGTGCGTGGAAGGTGTGGCATGCGGAATGTGCCAATGAACACACAATCTTACAGGTTCATGCTAGCAAAGTTGTTGAGAGCACAGTAATTGAATATGAGTACAAAGCATCCCTATAGTGACACACACAGAACATCTGCTGAACAATCAGCATTACAGTGCTCACAGTGACCAGACCAGTCTGTAGGTATTTCGGACAGACACCTACCACTATAGCTCAGCATATGCTGCCATCTAAACCAAACAGGTCAGTTCTAAGGTGGCGACCACGCCCTGTTGCTCGGGTTCGCAAAATGCTGACTGCCATAAGAACCAACAAAATTGCGCTGTCCTGGGGTTCCAAAGGGCTGAATGCTGATGCGAGGGTCAGTGCCCATCTGACGTGTGACTGCCATTGAGATGGCGGTGCTTGCACTGGACACTGCTTGTGGAGTAGGTCCTGCAGAATAATAACCCAAGGAGAAGATTCAGCCCAAGAGAGTCTTGTATGTGTGCAAAGACGCGCAAAGCGTAAATGGGCGTGACCCAAAGCAATGTGCCATCAACAGCCAAACACAAATGTCATGCACATTTGATGCTATGATCACTCCCATCAGCATTACCAACAATCGTCTGCAAACTCGTAACAGAAACACTGTATGCTCTGATAGAAGGGGACAACAAACTGGGGAGAAAACTGCACATTGCTGTACAGGCAAAAGATGGTTACCTGATTGCTCTGGCACTGAGTCTAGCCCTGACATCAGGGGCTGTTCCAGGTCTGTGCCTGACAAAGCCGGCTGTAAGAGGCCCGCTGCATCAATGTCTTTATGTGCATCTAGCCATCTCCTCCTTGCCTTCCTGGCTTCCTCTTGCCAGTCCACTTGCAGCATAGACCCAAAGCACAGCACCGCTGCACACCACCCAACTTTCAGTCATTGGTGCAAGCAACAGATATTGCGGTTGCAGCAAACGACAGCCTGCTCGAATCAAGTGGCTCATCACCTTGTGTGCTGTGAGGCAAGCACAATATACATGAGGAAGTGGGGTCAAGCAAGAGCAGAGCGCATCAGTCAAAGTGCAGAGTGAGGCAGGTGCAACAGCGCATCAAAATGGAGCAGTGAGACAAGCACAAATTTGGTGTAGTCTTGCTTTGGGCCCCAAAGGATGATTATGAACATCCTTATAGAACTGCTGTTGCGTGAAGCAATCAACTTGGACACTATGATGGGCACACATCATTCACAAGAGCCAATGCCCCCTCATGGGGTAGGGCCTTGGCCTCAGCAGGATTTGCTGGCAACCATCAGGATATGCCTGGTACAATAGGCCTATCAAGACTAAATCAATGGACACAGATCATTCCAGGCTGCACTTGCTGTTTATAAGAATGCAGCGCACCAGTAGTAGTGACCCCCCCAAGGATGCCCAGCCAAATGCCTGACAGGCCCAAGCCAGCCTTGAAGGTGAGGGCCCACCCCATGGTGAACCCCACCATCCAGAATCCTAACACATTGAACCACATCAGCGACGCTTGCCTTCCCAAGCCTCTGCAAGGTCAAAGCTCAGATGAGACACTCTTACAGAGTGCTGAACGCCGCCTCAGCGAGTTTGAGAGCACATGCCATGTGATTTTGGAGCATTTGTGATGCAGGCACGTGTTTGATAAAGAAGCAGAGAACCAGGTGCCCTGCCAGCTGTACTGATAGTGGCAAGGCCAGCTGCACTGCTATGCCATCAAGAAAGTCTCAGCCCAAGTGCCAAGACAAGATGCAGCAAAGCAGGCGCGGACCTCTTGCCATAGCCTGCTGCAATGCTCATTCATTTGCACTATGCACCATGCAGCGCATCATCAATCATTAGTCCACTCCAACGGGGTGCCTCCAATACAGGATAGATCCTAAATACTTGACCCTGGGGGACCCTGGGGGAAGACATGTGTTCGGAACAAATGAAAGGATTGGATACAGGATTGTGAATGTTTGTGTCCCTCTTTTATTCATGTTCTTGTGCAAGCAAGATAAAAATACCTCAGCACGCCGGAGCTGGTGCCAGCAATGCCGTCAAAGATTTGGTAGCCAGCACAGATGGGTGCAACCTTTGCCACCTCTGAGGTGACGTCCAGATCATCCACAAACAGAGGGCCAATGCGCTGGCGGAAGAGGGAGATGAAGAGGCCAGAGCCTGCCATGAAGAGGCCCCCCAGAGCCACTGACAAAAAGCCTGTGCAACACAACTCAGGCTAGGTCATATCTGCAGACATGACAGGGCATGGTACTAGGTATGATAATGGTATGGTACTAGATGTGGTACTACGTATGCTACTAGATATGGTACTAGGTATGGTACTGCCAACGTGACACATGACAAACCGAAAAGCAGCAGCACACGGATACAGATGCTTCCAAGCAAACAAGTTATTGTTGTCAGCTGTAAAAGCTCTCAAGAAGGCAGTTGGGGAGGCATGCCGCAGTTTCAGCAGCTGTGAAACCATACATTGTGTCCATGAATGTATAGAAACAGTCTGCAGACCTGCAAGGCGGGCTTCAGACGGACGGTTGGCACCAACTAGGTTCCCCACTCTAATGGTGGCAGCTGTGGAGACCCCAAAAGGGAAGCTGACATAGATGAAGGCACAGAAGGTCAACAGAATGGAATGAGCATCGACTTGGGCTTGACCTGCAGAGCATCATGCCACCACAACCTTAGCACACGACTATGGGACATACTGTTGACGCACTTGTGATTGAGCAGAGACAGTCTGAGGCATGCATGAAGCAAGGCTTGGTGAGCATCGTCAAGACACAGGAGATTGTAATAACATGTGTCCTTTGCATTTGCGCTCAGACCAATAACCCTAGTGATGAGTTGTGTCTGTCCCGCAGAAAAGAGCCAGCATAGAGCTGTAATTACAGTATACAAGCATAGCGCTGAAGACACAGCAAGCCAGCATCATGCTGCAGAGACAGTAAGCCAGCACGAGTGACAGGAGAGAGCATTGTTCACCCAGAATGCTGGCCATGACTGTGGTGACATCAAAGCTGCAAGCATCTGCAGCCATCATAACACCTCCAGGCAGACCCAGCACCAGAAAGTTGGACAGCACATGGGGAGACACTCCACTGCAGATGGCTGCCCACACTGATGCCTTGTTCACCTCCACTGTATGGCTTTTTGCCTGCGCAGCAAGCTTGCATGTCACATGTGTTGCCTACATTGACACACACAGTGTGAAATCTGGTTTTCAAAAGTCTAGCATCCTTCTAAACCTTGTGGACGTAGTTCCAGCTGGTGCAGAGTTCAACACACAGCTCGAAGTTTTGTAGGCAGATTTATACAAAACAGAAACAAAGCTACACTACATATGCTGCAAATACAGCAGTACTCAATTGCCAACTGTCATCCATGTGCACATGTCCAGGCTGCAAAACAGATGGTGTTGGCGTAATAGCAGACATGGTCATGCATGTATTTGGATCCTTACTTTGCAATAGCATGCATTTTTAGCACACATGATGCTGCCCAGGAGCAACATCACCCTTACCTTCTTGGCATCAGGGCTTTCAGGTTGTGATTTGCTTTGAGGCAGACTCAGCCAGCCTAAATAGCCTGTACGGCATGCAAAGGCGCTGAGCATAGATCAAGAGCACAGGGTGACCAGCACCAATGCAAGCACTTGATGACAGGTCACATGACACAGCAACGCAGATGACTCATCATGTAGATGACTCATCACACAGATTACTCATTACATGGATGACTCATCACGCAGATGACACATGACATGTTGACATCTTGTGCCAGTCATGACTATGTAATCACTAGAACCTGCAAGATACTCAGCATGCCTGCAGCAGCATGAGTTGCTGCCAACCCGACACTCACAAAGCTTTGAGTAGAGAGCTCACCGCACAACAGAGCCAGCTGCAGAATGCGCGCCACAGATGTGGCAAGGGCTGCACCCCAGAAGTCATACCACGCTATGAGTACCATGTTGATGGGCACATTGGCCAGAGCTGTTAATACTGTAATGACGGCGGGAGCCCACACCATGTTCTGGACTTGCATTGCCTGTATAGCGCATGTAGCATGCTTGATCAGTGGTGCTGATGTGTCACAGATGCTGGCAAGCTTCGCATTGATGTTTAGTCTATCCCTGACTGCTTGATGGCCGATGTGATGCTGAAAGTCGGCCATGCGTACCAATGGCAGGCTTGGCATTGTCACAAAGGACACAGCAACAAATCAGGGACAGAGGCATATCAGTCATGGGTAGACCTCTGCATCATGCAACTTTGCAGGACAAACAAAGATTGGCAAAAACCATGTACCTTCAGTATTGCAATGCTCCATACCAGGGGCAACAAGCCTGGCAGCAACCCCTTACAGAATATCCCCACTAACTGCAACAGCAGTAGATATCATGGGCTGCCCGTGTGTCCAGCACATAACAGGACAGTGCAGCGCACAGGAGCCCACCTGTCCAGACTGTGGACTCTGTTGGAAGATAGCTTGTGACACTGAGTCTGCTGTTAGCATTGCAACTGCTACTGGAATGCACAGCAGAGACAGCACAGATATGGCTGACACACAACATGAAATGACAGCATTAGGATTGCCTTCTCCGTGGGCTGCAAAGCACAGGTGTCAAGCTGACTGTCTGAGTGACAAATGTAGCTTGGCAACTACAGTGGCTGTGGTTACCTTGACTCCCCAAAGTATCAAGGGCAGTTGAAACACCCATCAGGAAGTACCAGCACACGTTGAACCACTGCACAGCAGGAGTGCTAAACTTTGCAATTCAGGAACGCATCGCAGAGCCAATTCTGCGCAGAGCAAAGGCCTTGGCCACAGGTTGACCGGGACGCGCGCAGACGCTTACGGTGTTGCCTATGGCGGCAGCAGCCAATGGGCCAGCGCCTTGATGGCCAATGAAATACTGATTGACAACTGTGACGGCATATTGCGCCGATAGCTGCACCATTACAGGAGCGCTCAGACTGAGTAGCCCACAAAGCTCAAGCTTGAGGTTTGCAGGTGTCCCGTTTCCTGCTGGTGGATCGTCGTCGAGCGCATTGTCATCTGATAGCATTGGAACGTGCAACAATTGCTCCGCATCTTCTTCGTGTGAGGTCATTGCTGCGGTCAGCAAATTGCAGTCAAAAGTTGTCAGCTGTTGAATGCAGAGTTGTACCTCTCTCGTTCGTTTCTGCCTCACGTGTATGCCGTGTTTCACGTCATACACGTGCAGATAGACTGTCACATGGATGCGTTACAGACTGTAACTGTGGTTCCGGAGCACTTTGCGCTGTAAATCTGGCGTTGACACAGCTGGGCAGGTGATAGGACGTCAAAGCGCGCACTACAGCTCTCAAGTGGCAGCATGCAGATGCTGCTGAATGCCCCAGGTGCGACTGTAGTAGCTCGAGCATTGTTAGCTGACGCGTTGCGCAAAATGGCAGCTTGGCACACTCTGGAAAGCATTCTCAGTACAGACTTATCACGCATATATGTATGTATATTGTTGTGGCCAATAACCCTTTTTCAACAATTACTTTGAGCTCTTCTTGTCTCTCCTGATGCTCTTACAGCGTTCAAGTGTTGCCGGCCGGCGTCCTTGCAGTAGCTGTCTTGCTGCATTCATGACAAATCAATATTGATCAAGTGAAATTTTCCTTGCAGTCTGTCTCTGGCCTTGAACACTGCGATTGTGCTTTGCTTGCTAATGAACATGGAGTGGCAAAGGTGCAAGCACTCCAGTGGGGTGTTTAGGAGCGCTCAGTTAGGCGCCAGGTAAAGCAGCCTTGCGTATACCGTACTCACCTACTTGATCAGTCATGACAATGTGCAATCTCTGCCATGTAAGTACCACCCCAAAGAGCCTGTACACTTATCAGGAGATCCTGCTCATCCACATCCTGACCAGCTGGTCTGCA
>JAABUK010013774.1_pt1 | contig 10034 bp, 7 predicted proteins | sample 5559141 | NCBI WGS metagenome assembly JAABUK01 (sample SAMN10711869, study PRJNA513367) | rock metagenome | isolation source: Antarctica rocks | place: Antarctica: Victoria Land, Pudding Butte nord | collected 2016-01-03 | reverse complement strand
GCCGGTCTATCGAGTCGCCACGGAACTCCGATCGGCCCAAGAGGTCGGGATGAACCGACGGAGGTTCGGCGAACTCCTCGAGAAGCTCGCCACGGAGCTTTCCCTGGCGAGGGACAAGGCCGAAACTCCCAAGGAGCAGCGTGTTATCCAGGGATACGCCGAAGTCCTCGAAATCTACAAGGATGCTGCGGCGATTTGGGACGTGAAGATCAGCGTCCCGGAGATCAAGGACATCGCGGAGCAGCAAGCCAAGGACGAGGCTGCGGCGGGCTCCACCAACAGGCTCATCCAGAACATGGAATTCCAGAACGCCGTGTCCGAGGGGATACCCTTGAACCTCTTTCGTCCGGGTAGCACGGGGATCGACAGCCTCGTCATCAAATACCAACTCCCCATCACCGAGACGAAGGGCTGGAAGACCATCCCCAACGACTCCGTCGAGAGGGTCTGGTCACGGGCCAGGGCGAAGACCGAGGAGATCGTCAAGTTGCAGAAAGGCTGATCGGTCCATGCTTCCAGTCTCCTCCAGTTGGCGGGAGCCACTCTTGAGCCGTGCCGATCGTTCAGGCCCACTGACGGGGGCCTACTACTGGGTTCCCCGACCGCCGCCGGAGGGCGTTACTTGGGAACTGGTCGCCTGCCAAGACCTTGGAGTCTGGGATGGCGTCTCACATCGCGAGTTCTGGCCCTATGTGTTGAAGCACCTGGCCGTCGCCTGGGGTAAGGACGCCAAGCTCCTCAAGCGGCTCTTGCACGACCACCACACCGGCCTCCCTCGCGGCAGGATCGTCCACCCGAAGGCAGCCTACGTCGTCATTCACGGCGATGACGCTCCGGCGGCAGTGCCCGACTGGTTGAACTTGGTAAAGGCCCGGTTCCGACTCACCGGGGTCAAAGTCACTCCGGAATTCACCGAGCACGAGAAGATGCTGGCCGACGACCCCAAGGCAGTGCAAACGGCCCTCGGCATCTCTCTCGACCTGAAGACGACGGCGTGAACATCCAACCCGGGGACCACCGAGATGCCAGACGAAAAACATCCTCGCCGTCCCGACTCAGAAAGACGCCTCCGGCAGACCGTTCGGTTGGCTAGGGTCCTCAAGATCCTGGAGATGATCCAGGGGAGGGCCCGTTACGGTCCCAAGGAGATCGCCGCCCAGTTGGAGGTCTCCGAACGGACCGTCTTCCGCGACCTGAATGTCTTGGAACTGGCGGGCGTCCCCTGGTCCTACAACAAGGAACATCACCATTATTGGGTCCGACCGGGCTACCTCTTCCCAGCTTTGAACCTCTCCGATGATGAGATGATCGGCCAGGCCACGGCGACCGTAATCACGAACGCTCCGGGCTTGGACGTCACCAAGGGGGCCGCACCGGCGACCCTGAAGTTGTGGGCAAATTCACGGGAGCAAGCCTCGAAGCTCTTGGAGGACGTCGAGAAGCTCACGGCGGTTCTCGACCTCAAACTGGCCGACCATAGCGGGAGCCACGAGACTGTTCGGACCATTCAGTGGTGCTTGTGCCAGGGTCGTAAACTGACCGGAACCTACACCAGCCCCTACGAACCCAAGCTGAAGCGACTGGACCTCCACCCCTACCGCCTCTGCCTGGTCCGACAAGCCTGGTATCTTGTCGCCCGCCCCAGCAACGCCGATCAGCCGCAGACCTACCGGGTGACACGATTCCAGACCCTCCGGCCATCGGATGCTCCCTCGGTGGTGCCCGACGACTTCGACCTCAAAGCCTACTTCGGCAATGCCTGGGGAGTCTTCCGAGGCAGAGAGTCTTTTCAGGTTCAAGTCCGATTCTCCCGCGAGACCGCCGAACTTGTCACGGAAACCATTTGGCACTCTACCCAGACGGTCGAACGTCACGAGGATGGCAGCGTCACACTCGGCTTTGTCGTCGATGGGCTTACAGAGATCGCCTATTGGATTCTCGGCTGGTCCGGTCGGGTCACGGTCGTCAACCCCGCGGAATTGCGGGAGATGGTCCTGGAACACCTCCGGAAAGCGGTGGACCTGAACCGGGGGTGATGACGGTTAACCTGCTGTCAAGCGTCGGTATTTCAGACCGAAGTGCGCAAGGAAACTGTGTTTTAGGTATTACCTTGCAAGCCCTGACAAAACCTCTTTGGGTTGCAGTCAACCGCTATCGGGTAAGACCGTTTCGAGCTGAAGGCGAGTTTTTTGGGGGGGTGTTAGCTGCCCGAAATTGCTTTGCACACCTTGAGCCTTTTCGCAGTCTGGTCTGAATGGCACTAAGCTAAGATTTAAGAGGCTATCCGGAAATGTAACTGTTGACAGGCTTCGACTTAAGCCATATTGGCGGGCGTCGATCCGAGAGGGATTCCCCGGAAAAACAAGGGGAAATCGATCGCATCAGCCATAGCAAATAAGACATAAATCGTTACGAGCCAACAGTTGTATTCCGGATAGCCTCTAACTCCCTGCGTCAGCAAGCCTTTGCGTAACACGGATCGGGGCTGAGTCATGAGAGGGTACTGCTTGGGGCGTCGCTTCCGCACCCGGGGCTTGTAACGGCCGGGCCGCTCGGGGTTGACCACCAACTCCGGCAACTCGTCCCCCGGTTTCGCCTGCGCCAGCCAGCGCAACGCGTCCACGAAGCTGACCCGCTCCACGTCCACCCCCTGACGTCGCGCCGCCTCCACCATCACGACCCGGACCAGGTTGTACACGATCGCATAGACCGTCAATTCCTTGAGCACGCCTTCGACGGTCCTGCACTTCAGCACATCCATCTTCATTGTGATCTTCAAGTGTCTCAGATTCAGCTCCACACGCCATCGCGCGCCGTAGAGTTCCGCGAGTGCGTCCAGGGGATAGGCATCGGCGTCCAGGAGTGTCGTGACAAGGGTCACCGTCCGGGTCCGGAAGCCCGGCCGGCCGACCTCGTAACGGAGTTCGCGAACGGTCAACGTACCCGGCAGCGCCTCGTACTCCTCCGCCGTCATCCACTCGGGACGGTCCTCGGGCTTGAACCACTCGACCACCTGATCGAGCACGCCCAGGCCCCGCAGCCAGCGAGACCGGGGCAGGCCCTTGGCCGCCCTCTTCGCGCCCGGGAGGGCGTGCGGCCGGTTCGGAGTGAAGTCGACGATCTGCCGCTGGTGCATGCGAAAAACGGCCTGGATGCCGTCTCTCGTCAACATCGCGAGGTGAGCGAATGAGCATAATCCGCGGTCGCCGACCAGCACGTCGCCCGGCCCCAGGGCCGGGTGGACCCCGCCCACGCTCGCCATCTCGTGGGAGCGTAACGGCGCGACCATGACCTTCAACAGCACCCCGGTCCCGGCGTGGAACAGCGCCAGGATCTTGGCCACGGGAAACCCGCACCCCGTCGCCTGCGCACCGGGCTGGCCGAACTGCTTTTGGAGTTCGGGGGTGTCGGGCATGGAGAAGGCGGAGCCGTCGACCAGGAAGGTGCGATGCCCGCGCCAGAGGCCCTCGGCCTGGGTGTCAGGGATCAACGCTTTGACCACGTCGTGGAGCACGATCTGAAAGACGGCCGGCGGCAAGAGGGCCCGTGCCAGGCAGTAGGCCGGGCCGGTAAAGAGGCCGCCCCCGAGGCGAGCGATATGTTCCAGGGAGGTATTCCCGTACAAGACCTGGATCACGAACCAGTGGACAATCGCGACGGGGTTGAGGATGCAATTGCGCCAGCCGTGCCCGGCCTGCCGGCACGCGGATCGGATCGATTCGGGGTCGAGGCGGCGGGCGACATCTTGCCGCAGTCGCTTCAGGATGGTATCAATCCGGTGATGCATCAGGGTGCCTCCTTGTGCGATGGGGTCGTCAAGCAACGCCATCGTGCCGGGAGGCCCTTTTCTTCTCAAGCCCTTCGCTCGCCTGGGCTTATCCTTAACTTAGTGCCATTCCAGTCTGGTCTCAAATCCCTCAAACGCATGTGATGGCCAAGGATGAATGACGATAGGGTTTTCGATTATGTTGGATACAGAGTCCTCGCTTGTGTTCCATCGTGGAGTAGCACAGAAAGGCAGTCTGGCATGTTGGACGTGCCCACCACCGCAAGTACAAACCCTTTCAGGTTATGACCGGACTTCAACACGCTCTCTCCGATACTGTTTATGTCGCGATCGGAAGGATAAGGAATCTTTTCCGGATGCGTATGCCAATCGCCGACGAAGTGGAGGCCCAAGCGAAAACGGTCTTCGATCTCGAACCGTTCGACCTTTCGATCGGGTACGTAAAGCGTCCGGGTTCGACGGTCGCCACGTCTCGGCCCGGTAGCCTCCACCACGATGATCCTGGCCCCGTCGATCCGTGCGAACAGTTGCCCGCCCGCCTCCCGGTCCCATACTCGAACCTGACGGTGAGACTTGAAGTGTTCAAGCACAACATCGCTGAACACCAGGATCTGGCCGGACTCTCCCAGAGCATAATCTATCACGCAACCGCCGCCCGACATGCGGGGCATCGGTCATTCGCCATCCAGGCTCTCTCGAAGACAAAACCACCATCCGAGCGCTCGCCGGTTTCAGCGAGCCAGTTTTCGACACTTCGCGCTGATCTCCACCTCGATCTCATGCGACTTGCCGTGATCGTTGTCTCTCCTCGACCCGCGTCGTATCACGCCTGACAGGCTCCGTGGGATTGGGGCTCTTCGCCTCGGCTGGAGTCCATTTCCTCCAGATCGCGTCCAGTGTCAGCACCACGAACCGCACCAGCGTCTTCCGACGTCGCCACTTGTATCTCACCTTCTCCAGGAAGCGGAACATCCGGTTGGTCCGCTCCACATGGTTGTTGGTCCGCACCCGGCGACTCACCGGGTTCTTCAGGTACGCCATCAACTTGGCGAACTTCTCCTCTTCCAGTTGCTCGATCGCTCTGGCCAACTCGGGCACCTCCAGGAAGGCCCGATCGCGCACGATCGCGGCTCGACGGCACGCCGCCTGGTGAAGGTCCTTCGGAGTGTCGAACAGCCAGTAGATCCGGTCGGCGAACCGCCGGAGCGTCGCCAACTCCGGCAAGTATCCCAGCATCCGGGTCAGGTCGTCGCGCTCGGAGTCGCTGAGGTTCTCCCGCCGCTTGACGATCAGATAACGATGCTTGAAGACGAAATGCGACTTCTCCTTGAGGGTCATCCCCCGACGGGCGGCGCGGGCCCTGGACTTGGCCCCCTTGCGGCCCTGCTTCTTCTTCCGCCCGGCCCTGCCTCGCCGACCCATCGCCGTCCGCATCCGTCGCACGGCGTCGAGGATCAGCTTGTTGATGTCCTTGAGGACGTGAAAGACGCACAGTTGGTGGTCCGCCTCGGGCCACAGCTCACCCAGCACGCCGGGGTACAGGTTCGAGCCGTCGGTGACGACCACCTTGGGGTCCAACCCCCAATTCTTGAGGTTCTGGAGGAATCGCCGCATGTGATCCCGGTCGTTGGCCGAGACCAGGGCGAAGCCGACCGCCAGGTCACTCAAGGGGTCGGTGGCCAGCAGCAAGGTGAACCGTCCCAAATGCAACTCGTCGACGCAGAGCGTGCCGCTGAAGTGCGCGAGGACCTTGTCGCGGTGCTGGGACATGTCGAGTTGGGCGGCATGGTCCTTGAGCACGTCGTAGACGAATCCCGAGGAGAGGTCGAGGAGGAAGTCGCGGCGGATCGACTCCAAGGCCCGTTCGATGTTCAGGCCGTCGTGGAGGATGCGATCGAGGACCAGGTCGCGGACCTTGTTGTCATACTTGGCCTTCTTGAGGACGCCCTCGGGAGTGTTGCGAAAGGTGGTGCGGCAGTCGCAGTGGGCGGCGTACTCGCCGTAGGTGATCTCCAGGACGGCGAGGGTCTTGTAGGCGACGGTGCGGACGGTCCGAATCAAGGTCCGCTTGCGACGGCCCCGCTTGCCGCACTCCGGGCAAGGAGCTTTCTTGGGGGCGCAATGAACGGGTATAACGACCGGTGTGGGTGCTTCGGTGCCCATGCTCGTGCCCTTGGTGAGAGTGGCCAGTAAGCAACCACATTCACCAAGGCGCGAGCCCTATCTTTCAAGTGCAAATCGGTTTACCTCCCGCCGTTCCTATGGTGGAGATCGGCGCGGAGTGTCCAGTTTTCCGTCCAGACTCCGCCCGCGCGCTCGAGCTGTTGTTTGCGAGCTGCCCACATTCGGTGCGTTGCCGCCCGCCGAGAGTCGAGGAGAGCATCCACCGAGAGTTCCGCGATAAGCGCCACGATGTGCGAGAGCTCGATGGGCCCATACGGTTGGAAGACCGCCCCGCATGCCGGCTCTGCCCGTTGAGTCTTTCCCGCAGGCCAATCGGTCACACGGAACAAGGGATTACCGAAAGGCCCTATCCCGCAGCCGAGACAGCCGCCTTTGTTCGTGACGAGGACGGTGTGGCCCGCGCAGGCGTGGGCCTCGGTCCATCCGTAGACGATGGGCCGTGCGCGCCCTTGTGAGCGATGCCACTCGTTCAAGGCCCCCTCTGCGGACCAACTCCCCATGGCGCTCACGATCAAATCCTTCGACGCCAACGTGTCCGGCTCAAGTATAAGGAGATCTTCACACCGTTCGGTTGATGAGGTCACCTCGACGATGTGCGGGAATTCGCCCGAGATTCGCTTCGCCAACGCGGGTGCCTTGAGTGATCCGACGCTGCCCGCCCCCAGCGGATGCCGCCCGACGTTCGCGTAACTGAGAGTCTCTGGATCGACGAGCAGGATGCTCCCGACCCCGGCCTCGGCGAGTTTCGTAGCCACCGCCGCGCCGACGGAACCGCAACCAAGGACAGCGACACGAGCGGCCCGGAGTTTTGGAAAGCGAGCATCCTGGTCACGGCCGTGGACCCATCCCGCATCGGCCCGTTCGACAGAGACTCGCGTCACGGGCCCTCCGCTGAAAAATCTACTCGTAAGCAGAGACGCTGGGACTCGGTCTTGCCTGAAGCCGCGGCTCAGAGGGTTCTTCGGTCGAACTCGACCTGATGATCGCGGAGCCCTGGCCACCACACCCGCCAGGCACGGGCCGTTTGCCGTCTGAGCCCCGAGCACGACGAGCACCTGGTCGGGCTGTGATGCCACGAGCGACTCGAGCATGCGTGCGGCTTCGGGCGCTCGCTCGCGCACGAGACGTCGAAGGCTGTCACTTGATTTCGGGTACTCACCGGGAAGCATTGGACGCTCGATCCACACGAAGAGTGCGTCGTCGAAGTTCCAACCCTTCTGCTTTCCGAGCCGATACGATCGCTCAAGCCACGACCTGGCCTCGGACTCAGTGTCGGCAACGAGATAGAAGTCCTTTCCGCACCAGAGTTTGACGAGGCGGCTCGTGGGATCGAGCGTGAGGAGTGATCGGACCTTCGTGGCATTCTCCGTCAGTGTTCGATTCCAGTAGGACAGGAACTCGTCTCGAAAGTCCTCGACGTTCAATCCGGCCACGTTCTCTTCGATCAGTTCGGCGGAGAGACTGAGGACGTCTCTCAGCGCTTGAACTGGTGCGTGGGGGTCGACTTCGGCCCCCTCCGGCAGAACGCAGAGTACCCCATCCTCTTCGATGTGAGGCCACGTGAGGAACGGCGGGCGATCGACGAGCGCTACCCGAGGTGGGGTCCGCGGGAAGCGATCATCGAGAAGCACATCGAGCGTCCGTGTTCGGTCCGGGAACTCAACTTGAAGACGCCACCCTGATCGAATCCTGCGATCGGGGTAGGCGCGCAGATCCTGTGCGGTTAGCGAGCGAGGAGTGCCTCCAAGCTTCTCGAGCCATACCGTCACTTCCTCGATCCCTCGACGGATGATCGAGGGTTGGCTAGAAGTCTGGCCGGCTTCAGGCATAGCGACCGCCGCCCTCCTTACTGACGGCTCGCTTCGGCTCGGCAGCAGGCCCCGACTCCTTCAAGAGCCCGGACGTGATGACTGCCGGACCTCCTCCGCCCCGTTTGCCCTTCTCGATCTCGCGGAGCTCTTCCTCGGTCAGCTCGACGGCGAACAGGCGTTTTGCAATTTCCCCCGCCTTGCCCTCGTCGATGGCATCGGACAGGGCAGCGAGGTCTGACTTGAGCGCCTCGTGCCACTCCCAAAAGCTCTCCTCAAGCTTTGGTTCCAGCCGCCACTTGTCTGCGTAGTCCTCCTCCGGATCGGCGGGATTCGGGACTTTCGGACTTTCTGCCTGGACGAAGCCCGTCATCGTCTCGACGATTCTCCCGAGCGCGACCCGCAGATCGGCCTCGCCCCCGTAGGCCCGTGCGGCGAGATTCGTGATGATCATCGAGATCGGAGCAAGGTCTGCCACCTTCGGGTCGCTGAAACGCACGTCGCGATGCCTCTTCATGAGCTGGATGCTCTGCTGGAGCGTCGTCTGCCACTCGTATGGCGGCACCTCCTCGACCATCGCTCGGACTTCGCGGCCCGAGAGGCTACGGCTGCGCCCGAGCGCGGCCCTCTCCTCGAACCACTTCGCGAAGCCTCGCGAGTTACTGCTCGGCCAGGCCGAGGTCACCTGGTCGTAGTTCGGGTCGCGCTTGTCCGTGATCGCGACGGCTCGCCCGGCAAGTTCGGAGTCCACCCCGAGCGACACGAGCCGCTGAACGACGTCCCCCTCTTCGGGGACACACGGCAGCGTGTCCAGGTGAAAATTCACCTCGTCGGAATACTGGAGCCGCCAGCACCTCTTGTGCTCCGAGACAGGCTTCGGCATCTTGTGGGCCTTGGCGTACGCTTTGACCTCGTCGCCGAAGAGTTCCTTCAACTCCTTCTGCGTGCGGTCCTCCTTCCCGAGCTTGTTGAGCACGCAGACGTTGTCGAGGTCGAATTCGTCGTCCTTGAGGAGCGGCCGGATGACGGTCCCGAACCGGAACGACCCTTGAGGACGGACGTCGGGGTCAAACTCGGCCACCTTCGACTCGGGCCTCTGCAACCACTCCCCGAGGTTGACGTGCCGTGCCGCCGCCCTTTCGTAGAGAGACTTCGGGATGTCGAGGTGTCCGACAATCATCTGTAAAAGGCGGCCGATGTGCGGATTGTCCTGGGTCATGAGAGCTTCTCCATGGGAAGGCAAATGGCCGGGACGAACCCGCCGTGGTTGTTGTTCTGGTCGTAGATCTTCCAGGGCATATCGGCCTTGGGCTGACGAACTCGCCCCATCTCAATCGCCGTCGACACCGACATGGCGGGGAAGACATGAAGCGTCGTCGTCTGGCCGTGCCGCGCCTTGATTGTGTTCAAGGCTCGCCGCACGATGCTCCGAAACTCTGAAAGTTGCTCCCGAGACTTGGTGAAGTCGTTGTTCGTCTCGGGGATAGTGATGGTCCAAATGGCGACGTCACTGCCGAGGACCGACTCAATTCGATCGCTTGTCACGGTGCCGCTCAGCGACAACACAAGAGCCGGCGGTCCACCGTTCGATGGCGGCTCTCGAAGCTCGAAGGCTTGAGCACTCGCTGCGTCGGGCCACTTCCACGTTTCCTCGGGCTCACGATGGAGTTGGTATACGTCGACCGCCGGCAAGTCGGTGAGCAGGGACCCCAGCAGCATGAGCAAGGGCTGCGGGGCTCGGCCGAAAATCGAGAGATGGGTAACCTCACCGCTCGAAAGACGTTCGCTGACTCGGTGCCGAAATTTGGTCGCGAGGTTCTCTGACTCGACTGCCCAATACGGAGCGCCCGAATCGCGTAGCAGGCTGTCTATCATGCCGAGCTCAATTGCTCGGTCCTCGGCCGGGTATCGCTCGGGAAAAACGGCGGGAGCGACGCTCGCATACTTGAGTGGTGAGCTGTGCTCGCCGATGTTCGCGCCGTAAATAATGAGGTTACTCTTCATCAGCGGGTCAATACCCGTGACGATATCGATGCGTCGTTCGTGCGCCACCTTCCATTCCTTCAAGAGTTCTGCCGTATACCGTCCGCCGTCCCGCCTCTTGTCCATCTTGGCGTGGCACTCGGGGCAGACAAGCATGAGGTTCGGCAGGTCATTCAATTGCTCGTCTGTGATCTCCTCGTTTCCCCGAGGGCCTTCGCCGCTGAATGAGTAGATGTGAGCTTTCTCGGCGATGTTGACCTGCTCTTGAGTCA
>JAABUK010013773.1_pt1 | contig 10034 bp, 13 predicted proteins | sample 5559141 | NCBI WGS metagenome assembly JAABUK01 (sample SAMN10711869, study PRJNA513367) | rock metagenome | isolation source: Antarctica rocks | place: Antarctica: Victoria Land, Pudding Butte nord | collected 2016-01-03 | reverse complement strand
TATATCATTGACATCCTGCCAGAGGCGGTCCGGTTTGAATTTGTCACTTGACATTTCCAGACAGCCAATATGCACTGCGTCTAGATCAGCGTGAGGGCTTACACCACAGCTTGTGCACCAATACGCACGTGTGTACCATCATCATTTTGTGTCTCCATAATGTGTATATGCTGTCTGGAAAGGTGGGTATTACCATTGCCAGGCCTTCAGACTCACAAATCCTCAAGGTGAACCTGAACAACAATCGCTTGGCTGTCCTGCAGCTGCAGCTTTGTCTGCAAAGCTTGTTTCCCCCCCTCTGTCGTGTCAGCTAACCTTGCTGCAGTTCAGGATAGCGCTGCACCAAGCTTGCCTGCTACAATGTGCTGCACTGCTGCAACAGGGTTCATAAAAGGTCACTGCACACTTGCCAAATAATGGCTGTGCGCTTTCTGCAGAGACGCAGGCTGTCCGAGTTTGGTCATGTGCAAAATGACAGGCAGTTGATGTCTGCTGCATTGGCTCTGAGTTTGATCATGTGCAAAATGACAGGCAGTTGATGTCAGCTGCAGTGGCTCTGAGTTGATCGTGTGGACAATGACAGGCAGTTCATGTCTGTTGCAGGGGCGCAACCTGTCCAAGTTTGACCACGTGAAGAATGACAGGCAGTTGGTGTCAGCTGCAGTGGCTGCAAGTTTGACCATGTGAACAATGACAGGCAGTTGATGTCTGCTGCAGGGGCGCAACCTGTCCAAGTTTGACCATGTGAAGAATGACAGGCAGTTGATCTCAGCGAAAGGGGCATAATCTGTCCAAGTTTGATCACCTCAAAACTGACAGGCAGTTGGGTGCAGGGGCGAAACCTGTCCAAGTTTGACCATGTGAAGAACGACAGGCAATTGGTATCTGCCGCACTCGCTCCAAGCAAACAATGACCGGCAGTTGATGTCGGGTGCAGGGGCAAAATCTGTCCAAGTTCGATCATGTAAAGAATGACAATCGATTGGTATCTGCCGCACTCGCTCCAAGCAAACGATGACAGGCAGTTGATGTCTGCTGCAGGGGCGAAATCTGTCCAAATTCGATCATGTGAAGAATGACAGGCAGTTGGTGTCTGCTGAGGAGCAGGCGGCCCAACAGGCAGATCCTGTCAACAGCTTGAAGCACGTGAGTGAGGACACCAAACGTGTCATGGCCAAGCTCAACTCTGCAGACTCAGCCACTGTGAGTCGCCTGAGTCTCATCATGCATGAAATGTCTGCATTCAAGAAACACACAAATGTGTCTGCGCAACGAGATCATATTGTATTGTGCTGTCCTGCTGCAAGGCTGATGTGTTGCCAGTTCAATGCATGATCATGACCATCTGCTGCAAGAGTGATACAACGCGCGATCACAACTGTCTGTTGCAAGAGTGATACAATGCATACTCATGACCTGCTGCTGAGCAGACCCAATGAAGCCTTTGGTCTACACGCTGAGTAAATCAACACCACTTCATCCAAGATTGTGCAATGTTGCAACTCCCCAAAGAGGAGCACGTCTGAAGCCTGCAAGGCTCCTTCACAAGAAGCTCACCAAGCCCATGAGCATATTGGAGCGTGACCCATACTCCAACTGTTTTGCCTCACACTCACAGTGCTTTGTAGTCTCCCTGTGTCCTGCATCCTTGCAGTTTGCAAGGGTGTGTCGTCTATTTTAGCTCTTTTCAAGCCATCTTAAAAGCTATTCAGAAACGTCATCCCCACACTCAAAATTTAAACTCAGAAATTTCAGGGGACAGTAAAAAGGCGTTGTGGAGAACATTGTGGAGATGTTTTAGTTCTTGTCCACTGTGTGAGTCAAAGGCCTGGGTGTTTGGGTTTGCAGGCTTTCGAGCTCCGGGCTGCCGCGTTAGGAGGCTCCCGTCATGATTGCTGAAAAGCGTAAACTTTTCTTTTCTTTCTTTCTGTAGGCTTTTGAGGAAGGTGGTGGGGGCGCGAGAGCTGTGGCCCACAGGATCTTGGCAGAGGCCAAAGCGGTGGCCAGCCAGAAGCCCAAGGCTGAGGGACCTGACCCCAGGCAAGCACCACATTTCTGTTCCCCTTGCATTCTGTATCAGATTTGTGTCAGTAAGCATTTGTGTCAGAACTAGACTGAGGCGCGTGACCCTTGGCAGGCACCACTTTCCTGTTTCTCTTGCATGCTGAATTGGATATGTGTCAGCAAGCATATGTGTGAGAATCTAAACTGAGGGGCCTGACCCTCGGCAAGCACACCCTTCTTGTCTGCCTTGCAGTCTATGCTGTGTGGGCCTAAACGCTAATTCCTGAACCCTAAACACATCCCAAGTGCATTGCCTCTCTGTTCAGTGACAACGACAAACCTGAAGGATACAAACCATTCCGACTCCCTCAGGACCGATCATGACTAATGCACCTGACAAAGTCACGTCTTGTGTAACGAACGGCGCACTGTTCATGAGCACAGCTGGTGGCTCAGTCCTTAGGCCTTTGAAATCGATGGCATGTGCATTGTTCAATCTGGGTTTAGCGATCACCAAGAGGCATTAGCAAGAGGTACCACATAAGGAATTTATTCAATCAATCCATCCATCCATCCATCCATCAATCAGCCAATCCGCCAATGCGTCCACCAACCAACCAACCTATGACTCATTCTCTGAGTCAAGCAGTGTGGGTTCACAGGTTACAGCCGCCGGAGCCTGCATCCAAGGACGCTGTCTTCAAGCCTGGGGCATCCACCTGGAACACTGATGACCCCAAGCAGCAACATCACGCACCAGGCATGCGTTTCTGGCTTGCAGCATGGCATGCATCTCTGGCTTGCAGCATGGCATGCAACTCTGGCTGGCAACATGGCTTGCATGTCTGCTTGCAACTTCGCATGCAACTCTGGCTTGCAACATGGCATGCATCTCTGGCTTGCAGCATGGCATGCAACTCTGGCTTGCAACATGGCGTGCAACATGGCGTGCAACTTTGGTTTGCAACATGGCATGCAGCTTGTGACATAAGTGCATGCATGTTGCAAGCTAGATCTATAAATGTAGATACAGTTCTAGCTTGCAACATGCATGCAGCATACACGCTTGCATACACAAGGCTGCAAAGCTAAGAGAAGCTTGGGCGCAGCTTGGAAATCACCTCAAGTTTCTCCATATCAAACTACTCGGCGTCGTCCTTTCTTTTGCTTTCTATGTATACAAGCACCCTGGTACATACTATACTTGCACATGCACATGCGTATAGAGGTGCATAGAATGACATAAAAGGACATAGAAATACATGGAGGTGCATGTGGAAAAAGTGCAGTTGGACAACATTTGTCAGCAGGCAACATCTTGATCTGCACTGCAGGGCATGGCAAGAAGAAGAAGAAGTGGCAGCAGGGCGAGCCGGAAGAAGAAGCAGGGTCCCTGGTGCCGGCAGGCCCTAAGAAGGAGGTCCCCAAACCCTACATGTCAGATGCCAAGTTTGTGACCAGCGAGTTTAGAACCACAGGTAAGAAATTGGTCAGAACCTGAGCTGATCTAGCTCTTGAACATGATAAAACAGTTGCAGGTATGCCGACTGCCAAAACAGAATAGCTCATGCTCGGAGCTACTCAGGAGTGAATGTGCTTGACCTTTGGAGAAACCATGTGTTCAACAAATCAGCAAATGAACAGAACAGAACACCACACAACAAATGAACAAAAATGGACAATTGAATGAGTAATGGATGAGTTGCTGTATCAGGGCTGTCTGAGGAAGTCAATCTGAACAATGTGTCAAGTGCTGTCACTGACATGCAAAGCACCAAAGAACAATGATTGACCATGCATAGTTTCTCCATGCACTGCTACAACTCCTGTTTTGCATGCATGCCCAAGCACTACTAACTATCAACACATTTGTCAGGATTTGCATTGCACATACCTAGCTCATCATGAGCTGGAAAGCGGGTTTATTTTTGATCATCATGATGATCATTATTTTTATTTTTATTTTTATTGTTGTTATTTATTAATACTAATTTTAATACATGGTTCATGCTGGCAAAGCTAAATCACGTCTGCTGTTGTACAGGCGCGGCTTCCAGATCATTCACATCAACAGCTGTCAATGTGGTGACACGCAACGAGCGGCAGAAGGTTAGGGTGGAACGTAACCCCACCAAGAAGGGTTACATGCGGTTACACACCAACCTGGGGGATCTGAACCTGGAGCTGCACTGCGACCTGGCTCCCAGGACTTGCGAGAACTTCTTTGTCCTGTCCGAGGGTGGCTACTATACAAACACCATCTTCCACAGAAGCATCAAGAACTTCATGATACAGGTATGGGTTGTGTGCCTCTCATGACGAGCCTGCAGACGTGGTCAATCCTTAAAGCTACTCAAGTACAGCCCTGATTACAGTCCCAACAATGTAGGCGACAATCCTAACAGTGTAGGTTGCAACCCCATTAGTGTAGGTTACAATCCCATCGGTGTGGGTTGCAACCCCACCAGTGTAGGTTACAGTCCCAAGAGTGCAGGCTACAATCCCAACAGTTTTGGATACAATCCCAACAGTGCCAGTAACAATCCCAACAGTGCAAAGTACAACCCCAACAGCGTAGGTTACGATCCCAACAGTGTAGGTCACTATCTCAACAAAGTAGGTGACAATTCCAACAGTGTAGATGACAATCCCCAACAGTGTAGGTTACATGTACAGGGAGGTGATCCAACAGGGACCGGCACAGGCGGTGAGTCCATATACGGCCCCACTTTCAAGGACGAGCTAGATTCCCGGCTGACCCACTCAGGCAGGGGGGTCATGAGCATGGCCAATTCAGGACCCGCCACCAATGGCTCTCAGTTCTTCATTTTGTACAAGTCGGCGCGGCATCTGGACTACAAGCACAGCGTGTTTGGCAAAGTTGTTGGAGGTGGGTTTTGATGATCCATTGCAAGAGTTTTGATGATCCATTGCAAGGGTTTTGATGATCCATTGCAAAGATTTGGGTGTGACTTGGCTTCCGTGGTCAAGCAGCTCTTTGCACTCCCAAAATACTATTTTACGCCGCCGCGGATTTAAAATGGGATAAATCCGCGGCGGTGTAAACTAGAAATGCCATCCCTACACTGGAAGTCTAGACTCAGAAACGCCTGTGGACAGTTTGAACGCGTTCCTACATTGGGGAGATGCTTTAATTTGCTGTAAGTGCCATAACAATTAGAATACAGCATGAACGCCTATGCATTGAGGAAAAGATGCCATGCATGCATCACACCATCAAGCTCTGCTATGTTGAGTGCTCGAAGTTATCTGAAATCTGAACACGCCCATGTCACAGGCCCTTCCAAACCCGCTTTCCTGGATCTTGGTTTCAGTCTCTGTCACCAACAAACCACCCAACCCACATGCACCATGCGCAATGTACATAGCATGTACCGTATCTGTGGCATGTTGGTGATACGCATCTTGGCACAAGACACCTGCACAATTGCCAGCAATATGTAATTAACAATAACACTGAGATGATACAAGCTGCTGAGGCTCCTGCCCTACCCAGGGCTTTGATTCTTCGAATTTCTTATGTTCGTGGTCCTTCCAGGCTCATGTAGCATGTGTCATAATGTGCAGGATTTGATGTGCTGACCGCCATGGAGCGAGTGTCAGTAGATGGTGATGATCGTCCAGAGCAAGAGATCAAGATCACCGGTGCCAGTGTGTTTGTGAACCCCTATAAGGAGATGGAGGAGGAAGAACGCAAGAAGGCCGAGGCGGAGCGAAAACAGGCAAGCTGCATCAGTGCCTTGTATGCATCATTGTTGTTCTTTTCACGTGGCATTGTGCTGCGTCATGCCTCTGAGCGGCCGCTTACTTCAAGCAACAAGACAAAAGTGTAATGTTGATGTTGAATACACTGTGGTGAGTCTGCATACCCCGCTGAATAGTAAGCAGTCGAATTGCCTTACACAAGAGGCGCCTGCTGGGCATGGCTGGAAAATTGGTGATCCTGCCAGAACTTGGGACAGCATGGGTTGAGAGTCGTTACATGTCTGCGCAGGCCGAAAAGGAAGCAGGGCCACTAGACATCGAAGAAGAAGGCGTTGGCAACTGGTTCAGCAACCCTGCAGGAGCAAGCAACACCGCCAGCGCAGTAAACGGATCTGGAGTTGGCAAGTATTTGAGCAGCTTACCCAAAAAGTCGAATACGCAGCTTGCGACAGAAAGCGCTCCTGATATACCTGCTGCGCCTGCTGTCAAGAAGCAAAAAGTCAAACAAACTGGCTATGGTAATTTTGATGCCTGGTAGACGGAATCTAGACGCTCTGCAAATGCATGCATTACACCATATGGCGTACCTGCATGCGTCGTGGTCTGCGTCACTTTACGTTGCTCTTGCTGCGAACATTGCACAGACCAGCTATAGCTGCGCGTGATACTCACATCGAGATGAGCGCAAAGCTGAATGCTCTGGTGATCGGTGGGTCGATAGGTGGGTTGTCAACTGCACATGCTCTGCTGCAAGCCGGATGCGGCGTGACAGTCCTTGAACGGGCACCCGAAGTATCCGGGAACTCGTTGGGAGCGGTAAGTCACTCAATTTCTCACAAGCAGAACAGGAAACACTTCAGAGTGTTTGTACAAGGTACCTGGCATGTTGCCCGCTTATACTGCGGTTGTTACTGTACAAACACTGCGCACCAGTTTCATCATGGCGAGCAACTTGCAGATTGTGGACAAATCTCTCATGCAGCTTAACGTGCGTTGTCGTTTCCTGCCCTGGCACTATGTATCAACTGCATGCAGACGTGCAACATAAGGTGAATCTGAACAAGTACTGGCGCGTCCTCTGTAGTGTCACTGTGCAGACAGCTGCTGTGTGATGTCAGGGCTTGGGCTTAGATGAACCAGTGTGTGACCTGCTGCGCTCATGGACCTCAAAGGAGCAGTTCGACAAAAACAGCCTCCCTCTCCCAATCGAGGTCAACAGAGTCATTGAGAACAGAAAAGCCAAAATTCTTACCCATGATGACTCATACAAGCATCGTGCGTGAGTCAACCAAACATGGTGCTTACTTTGCTATCTACAACGGAAGGCAGCAGAACTTTCTAATAAACTTGACATTGACATGTTTGTTCCTGCTATGTTTCGCAGCACACACTGGAGCAACATCCACCACACATTGCTGAACGCTCTCCCAGACAAAAGCATCATTCACTTCCACCACACCGTCACAGACTTTGACCAGCCGGAAGGCAGCAACAAGGTCAAAGTGACAGCAGAGGTAGGGGAGGACAAGAAAGCTAAAGCCTTTGAAGGGGACTTCCTGGTCGCGTGTGATGGCTCCATGTCATCAGTGCGCGCCAAGTTCAGACCACATGACAAGCGCAGGTGTTTGCTCTTACACTTGACGCTCGTACATTTGATGCTCTTACATTTGATACTCGTACATTTGATGTTCTTACATTTGATGCTCTTTAATTTGATGATGTTGGCCAATTCCTCCTCAGGGCAATTGTGACAAAGCATGTTGACAATTCCTTGGGAAGCTCAGGTTAATGCTCTACTCCTCTTCACATGGGGAGTATGAGCTATCAGGAATGTTTGCTGTTATGCATCATGCAGACAGCTTCTGGTATCCATGCTGGGCATTGTGCAGCACGTGGCCCAGCCAAATTGTGCTGCATTTCCGGGCTATTGCATTTCATCCTTACATCTATCACAACCTCGTGTGCTGCTGGTTTGCTGCAACTTGGACCTTTGTAACATGTATCATGGAGAGTACTGTTGATCTGCCCTCTCTACAACTTGCTTCTCATGCACATTGTGCTGCTGTTGTGCACACAGGGCTGTGGCATGTGATACATGTGCCCTGCAGCATACTGTACATTTGTTACGATGCCCGTGTTCACCTGAAGCGTCAGCTACACAAAGTTGATCCATGAAAAGTAGCATCATACACAATTGACTGGACACACAGTGGGGCCGCCTAACGGCAGCCCGGGGGGTTGTTGTACTTAGTGCTTGAGGGGGGACTTTTGTTGCTTGTCTGCTCAGTTCTACAAGTAATGTGCGTGCAGGTATTCAGGTTACATTGCATGGCGAGGGGTGATGCGTGCCGGTGAGAATCCCAAGGTGGCAGAAGCTGTGAGAAAGGCATACAGTATGGGAGACACTCTGTACTTTGATATAGCCAAGGGCACCCACTCAGTGCTCTATGAGTTGCCAGAGGAACGTCTCAATTGGCTGTGGTAAGCCATCTGGCATGTCAACGTGTAAGGCATGTCAAGCATCAGCGTACAGCAGCCTAGTACAATCGCACCTTGTTACAGTTGTACCCAAAATGCGCTACTGCTATGCACTTGTATTTCGGGTACAAATCTAATAGGGTGCAATTGTAACAGGCTGCTGTACACTGATGCTTGAGATGCAAAATCACTGCAAGCAAGGTGAAAATATTGCTCTTGGTGGTGTTTGAGATATCACCAATGCAGTGGCAACAGGATGGACAGCCAGAGCCGCAGTTTGGTGGTCTTGCTGGGTTTGTGATGCATCAGCAATCACGGCCATAGACTCATGGATTATCTCATGTGTGTTGCAATCTTTCTTACCTGTTTCACTAAGCTGTAGGTTCTGTCTAGGGACAGAGGATCATTCTGAAGTCTGCACTAAGTACTTGCCTGTCTAAAAGCAATGATGATGTTGTAATGAAACACTTTCCAGCTCATGATAAGCTAGGTATGTGCAGGACAAGTCTTGTTTCTCCAAAACAGCCTGTCTTGTGCCTGTTCAAGACAAAGACTGCTTGCAGGTTGACTTTCCAAGTATGTCAATTATTCCATTGCAACTTAAATCCCATGAAATGATTACATTACATTTAGACAACTTATTGTAACAGTTTGACACTCATTCATGTTGTTTATGTCATGTCATGAATGGTGTGTTATGGGATTACAGTGTGATAGTAATCTCAGGTACAATACGTGGCTTCTCATTAAATTGGCGCCAAAAGGCGTAGTCTTTACTGTTTCCTTTTCTTTTTCTTTTATAGTGTGATGACTATCACTGTGGCTGCAGGTATGTGAATCAGCCAGAGCCAGAGTTGAAGGGGCCATCAGTCACCATCAAAGCCACAGAGGACAGAATACAGCAGATGCACAGGGAGGCAGACCAGATATGGCCCCCAGAGCTAGCTCAACTCATGAAGGTGGGTCCCCCCGCTTCACTCTGCAATTTTCATGTAATTTGAGTCCACGCTGGTTCCGCCCAGTGTGCTGTTGTTCTGCCTTTTTCTGAGACTCAGAACTTCTCCCATGTCACTGGTGGAAACTCATAATCTCTCCCAAATCATTTGTTGGAAGCTGTGTCAGCATGAGGGCAAGAGTGTGAGGTTAGATGGGTGTAGAAGCAAGGCTGACATGGCATGCATCCCCAGAATGGTTTGGGTTTAAGGATTTGTGGTTTGAACCCTAAATCTGGGTTGCTCTGGGGTTTCAAATGTCCTGCTGCTGGAATTGCTGTCCACGCTGCTGCTAGCAACACTCATATGCAGTCTTTGCTGTGCTGCGTTGTGATGCAGTCAGTCTCCAGCTTGTTCAAAGGTGCTGCTTGAGTTTGCATGGTGTCTATGCATGCATAATGTTGCAGGCTGACGTCGAGCTGCAGCGCTGTTGTGCAGGCAACAGAATCCCCCTTCATCAATGCAATCTTTGACAGAGAGCCTCTGGATCAATTTGTGTGGGGTAGGGTGGCTTTGCTGGGGGAGGCGGCCCACCCCACCACCCCCCATGGCCTCAGAAGGTTGTCAGCCTCTTCTGCGCTCTGCCTTGCATGCGTCATGCTTCTTCTTCCCCCATTATTCTAAGTCTGGCATGCATAAAAATGTCAATCCTGCTCATCTTCTGTGCCTGCTGGTCTTGACTTTGCACATGGCGAGTGGCTTTTCAGGTTTCTTGTCGGTCACAGCTAGGTACGTGTCAAGTATGCTTGCTGCCAACACCATGTGTGCACAACATTCTCTTCTATTCACAGAAGCTGCCCCATGTCACCTGCTTGCTCACTCATTCCTCACCCC
>JAABUK010013772.1_pt1 | contig 10035 bp, 8 predicted proteins | sample 5559141 | NCBI WGS metagenome assembly JAABUK01 (sample SAMN10711869, study PRJNA513367) | rock metagenome | isolation source: Antarctica rocks | place: Antarctica: Victoria Land, Pudding Butte nord | collected 2016-01-03 | reverse complement strand
TGAACTGCAGGCATTATAGAGCAGAGCAGATAAAGCTTAAGGAAAAAGCTCAGCTCAAAAACACAGACATTATATTGACACTGTTCATCACCAAAATTGAAAGAATTGCAACACTAGAGTATTTGAAAAATACTTGAATTGCAACGAGAAAATGATTATTAGAAACGAAAGAGTAGAACGCGAAGAGTGCGAAAGAACAAAGAAAAATGAGAGTATGATGACGAGAGTTGAGAAAGAGCGCTTGTATGCGCAAACTATCGATGTGATTGATCAACGAGAAGATATAAAGCAGCGACTTTGGCCAGGTTACATGTAACTTAGCATACATACAGCATCTAGACAGTGTCATAGTCATAGACTGCATGCACTTAATGAAGAAATAAAAAAAAAATGAGTTTAAGCATTCTTTAACATTAACAAAGAGCTTCAACAACTTAAGCATCATTAATCTTGTTTCACTTTCTTTATTATTTTTTTCATTAAATTCAAATTCGTCTTCATCTCTGCATCAACTAGTAACTTTTAAGATTCAAAGATCATCATTTCTGTGATTGTTGTTTCAACAGTATTTTCTTCTTTCTTTCTTTTATTTCTTGATGAGTTAATGAATTTAAACTTCATCATTATCATCATTCAAGATAAGATTTAATTTGATTTGAATTCATACACTCTTGTGACATCGATTTAAATTCAACTCATGAGAAAAACTATAATATGTGTATCAAATGAACAAAACTCTCTGAGAAAGAAAATTGCTTGTCAACTACACAATGACTTCACGTCATCAAAACAATAAAACTGACACTGTGTTATCAATAATGAATTTATAGCTTCTATTCAGCATGTGACACTTAAGTAAATTCTTACAAGTGTCTGTGCTGTTTATTGTAATGCATTGTTTTTGCTCTGCTCTTCATTGATAATATTTTATACAACGATGTTTCAATTCGATTCTTGATTCAAAGACAAAAGATGTTTCTTTGCATTTGTGATGTTCATGATTATAATGCAGAAACTGTGTTCTCTTGCTTAATGATTATCATTCATTGAGCAGAGAAATGTATGATGAAAGAGAGATGTGCATGATGAAAAGATAGAATGTGATTATATTGAATAATTCTTTTCTTCTCTTGATTTGACTTGTGTCACGTAAACGTTGAATAGATTGTTAGTATAGACGTGCAATTGCAATCATTCAATGCTTAGCTGATTGATAGTAGAAATGTGTTCTGATCACTTTCATGCACTCTCGATTTTTCACGTAGATAAATGTATGACTTGACGTCAAGTAAAGAAAATGAGCTTAAGTTCTTTCAGTATATCAGCGTGATCAACGAATCACTACTTCTTCAAGCACATGTAGTCACAAACTCAAGACTCATCATCTGATTTATCTATTCTATCTGATATCTTTTCATCAATTACTTGATGATACTGTCAATGTGATGAAGACATTTCAATATCAATGCAGTCAACGAGTTGCAAATTCTTCAATCACTTATAGTCACGACTTTCAGACTCTTCATCTGAGTCAACTATTTTACTAGTAGTATCTTCTCATCTTTTACTGACATTGACATGTCATTAATCTTCTTCATAGATTAATTGTGACTGTTAGAAAGAAGTGTTGTCACATAAGTAAAAACTTTGCACAACAGCTTTCTTGATCACGCAACGTTCTAACATCATTTAAACTGCATTGAATTAAGATCTCTTGACTCTTCTGACTTCTATTCAAACACAGAATAGAATCAAAAGATTCGTAGTCAACATCATGTACAAATGAATCTCGTTGTCGATCATTCAAGATAAGATTTTGATCATTTTTAAAATCAAGAAAATTTGCAACAAGTGAAAGTTATGCTACTACTGCAAGTTGCAACATTCAAACAAAATCATTAAAGAATGTTTTAATAAGAAGCTCTTTACTTTGCATGTCATGAACATATATGACAGTGATATCATCAATGTGAATGAAGAAGTCTCGCTGTCTGCGAGAAAAGTTTAGTCTTTAAGCGAAGTCATGTTCAAAAATCTGTATATCTATCATATTGTCTTCTAGCATTAACATTTTCACTCTCACTTCAATCTTATAGAAAGTTTTCTGTCAAATTTGTCTTAAAACTCTTTGAATCTGATTCAACATTCAAAGATAATCACATGATAGTATTCTGTATTTTACATCAAGCTTAATCTAGAGTTTTCACTCTCACTCTGATTAATAGTGAAGTCTTTGCTTATGTCTTTATGAATAAATTCTTTACGTAACAACATCATTTTTTCTTGCATCAATTAACTCACTCTTGCAGACTTCAAGAACTTAATAATCAAGTTACTTTAATCAATGATGTTATTCATATTACTGAATTTACAATGATTCTTGATGAATACATCAAAAGACTATTCTTTTATGTCATTAAATTAAGTCAATATCTCATCATCATGAATCTGTCATAACTTCATCATCACGTCATTGATGTTAACTTTGAACACAATAGTTTCATCTTGTTCTCTTTCTTCTGTTTTAATCATTATTGTCAATTTCTCGTCAAGATCTATGATTTTACTTGATAAAAAGAAAACTTCTCGCTTGAAGTTAATGAAGTAACTTTCACTTGATCTCATTTGTTCTTACAAAGAATACTCAGCTTTCAATTCACTCACAAGAAGCAACTCAGTTTACAGATTACTCACAAGAAGCAGTTTAGTTCTTAAATCACTCACAAGAAGCAATTCAGCATTCAATTTACTTGCAAGAAGTAACTCAGTTTTTAATTCACTTGCAAAAAGTAATTCAGTTTTCAATTTGCTTGCAAAAAGCAACTCAGTTTTCAATCTGCTTACAAGAAGCAATTTAGCACTCAGATCATTCACAAGAAGCAATTTTGCATTTAATTTGCTTGCAAGAAGCAACTTAGTTTACAGTTTGTTTATAAGAAACAAACTTTGCTCAGTCTTATCTCATTTCATCTAGAACAAAAAGTTCTCAGTCATATTCTTTAAATTATTTAAAAAGAATACTCATCAAAAATTAAGTGTTGAAGTTCTTTTTTCTTTAGAACTTTCGTTATCTTATGAGCAGATTAATTCAATCAATCTTTTATACAACTTGACATCATTAAGTTGAAAGCTTGAAGCTTTAATCATGCTATTCATACAAAGAATATTGAAATATTTAGCATTACTTTAAAAGAAATAAACATCTTCTTAAATCTTGAATTAATCTTATTTTCTAGTTTAGATTTTGATGAGTCAAAACTGCGTTGCGCAATTTTGTCTTACTATTCAACTGATAGTTTAATTCTTGCTCAGTTCTCATTTTGTTTCAAGAACAGCATGTATGATAAAAATCATCATTTGAATCTTTGTTAAATGAAAAAGAAATTTCATTTGATAACATTCATGACTCAAGAAGATCTTGAAGTTTATTAATAAAGCAAGAATGTTGATTCAGTCACAATTTTATTATTTAAATACTTTAAGTTTCTGAACATTTTCTTCAAGAAGAACGTTGATATCTTGTCTTTACATTAAATTCATGATCATGTCATACATCTTAAAGAAGATGTTTAGCTCTCAGCTTTCATTTTGTACGACATAAGTCATGATAAAATTCTAAAACTTCAACGTTATTTAAATGAAAATCTGAGTAAAGAATTCATTTGAGTTAGTCACTTTCAAACAATCATTTCTGTTTTCTTCATCAAAAAACTCGAAGATAAACTTTGCTTCTGCGTAGATTATTAAGATCTGAATGTTATCACAATTAAGAATCAATATTCTTTATCTTTGATCTCAGAAACGCTGAATCATTTAAGTCAAGTCAAGATTTTTATCAAGCTTGATATCATTTTCGCGTTCAATAAACTTTGAATCAAAGAAAGAGATAAAGTTTTTATCACTTTTTACACTTGTTTCAATTTATTTGAGTATTTAGTCATGTTTTTTAATCTGTGTAATGAGTCTGTCTTATTTCAGAAATACATTAATCATATTTTTTGCAAACATCTGAATAAGTTTTATATCACTTATCTGAATGACATCTTGATTTATTTAAATGATGAACTTGAACATGAAGTTTATATCAAGCTCATTCTGCAGAAGCTACGTAAAACAAATCTTCAGATAAATATAATTAAATATAAGTTTCACGTCACTTAAGTCTTTTATTTAGAATTAATTATCATCATTGAAAAGATCAAAATGAACTCAGCTAAAATAAACATCATTGTCAACTGACTCATCTTGATCAATGTTAAAGACGTTCAAAGTTTTCTAAACTTCACGAACTTTTATAGAAGATTCATTTATGACTATAGCAGAATAACTACTTTGCTCACTCGTCTCATTAAAAAAAATGTACTCTTTGTTTGATTTAAGAAATGTCAAATTGCATTCAACATCTTGAAGAAAGTCTTTACTTTCAAAATTATTCTTCATCATTACAATTCAGATCACAAGATTGTGATAGAAATTGATGATTCAAACTATGTGTTTGAAGACATTTTCTTTCAATATGATGAAAATGATGTTCTTCATTTAGTTGCTTACTTTTCAAAGAAGCATAACTCAGTTAAGTGTAACTATGAGATTTATGATAAAGAACTTATGATCATTGTTTGCACTTTCAAGAAATGATGATCGAAGCTTGAAAACTCTACTTACTTTGTTAAAATGATCACGAATCACAAAAATCTTAAGTATTTCATGTCAATTAAGCAGTTGAGTCATCATCAAGCTTATTAAAGTAAGTTTTTGTTCAAATTCAACTATTGCATCACGTATCATCTCAACAAAATTAATGATAAATCAGACATTCTGACTCATCACTCAGAAGATCTTTTTAAAAAGAGAAATACATTTGATTCTTGACATCAATATCAACATCAGACAATTCTGAAAATTCATGTTTTGAATCTTAAAATTGTTGAGAATCTCATCTTCAACGTCAAAGTCAGAAATCTTCAGTTGTATATCATCATTTTAGATTCAGTTCAGTTACATTTGTTTTTAATCTTTTTAACACTCTTACATATTTTAGTTCTTATGAATTTAAAAATCAAAGAATCAGATGTTGAAAACATTGATTCTCAGCTAAATCAAGATATCTTGAGTCTTGATGAAGATTTTGCAGATACTTTTACTCAGACATTGTGAAAACAAGTTGAAATCAATGATAAATTTGCATCTCAGATAATCAAAGTGCTTTGCAATGAAATGTATCATTACAACAAGATTTCTCTAGTTAAGTGTAAAAAACTTGAGAATCATTTATACTTTCAAGAAAGAAAGTATGTATTCAACTCAGATAAACTACGTCTTTGCATCAACAAATTCTTGAGTGCTAATTAGTCAATCACATGCAGTTAATCATCACGTTGACATTGTTAACAGCTAATTAAATTAAAGATTCAATCAAACATCACTTAATTACGTCATTAATCTTGCAGTTAAATCTAATAACTGATAAATTGCATAATAATAATAATAAATTCATACACTCTTGTGACATTGATTAAATCGATTCATGAGAAACTTTATGCTATGTGTGTTGAGTGAACAAAATTCTCTGAGATAGAAAATCACTCGCTATTTATACAACTGCTTCACGCAGTTGAAACAACAAGATTAAGACTATGTATCAAATTTGTTTGCATTGATTGCACGTTAAAGAATGAGTGTTCTAGTTACTTTAAATTGCTTCAGAAGCTTTATTTTCATCATCATTCTTACTGTTGCTCTGAAATCTTTCGTGATCATGATGATTATTCAATAGTTCAAGAAGTTGATGTTACATAGCATTTTTAATCGCAGATGCATTCAGTTTAAGCAATGCATGAGTACATGCTTCACTGTTTAATGACTTTGTTCGCAGTTGCATTGCAAGCTACTCATGTTTGAAACATTTCTCAAGTGCAAATAAATGTTAAAATCTATGCATTCAATTCTGATGTAAGTTGTAAGAATGCTTTCAATCTTCTGAAAATCATCATGCATCTTTATCATCTTGTTGAATAAATGAAATCTTTGTGCTGAGATTGCATTGATGTCTGTGATGCATTTCTTGTATTTTTTCCATCATTGTTCTCATTGATCTTTGTGATATAATACTATCGCGATGCTATTACTTATTAAAGTCATTGTAAAAAGATTAAATCATCTGCATCTAGACTGCATTCTTGCATCTTCTTGAATAAATGTGTTCAGAAGCACTATTTTCTTGATGACAGAAAAGCGAAAGATGAGACAATTAATTCTCATCAATCAAACATGTATGAGTTTGCATGCTCATTTAGTCTCTTGCGTTCTGTCATTAATTCAACTGCGTAATGTGACTTTATTTTGCAGCATGTTCAGATGAATATACAGCGAACTTGTGTACATTTCGATCTTTAATATTTCAATGCTTACTTTTTTGAATGCTTTTGCAACGTAATGTAAAGTCTGATTTTGCAAAGTTTCTAATTTGCATTTCTTACTTAACAATTCTTTCTCTTTGTTGCGCTGATGTCAGACTAATACTTTAAATGCGATTTCTGATCTCATTACAGCTGAGTACACTTGTCTCACTTTTGTAAAAATTATCTTTCATATGAAGACTTTTAAATGACAAAGCGTAAGCATTCTTATGACGTGACTCACTTTTATCTGTTGAAAATGCGCGTCTTATTGCAGTTTCATGTTCAGTTGAATCTTTAAAACTTGCACGTCTGACTTCAACTTAATCATTGAGCTTTCTATTTGTATGCTAGTCATCATGTCAAATTTTCTTGATTTTCTAGTGAAATATGTGAACTCATATTTTTCTGATGCAAACGTTGCGTCATGAGTTTAAACTCATTTCATGCAAACATCATGTATCTTGCTCAGTGTTTTGCAAATTTCTTCAATGAATCTGTTATAAATTAGAATGTTGATGTCATTTACAAAGTTAAGCACTTCAATTTTGATTTTTAATGCTTTGCATTTTTCAATTAAACTTGCGTTGAAAAATAGAAAGAGAATCAATGAAATAAGAGATTCTTGAGATATGTTTGCACTTATCTTGCACATAGTGTTCATTTGCTTGTCAAATATCAGCAACATCTTTCTGTTCTTTAGAAAGCTGCATGTTCATTTGACTATGTAGCTCAACATTCTTCTCATTTTCAGCGTATGCAGCAGTCTGATGTGCAAGATTCAATTAAATGCTTCAATGATGTTTAAACTTAGCATGAAGATCACGTACTTGATTTTGCAGTCTCACATGATGTGAACTTAATCTACTAGTAGATTTAACATCAAGATCATGAATTACTTGCATCTTGCTCTTATTTGAGCATTTGAAAGCATGTGATGAGTCTTAACTATGTCATTCAATCTTTTGATCATAATTGATTCTAAAGCTTTGCTCATGATATCAAGCAAAGCAATGAGTCAATATATCTTTAAGTCAATGTAATCACTTTTCTTTGATTTATGTAGCACTATTGTTTGAGTCTTTTTGAACTGCTTTAAATAATATTTGTGTATCATGCATATGTTGAATAAACTTGTCAACACTGAGATCAGTTCTGTGAAATTTGCTTGAAGTGCTTTGTTTGAGATTTCAAAGACATTTGATGCTTTGTTTGCTTTTACTCTTCTGATTGCTTGCTTCATCTTGTTCTTTGAAATGCATGAATTTAATGATACTATCAAAGATATGAATGAATCTGAAATGTTGTTAACATTTGCTTATAAAAATGAAGAAAAGAATTTCTCTTATAGCATCTTGATTTTTTCTTCAAACGTTATTATTATGTGATCAGTATTATTTTGTTTCAATGATGAAAACTGAGAAAGTTTTTTAAATAGCTGACTTTCGATTCTAGCTCATTTTGCAAAACATCATATTGATTTCAATGTGTTTTTTATTTTTTATTTCTTCATTAAATGCATGCAATCTATGACTATGACACTGTCTAGACGCTGTATGTAGCAAGTTCTGACGACAGCGATCTATTGAAGCATATGATATATCAAATCAATCGACAAGTTATGAAGCACAATTGTACAATCAAAACAAGCTCTCATTCGACTCAATAGCTTCACAGGTGACTGCGTCGCAAGTCAAAAATCGAAAATCAAAATTTTTCGCGCTTACGCAGGTCAAAATCGACGGCGAAACGAGAGTTCATCAACGCAGAAGAAAGAATCATCAATTCAGACAGTAATTTGATTGATAAATCGAAGAGCAAACTCACATGAAAAGAACAAGTCATCAAGCGACTTTAGAACAACACAGAAGACTGTGTACTGACGCAAAAATCGAAATCGAACTCTTTTGCGCTCGAAGATCACGCAGAAAACAACGTTGTTTCAGAGAAGTAGAGCATTTCTTATCAAATCACTATCTGTTTTACCTTTTCTTGATGCGCAAGGCAATAAGTCGAGATCAGTCGTTACTATTCTGAGTGAGATAACATGACTACTTTGATACCTGAGATATAAAGCAATTGCGTCAAGCATTTTCTATCAAAAAGAGTAATCTAGATTCTTGCAGACTAGATTTATATCATTTTCATCTGGCATAAGTCAATAATAAAAGACGATCTATTGCAGGTTTCGAAATAAAAATTGAGAAATCTTTACACTAAAGTTATTGTCTACGTGAAACGCTCTGAGTAAGAGGTTAAAGAAATATTTAAGTAATGTCAAGTGAATTTTCTAGAAGTTCGAAGCTTGAAACTCGGAAAAACTCTCTATGAAAAGAAATATAAAGAGTCGCTTTATGCGCTTTTTCTCGCTTCGTTTCGCGAATAGTAACGCGAAACTCAGTAGAAGCAATAGCTCAGCGTCAGAACTCAAAACGTCGATGATAGAAATCAAAAAGTCAACGATAGAGATTGAAATAGATCTATGAAACAAACTTAGCATGAGTTCATCAACAAGCAAACAACTGCAGAACGACATTGTCGATTTATTTCGCAGTCAACAAAAATCGTTCACATCAGTAAATAGAAAAACGCAATACATGTTTAGTTCACTCGATGCATTGATGCTAAATTCACATGCAAACGCGCATAATGACAAGAATACAATCAATCTGCAAAATGCAAACTTGCAGCAAAAAGAGCAAACACAAGCGATTGTGAAATTCAAAGAAATGAAAAAGCGAAAAGCGATGAAAAGTTCGCAAAAAGAAGCTAGCATCGAAGTTGATATGAGCAAGTGCTACGATGTCACCTCTAAAGAGATGCAGATAAAGAGACTGCGCGAAAGAATTGAATTTGCAGTCAATCAGCTAAGACAAGCAATATCAGAACAGAAAGAGACTATAAGTCATAACTTAATCTACATTCGAAAAGCATGTGATGAAAGCATAGAAAACTCGATTCAGAAGCAAATAGATTGACTTCAAAGTCAAACAAACAACAAACTGAAGATCATTCTACAATTGGTTCAACAAAATGCTGAAGACATCAAAAAGAGAATCAATGCAAAGCAAATGACAGAGAATTCGCAAATCTTGCAGAAGACGCAGGTTTCGCAAACGTTGCAAGTCATGCAAAATTCGCAAAAACCAACGCAGAAGTTCACATATGCGCAAAAAGCAGCTCAAGTCACAGATGCAAATGCAAATGCAAACACAAATGCAAATGCAGGCGAATAAAACCTGATTATCAAGAAATTCTCGCCAAAATCACAAGAAATACCGTATCACGAAAGAAGACTCATTGTCAATCTCAAAAATGAGAACTGAACGTTGAAGGCGATGAAAATGCGAGATTCGATGAATAACGCATTGAAAAAGGCGAAAATCAATCTAAGAGTCATCATGATAGTCAAAACGCTAAAGGGAAACAATATTGCTTTGACGATCTCGGAAAAATACATCGCAGACGTCTTACTAGCGCAAAGAGCAATATGAAAGCATGTTTTTGATGTTAAAAGCATTAAGAAAGATGAGAAATGACACAAAATAGTCATACACAGTATGAAAATCGAAATCTTCAACATGAAGATCGAAATGAAATATCTGAGAATCGAGCTAGAGAAGTACAACCCTGAATT
>JAABUK010013771.1_pt1 | contig 10035 bp, 19 predicted proteins | sample 5559141 | NCBI WGS metagenome assembly JAABUK01 (sample SAMN10711869, study PRJNA513367) | rock metagenome | isolation source: Antarctica rocks | place: Antarctica: Victoria Land, Pudding Butte nord | collected 2016-01-03 | reverse complement strand
TCTTGGATGTTGGGGGCTTGAGGACGTGCTCCCCTAGTGTGAAGTTTTGCAGGCGCCAGGTGTAGGCTGCTGCATCGCCCTGGTGAGCTGTGATCACATTGCACCAGTCCTTCTCTCGGACCTGAAACGAAAAAGAAAAGTTAAAAGTTTATGCTTCTCAGCGTTCATAACGGGAGCTTCTTAAAGCGGCAGCCTGGAGCTATGACCATAGGCCATAGCTCTCTCGGACCTGCATGCACACTCAAGGGAAGTCTTTGGGAAGCTGCAAATTGGGCTGATGGGCAAGTGTGCGCATGGCCTGGTCCACCTAGGAAAAGGAGTGCAATACCTGTGAGTCTGGCAAGCGTGCATGCAGCGTGGTGCCTTTGTGCATTGGGCAGATCAGGAGTTGATGGCACATCAGGGATTGATGGTAGACGCATGACAAAGGATGACATGAATCCAGACCTGTTCAAAGGCACAGAGCGTTTTGGCGCAACCTGCTTATGAGTCATGAACATGAGCCGAAAGTTTGAGCACTTCATTTCAGCAAGCACAGGATCCTTACTGCAGTTGGCAGACACTGCACAGCATCCTTACTACATGCAGGAAAATGGATCTCTGGATCAGCGCAAGCAAGCACAGCTTTGATGACTGTCAAGTGGAGTGGTGTTTACCTGACAGGCGTCCATGCCAATAACCCGGGGAAGCTTGAGATCCTGCTGGGCCAGGCGCATGCGCTTGGCCTTATGGGCAATGTGGCCCTGGCTCACTTCCCGGCTCTGCTGGTCTTGGATCACACTGAACACTCTGAAAGCCCTGTCCTGCCCTGCAGCCACCCACTCGCCATGTCAAGAATACTAGGGAGGAGGAAGAGGAGGAGGAGGGGGGGGAGGAAGAGAGGAGGAGGGGGGGGGAGGAGGAGAGGAGGATGAGGAGGAGAAGGAGGAGGAAGAGGAGGAGCAGGAAAAGGAGGAGGAGGAGGAGGAGGAGGAGAAGGAGGAGCAGGAAGGGATACTTTGAGGCAGCTAACAAGACTGCACCCATGTGCAGGCTGGTGTGTTTCTTGCTAGAGCTGCAGCCATACATCTTAGAACGATGACATTCACTGAGAGCAAATGAAATGGATCACACCAGACAAGATGAGCTAAGCTGAGACCCATACATGCAAGCTTTGTCTGCAGCTGCCAATGTATGCAACCATGATCAGCTTAAATACTGCAATCTCAATGAGCTCTTTGTCCAAGTCCACAGCTGTCATGAAGACAACACACAAATCTAGCCAAAGCCCATTGCAGATGACATGCATCTTGCAGCCCACAGCAATCAGTTCTGGTCTTACCAGCAGATAGCAGCTTGTTGCCGGTGCCGTAGAACTTGAGACAGGAGGGAGGGGCGCTGTGGCCACTGCGAAAGCGCAGCAGGCGTGCAGTGCCGTCAGCTGAGTCAAAGAGCCAGTGCTTGAGGGAGTTGTCAGCAGCAGCACTCATCAACAGGGGCTCTCCAGGGAAGAAGTAAAGGGACGTCAGTGAGCCATCATGTGCGTCCTGAAGCCAGCCGCAATGGCTGAATGAATGAAGACAGGTGAATATCAACACATGCTCACACAGCAATTGAGCAGCCCCTTCAATGCATCTGGATGGAAGTGGATGTACAGTGCAAAAGGAAATTCCACTGAACAGACAATTGCAGCCAAGCTTGCAGTGCATGCTAACACAGGAATATAAGCAGTCTGCAGCTGTGTCCTGTGCACATTGTCAGGGGCAGCTCTAGATTTCATTGCAAGCCTGGACGCCCACACAAGAGTTTGTGCGAGGCCACACAAAGCAAGTGAACAGGCAAAGGCAGTGAACTGCACCTTGACAATAGTATGAAGGCGCCGCTCTTCCAGATTCCAAACAGTGATGACCCCTGCCCCACCCCCAGCAGCCATGAGGGGGACACCACTCCCTGTCCTGAATGCAATACAAGTACAAGCACCCCCCCCAGGCTTGGGTTTGGTGGCTGAAGCCCTGAGCTGGTCCCCACTGCCCACACCAGCAGCATTGGCAAAGCTGGCAACAACCTCATTGAACTTCAAGTTGAGCAGCACTGCTTGCCTGCAGCAACAGGCAGTTGAGGGGGCAGCTGCAGCTGATTTAGCCATTGTAGCCAATGACTGAACTTTGATGCAAGTGCTGCCAGATTTGCTGCAAGGGCGTAGCATGCATGAGCAGAGATATGTGATGCAAGATGCAATAAAGGCTATACAGTGGAGGTGCCAAATTGCAAGGTAATTCTGTTGGGTCTAGCTAGCTCATTCATTGGCACCATGCTTGCATGCGAGACACAATAGCATGAAGAGGCTGATGCGTACCCAGCTGACAAGCCGACGCCGACAACATCCAGCGCAGGTGAAGGGGTGATGCACTTCACAGCTCCCTCTCCAAAACCTGAGAATTCATACAGCATCTTGCCAGATAGGAAGTTCCACAGCTGCAGCTTGCCCTCCTGACTGCCAATTACAACCTTGTTCAGGTAGGTGTCTGGGTGGGCCATGCAGGTTGGGGTGAACCCCTCCGGTAGATCAATAGTGACCTGCAGAGTGTAGACATGGTTCAGCATGCAAGTATGTGTTGACATGCGTGCATTGAATGGCTGACTTGATGATAACGCGATGGTGTTGCTCAGGCAATATTGAGCACAATCACATGATAGCACGCAGCACTCATGTAACAAAGTTTTTTAGGCGTCTGCGTGACTAAGGGGATGCTGAGATACGCTCACATTGACGCCTTGACATGCAGCTGATGGACCTTTGTGTGAAAGGAGTGACACAAGGCCTGAACAGTAGACAAGCTGTTTGTCGTCAAGAGCATCATGCGCACTGCTTTAGCTAGAGTGTAACCTTGGGGGTATCATATATGCCATCAGCCCACACCAAGAGCTTCCTGTCACTTCCCAGACTCAGCAGGATGTCTCCAAGTGTCAGCAGTTGAATGATGCTGCCCGTGTGGCCTGAATATGTGCCAATCCTGCATTGCAGTGTCATTTGTCCTCAAGTACTTGCCTCTCCCCATGGTTCATGCATGCCAGTGCTGTGATTCCAGAGCGAGGAAGCATTAGGCAGGAATGTTTATTTACCTGTGCACCCTCTGACATACAATGATGTCGTTCTTGACAGCAGCAAAGGTCAAGTCTCCACGGCAAGCTAGTGCTTTCACATTGTGCTCAAACTGCAGCAACAGGTGATGTTGCCGTACAGTGTGTTGCTTGCATTGCGTCGGTTCAGCTGGCCCAGCCGCATACCTGGGGTCCCACAAGCCTCACCCCGAGCTTGGAGCAGGAGTACACCTGCAGAATTGGTGCACAAGTGAAGCCAGATTGCTCGATACGCGGGAAGGCCGGCGGTGTGGTTTGCAGAAGTAGGCGGACGTACCTGCCAAGCTTTTCCCACACTGACAGTCACGAATGTCTCCTTGCCCCGTCGCTGTACAGCAAAAGGGACATCGTCGCTGATATATCCTAGCGCCCGAAAGGGCTGAAAAAACGCTTGCATTGCAGAGCTACAAACTGCAGAACTTATCGCTGATCTTTCATGCGAATGCGCCTTCTGAGGCTTGTCCAGCATGCGCTGCCACAACTGCCAGACCGACTGCTGCGATCAAGACGAACGAGGTGCTAGGCCTGAAGTTGAAGAAGACATCAATTACATGAATCATGCAGGCCTGATCTGTATCAGCCTACCCTCGACTGAACAACAACGCTAACATGATCACAATACAAGAGACCATGCAACCACTGAGGCTGTAAGATGTCTGGATACCAAGACAGCTTGGATTGTTCTTGTTCCTATATACCTTACGTGACTCCAAATGGAGCACTTGCACAAAAGCCCATCATGCATGGTCAGCTCAGTTTCAATGGCTTCCTGGACATCTCCTGAACGCAGGAGTGCAGGAACTGCCTCAGTAGTACAGTAGCAACTATTCACTCTTCAAGCAAGGGGACGGATACTCATCTAGATCAGGCCAGCACGTGCTCTTACGTGACAAATTCCACGTTGACCAAGGTTTGACTAGACCTGTTGGCAAGTTCTCTGGAGTTCAGTCTCAGCGACGATGGGCTGGCAACACGGTATGGGAGATGATGAGTCCACATCTGTGGTGGACAATCTGCACGAATGTTCCACCAGCTACGGCGGTGGATTCGCGGCTGGCTTCACAGGCTTTCTCGCAAGTGGAGAGTTCTCCGACGTTTGCGTGGTATTTCACGGTCAGGAGCATCACCTGCACTCCCTCATACTCGGCTACCATTCTGATTTCTTTCGTCGCGCATTCAGCAGTGGAATGCGTGAAAGTACTCAGCGTCGTCTTGAGCTTTCGGTTGAAGACCCGTTGCACTTGCTTCCCCTTGTTGTGGCCTATTTCTACGAAGGTCAAATTATTCTCACAGACAAGACATGCTTTGGCATGCTTGCCATAGCTAGACAACTTATGGTCGCAAAGCTTGAAGTATACTGCAGGTATTGTCTGCTTGAGGCTTCCACACCCAGTGCTGCAACCCCAGCATGCATAGCATCCACCTTGCAGGTCATGTTTTGCAGTGACAGTCTGTTGTGTTACATACAGGGATTTCATTGACAGAAGGCTAGACTTGCAGTGCTGCATGCGCTTCTTGCTTGAGGGGGTCCAGTACAACGACGAACAACTGCAGGAAAACTGTGTCGCTCTGTTTGCGAGAAGTGAGTGTCTGGCCTGCTTTGACAATCAGCCTTGCAGGCATACATAGTTGCACATGCACTGGCTGCTGTCTACAGTGTTGCTCAGCAATGTGCTCTGTCATGCAGACTTCCATACTTCTTACACACAGACAGCTGAAGGCTTACCGCCGGAGACAATTGAAGCAATTCTGACTCACAAGGTACAAGTGCTGTCAGCTGGTTGCAGGGGCAGAGAGAGAGAGCTATCATCTAATTGTGTATACTGATTGTGCAGGATCTTCAAGTCCAATGTGAGGCTCAAGTTTTGCTGTTTGTCTTGGACTACATTGATGGCACGCAGGTCGAGCCTGCAGGGGCAGCTCAGCTCTTCCAACATGTGAGCTCTCTGTCATATATGCTCATTCCCCAGGGTTATGGCCCCGCAAATCCCCCTGGATGCACACCACATGTACTTTTGACCACACTTTGCACTGCAGACTGGCTGCTGTACTTGTTTTTGCAGATTCAACAGCTTGCCTTGAGTGGCTGTTACAACTGTTTGCAACAAAGCTCATGCTCAGTGCCACCATGATACCTGCAGAAAATGCCTGCCAGCTTTTGCTGTAAGCCAGCTGCATCAAGAGACAGGGCAAGCATATATGACTGGTGGCTACTATACACTCCATTGCATCCTGCATTCACAGCGCCTTTCCCCTTATCACTGGCCACATGCTTTTCACATGCTTTTCACAGTCTTTTCAAACATGTGCAGGTACGCATGGCCTATCTATCCAACGAGCGGCTGGTCTGGCTACAGCAGCAGTCTCAGAGCTCCTTGCCATCAGATCTACTCCTGCAGGGCGCTTTGCTGCGGCTGAGCATGCAGGATCAGCCCTCAGAGATGGCTTCTGCCCTGATGCAGCCTCGCAGCAGCTACTGCAGCAACCTGCAGTATGGCTTGCCTGGTGGGCTGGAGCACGTAGACCTACCTGTGCACCATGTGTGGGAACTGCTTGCGCCCAACATCAGTGTCAAAGTGTCAGGTCAGCTTGCCGGCCTACTACCTTCAAATCCCTCTGCATAGCTGCGTGTTTCCAGACTGCTGTTCTGTCAGCATACTTTGAAAGGCACAGATTGAGGCTCTGAAGCCCAGAAAGGGCCTCTCTGTGAGCTCATCTTTCCAACTGCCCTGTCCTGCAAGATTTGCTCTAGAGGGGGTTCATCACATCACAAAACGCTTGTTAGTGTGTTGACTAGGTCTGCACCAAGCTCAGCGGAATTGCCTTGTGCTGTCTACAGCAAACAGGCACCATAAACATGTACATGTGCGAGAGGCACAGTACAGCCTGGCAGAACAGGCAACAGCCCGCCAGCTGCAGTTGTGCATCCCTGCCTGAGCAAGCCTGTGAGCTGTGCAACGGTGGTGCAGGTGTGTCAGAGGGGCGGCCCAGGAACGTGGTATTGGGCGGCAGGCAGGAGGGGCCAGACAGGTGGTTCTCCACCATCGAGAGCGCCCACCCAGCCCCCTGGGTCGAGCTGCACCTGCCCCACAATGTGCGCCTGCTCAGCCTGCAACACTACACCTTCACTCACGGCCACCACAGGTCCAGCTACTTCAGGTGGGCCTCGAACACACTGCCACATTCACACACAAACCTGCTGCTTGTCAACTCATTCATCCCAGACTATTCTCCATTCCTCTAAGGGTATGGAGAGCTAGCATTGGAGTCTGTAGTAATCCGTGCATGCCTTGCCTTAGCTGTCCAAGCTCAGAGCCTGGATGCTCCAAATGATACAAATGTTCAGGGATTCTCAGGCAGCTCCTGTTGTAGCTTGCGCTGCCAGCTACACTTAATGTTGCTGCTGCAGCTAGGCCTGTGACAGGCTCTGCTGCAGCCAGCCCCTGCTGAAGGGCTAGGTGAAGCAGAATGGATAGCTGTAGCTGGCAGCACGAGCCCTAACAGGAGCTGCTTGACAATACCTGGAAACCCATGCCAGAAAAGAAAAGAAAAGACATGCCTGTCGACGTCGATTTGATGAGAAGCCTAGTTTTTTACCGGGCTGCCCAGGAAATCCATGCCACATGGCAAACTAGGCTTCCCAATTCGCACATGGGAATCTCCTTGCACTCACTCACTCACGTGCTCACGGCTTTCTAACGCTTATCTGTTACACAGGATGCAAAAATGGGAGAGCCAGGCAGGCAGCACCTCCTGCATGCGCCCAGGGGCTCGCTTCTACAGCCTGCAGCACAAGATGGAGGGCGCTCAGCAGCAGGGCAATGACTACCTTGTCAGCTTAGCCGAATACCGCCCTCCTGTGAAGCATGACTGGAGGGTGCTCCGCCTTGTTGGGGATGGACCCCAGCAGGATGGTGTGCACAGGTCAGCACCTTCACTGTTACCATTCTCTGTGTCATTACCGGTGATCATGAACTGCGGTGTCATCACCAAAGCATGATGTGGAGGTTGTTGTCATCATCTGCCAATGGTGGTGATTCAAAGCGCAGCATTACAGCAGGGTAGAGCAGCAGGGGAAGTTGCAGCGATTGTAGATGTGCACAGCTCTTTTTCGCTTGCTGGGCAATCCCTTGTGCTTGAAATGACATGTCCACAAAGCAGCCATTTCCTACCGCAGTAATGGCGATCAAGCTTGCCAATGCAGTGCATGTGGTATGTATGCTCAGCTCCACACAAGCTGGACAGGGTGATCAGTGCTGCAGCAGTTTCCATGCCTGGTCAGCAACACCAGTCAGCGCATTACTACATGTCATACAGCTTTGACAGCCTGATGCTTTGCAAAGCTGTGCCTCATGCAGCCAGGCTCTGATGGATCTGTCGCATTCTTGCAGGCTGAGCTTGAAGGATGTGAAGCTGTACGGCACTGTCAGGGTCAACCTGTTGGAGCAAGCAGAGGGCATGTGCATCACCAAGGCTCAGATCCAAGCTGCCCTGTCACAGTCGCCCTCTGGTGTTCATCCCAGCACAAACAGGCCGCGTGCCTTACCACACTCACCCACAAGGATTGTGCCTCCAGTGACCCACTCTCTGTACCAGAACCAGTACTGACTCTGTCTGTTGTAGCTTTCCTTGATAGATTGGATCTCAGATACACGTTCCCAAGGGTACACTGATTTACAGAGCTTGGTTAAGTGCCTGGATCATAGGGATGTTGTGTTAGATACAGTATGCAGTCAAGCAAAGGTTTTGTTGAGCTGCGCAATGCACTAAAATGCATTAGAATGCATCTCGGAGGCTATTTTTTGTCTGTTTAGCTTTATGTGACATTAGCTTCTGATCAGACTTCTAGCTGTTAGCTGCTCAAGGTAGATGCTTTGTGTCTAGTGTTTCAGAATGTATTGCTGGGATGCAGTACGTGCATCATTGCACATTGTCAGAATGTATGCTCAGCTTAGGTAGGCAACTTCAGCGATATTGCAAGATGCTTCTTTGGGCTTTATTGGGTGTTTATGTTGTTGATCTGATTCTTGGGAGTCTGGGCTGTGGGCGTGCTTGAGCCCTTATTGTTTCTTTATAGCCTATATATTTTGTTGTGGTGAGCTGTTCAGACCATGTGCAAGAAACAAATAATCAATCACAATCTTGTGCCAGTCCAGCTGGGATGCTCACGTGTTCTCAGAGCATTGTCTTGCTTGCAAAAGCAGACACAAGCATATGTTTGATCATGGTTGGCCCAATTGCAGAAGTGTGCACATGTGTCTATCAGCCGCAATGTGAGCGATTCTTATCAACGATGCCTTCACAGCTCAAGCATGATTGCACGCTACTTGCACCCCACTCAAACAACAAGACATTCCTATAGTATATGGTACTTTCTCCTCCAAGATGGTGACTGCTGTTGCAAGCCCAGACATACATATATGATACAGGTGGACGTCAAGCTGTTCATGCACCACCACTAGTTCGCACTGAACAAAACAAACACATCTTTGAGCTATCTGCTAAGCACAATCATGTGTCTCGGCTGCCTCTGGCAGACCTTGCAGTGGGATACTTGAGGGCCAGCATCAGCCAAACCGAGCAAACATGCTCCGGGTAGGCAAAGATCTTGACGCGAAGAGCAAAGGTCATATCTGTGACTTGCGTCGCAAGCATGTCTCTGATTGCTGTCTCCCTTAGCATGCCTTGCAACACCAAAGACAAGCACAAAGTCCTGCACAAGTGGGATCATGTTTGTTCATGAGAGTCTGCATGCTTACGGTCAAGTGACGGGTGGTATTGAGTGAACGCTTGCAATGAGCATGCACCATGCTACCTCTTCATGACAAATAAGAGCCACATCTGACAATGCACTTATTGCATTAACATGCAAAATCACAATGACTGCATTATGTGCATCAAAGACTTGGCCAAGTTCCCACCTGTGATGCTGAGAAGAGCCCTTGAACATGCAGCCGGGAGGAATGCTACGCTTGATACACTGCTGAAAGTCTTCATGATTGGCTGCAGGCTGCCCTGTTAAGGCTTCATGTTCATGACCAGCCAGAGAAGACATCAGCACATAGGCCATATGGTCATCCCAGACGGTTGGCGTATGGCCCAATGACTCTGCCCGATGCTCACTCAGAGCTTTCTTCAGCTCAGACTCCAGTCTTGCCTCATGACTAGCTGAGTCAAATGGCTGCATCTGCAACAACAAGGCCACATGAACCACGACAAATGTCTCACAGGCAATGACCAAGGCAATGCGTCATACAGCTTGTACTCTCATGACAGTAACAAAACAAATGGCTCCCTACAGACAAGGACAAGGTTTGCAAGCAGAAATCCAATACATCTCAGGCATCTGCTGCAGCACAGCAGTGACAGCATAATTGGCGTACATGGAGGTCAAATCGCATTCCAGGGGCACCAGGAATGTCATGCACATGGACTGGTAGCTCTCGCCACCGCCCTGGGTCCTCAAGCACATAGGATGCTGCTGCCAAGCCCTCAGCAGCTTGCAGGTTGCCATACAGACGCCGCTGGTTGAAGACACAGGCAATGCTGCGGAAGGGGCACCCTTTTGGCTGCCCTGCTGAGATGGGACTGTGACGCATGCCTGCAATCAACCTCCAGGGGTCAGCTTGCTGCTTGATTCAGGTGCTCATTTGAGTGTTCATGCATGCATTTCCTGCGAGTGTGGTCTTGAGTGTGGAAGGCATATGTGATTCGCTGCTGCTTGGATGAGACAGGCAGCTGATGCTCATGAGCTACCAGCATCAAGCAAGAAGCAAAGCATGAAGGTAGGCATGTCTGAGGTTACAAATTGCTGAAGCCCCAGTAAAGAGGGCAACAGTCAGTACAAACGCCCAGTTCTTGTAGCAGTGCTAATTCTTGCAGCGTTGGGCAATGGGAGTGCTCAGCTGTCGGACT
>JAABUK010013770.1_pt1 | contig 10035 bp, 16 predicted proteins | sample 5559141 | NCBI WGS metagenome assembly JAABUK01 (sample SAMN10711869, study PRJNA513367) | rock metagenome | isolation source: Antarctica rocks | place: Antarctica: Victoria Land, Pudding Butte nord | collected 2016-01-03 | reverse complement strand
ATCAGCGTATGACACAAGAACAGATGCGTCACCATAGTCAGGACACCTTGAGTGCAGATTATACTTCTCCATTTTGCAATCAAGTGATGTGTACAACATGAGCTAGCGCGCTCTTTGTGCCTTAATGAAAATAGTTGGCTTCTCAGTGAATTAAAGCCAAAAGGCATAATCTTTTCTTTTCTTTTCTTCCTGTTTTGATAAATTTTGAGCAGTCTGTGCCGCCCATGCTGCAGATGAATAAGTACGATGAGGATGAGAATGGAGTCACCATCCACTTTGACAGGGGCCACCCATCTGTCCGTGCAAAGGTGCTAATTGGAGCAGATGGCTACTTTTCCAGAATCAGAAAGCAGTGCCTCAATGACGGGCCACCCCTGTTTGCAGTAAGCACTACCTCTGCAGCAATACAAATCTGTTGAACAGCACAGCTGTTGCTGTGCACTGAGCTCTGGGCTGCCACCTTAGGAGGCTCCCGTTATAATCGCTGAAAAGCATAAACTTTTCTTTTATTCCTTTCTTGCTGTGCACTGACCTGAACACAAACTCTGCTGCTCCTAAAAAGGACAACCTCAAAGCTTGTCATGAAGCCTGCAAGGAGTTCCCCTTGCTTTGCTCCTAATTGTTGCCTGTCAGAATGTTGCTGCGCATTGCAAAGTTGTCCTGCATGACAAGGGGGGTGCGGCCAGCCGCACCCATTAGTATTGTCTGTCATATACTATTGGTATTGTCATTATTGTTTTTATCGTTACTGCTTAATACTACTACAATGATTTAATACTATCACACATTAAAGGCAGTGCTAAGTTGTGGCAGATCACAGCAATGTATGCAGCCTCTGATGCATTGCACTCCTATCTGATCATGCTGCTTGTGGTAGACAAATACAACCGGTTGGTAGACACCAGGGTGTTGACCAACAGAGCTGTAGGCAACAGGGTGGTAGACGACAGGGTGTTAGTCTGCAGGGTGGTAGACAACAGGGCTGTAGACACCAGGATGGTAGCCAACAGAGCTGTAGACAACAGCATGGCAGATAACAGGGTGTTAGACGGCAGGGTGACAGATGACAGACTTGTGGACAGTAGAGTGGATGACAGCAGGTCCCAATGTTTTGGCCATTGCAATTGCAATGGCCGAACCATTGAGACCTGCTGTCAACTACTCTGCTGTCTATAAATCAGTCAACTGTCACCCTGCTATGTACATCCTCATTGCAACCTGCTGTCTACCAAACCTTGCAGCAGTATTAGCCTCAGATTCCTAGCTGTCAAGTACCTGCTTGAGAGGCGAGCTGAAGCTTCCATGCTTAAGCAGTGCTATGCCAGTCATGGCAGTACAGATGGCAATGACACTCTTTTCCTAGTCTTGCTGTTCCAACATTTGCTGGTCATTCTGATTTATGACGATGCTGATGTGCAGGGGTGTGTGATGTGGAGGGCTCGCATTGCTGCCCCTGAAGGCAGGGCAGAAGAATTCTCGTAAGTTGTTTTTGATTTTTTTGAAAGTTTTTTCTTGCGAATGCCAATCATGCAAGTTCACTCCATTCAAACTCTTGCCATATATCTACAGCCTGTGTCACGTTTACAGACCTATGGCAATGTGTGTCCATCTGTCTTGCCCTGCCTTGCTGCTGGCTCCAACAAGCTGTTCCTGACCAGCACTTTGGTCTACATTGCTAGCAGCGCTGCTGGTTGCTGCTTGCTTCGCTTCATCCAGCATTGCTCATTTCTGGACTTGTGCAGACAAAGCAGCACAGCTACAACTTGTAGAGAACCAGACTGCTTTCCTGGAAGCTATGATCTAACAGCAACAATGTGCTCATCTGCAAACAATATAAAAGATATAATATATCATGATATAATATGATATAAATAAACTTTTACAAAGTAACATAACTTAATGTAATATAATCTAGTATAGTACAATGCATAACATATGTCATATATGATATAATAAATGTTGTTAGATAATAACAATAATTTGATTAACCCATATAATTGTGCACAGGAGCTGGAGGGAGCCTGACACTCCAGTCATGTCTGGGCCCTTTGCCATGCTCATACCAATGGGCACCCTGGAGGCCACCAAGCACAAGCCCTGGACCTGGATCCTGGGGGCCCCCCTCTCAGCCCTCAAGGAGGCTGGGGTGCAGTTTGACCCTGAAGCCCGGGGGCTGAAGGCCATCCAGGGTGACGCTGACTCAGGCTCAGCCCTTGAGGTAAGGGCTCATGAGTCATGACCGCAGCTTTGCATACACCATGTTGGCTACGCTGCAGGAGAAATGACTTGTTCATGAAGGTCAGGATCATGATGATGTCCACGATTGATCAAAGAAAGCTTGCTCTCTCCAAAGCAAGCATCTCAGATTCCCAGAGTCCCATCCCAGAGTCTGTATGGATCAAGACCCAGAAACTCTGAAGCATACATGGACTTGTCATGCTGTGAAGGCAAGATGCTCTGTGTGCTTGCAGAACGCTCTGAAGATTTTCAAGAAAATGCCATCTGCTTTGATGGACATTGTGAAAGGCACAGACCCAACCACAGTCACCCAGCATGGCCTTTACATGCGCCCCCTGACAGACCCCTCCCTGCACCCCCTCCTTGCCCTCAAGCCCCTTGACAAAGTCCCTGAGCAGCCTGCCCCCCCTGGCACACCCCCTCACGAAGAAAAAGAAAGGTCAACTTCTGCAGCAGCATCTGGTCAGGTCCCATCTGGTCAGGTCAACTCTTCAGAATCCGAATCAGTAGCAGCAGAGCGTGAACTGCAACAAGTAGTCAATCCAGAAGCTGCAAAGGAAGCTGAGAAACCTGGTTCAGCATTGACAGCTGGGACTGCCCTAAGTAAGGCAGCAAATGCCCTCTCACTCAACTGTCCAGCACCTGAAGACAAAGCTATTAAGCCTGATGAGAACAACTCTCATGGAAACCCTCTCGCAAACAGTCCCTGTGTTCCAGCACTGACCCCTCCAGCATTAGAGGGCAGCTCCCAAATATCAAAGGGCAGCTCCGAAATGTCAAAGGGCAGCTCATCATCCCCAATTGGAGCTGCCCTGGGACCCGTCTCCAAACCAGAAGGCAAAGCAGATGGGGAGCCTGCAGCTCCAGAAGGCAGCTCCCCTGCTTTAAAGGGCCATCCAGTGGGCACTGGCTTCACCCCACAGGGAGGGGACGCCTCCACACAAGCAGTGGGGGACCCAAGTCAGCTCTGGGGACGAGGGAGAGTGACACTGCTGGGAGATGCAGCACACGCCACAATTCCAAATGGTAACTGTCTATATCCAGACTTCTGTGACTCTGCACAGGCATGCTCTATGTGTACAGTTGCTCAGGTCCTGCCCAAGTCTCATCTGGCATGCTGGAGCACCACATCTGTACATCGTGCCAAACAAGGGCCACTTTCTGCACACCGCCATAGATTGTGCCTTTGAGCCTTAACAACGTGAATGAGCCTTGCTACATGGCTTGATTGGGCCTTGAAGTACAAGTATGGACAAGCGTCTGATGCTTCCTGAAAATAGCCTTCATATCGAATGCAGGTCAGGGGTTGGCTTTGGCATTGGAAGATGCTGCAGTGCTGGGCTGGCATCTCAAAAGGCAGGGCCTCACCCAACAAGCCCTGCGCAGGTATGTGCCCTTTGCTCTGCGCTCCTGCTCGCTGGAAAAAACTTTGCAAGCGTGCCACATGTCACCTACTTCATGCATGGCAAGCAAGTGCTCAGCAGCATGGCTGAGCACAGACGTACACTGGCAACAGAGGTGAATTGCATCGTGCTGCAGTCACAGCACGAGAGAGCTGCTGAGATGCTTTGCATGTGAACATTCATTGACAGGCCGTTTCATGTATGACTGTGTTAGATTCGTCCTGTGCTATGTCCCAGGCACTGCCAGTGCCATAATGCTGTGCTTGTAAAGCTGCCCAAGCTCAATTTGGCCAGCAGCCCCATGCTCTCTGAAGGAGCAGAGCCTGCTGTGTACGTGCATGTGGACGTGTGCAACCTACTCAGATTGGTCATGATGTGTGCAGCTACGAGCTGGAGAGGCCAGAAAGGGTGAGGACCATTCATGTGAAAGGGGCTGACAGTGCAACCTATGAGGAGCGAGAGCGCTACTTGTACAAACCCACCTTCAAGCCTCTCTGGTGTGATCAGGTACATAAGTCCATAGACTCTCATGCAGCCTGTCATTGATTGTCACTCGCCTGACAAGGGTCCTGAGACTGCTGATGCTGTATAGTGATACCTCTATTGGCTGTATGTGTTGCTGATGGTTGTGTGTTGGTTCATATGCTGACCACTGGAATTGCTTGAGCAGGATGCCCAGGGTGATACGTCCATCATGAACTTTGAGCCTTGATGATGCATGTGCCATCTTGAGCCTTTGGCCCAACTGTTCATAGCCAGCTGGCCTGCATCACTGCGGTTCAAGCTGGCGAGGTTGTTTGCAAATCTGTTCAGCGGCTGACCAGGAGAACGAGGAGCCACTGGCAAGAACTTAGATTCCAGCTCAAAAAACACATTCAGCAGCATTTTTAGTCCCAGGAGACACACTCTTAGAAGTCGGTGCACATGAACAGCCGTCAATGCATGCAATGTGCCATATGCCATATGGTGCGAGCCAGAAGTCATGATACTCTGCTATATTTGCTGAGGTCAGAGATTGGGCCTGCAAGGATGGAAAGTTGCATGACCTCCGATGGCAGCGATGATTTTGGCATGATGAAGTATCGCATGTAGTTGCATACTGCACTGAGGTCCTCACATGCACGTACCATTTGTGTCCGTGAACATACGTGACCACACTTTGACAGGGAGTTTGAAATGGGTGACCCACAGAATGACGCTGCCCAGCAGAGTTGTTTTGCCCTCTCAACGTACTCTACATAGGCTCATTTTGGGAGGGCTTGTGTAAACAATTTTCATCGATCCCAAACTTCATCCTGGATGAACAGCAGAGTGTGCAGGCAATGAGCCCTGTTCCTACGGCAGCCAACTCACCGTCCACTGCTGATTGATTGCCCGCAGCGATTCGGTTGACCCGTTTGTTGACCAGAGCCGCAAACTCTTGCTGCTCGAGCTGTTTTCTTCTTTTTCACCGTTGGCATTGTCGTATTACCATCGCTCAGGGTGGCAGTGAGAAAGCAGCAGTACGGCTTGAGTACAGCACGACTGTGTGAATCACCAGCGCATCGGTCACCGAGCGAATTCAAGCCTCCGCCACTCCTAAAACACCTTTGACTACTTCGACATGGCAGTCTGTTTGCCACCCCCCTCTTTTGAGCTGATGGACTGCCAAGGCACTGTCCTGCGACACGTACCAACTGCGTGTCTAGATGAGCAGGTGCGTCACAAAGGCCCTCCTTGTGTCTCTCTGCTGCGCTACGTCTCCTGCAACTTAGCCTACACCTACCAGCTGTAGTATGTGCTTGTCTCTGCCTTGTGTGCTCGTTCAGATGGCATGCTCTAGCTTTCTTGACCAAACCAAAAGATTTTGGTCTGCCTGGGCATAGAAACGAGATTTCATCCTCACCTGCTGACCAGTCTGTGGGTGCAGACGCTGAAAGACCTGGCTCAAATCTTTGAGTCAGACAAAAGGTCCAAACTGGTGGCCGAATGCCCTGAGTTTGGCATGCCTGGGGCCTCTGCATACCTTGCCCTAGTAGGGGGTGATTACAACAGAGCACGAGAGGAGATACTGGCAGTCCACCAGTGCTTCAAGGAGCAGGTGGGTGCTTCTTTTGTGTTATGCGTGCTTGTATGCCTGTTACACATTGCTGCTTGCTGCCTGCTGCTTTCCTTTCCCGGCATCAAGAGCCTTGCGTCATGCTTGCAAGCTCCCATTCACAGTCACCCCTAGCGAAGACTCGTCCGGTCATCTTCTATCTCATATCCGGGTGGCTGCTTTTGCATCCACGGTGTTGTTGTATGTTACCGTGTTACCAAGAGGGAAAACTACTGCGGTTCCCCACTCGTGTCCCTGGATTTCCCTGCAGACTGCACAGCTCGTCCACCAGCTTGAGGCTGCCCTACAAGATGCCCAGCAGGCAAAAGAGCAGGCTGAGGTTGAGAGGGATGGTGCTGTGGCAGAGAAGGATTCTGCCATCGCAGAAAGCGTCCAACTGACACTGCAGAAGGACGAGTATGAGAACATGGTGCAGGACCTAGTGAAAGAGAACGTAGCATTCAAGGCTGAGACAGCGGTGAGTCAGCTCTCATCATAGTGTGTTGCCTTTCTGTCGAGCTGTCTGGATACGCTGTGCCTTCCACCATCAAATGAATACTGCTTACTGGAGATGCCACAGGGCTTTTCCCTCCCACCACCATTGCCCAGGGGACAGGATGCTATATCAATGGTGTGACTGCTCTGGCTTTACATTTTATGGAGTAGATGCAGCTGCTACCTTGAGTGCTCAGAACCAAATCCTGTTCTGATTGCACAGCTGTTAGGTGTGAAAAGTCATCTGGGTTGCAAGCATGATTGAGACCATAGATGTCAGAAAGCTTGCCATAGAAGCCTGTGGCTGCCAATGCATGTATGGAGGCATTCTTTTTGTCAGTCTGATTGTTCCTTTGATAGATTAGATCTCAGATACACTTCCCAAAGGATACACTAATAGTCTGAGTGTTGTGTGACCATTGCAGATGGAAAATATCAAGCTGCATGCAATGCAGGTGAAGAAATGCGTGCCTCATGATGTCTGTCTGACTGTTGTGTGTCCATTGCAGATAGCCAACATCAAGCTCTTTGCAATGGAGGTGAAGAACAAGCATGCCTCATGATGTCTGTCTGACTGTTTTGTGCCATTGCAGATTGCCAATATCAAGCTGCATGCAATGGAAGTGAAGGAACAAGTATGCCTAAACCCTAAGCCATTCCATATATGTCATGATGTCGGTCTGACTTTGTGTCCATTGCAGATTGCCAGTATCAAGCTGCGTTCCATGGAGGCGAAGAACAAGCATTTCCTATCATGTCTTTCTGACTGGTATGTGTCCGTTGCAGCTGGCCAACATCAAGCTGCGTTCCATGGAGGCAAAGTCCAATAAGTTGCAGCGGGAGTACCAGGATGTGCATGGCTACATAGCGGTAATATGCTTTTCCCCCCTTATGTGCACAACAACATGTGTTGGTTGCCCTGTGTACTTGGTGCTGGGGTCATGACCTGATTGGACTCGTCTTGTATACAATGCTTGCAAAATGCAGTACCCACCTTTCAAGCACAACGTTGACCAGATGTGTTTCTACCTATTAGAGCAACTGTTGTAGCATGACCACAAGCATTATGGCACATCCTGTCAGATGGTGCACTGCATGTCATCCTGTCTTAGGGTCGAATCTGTTCCAACCAGTGACTCTCGCAATTGGATTAATGGAGTCCTGCACTCATGTGATTTGGGCCAATTTGCCAGCCCACTAACCTGTGTACTGATTTGGGGTGCTTGTATAGACATTGGAGCAGGAACACTACGGCAAGCTGGCAGAGTGCCGGGCCCAAGTCGAGAACCTGCAGGGCATTGTGGCGGATCTGAGATCAGAAGCCGCAGCTGACATGGTAAGCCTGTCAAACTCCTGTTTGTATCAGGAAGCGCATGTGTTACAGTCATCATGATGTTTCTACATACACCTGGGGGCAATCCAGCAGTAGCTATGATATATACTATTGCACATCATGATATTGGTAGCAACAGTGATGCTGATCAATGATGGCAAACATGATATTATGGATTTGGAAAACATCTGGGCTCCCCACTCTTGGAGCCGAATTGAGCATATCAGGTCATCCTCAACACGTTTCTGCACTGTGCTCTTGGGATCGCTTATTGTGGACACTGCACCTCCATTGCTTACACTCCACTCCTTGGGGAACTTTGAGCCTACAGGCCTTAGTGATGTCATCTGGCATGGGCTCCTTCTGGACCTGCTCCCCACACCACACCACACCACACCACACCACACCACACCACACCACACCACACCACACCACACCACACCACACCACACCACACCACACCACACCACACCACACCACACCACACCACACCACACCACTTGTGCCCTGCTGCAACTGTTCTCAAGGCCTCTACAACTGTCAGAACAACTTCTTTCTGCCAGTGCTGTGGTCGTTTCACAGCAGTGCTGAGCACACTCCAATGAACGCAACTCTGCTTGCAGCTACACACAGATCCTGCGGTATCACATGCAGGCCTGTTGAGCGACCCTCACAAGTGTAATCCTCTGCAGGGTGACAGGGTGGAGGTGGTGCAATTGCGTGGTGTGGTGGACGACAAGCAGCAAGAGATCGAATCCCTGAGGAGTAGGTTGGCCCACAGCCAGACCCGTGTGCAGCATCAGGGGTGCGTCCTGGATCGCACCCGGACTCAGCTGCAAGAGACACAGTTTGAGCTGTGGGCCAGCCAGGGGCGTCTGCAGGCATTGCAGCATGAGCTGTCCCACACTCAGGAGAGGCTTCAGGTGACGCACAGATGCATCACTTCCTTCCTGGCCCTGCACCTCTGGCCAGCACTCACTCTCAACAACAACAACAACAACAACAATAACAACAATAGTAATAATAGTAATAATTATAATAATAATAATGATAATAACAATATTACTAATAATGTTGCTAATAATAATAATAATAGGAATAACAATAGTAATAACGCTTTCCAGCTCATGATAGTCTTGTCATGAGCAGTCTGTCTTGCGCATCTCGATACGGTCTACCAATTCGACAGGTTTGACAATCATGCAACGCAACATCACTAAAACTAGACCTAGGGCGACCATGTGGGCAAAGCACCTTGACCTGACCAACAATGGCATCTCCACTTCAGCCTTGACTGCTTCACGTGAGTCTTTGCCTGCGTGATGTCATACCCATGCTTATCTTCTGGCACATACTCATTTCCAGTCAGCGTCTGCTGGAGTCTTCTGCCAAATCGGCTGCAAACGCACCTAACTGTAGTTTGATGGGTGCTTTGGGATCTGACATGTGTGTTGTGGTGCAGGGCAGAGTGGATCATCTGGAGGCTAAGGTTGAGCGTACCACAAGCAAATGGCTCCAAATGATGAACAGATGCTGGGAGACAGAGGGCCAGTACCACAAGAGTGAGGAGACTCTTGCAACACTGAGAAGGGCTGTGGACGCAGACTTGGTGAGCACACACATGCTATCTCTAACTGCACTGTGCCTGGTGCCTGCTTGTGTTATGGTGACAATGTGATGACAAAGGCAGAGTACATGATAGTGGTAACGATAATAGAAGAAATTATGATGATAAAGATGATGATAATGATGACAAACCCAAATAATAATAGTCACAATAAGAGCACAGGCTCAGCCAACAGCCATGTGTGTCCGGCGCAAATCCTCTCCCTCCAAACAGGTGTTTTCCATGTTCAGGATGCCTTGAACAAGCCTCTTTGCACGAGGCATATTTGATTGACATGAAATGTCTCAGCAAAATGCACGGTGTTGAATGCAAACGTCACATGAAAGGCTAAATTGATCTGTTTTCACTTGATGGCACCTTCCTATTGCCAGATTGTCAAGGGAAAGCAGCATGTGATCCTACTGCTTAATGCAAGATCTCACGCTGTCCATGTTTTGTGGAGAACAGAGCATGAGTGGTTCCAAGTATTGATAGCACAGCGCTGCTGCAGGCTCGCAGGAGCAAGAGATTTGACAACATGTTTGACAGACTGTACAAGGAGAAACTTGACTTGATAGGGGAGAACGAGCTCTTGAAGCACGAACATGCAGCTCTAGAGGGAAATCTGGAAACAATGCAGAGGGAGCTGAATATTTCCAATCAATGGTACTCGGAGGCAATCGGAGAGCTGGACAAAGTCACAGATGAGCTGACCCTGTTCAAAGAAACCTTTCATGCCCAGGGCATCAGGCTGCCCAATGGAGACCCCTTTGATGTCTCCCCATCCCCTCTTGGGCTTGAGGAATGGCCCTTCCTTTCTGTGTGAACAGGACAGAGATCCTGTTGGTCAAGATGGTGCTGCAAGTCATGTTAGGTGTCTAGG
>JAABUK010013769.1_pt1 | contig 10035 bp, 9 predicted proteins | sample 5559141 | NCBI WGS metagenome assembly JAABUK01 (sample SAMN10711869, study PRJNA513367) | rock metagenome | isolation source: Antarctica rocks | place: Antarctica: Victoria Land, Pudding Butte nord | collected 2016-01-03 | reverse complement strand
CTCGGCTGGCGAGATGAGCGACTCGAAGGATTGCCGGCCATAGCGCGTGTGCAGCGCGAACAGGCCGCGCGGCAGCATCGGGATCGCCGCCGGCCGATCGGTCTGCGGCACCGTGTTGGCCGGGGCGATGGGCGGGAAGACGATGGCTTCGGCGTTGCCTGCGCCGGGTCCATCGCGGCGCGGGTCGTAGGCGAGGCAGGCGCCGCCGCCGCCGAGTCCGGCGCGCGAGGGCAAGGTGACGGCCAGCATGAAGCCAATCGCGACGGCCGCGTCCGCCGCACTGCCGCCCAGCGCGAGCACCTCGCGCCCGGCCAGCGCCGCGCGGGGCTCGTCGGCGACGGCCGCGCCGATGAAGCCCGCCAGCCGCGCCGGCTCGGCGGCCGCACCGCCGCCGCCGAGGAACGTGTCCTTGACCGAGGTCAGCGTCGAGCAGCCGGTGCCCGCCAGCAGCGCCGCCGCCATCGCCATCCGGCCGAGAGCACGCCCAAGAACGGGGCCGACCCGAACCGCTCGCTTCTGCTGCACCAGCTCAAACCTCTTATATAGGACGCGAGGTGGCATAGCGGCCCCTGCGGGGTGGGGCAATTGCTTAGACCCGGCCAGCCGCGTCATGCTAGGGGTGCCCGCGCTTTCCGGAGTTGCCCGTGCGCCTCGTCCTGCTGCTCGCCCTCGCCCTGCTGCTGCCCAGCCCGCGCCCCGCCGCCGCCGAGGGGTTCACCCCGGCGCAGCGCCAGGACATCGTCCGCATCGTCCGCGAGGCGCTCAAATCCGACCCCAGCATCCTGCGCGACGCGCTCGCCACGCTGCAGGTCGACGAGGACACCCAGCGCGACCGCGCCGTCGGCGACGCGATCGGCCGGCTCGGCAAGCAGCTGGTCGATCCCGCCGACCCGGTCGAGGGCAATCCGCTCGGGACCGTCACCATGGTCGAGTTCTACGACACACGCTGCCCGTATTGCCGGCGCATGCTGCCGGTGATGGCCGAGCTGCTGCGGGCCGAGCCGAACCTGAAGCTGGTGATGAAGGACCTGCCGATCCTCGGCCCGGTCAGCCAGCTCGAGAGCCGCGCCCTGCTCGCGGCCCAGCGCCAGGGCGGCTATTTCAAGCTGCGCGACGCGCTGATGAAGAGCGCCACGCCCTCGACCCGGGATTCGATCCGCGAGACGGCGGAGTCGGTCGGCCTGGACGGCGGCAAGCTGCTGCAGGCCATCGACGACCCGGCGATCAAGGCGCGCCTGGAAGCCAACATCGCGCTGGCCCAGACGATCGGCATCCAGGGGACGCCGGCGATCATCGTGGGCAAGCACATGATCGCCGGTGCGGCCGATCTCGACGAGCTGCGCCGGGCTGTAGCCGGTGCGCGAGAGGGGAAGTAGCATCCTGCCTCTCGTGTGATATCGGTCACATCGCACATGACGGAGCTCGCCTAAACATACCCTGGATCATTGGTTGGAGGGCCTCATGCACGACGAGACGGTCACCCGAGTTAGTCCTGCGGTCTGCAAGGAAGCGGGGCGATGATCCCCGGCCTGCTCGACCGCACGCCGACGCACCTGCTGCCGGCCGATGGCGAGCCGAGCGTGCTGATCGTCGTCAACAACCCGATTGCCCGGTTCACGATGGCATCGCAGCTGCTCACGGCCGGATTTTCCGTGACCACGTCGGGCGCGTATGGCGTGGTTGAGCGGCTCGAGGAGACGAATTACGACCTGATGGTGACCGCGCAATCGCTCGAGGAGATGGCCCATTTCGGCGTGCCGCAGCTGGCGCGCTCGATGCAGCCGCATCTGCCGATCCTCGTGCTCGAGGCCGACGTGGCCGCCGGGCCCGGCGTGGTCGAGGCCGTGCAGCGCGCCATCGAGCGCTGGCCGCTCCGCGCCCGTCCGGCGCGGCAGTACCATTAGCCGGGTCGTTATCTCACGTAGACCCTGACTTCGCGCGCGCCGCCCGGAACCGGGCGGGCTGCCAGGCGGACCTGGGCGGGCGGCACGCCCTGGGCGATGATGGCGCGCGCCACGAGTTCGGCCTCGCCACCGGCTGCGTTGTCGGGCGTCAGCTCCACGACGTCGAACACGACGCCCGCCTTGCGCGCCCGCGCCGCCCGCACGGGGCGCGCAATGTCGGCCCGCAGGTCGCCCTCGATCGGCAGTCGCACGGTGAACAGCGGCGGCGACCCGGACTCGGGGGCGGCGGCGACCGGAACCGGCGGCGGCGCGAACGTGGGGCGCACGCCGGCCTGTGGATTGAACGTGCGCTGGTCGACCAAGCTGCAGCCGGCCAGGGCTCCGGACACGAGCAGCAGCGTGCGCCGTCCGATCATGTGCGGTAGTCCGGCGCGTCCCGATCCAGCCGGCGCTTGACGCTCTCCAGGTGCAGCCGCGCGCTCTCGCCGTCGCCCTCGCGCATTTGCCGGGCCGTTGCCTCCGCCAGCGCCGCGGGCACCGGACGGAGCGCGCGCCCGGTCGAGAGCGCCAGTCGCTGCACGGCGCAGGCACGCTCGAGGTAATACATGTCGTCCCACGCCTGGGCGATCGAGCCGCCGAGCACCATCACGCCGTGGTTGCGCATGAAGGCGATGTCGGCGTCGCCGATACTGGCCGCGATCCGGTCACCTTCGGCGGCATCGAGCGCGAGCCCGCCATACTCCTCGTCGACCACCGTCCGACCCCAGAACTTCAGCGCCGTCTGCCCGGCCCAGAGCAGCGGCGGCCCGTCGAGCATCGCCATCGCGGTGGCGTTCGGCATGTGCGTGTGGAACGCCGCCCGGGCGCGCGGCAGGCGCAGGTGCAGGCGGGCGTGGATGAAGAAGGCGGTCGCCTCGGGCGTGCCGGAGCCCTCGACCACGGTGCCGCCGAAGTCGCAAACCAGCAGGCGCGAGGCGGTGATCTCGGCGAACGCCCAGCCATACGGGTTGACCAGGAACAGCTCGTCCGAGCCCGGCACCATGGCCGAGAAATGGTTGCAGATGCCCTCCTCCAGCCCCAGCCCGGCCGCCGCACGGAAACATGCCGCCAAATCGACACGCGCCTGCCACACCTGCTCGCCATCCAGGGCGTTCCTGCGGGAGTTTGTGGCGTTGGAAGGGGCGGCGAATGCATGCGCCATGGGCAACCTCGGACGTTCCAGGCTATTTAGCCCCCGCAGACGAGGAGCGACAATGACGGCAGCGGCAAGCAACCAGCGTATCGATGGCCGCCGGTTGTGGGACAGCCTGATGCAGATGGCCGAGATCGGCGCCACCGCCAAAGGGGGCGTGCGCCGGCTGGCCCTGAGCGAGGTCGACCGGGCCGGCCGTGCGCGCTTCACCGCGCTGTGCGAACAGGCCGGCCTGACCGTGCGGGTCGACACGATGGGCAACATGTTCGCCCGCCGGCCGGGCCGCGATCCTGCCCGCCTGCCGGTCCTGTTCGGCAGCCATCTCGACAGCCAGCCGAGCGGCGGCAAGTTCGACGGCGCGCTCGGCGTGATCGCCGGGCTCGAGGTGATGCGCACGCTGAACGACCTCGACATGACCACCGAGGCGCCGCTCGAGCTGGTCAACTGGACCGACGAGGAGGGCAGCCGCTTCGGCAAGAGCCTGATGGGGTCCGGCGTCTGGGCCGGGCAGTATGACCAGGCCGAGACCGAGGCGCTGGCCGATCTCGACGGCGTCACCGTCGGCGCGGCCCTCGACGCGATCGGCTATCGCGGCGCCGAGCCCGCCCGCCCCTTCCCGGCCGACGCCTATTTCGAGCTGCACATCGAGCAGGGGCCGATCCTCGAACGCGAGCATAAGCAGATCGGCATCGTCACCGGCGCGCAGGCCCAGATTTGGTACGACGCGGTCGCCCTCGGCCGCGACAGCCACGCCGGCACCACGCCCCCCAGCACGCGGCACGACGCGCTGGTCGGCGCCGCCCGCGTGATCGACTTGGTCGACCGCATGATGCGCGCCCGCGGGGAAGACGGCCGCGGCACGGTCGGGCAGCTGGTGGTCCTGCCCAACAGCCGCAATGTCGTGCCCGGGGAAGTGCGCTTCTCCGTCGAATTCCGCCACCCGGACGCTGCCGAGATCGATCGCCTGGCCGCGCAGTTTCCGCGCGAGGCCAGCTTCATCGCCCGCGACAGCGGTATCGAGCTGACCCTGACCGAGCTGTTCCGCATGCCGGCCCAGCCGTTCGATCCCGATTGCGTCGACCTCGTGCGCCGCACTGCCAGCCAGCTCGGCTACAGCACCCGCGAGATCGTTTCCGGAGCAGGGCACGATGCCGTGTATGTGGCGCGTCACGTGCCAACCGCGATGATATTTACGCCTTGTAAAGACGGGCTCAGCCATAATGAGGCGGAGAGCATCGAGCCGGAGGAGGCGGAAGCTGGCGCGCAAGTATTACTGGGAGCTGTGCTGGCTCGGGCCAACCGTGCGCTGGGCTGAGCCCGGCGCATCGGACTGATCGCATGCTCGACCCTGCCGCTTCCAGGCTCGAACTCAAGGCGCTCACCTCGCTGCGCGGGATCGCTGCCATCGCGGTCGTGCTGCAGCACTTTTCCGCCACCGCGTCGCGGCACGCCGCCGGCTGGATCCCATCGCTCGTGCCGCACGGCTACATGGCCGTCGACTTCTTCTTCGTGCTCAGCGGCTTCATCATGTCCTACACCTACCTGGCCGGGTTCGAAGCCCTCGGCATGCGCGCCTACGGACCGTTCCTGTGGAAGCGCGTCGCGCGCATCTTCCCGCTCGGCATCTTCGTCACCGCCGTCATCCTTGTCGCAGGAGCCGTGGCGTCGCTATGGGTCGATCCGGCGCTCTTCATCAACTGGAAGGTGCTGAACGGCCGGCTTGGCCTCGCCATCCTGATCAACGTCCTGCACGTTCAGGGATTTTTCAACGACTACAATCTGAATGACCCGTCCTGGTCCGTCAGTGTGGAACTCGGCGCCTACCTGCTCTATCCGGCGCTGGTCCTGATCATGTTCAAGGCGCCGCGCTGGGCGACTGTCCTCTACACGTTGTTCGGCGTCTGCGTCCTGGTCCGGATCTCCACCATCGATCCCGAGTTGGCGCTAGGTTATCGCTCGGCGCCCTACGACCTGGCCCGCTGCGTCGTCGAGTTCGGTTTCGGCATGATCGTCTACGGCGTCTACCGCACCCCGTCGCGCTGGCACGCGATCGGCCGGGATCGGCTGACCTGGGTGACCGCCGGGCTCTGCGCCGCGTGCTTCTTGCTCCGCGTCGACCTGCTGGCTGCGTTCAGCTTCCCGTTCGTCGTGCTCGCCTTCGCGCTCAACCGCGGCGCGCCGAGCCGGCTGCTCTCGCATCGCCTGCCCTATTTCCTCGGCACCATCTCGTTCTCGATCTACCTCGTCCACCACATGTTTCGCGCCCCTGAACTGTTTCTCCTCCAAGCCCTGCACCCCGCCCCGCTCGAGCCGGCATGGGCGCTGCTGTTCGCCGCGCTCGGCTCCCTATCGGTCCTGCCGTTCGCCGCCCTGGCCTATTACGGCGTGGAGAAGCCCGGCCGCCTGGCCCTGAACGGCCTGGTCCGCAAACTCCGCCGCAACCCGCCCGTCCCCGTCACGGCCGCCAGCCGCTAGGGCGCAGGGCTTGCCGGCATCTGCATCGGCTCCTATAGCCGCCTCTCCGGGAGGATGGATGTCAGGTTCGCGCGCAACGGAACGGCTGGCTTCGCCGGAAACTCCCCTGCTCGACCTGCACGCCGCCCTGCTCGCCCGGCCGGCCACGCCGGAGCGCCGGATGGCCGACGCGCTGCGTGCGCTGACGATCGACGCCATCGACGCGGCCGCGTCCGGCCACCCCGGCATGCCGCTCGGGATGGCCGACGCCGCCACCGCGCTGTGGACCCGAATCCTCCGCTTCGACGCCAGCGACCCGCGCTGGACCGACCGTGACCGCTTCGTCCTTTCCGCCGGACACGGCTCGATGCTGCTCTACGCGCTGCTGCACCTGACCGGCCATGCCGGCATGGGCATGCCCGAGCTGGCCCGCTTCCGCCAACTGCACAGCCCGGCCGCCGGCAACCCGGAATTCGGCGCCCACCCCGCCATCGAGGCCACCACCGGGCCGCTCGGCCAGGGCCTGGCCAACGCGGTCGGCATGGCGCTCGCCGAACGCATGCTCGCCGCCCGCTTCGGCCGCAGCCTGGTCGATCACCGCACCTGGGTGATCGCCTCCGACGGCGACCTGATGGAAGGCGTCAGCTACGAAGCGGCCGACCTGGCCGGCCATCTGCGCCTCGAAAAGCTCACCGTACTCTGGGACGACAACGGCACCTCGCTCGATGGCGGCACTGCGCTGTCCCACTCCGCCGACGTGCTCAAGCGCTTCCAGGCGCATGGCTGGGCCACCAAGCGCATCGATGGTCACGACCCGGCGCAACTGGCCGGCGCACTCTCGCTGGCGCTCCGCTCGCGCAAGCCGACGCTGATCGCCTGCCGCACCATGATCGGCCAGGCCGGCGGCAGCGAGGCCGGCCACGCCAAGCACGCGCTCGACTGCGCCTACGAACGCTTCACCGTACCGCCCGAGCTGGCCGAACCGTGGCTCGCCGCCGGCGCCCGCGGTGCCGCCGCCCGCCGCGCCTGGCTCAAGCGGCTGGCCAAGCATCCGATGCGCGCCGAATTCGAGCGCGTCACGTCCGGGCGCCTGCCGGAAACTTGGCACGAAAGCATGGCCGCCCTGCGCGCCGAGTTTGCCGAGACCCGGCCAACGCTCGCCGGGCGCGACGCCGGCCAACGCGTGCTGTCCATGCTCTCGGCCGCCCTGCCCGAGTTGGTCGGCGGCTCGGCCGACACCGGCACGTCCACGCGCACCCTGCCCGATGGCGTCCAGGCCGTCCGGCCCGCCCGCTACGCCGGGCGTTATATCCATTTCGGCGTCCGCGAGCACGCGATGGCCGCAGCCCTCAACGGCATCGCGCTGCACGGCGGCTGCGTCCCCTACGGCGGCGCCTTCTGCAGCTTCAGCGACTACATGCGCCCCGCCCTGCGCCTGGCCGCCATCATGCGCCTGCGCGTCATCTATATACTGACCCATGACGGCATCGGCGTCGGCGAGGACGGCCCCACCAATCAGCCAGTCGAGCATCTGGCCAGCCTGCGCGCCCTGCCGAACACCCATGTGTTCCGCCCGGCCGACGCGGTCGAGGTCGCCGAATGCTGGGAGCTCGCGCTGCGCCGCGCCGACGGGCCGCGCCTGATCCTGCTCTCCCGCCAGCCGTTGCCCGCGCTGCGCACCGACGCCGGCGAGAACCGCAGCGCCCGCGGCGGCTACGTGCTGCAGGAAGCCGACGGCGTGCGGCAGGCGACGCTGATCGCCACCGGGTCGGAGGTCGCCATCGCCCTCGAGGCCCGCCGCCAGCTGGCGGAGAGCGGCATCGCCGTCGCCGTCGTGTCGCTGCCCTGCTGGGAGTTGTTCGCCCAGCAGGACGAGCGCTACCGGCTGGCCGTCCTCGGCACCGCGCCCCGTGTCGGCATCGAGGCCGCCTGCGGTTTCGGCTGGGAACGCTGGCTTGGCGACAGCGGTCTCTTTATTGGGATGACCGGCTTCGGCGCCTCCGCGCCGGCCGCCGATCTCTACCGGCACTTCGGCATCACGCCGGAGGCCATCACCACCGCCGTGCAACGGCGGGTTATGCCGAACTGAAGGGAAGACGATTATGGCCGTAAAGGTCGCCATCAACGGGTTTGGGCGCATCGGGCGCCTCGTGCTGCGCGCCATCATCGAGCGGGCGAGCAACGACGTCTTGCCTGTTGCCATCAACGACCTCGGCAGCGTCGAGGCCAACGCCCACCTGTTCCGCTACGACAGCGTGCACGGCCGCTTCCCCGGCGAGGTCAAGGTCGAGGGCGACAGCATCACCATCACCCACGCCGGCAAGACCTACGGCCCGATCAAGGTCACCAGCGAGCGCGACCCGGCCCGCGTCCCCTACCAGGGCGTCGACGTCGCCCTCGAATGCACCGGCCGCTTCACCAGCAAGCAGTCCGCCCAGGCTCTCATCGACGGCGCCGGCGCGCGCAAGGTGCTGATCTCGGCGCCGGCCGACGGGGTCGACGCGACCATCGTCTACGGCATCAACGAAAAGACCCTCACCAAGGAGATGACCGTCATCTCCAACGCGTCCTGCACCACCAACTGCCTCGCCCCGCTGGTCAAGGTGCTGCACGACAGCTTCGGCATCCTGCGCGGCTACATGCTCACCATCCACGCCTATACCGGCGACCAGAACACGGTCGACACGCTGCACAACGACCTGCACCGCGCCCGTGCGGCCGCCGTCAGCTCGATCCCGACCAGCACCGGGGCGGCGCGCGCCATCGGTCTCGTCATGCCCGAGCTGAAGGGCAAGCTGGACGGCACCTCGATCCGCGTGCCGGTGCCCAACGTCTCGCTCGTCAGCCTCGACGTGAACCTGCGCGAGGCGGCCACCGTCGAGCAGATCAACACCGCCTTCAAAGCCGCCAGCAACGGCGCGATGAAGGGCATCCTCGTCTACAACACCGAGAAGCTGGTCAGCATCGACTTCAACCACAGCCCCGCGTCGTGCAGCTACGACGCCACCCAGACCGCCGTCGTCGATGGCCAACTCGCCCGCGTCATGGGCTGGTACGACAACGAATGGGGCTTCTCGAACCGCATGGTCGACACCGCCGCCCTGTTCGGCAGCCTCTGACCATGGCGTTCCGCACGCTCGATGACATACACGCCAAGGGAAAGCGCGTGCTGCTGCGCGCCGACCTCAACGTGCCGGTCCGCGACGGGCGGATCACCGACCGGACCCGACTCGAGCGGCTGATGCCCACCATCCGCGAGCTGGCCGAGGCCGGCGCGCGGGTGATCGTGTGCAGCCATTTCGAGCGACCGCGCGGCAAGCGCGTGCCCGAGATGTCGCTCCGCCCGATCGCCGACGCGCTCGGCGAGGGGCTCGGGCGGCCGGTCGCGTTCGCCGAGGACTGCATCGGCCCCGAGGCCGAGGCGGCCGTCGCGCGCCTCTCCGATGGCGACGTGCTGGTGCTGGAGAACACCCGCTTCCACCCCGGCGAGGAGGCCAACGACCCGGCCATGGCGAAGGCGCTTGCTGGCTTGACCGACCTTTACGTCAACGACGCCTTCTCCGCCGCCCACCGCGCCCACGCCAGCACCGAGGGCGTCGCGCGTCTCGTTCCCGCCTATGCCGGACGCTTGATGCAGCAGGAGCTGGAAGCGCTCGACAAGGCGCTCGGCAACCCGCAGCGCCCGGTCTGCGCCGTGGTCGGCGGCAGCAAGGTCTCGACCAAGCTCGAGCTGCTCGGCAACCTCGTCCGCCGGGTCGACGTGCTGGTGATCGGCGGCGCCATGGCCAACACCTTCCTCGCCGCCCAGGGCGCCGAGGTCGGCCGCTCGCTGCAGGAAGCCGAGATGCACGAGACCGCGCGCGAGATCCTCGCCGAAGCCGAGCGCGCCGGCTGCGACGTGATGTTGCCGACCGACGCCGTCGCCGCGCGCGAGTTCAAGCCCAACCCCGAGACCGAGATCGTCTCCGCCCGCGCCATCCCGGCCGACGCGATGATGCTCGATGTCGGCCCCAACACCGTCCAGGCCCTGCGCGACCGCCTGCCGGATGTTCGTACCCTGGTATGGAACGGCCCGCTCGGCGCCTTCGAGACGCCGCCCTTCGACGAGGCGACGGTCGCCCTGGCCCATGCGGTCGGCGACGCGACCGCTCAGGGCGCGCTGTGCAGCGTGGCCGGCGGCGGCGACACCGTCTCGGCCCTGTGGCACGCCGGCGAGACCGAGCGGATGACCTATGTCAGCAGCGCGGGCGGCGCCTTCCTCGAGTGGCTCGAGGGCAAGACCTTGCCCGGCGTCGCGGCGCTTGAAACGGCGGAGGCCTAGCATGCGGAAAGGTTCAGCGGTGGCGGTGGCGGGCGCGGTGGCGGTCGGCGCGCTGCTGGCGGGCGGACGCTTCAATCCCGGCCCCGAGCACCCGCGCACCGCCGCGTGGTATGCAAGGCTGGAGAAATCCGAATTGACCCCACCCGGCCCGGTATTCGGCATCG
>JAABUK010013767.1_pt1 | contig 10036 bp, 11 predicted proteins | sample 5559141 | NCBI WGS metagenome assembly JAABUK01 (sample SAMN10711869, study PRJNA513367) | rock metagenome | isolation source: Antarctica rocks | place: Antarctica: Victoria Land, Pudding Butte nord | collected 2016-01-03 | reverse complement strand
TGAAGCTACATGAGAACATAGCATTTTTACTGCACATATGGCACAGTTGATGTCATAGTGGATGTATCAGTCCTTCCATCCCATTCCCAATCAGCAACAGCTGTTCTGAGCTACATGCTGGGCTGTCGGTTCGAATTCTAGCTTCCACGCATGCAGATTAGAGGCAGCCACACCAGCGCAGCATGCATGTCACTGTTCTGCTGCCTGGTTGCAACCTCAGCTGCAGCTGTTCTTTGTCCAGCAATATATGCAATTTGCCTGATCCATGCATGTGCATATTATGCTGAATTCCTAAACACATATCAACACCTACACATACTACAACAACCCCTATAGGTTGATGGCTGCTAAATGCCATTCATGCCATGGCTCAATGCTGTTCATGACATGCAATCTTCACACAGACAGACAGTCATCCATGATCATGACTCCTTGTCAACACTCAAGCTTTTGCATGTGGCTTAGGCCGCCTTTGGTCAGTCAGGTCTGGAGTTTTGATCCACAGATGTTATGATTGGGCTTGACAGCACTTGCAGTCAGACTCTCTTCCTCAACATGCAATCTATACTGGGACCTGACATGCCTGTTATATGTATGCAGGGCGACCTTGCACAGGTCTGGGTGCACCTTATCTTCTCAAACCAAAATGTAATGAGCGCGTTCAATGTTGTAACAGAGCCTGAATTGGGTCACACCTGTCCAGATCATGCCCTGCTCCAGAGTAAGCTGAACCAAATTGACCACAATTGGCACGCACCCTATGCAGGCCCGATGGTGGAGCTAGACGGCACAAGCAGAGTGCCTGACTTCTTTGTGCCGTATGTCTTCTTCATTATACTGGCCTCGATCCTGACCCCCCTGGCCGGCTTGGGGTACCTGGTGTGGGAGGGGCGGGGAAACCTGGGGGTCAGCACACTTGGAGTGTATGTGCTGTGCCTGGTTGTGCAAGTTGCATCTGAGAGCGTCAGTCTTAGACTAGGTGAGCCTTCCTGCCGCAATATTCCTGATGGTTATTTTAATCTGTCACATATTTTGTGTAGATCATGCACAAGGGTTGTGCAAATTGCATCTGAGAGCGTTAGTCTTAGAGTAGGTAAGTCTTCCTGCTGCAATACACATGACAGTTGTTTTATTTTGTCACACGATTTGTGTAGATATTGCACTAGGGTTGTGCAAGTTGCATCTGAGAGCATTAGTCTTAGACTAGGTGAGCCTTCCCGCAACATCACTTACAATGAGACTATTGCACCCCCTGGACCCCGGTCACCCTCTGTCTTGGGGGTAAGGGGGGGGGGGGGATGGAAGCTTGTGTTGGGTGTAGATCATGTACAGGGGTCCATGGATTGACCAGGTTGACAGTGTTTTTATATTTTGGTTGACAGCTGTTTTGGCAGAGCTATGCTGCCTCACCTGATGCTGCATGTGATGTGGCTCAGCACATACTGTGGCAATACCATTCAGTCAAAAGCTTTTGTTTGATGAAGTCAAGGGTGCAGTCAAGGGGGTCTGTCCACCTAGCTGCTCTAGGTCTAGTTTCAATGGTGTTACTGTTAGTACTGTCGTGGTATTACGCTACTGTCAGCACTGTCGTGTTAGAAGGCCTTATATGGATGCACAAGACAGACTTCTCTGGAGAGACTTGTTCTGCATGTGCCTAGCTCATCATCAGCCAGAAAGCGTTAAAACAATTTGTTGTACTTCTGTATTCTGTTATCCATTTATGTTACTAACCAGTTGCCATTCTTGTGCTCTGATGATTGTATTACAGCATCAGGACAGAAGGGCTGTGCGTCGCCTGCAGGAACACCCATGTGGGTGCAAGTGCCCCAAGCCTACCAGCCCTACAGGTTGTGGCAGTTAGCAAGAGGGTTATGCCTGGGTTCTGCCCTTGGAGGGCCTGAGTGGCTGCAGACACTCTTAGGGTTGCTGATCGTGTTATGGGTCTTTAACTATGGAGCGCAGATGCAGTTTTCACCCTGGCTGTATAGATGGCACTTGCAGCCAACCAATACAGATTCTTAAGCATGTGTGTGGGCTTGGCAGAGGCAGATTTTAACCAGCAGAGGCAGGTTTTACTGGCAGAAGCAGTTTTTGACCTGCAGAAGCAGTTTTTGACCGGCAGAGGCAGTTGCTAACCAGCAGAGGCAGCTTCAAATCAGCACAGGCAGTTTTGAACCGGCAGAGGCAGTTTTGAGTCAGCAGAGGCAGTTATTTAACCAGCAGAGGCAATTTTTAACCGGCAGAGGCAGGTTTTTACCATCAAGGTGTCTATGCGCATACACAAGTCATGGCATTGTCTGAGCAGATACATTTTTGTGAGTTTAGGGGCACAATTTGAGTCAGGTTGCTGGGCGCAGCCCTTTAGTGTATGTTCCCTATGAAGGATAGGCTTATTCTTGCTATTGACAAACATCTTTGGCATTGGCAGGCCAGCAGTGTGGTTTCAGGTGTAAGTCTTGTTTCTGGTAGTGTCTTGTTGAGACTACAAGGGGGTGTGGTATGGGCCAGAGCGGGCTGAATTGCTTGTACAATGTCAGATGGAAGCAAACGGCACAGCCTGCTCTTGCTTTGCATGTCCATCAAACTTGCAGCGTGGATATGAATCACTGCCAGAAACCATAAAACCTCTTAAAACGTTCTGTTGTCGATCCTTCAAAACGTAACAAAGCCAGCTGGCCTTTCTGCACTCTAAGATTGCAAGCATGGGCTTCCTTGTTATGAACAATTCTTTTGTGTACACATGTGTCTCAACGGCGTCTCACAATTTTCTGAGAAGGTATTTTTTTATTTTTTGCTTTTGGAAGGGGGGCAGCCTTCCTTTATATATTTCCATGATAGCTTTTCATGTATGAAAACAGGTTGCTGCCTGCACTCTGGTGCCTGTTGCTGTTCAAAGTGGCAATGCGCACGTGCACAATGGACTGTCGCAGTGCATGCAGTGCGCACCCTGATGATTATCTGCAGCTGCTGGTGCAGGTGCAGCACAGCAGGACATGTATGTATATGGTCAGCGATTCAGAGCATTATACTATACAGGACTGAGCCACAACAGAGCCCAACCCGTTGACAGCTTTGTGAGTGCAGGGAGGGGCAGAGAGAGTACATGCCAGGCAGCTCCTGGACCAATCTGTGCGGTGTGGCGTTATACGCCGTAACGCCCACCCGTCCCAGAGATATGAACGAGTCCAGCGCCAGCTGGCCGCAAATCAATTGACCGCAGAGACAGCACTGACGCAAGGGTGCTAACGCCGCTAGCTATGCAGTCTGCCTCGCACTCTGTGGCAGCTTGGTGCTGCAGTGCAAAGTGGCCGCTTTGGGTACTCTCGCCTGCCCATCCAGTGAGCGTCACTGTTCTCGCATCGTCATGCTGTCCTCACCGCTGCACCGGTACCGCAGCTTTGGCCTTTGCCTACTGGCAGTTACGATTGGTCTGCCTTTAAGCGGTGCACAGGTGAACCCTGCTGCAGCTGACCCACCGTCATGCTTTGACACAGCTTCGGACTTCGGAAACTTAACAACCTTTGATCGCCTGCGTGCAGGACGGGCCATGCTCTAGTCTGTCGCACACCCTGCCGCTGACGTTTCCCACGTCCACCGGCTGCATCACGGCGCTCGGGCAGTGCTCAACCACCCTGACCGTCACTCTGCCTGCGAATTGCACGCAGGTCCCGCAGCCAGGCGGTAGCCCGACCGTATTGATGTTCGCAGGGTATCAGGTGCCGACGAAGTACTATCACAGCTTGGCCAAGAGTCTTGCCGCGAACGGCTATGCCGTCATACAGGTGACAGCCGATCTCACGTCAGACCTTGTCTGCAAGCCTAAACAATGTGGTGTAACCAACTGTTCCAAATTGATGCCTGGTCCGGTTGGCTGCCAAATGGAGAAGCAGCTGCTGCTTTCGTGCAGCAGCATGGACACATTGGCAACTGCTGCAACACATCTTGGTTGAGCCCACTGTGGCTTATGTCAGGTTGCAGAGACCGGCTCACCAGAGCTGCGCATGCACTGCAAGTTTCATGTCTAGAACAGATGTTACAGCTGAATTAGAGACCAGCATGAAATACGGCATGCAAGTGGTTGAAGATGCGCAACACTTTCTGTTGAATGCTGTCCTCAGCATCATGAGAGGACAGCACGAACATTGGGAAACCAGCCTCTTTGTGGAGCAAAGTTCTCAAACCAGCTTGGGTTTTGTTGCACTTTACATTGAAAGCGTCCTGTTACATTAGGATAGTCCCAATTGGCATGTGACTATGAGCTGGGCAGAGCTCTGGGTAGAGTGATCAAAAAGTACTTGACAGCACAGCTTGTGTGGCATGCAGTATGAGCGAGCAACAATCATGCCAGCAGCTGATGTCGAGAGCGCCTACTTTGAGCCGTTGATGCAGTGGAGGAGCAGTGTCAATACCACTGCAAGCAGTCCTTTTTATGGCGCGTTTGCAGAATCCTTGGCAGTGGCAGGTACGTGTTCAAGTTGTCTGTCACCTTCATGCCTTTTCACACCAAGATATTCTGACTGTTGTACCAAGACAATCCTCCCCGTCCTCCTCCCCCTCCCCCTGTTCATGCATTCATCGAACACTTGCTTTCCCTGAGTATGATCAGTGCTGAGTAGCTCACACACGAAGCTACCTGTATGCGTTGTTCAGCTCCCTGTATGGAAAAGTCATGACAACAGCAGTCACAGCATGCTGGCATGCAGCTGCTAGCACCCACTGCTGCTGTGACACACTGTACATGTGGCAAAATGAGACCAGCTCTTCAGGCTTCCGGCAACTGGTATGCAGGATTTTCCCTTTCCCTTTGGGCTATGGCCTATGGTCATAGCTTCGGGACGCCGCCTTAGGAGGCTCCCGTTATGATCGCTGAAAAGCATAAACTTTTCTTTTCTTTTTTCCCTTTTTTTCCTTTGTGTTTTTCATCTTTCCTTTCCTTTTATTTCCTTTCAGATTGTCTGCCTTGCGCAGGGCATTCTATGGGTGGTGGCATGGCAGCAGTAGCAGCAGGCTCCCACCCTAGCGCAGTCTCAACAGCCTTCCTTATGGACCCTGTGGACTGGAATCTGGAGTCCAACAGAGTGGACAGTCAGTACCTCACCAGGTGTGTAAGCTGTCACATCTGCGCTGACTCTGCAGCTCTCATGATCAGGACAACTATGGCCACACACTTACACTACATGAGTCTTCTGTGTTGGCTCTGCATTTCTCATCATCATGAAATGTATGTTCATAGCCATATACTATACAGCTTTCTATGTCTGTCTGCGTGTGTGTGATTGGCCTGCCTTGACCAGCCTGGCTAGTTGCAATTAGTGACAGGTCAGCGCTGGCTTGTGCGGGCTGACAGTCATGATGTGTCATATTAGTCATCAGTGGTGGAGGGTGCACCTGTGAGAGCAGCTGTCTACTGATCCTGTGAGTCTGGGAAAAGTGGACAGCAGCAGCTGCATGATGCATAAACAAAAAGGAAAAACAGAAAAATCCATGCTTCTGAGTGATTGTAAAGGGAGCCTCCCAAGGCGGCAGCCTGGAGCTGATGTATACTTGCACTACTGACTGACAAGCAAACAGTCATTTGTTGAAGTGTCTTTCCCTGGTCAAAATCAGGCAAGACACAGTGTGCCAGTCAGGCATTGCTACTGGTTCTGCCAGAAACTCACGACTGTTTGCTGTTCACTTGCATTGCCCATGTTGCAAAGACATGGCACAATTGTGCTCTTTTGAAAAGAATAGCCAAATTGCAATTGTGGCTTTTGCGTTCAGGTTTGCCAAGCCTATGGCAATTGTTTCTGTGGGGACACATTGCCTTGACAGAAGTGGCTGCTATGCCCCAACAAACTGCACTGTGCCCATCAGCACCAGCCCCGGGGCAGATGGGTGCAGCCCCACATGGTGGTGCTGTGATTGGGACCATGGAGTGGCATCTGCCAGTGGCAGAATCACACAAGGTAAAGCAGAGGTTTTTTGTTCCTTAACTCAGCTGCGTCCCCATGTCAGGCCTGTGCAGTGCCAGCATCAGCCCAAAATATGGATCCGGGCTGCCGCCTTGGGAGGCTCCCTCTATGATCGCTGAAAAGCGTAAGCTTTTCTTTTCTTTTCTTTTCGTTTCTTTTCTTTTCTTTTCTTTTCTTTACTTTTCTTTTCTTTTCTTTTCTTTTCTTTTCTTTTCTTTTCTTTTCTTTTCTTTTCTTTTCTTTTCTTTCTTTTCTTTTCTTTTCTCTCTTTCAGCCCAAGATATGACATTATTCAGTGCTCTCAAGATCTGCTTACTTGCTGCTGTGCCGTCAGGCACTGATCATCAGAATCAGATTGCAGGGTTCCAAAACTGTGGCTGCAGCTCTGCAGGAGCACTAGACATACACTTGTGATGAGTCCATGCATTTCCTGAAGACGAGAGACATTGACTGATGCTCAAGCCAAATTTAGTCATGCATGCGTTCACCTTGTAAGATTGTACATGCGATGCAGGGGCAAAGGCAGCTCCCAACGGGGCACAATCATTCTGGGCAACTGCCTCAGACGGCTCTTGGCAGATCAACCTACCCTATGCAGGTCACATGTCCTTCCTTGACTATGATCCAGCCACTGATCCAGGTAATCATCAGATTTAGTAGCTTACATTGACTCTGCAATTGTTGCCTTTTTTTGGCTTTGCCCTTCTGTTGTATCCAAACACACATCTGTGCTCCTGGTTGGTGAGTGCACATGCGCATTAGACCCAGGGCATTAGCTGCATATGAGACAAAATGCACACTTCTGGACAAATTTTTATCACAGATGAGCTGTTGAGCGGTAGAGCTACTACTGTAGTCCATGATTTTAGCTGGCTGCCATACTGTACACCCTCAAACCATCACAGCCCACAATTGCGGCTCTTTATGCACTTATGACTGCCAATCGTGCATGACAATGGTGCAGAACAATTGCTCTAGATGACATGTGCACATCATACATGATCGTCAAAGCTACTCGCTGTAGCAGTTGATGTATGGCATTTGTGAGATATGCATGCATGGTCGCTATGTTACAAACAGAATGTTTGATGCTGCAGATCAGCTACTCAGCTGTCCATATACACACCCACACACAGACATCCAACCAACGGTGGAGTCGATGCTGGTGACGTGGATGAATCATGCCATGCTGGGCCAGCCGTTAGGTGATGACTGGGAAGCAACTGAAGGAGGCTTCCTCGACAACAAATCAGGCGCTAATACACAATGAAAGTGGTTGCTTGCAGCAAGTCAACACACAAGAAGAAAACAGGGCAGATGCGTCTGTCAGCTGTATAGCTCTGGTACAAAGGCGTCCATAGTTACTGTTGAGCTAGACCTTCGAACTGTGTGTCATGATGTTGGCATGTTGCGTATGGGAACAGTCTTGAACTTGACTCAACTGCTGCATTGTGACCACAAGGAAATTGTGCGATAAAAGATCAAAGAAGTTTTTCCTTTATTATAGCACCAGCATTGATTTTAAGCAATAACCAGCTGTTCAGAGGATTAAGTACAAAGCTATTTTTTGTTAGGCAATTGTCTTTGGCACTGCACCCTTGAGATCATCTCAATTGAAGGTCGCTAAATTTGGTGCTCACTTTGGCATCAGCATCACACTGTTTGCACCAAGCAAGACCTGATCAAGTGAGTTCAGTCATTACTCAACACAGCGCTGCCAGTGCTGCAAGACTTGTCCACAGTCTCAGGTCAGACAATCAACATCCTGGTCCGCCTTGAAGGAGACATCTGTCAATCCTCCATTCAGCCAATCTCCATCAGATGCAAGTGACAAACTTGAGACAAACAAATTCCGATTTGGCTCTGGGGTTTGCTTGCTTTCCCAGCCTGGCTCAGACTGTTGGCCAGCACCAAAGGTGTTCATTCCCCCACCAGGCAACCACATCACCTTCTGCCCTCATTGCTACATCACTACCGTGCACGGCAAGTTCACTCAGCACACCTCAAGATGTATGGTTTGTTTCACTAAATACCGCTTGCCCGGTCTGGCTGATTGCAAAGCACCATAGATAGTCATCCACGCCTTCAAGTTTGCGTTACTGTCATCCATTAGGGCTTCAACCCGCGACTGCAAACCCATGTTCGATCAACACCATCTTGGCTTCAATGACCTGCAGACAACACGAGCCTACCTTGCATATCATGCATCGTTCCTATTCTGCCTCAAGGTGCTATGACAACAAACTGCTTCACTGATGAATGTTGCAGACAGGACGGCAGCCTTTGTATGTTGCCCAGGCAGCCACTGGCATGCAAGCAGCATGCAGTGGTCTGTTATGGTGCAGACACACACACGCTCTGACATTACAGCGCGCAGCATAAGCTGGAAAAACATCCAATGAAACCATGGTGCCATGGTAAGCAAAGGTGCATGGCCACAAGGGGCATGAGCTACATACACGGCCATCATGCAAACACGGTAGTGAAACGCGTGTGTCTGTACTGTATCAGGTGTGTACCTTATCCCGGCAGGCAAGCTGGGTCTCAAGCAAGGCCATGATTTCACTCTCAGCCATCTCCAGCAGCATGCCGGTGATTTTGCAGGCCAACACAGGCTCTAGGCTCTGCACATGAGGGTACAGATGTTCCCCTACATTCAATCATTCATTCATTCATGGAGTCATTTACGTGTTCATGCATTCATTCATGCATTCATGCATGCATTCCTTCAAGCATTCATTCATGCATGCATCCATGCATTCATGCATTCCTTCATGCATTCATTCATGCATGCAATGTGATGTAGGGTCGCACACCCTAGAACAGCAGCTTGCCTGTTTGTGAACGAAGCACTCTGCAGTGCAAGTAGAATGAGTAGCAAAGCTGCACATTGTCAGAGTTTGCTTCAGCAAACATGCTTGCAAATGCTATTCTGGATGTGCCCTGTGTCTCCTCAAGCCAAAGCATGCAAGCAATGTTGTTCATGGAGTTGTGTCTGTAATTTGGGCTTTGCTCTACACCCCAAATTGCAGTCATGGCCATTTCTTCTCGTCACCAGAAGCACATGTTGACAGGCGTATTGCAGCAATGACAACATGCCAGACATAGACTTACCCAGCATGTAGCGGCGCATGTCAGCAGTGTGCGCCACAGTCAGGTCCTGGATCAATTCTGATTCATCCTGGATCAAAGTTGACTCATCCTGGATCAGGGTCGATTCATTCTGGATCAGTGCTGACTCATCCTGGATCAATGCTGACTCATCCTGGCTTGGCATGGAAGCAGTGTCACTGGTGTCACTGGTGTCACTGGTGCCATGTGTGGCAGTCATTTGCAGCCCAGGGCTCCCCACTAGCGGCGGGGTCCCTACTGGCTGGGGGTTCACTTCCAGTTGGGGGTATCCTGGACTGGGGATAGTCAGATCCACAATCTCCTCACAAGGAGTGTCACATGGTGCATCTGAGTCATCATGTAGTTCTGTGGACTGGTTCAAGACCATCAGGGCTTCTGCGACCTTTCAAAGACACACAAATGATTGCAGAACTCAGATGCCAGATGACATGAGGGTGTGCAATGTACATAATGCAAAGCTCTCATTTGTTGGGCAGACAGACACACAGACAGACATGCCAACATGCAAATCCAGCGAGCTAGTACGGCAGGGGATTGGCAGCTGCAACAAGACAGTGGTGTGTGCACCTTGTCCTGGCAGGCAAGATGGTCCTCAATCAAGGCGACAATCTCATTTTCTGGCATTTCCAGCAGCATGCCAGTGATTTTTGATGCCAAATAAGGCTCAGGCTCCAACTTTTGTACATGAGGGTACAGCTCCTCACCTGTGCATCACATCAACACTGCATTACATCAGCATTACAACAAACAAACACCGTGGGCAAGCACACCACATGGGAACTGGTGGTCGCACTGCAGACCTCTGCGCAGGCAGGCATGGGCAACGTTTTGTGGTGGGGTGAGCAGTGGGATGCTAACTGCTGTGTCAACCTGCTTGTAAAACTAGCTGTGTAACATGTATACCAGATTTGCCATCTCAAGCTGCAAGCTATGTGTTTGCCTCTGCATCG
>JAABUK010013766.1_pt1 | contig 10036 bp, 12 predicted proteins | sample 5559141 | NCBI WGS metagenome assembly JAABUK01 (sample SAMN10711869, study PRJNA513367) | rock metagenome | isolation source: Antarctica rocks | place: Antarctica: Victoria Land, Pudding Butte nord | collected 2016-01-03 | reverse complement strand
GGGTTCAGGGAGATGCTATGCAGCTACCATTTCCAGACTGCAGCTTTGATGCTGCTACTATGGGCTATGGTCTCAGAAATGTGCCTGATGTCTTGCAAGCTCTCAAGGTGACTGGCATTTGACATGTTCAGCAGTTGTCTCATGTACAGTCACCCACATACGTAGCAGATAGATGGGAATGCCTTCTGGCCAAGAATGCGCACGACCACCAAAATTAAGCAGTCACTGACATAACACAGCAAACATGACACACATCAAAGGCACTATTTGCTTTGCAGGAACTACACAGAGTCTTGACACCTGGTGCAAAGGTTGCAGTGTTGGACTTCAACAACACCGATGACCAATTTGTAGACTGGTTCCAAGGGTTTTCTTTGGAGAATATTGTAGTGCCGGCTGCTAAGCTGTATGGCCTTGCTGAAGAGTATGAGTATCTGAGGCCCTCCATTAAGCGTTTTGCTACAGGTTTGTTCACTTGCTCAGTCTGTCATGTCTTTCCTTGGTAGATTGGATCGCAGATACACGTCCACTGATTTGCAGAGCCCGGTCTGTCATGTCCTTATGGAACACAAGATTATGCATCATGTCCTCACTTCAATGGTGACACTTGTGCAGGTAAGCAGCAGGAGGACTTTGCAAGACAAGCTGGATTTGCCAAGGCAACCCATTATGAGATCGGATTTGGACTGATGGGCACATTAGTTGCCTCAAAGCAGTAGCAGTGATAGTCAGCAGCAGGCACAGGACTGTTTAGAAAATGCATGACACATCTGACTTGTATTGACCTACAGCGAAAACTGCATAATAGCCTGACATGCGGACTTTGAAGACAGAACATAATTTTATGATCACAAGCATTCCCCTGTTGTACATTTGGCTGCGACTACGTGCAGCCATGTTTTTGAAATGCTACATGCCCTGCCAGATGGCAACATCATTGAGATCTTGTGCTGGATTGACACCACCAAAGACTACCATATCCTGCAGTCACACACATCCCTGCTCAGGTGCAAGCAATGCAGAGCAAGGGCAACTGCAATGTCATAATGCTCATTTAGCATGGCTGTATGCAATGACAGCTCTGACACACCCTTTCTTTAGGACGATCTTTGAGTGACAGACCCAAGTGAGGTGGAGTTCAGCTGAATGAACACAGTCAAGATGCGTTCTGCAGACATGATGAGCACAAATCAAACAGCGACTTGGCGCAGGTCATCAAACTAATTACTTTGTAAAGTCTGCAAGGTGGTGTCATGACAATGCAGCCCAAAAACAGCTTGCATGTTGTTGGAAGGGTGCATGAGATGCTGTCATTGCCCTGTCTGGTACGCTACTGGCGTTGCCCACCTTGCCATGATCCAGAGCAGTACTGGGTACTCTGACAGCACCATGTGCAAATCTGGCCTGGGGTATCTGCTGGTCGGGTCTGAAGTCACCTTGGTCTGGGCCTCTGGACACCATTTGCACATCAATTCCATCTGCAGACCGACACGACATCAATAACTATGTATATTTGACCAACCAGTTCTCAGCTGTGACCATCAAACATCACAGCCCAGGTACAGATAAGGGTGTCGTGATGCATGGTTCAGAAAGCCGATGTAGACCAGCTGTGACCTCAAAATGCCACTGCCGAGCTGGCAAGGTCTCAGAGTGCAACTTTGCTGTTTCAACTCTGCTGCTGTAAGCACACCTGGGTCTATACTGATCAAATCCCCCTCTACTGCATCACCGCTGAAGCCTCCATACACCAGCACACACATGTGCTCTGCTTCAGGAGTGTTGCCCATTGGTTCATCAGTATCACTTTGCTGATTGCCGCTGCACCCTGCCTCTGCATCAGCAGCAGTACCCACCACTTCAAAGTTGGTTGTTGCAATGTGCCATTCTCAGCATGGTGCTCGTGCATGCATGTTAAGGTTGCTACAGCAAAGATGGTGTTTTGGCGCATGTCAAGTGCTCAACTAGACGTGCTTGCAGCTGTCACAAGATGGATGCACAAGACAGGTGCACAAACTGTGAGACACAAGATAAGGCGTGCCTGATAGTACAATCTGCATGCATGACTGTCATGACATCTCACCAGAAGGTAAAGCCACTGCAGTGTGTGCACATCGTGCAAAGGGAGTGGGTTCTCTCAGCTTCCATGTGAGACTGCCGGCGTCAAACAGGCAGGCATCGCAAAGCACCTGCATTGCCGTATCAACTGTATTGCACAAGGTCCTGGATTGCAGCATCTGCTGGAACACGTGCCAGGCATGAGCTTGCTTTGCAGAGTAAGCTGTTCCCCAACCATGGCCACTAAACTCTGATGCTTGTGGTGGTCTGTATAAGGTTGCGCAAACATTCCTGGTGGAATGATCAAGCACAGCACAACATGCCAACGTGCATATCTGTATGGAATTCTCTATGCAACCTCCACAGGGGCCATGTAGACCGCCAGACATATCAAAGCTAGTATACTATCATCCAAGGCTGAAGAGAAAACAATACTGTCATCTCTTCACAAGCTTGAGCATGCTTGCCCACACATCAGCTGACAGTTGCAAGTCATGCAGCAGTACCTTGCCATCTGGCCCTCGACCTCCATAGATCAGCATGCGAGTCTCATCAATCATTGTGCCAGTGTGCATTTCCCGAGCCGCTGGGGGCTCCCCTTTTGTGTCAGGCTGTGACCACTGCCTGCTGGCCAGATCAAACAGCCACAGATCCCCTAAGGGCCCTTGCGCTCCTGCCCCTCCAAACACAACCTGTGGGTCAAGTCCTATGTCAACAAGCAGCTTGAGCACAGCACCACATGCAGCAAGAGTGACAGTCAGCAATCTGTACAAGCAAAATTGGTGCTGTATGGCATGCTCTGTGCTTTTAAAACTGGATCTGTCAGCAATCTCATGTGCATGTCTGTCTATGATGCATAGAGTTGGCTCTATGCATGCATCAAGCAGCATAGATTTGTGCAACAGACACTTACGAACAGACATCTTGATGAGTGTTACCAGTGAGTTCTTCTGCACCAAAGCCGTGGTGTGAGAATGTCGCGCTGGTGGCCGGCTGCCTGTGACCTGCAGACAGGTCAGCCCAGACTGCAAGATGGCCACATTCTTCCACGTCTGGTGTTCAAATCCTGACAATTACCATGCTATCCAGAATACTGCACATGCTTGCATCCCCAAAGGTGAGGCGTAGTGTCTCTACAGTCCTGACAAGTTCTTGAGATGTCAGCACATTGACATGAGCAGAAAGCAGGCTTGCAGTGAACAGCAGTGGCAAGAGCGCCTGTGCAAACAGCCACTGACAGACAGCCAGGTGTGCACCTCCAAAGCCATCCATTGCCAGCTTCTGCTGTCCATCATGATGATGTCATTGTAACAACTGCCGGTCACTGGGTCCTGCAGGACATCCCTGGGATCAGTGGTGAGTCATGATCTTCACGGAACCAGATCCAAAAATACCAAATGAGGGCACTTGTGCAGCTGCGCTGACATTACCTGTCCCCCAAAAATGTACAGAATATCTCCCACTGCAGTCATTGTAGCCCCACTCCTGGGGACCAGTTTGCCCCTGACAGAAAAGCCAACATGACTTTACGCATGCATGACAACAGCGTGCTGACGCTGTGTGATCTTGAGAGTGTCTGACTGGTAGACACAGGTTGCGCAGCTGATGACTCACCTCTCTGCGTTTGCAGTTGGCTGAATCCGTGTCCATTGATTGGAATGTCGACCTGTATTGATAGCATCAGATTTACCCATACAATAGTTTTGCTTCAAAATGATATCAATGGTAGCATAAAGTGGCACAAAATGTGTGGCAGTGTGGCAGCACTAGTCATGTCGCTTCTAAGAGCTGCGCGTATACAGCTCATGAGCCGAACGTACAAGTCAGCTCAGCAGCACTTTGTATACAGACAGGCAGAACCACGATAGACCACAGTACACTCAGGCTGCCTCTGCAGGCAGGCGGAAAGGCATGCACCTGTGTCCAACTCCCACAGGTCACTGAAAGGCGTTGGGGAACGGTCTGCTCCGCCAAAACAGATGACTTTGCTGCCGATACTTGCAATTGCATGGCCACCCCGTGCAGCCGGAGCCGAAGCCCCGCGGTCCAACTGCAAGGTCTCATACGTTTTCTACTGTACATATGGGCATGTCTGATAGCGGTGTGCAACACCGCTACTCCCCACCTTTGGCAGGTTCCACACCCCCATGCAAGGCTTCAATAGTGAAGTAACCCGCTGCGCCACAGCTAGCAGACCGGCTGCCGCACCCGACTCATTCACACGGAAACTTAACAATGGAACAAAGTTGACTGTCTGACTGTGAATCAGGTACCTCACGGAGGCCGTTTGTACGGCTGCCGTCGCAGTCAGCTGTGCCTTGCTAAAGAATGCACTCTGGAGGAAAGCACTGGTCAATCAACCTCCCGGCAGGTTTCTGGATGGCAAAGATCTCGTTCCTGGGGCTCGTTTGGCGCGCGCTCATCCTGCAATTTCTGCTGCAAGATTGTCCTGAGCAGTAACAGGATACCAGAGATCTTGTCAGGTCCTGTCGTTGAGCGTATCCACCAGAGGTGCACGAGAGCAGGAAATTTGCTGACTGGACGACGCGTCTTGGCCGGGTGGTCATACATCCATGTCAGACGAGACTGGGGTGGTACTTCTGTCCAGTAACAAGAAAGAGAGAGAAGCATATGAGAATTACGCAGGTCTGCATATGCATGGCTCTGTGGCAGTACTAATATTTGCTGCTGTGACCACATTGTATTAAACACAGCGTTTGTACAGATCTATTTGCCATCTTCAAAACCACAGAAAAGCTTGAGCGAGCGTATGTCAGAGACGCTGTCAGTTCCAAAGAGTATGAACCGGCTTGTCAGAAGCTTATAGGCCAATACAAGACGCTCTGGGAGACACTCAGAGACACGGTGAGCTGTGAAATGTGAAACAAACAATCACTAAAATTTTACCAGCTGTAAAGAACCTAGCTAAGAGGCCTGCTGAGCATGATGATTGATGCAGGTCCCAGATGTACAGCAGTTTCTGGTACACTACAACATGCAATGTCCCATGGCTGCAAAGAGACTGATACAATCAGGCATGCCAGCCACAATGGAACATGGCAAGCCCAGGTGTGGCTTTGATTGCTATAACCAGCTTCCTAGTCAAGATGAATAGACTCATGTCTGCCTGACTGCTGGTCAGATGCCTCAGCATGACAGTGGTGGGTACTACAGGTACTCTCAAGGCTCACACTCAGCAGTGAACATAGCAGGCAGTGTCCAGGCTTTCATCACCACCATGGATTCTCTCAAACTCAACATGGCAGCTGTTGATCAGGTATGGGAACATTTGGTTGCTGCTGCAGAGGGGTTTCATACAATCTGCATCTGATGTTGTTTTGTTACACAGATTTTCCCGCTGATGAGCGATCTTCTGACAAACCTGAATAAGGTGAGTTAGTCAGATGCAGTTATGGTACACTGTTGGCCAAGCTGTTCTTGGTACTTATTCTTGCACCATATCGTAGGTGGAAGGCTTTCCATCAGAGTTTCAGGGCAAAGAGAAGGTCAAATCTTGGATCAGTAAGTTGCATAGCATGCCTGCAAGCCAGGAACTGACAGAAAACGAGACGCGGCAACTTTTGTTTGATTTGGAGTCATCTTACAACGAGTTCATGTCAGTCTTGCCACAGCTTCAGGGCAGCTGATGTACACAAGATGTGCTGTATACTGTGTTGATTGTATCATCGCAAGTGATGTTATCATTATTTCGTAGAGCAGAACTTAGCATCGGTTTCGGACCTGTATGTTAGCAATTTAATGTTTGTCACAGCAGTACATTTGGCATTCTGGATCCATCATTTTACAGAATGCCTTCCACCCCAGCTTTTGCAGCTGGAGACTTTTGCCCAACCAAGGGGCTAGGACGTATTGCTTACTTATGCTCGCCACAGGTTTTCAGTAGACAAGGAGTCTGTTATGGTTGAGCAGCTGGAGGTCAAGCGAAATTCTGACTCTTTGAAGCAAGCCTGATGCACCAACACTATCTGGACTTATCTACTGTAGTCTTTGCAAACATAATGTCAGGAAGGGTTCAACGAAACTTTGCTCTTCTGTTCATGTCAACCATGCTGCAGCTGCAATAAAAATCCTTTGCTCTTAGTGTGCCTCTGTGAATGCTGAGGTGATTTCACATCACATGCTTACGTTGTACAGCGGTGACTTTACAATCATATGCAGTTCTCACGAGCTCAGTTACATTGGTACCGTACCTTATATGTTGACTTCGCATTGAAGCAGCACCTGACAACAAGCAGAATATAGAACTGGGAACGAAGATGATTGTTACAGCAACACTAAAGTCTTCAAGCAGGTCTTCAAGATGTGATATGCACAATGTGCGCACTTGCAGTTACTACTGTAGCTGAATGTCCACACTGGTGCCACACAAAGCCTGAGTTGATCAAGCCAGGTTGCTTCATATGTCACAGCAAGTTGTACAACTTCACGCTGATTGACATCAGCAATTTCAGAGACAAACCTCAGCATTATAAGTATTGTTGGTGTGGCTTGGCTTGAAACGTCGCTGCAGATACAGACAAGGATTGTTCTCAAAGATGATGGCTGCGCTGTGAGAACACCTCTTGCCCGTATCTGCATTGATGTTTCAAGCCATACCACAGTGATGACAGCGCTGCCATGGCGGTTAGCGCCCCAAAAGCTGGCAAGCCTTTGCAGATGAACAATGGTGTGAGGGGCCTTAATTGCGCTGTCATTCCAGTGAATGTGCCTCTTGATGTACGGGCCTAAAACTGGTCAGATACTCCTTCCTGCAATCCAGTTGAAATCCTATCTCAAGTCTGATTTGCGTCATTGACTGGTACAAGCCTGATGACATCTGATCTAGCAATATGGCAGACAGAGCGTGACATCTGTGTGAGAACAGCACAGGTAGAAGTTTGTAATCCTTTGCTGTTGAGCAAGCAACAGACCAACATGATGTAGAGCCGCTGCAATAGACTGTCAGCCTGGACCATGTAAAACAAATACTGTGCCCTCAGAATCACGACTGCAAGAATCTGCTGACAGGAAAGAAGTCAACATTCCAAGCTATGCAACGCTGCGTCACCATTCAACATGAGAGTCAGCAACATGCCTTGCCTTATAAATTGCACTTTGGGGGTGCTGTACACTGATGTCTTACCTTTTCCTTCTGCGCAGACAGGTCGCAAATCCTTTACCAGGACCAGTGATCTCATGCAGCCAGTGAGTATGGCGGTACCCGTCGGGTGCAAACAGGCCACCAGATGTTCCTGTGACCTGATTCCCAGTGAACAATTTGCGGCCTGTTTGTGACCCAACAGGTGTGTGCAAGTGTACTGTCATACTTACAGGCTGCTCGCCAGTCCTGCGTGTCAAGTTCCCATCATCCCTGCAGTGCAGCCATTAGCGGCATCTTTGAAATTAATTGCTAGTACGATAATCTATCACCCAGGTATCTGCATGTTGCCACCAGTGAATCTTGTACTCTTTAATTCGTTTGCTGCTCGACACAACACTTGCCAGTCAAGGGGACATATCTGCCTTCTGTCTCTTGTGCGCATGACACCACAATGTGTGTACTGAAGATACTGGCACAAAGCTTGCATTTGGGTCCGGCAGCCAAGTAGGATATTGGTGCATACATGCAAATACTTGCCAGCATGCATATTGTAGCATCTGGTGCAGTGTTCAGATGATCTTCCATCAGAAGCAATGTCTTACTTTACAACACCAAGTGATACCTAGGAAACCAACTGCCCCCCACATCATACCAAGATGTTTTCAGGCCCTGCACACCATACCAAGATGTACCTCATCAAGTTCGAGGTGCGCTGCATTGCAGTTGCACCTCAAACTTGATTGAGAACATCTTGGTATAATGTGCGGGGCGTCAAAACATCTTGGTGTGATGTGCGGGGCACTGGGAGAGGATACGCCAGAGGACCAACCACTACATGGTCTAGTGGTTGGTCTTTTGGCCAATCCTCTCCCAGCAGCATGTCACCATCACTGTATATCAATTTGCATGCAAAAGTGCACATCATGTCACATGGGGCACCTGCTCAGTGTATGAGCCTGTCTACCATGCCTGTAAATGCACAGGGAGACAAGTGATGGAAGTTGTGGATTTGGCTATCCCAACCCAGGTGAGCTGCTGCACAAAGTGTCTGTTTGCACATGTTCCTCATTTGATGCAACTGACAACATGTGCCATGCAACACATGCAGCCTCGAATACATTACTTGGTTTCACCTTGCAGGAAGTGTGATCTTGCTGCAGTGGCCTTGCTGCAGGCTTGCTGTGGGCTCATCCTCACGCGGTTGAGGATCAGCAGCCATTTGCTGATGATTTTGACCACCAGCCTGTTTTGACATGCCAGCAGCCTGGTTGGCACCAACACAAGTGACAACACCAGCAGCCTGCTGTGGGGGGGTGGTGACTAGGATCAGCACCTTGAAAAGGCCCTGGCGTGTGTTGTCCATAACATTGAGCTGGCGGAGTGCATGCATGGGGACATGTTTCAGCCTGAGCAGCAGCAACAGCAGCCTGCAAAGGAAAAACACCGAGTGGGGGCTGCGACGACAAATGTGCAGCCATGATGTCATCATGCTACTGCATAAACGACCTAAGAGTGTTTTGCATGTGCTTGATTCACTTCTCTGATCACATCACTCAGGTGCAGCATCAACAAAACATGAAGTGTTGCTTTGGAGGTGCTTTGGCGTCTGTGAAAAGAGAGACCTGTCCAGAAGGGTGTCATAAGGGATCACAGCATTGTCAACATGTGGTGTCAAATTTGAGGTGAGACGACAAACACCATAAAACAAAATGAAACAAGGTGTTACCTGTGCTAGAATGCAAAAATGCAGGAAGGGGTCTTTGACACCAATATAGCCAGGTGTATGCAGGCCAACTGGGTCATGTGAGCAATTTGCACATGACAGCTAATTAGCCATAGCTGATAGAAAGCGGGAGATGCCTGACTGCCGTTGTCCAAACAATGTTGATGTGCTGCCTGGGCCTGGGCCCTGGTTTGCCAGGGACCAGGGCAGAGGGCAGGGCAAGAGCAGCCTTAGTCCTGAACTAGCTGGATGGCCTCCACGAGCGCTGCAGGCCTCACCTGGACACCTTTGGGCACAATCCAGTTGTCCAGGTGCAAAGGGCCCAAGACAGTGTAGTAAGGATCTGTAGCTCGGCCCAAGCTTTTGGGTGTGAACATGAGCGCTGTGCATCAGAAATATGGCAGACCACAAGCTGGAAGGAACGGCACAAATGCGCGTGTGTGCAGGTTGAGCAGCGCTCAACTCGCACATCTACACCTAGTTGGTTGGTCTAAGCGGTAAAACTCTCCTCCTCCAAGCCAACTGCCGGTGCAGTGGGTCCTTCCAGCATCATGTCTGAACGGTTTGCAAGTTTGTTAGCGAGTTGATACACTGTGCTCATGCTATTGGTCGTGGCGTTGTGAGCTGCCCTGGGACCCATACTCGCATACGGGACTAAAATCCAGCCTATATACAGTGGGGCCCATAAGTCTTGATCAGGACATTTGCATTGCTGGAGATGGCAAAGTACATTGCAATTCAAGACCATCACAACCCATTGAGTCAGCATGGTATTGCCTCTTACGTGACCAAGTTTGAAAGCAAAAGCTTTAGACTTCGTTCAAATTTTGCGGTAGCCCTTTGCTCAGCGAGAAAGCTGCTGGCGCAGTCAGCAGTCTGCGTCTGCGTCTAAGTCAAAGTCAAGGGGCAAGGGGAAGCCAAACTCTGGCAATTATTTTTGAGCAGGTAAGTAGACTGCTGTGTTGTGCCTATGCAAGTGACAGCACTGAAAACAAAGGCTTGCTGACTGAACAGGCTCTCCTTCTCTCAAAGGAAAGATTGTGCAGGCAGCAAGCTTTTGGACCTTCTTGTGCAAACGCTCTTGTTCTATGCCTGCTGCTTCACTGACAATAGTGGATACTACAAGTCAAAGCTGGCTAGTTTTACCGAAGACC
>JAABUK010013765.1_pt1 | contig 10036 bp, 3 predicted proteins | sample 5559141 | NCBI WGS metagenome assembly JAABUK01 (sample SAMN10711869, study PRJNA513367) | rock metagenome | isolation source: Antarctica rocks | place: Antarctica: Victoria Land, Pudding Butte nord | collected 2016-01-03 | reverse complement strand
TATATATATTATACAGAATATCATCAAACTAATAAGTATAAGAAAAAGTTTAAAAGAAAGATTATATAATATAATAACTGTTTAAAGAGATATAAAGCTTAATTTAATAACTATTTATAGAAGAAAAGAGAACGATCTTATACAAAGAAAATATATAACAAGAAATCGAGATACTTTTAATCTCAAAATCAATAAGAGATTACTTCTATCTTCTCTTCTCTCTTCTTCTTCTTTCTCTTCTTATTAATCTCAAATCTATTAATAAAAATTAGTAGAAGTGACTTTAAATCAGAGATAAAATAAAGTTAAGTAAAAGACTTATAAAAAAGAAGACTGATTTATCTAAAAGATCGTTTATAAGAATTTAAGAATCGTACGAAAATCGATCTCATATTAAATTAAGATATTCAACTTCTTCTAATCAAAGAAAATTACTAATATATATTCGAGAATATTATATATTAAAAAATATCTTTATATAAAGTCTTAAGATATTACAATATAATGTTAATAAGTTAAGAAATAAGATAATAATAAAATTATTTTAAGATTTAAAGATTAAAAAGTATGATATTCTCGCAATTTAAGAATTATAAAGAGATACACTTAATTATACTTTATATAATTCGAGATAAAGCGTCTTTTATAATAGTGATTAAAGATAAAAAGATTTAAGAATTCTCACACTTATTAATAAGCGCATTTATATAAACATATAATCAGAGATATATTACTTAAAAGATCTTATTATAATCATATTAAAACTTTAAGAAATATAGATCATTAATTATATAATTAATATTTATAATATTTATAACTTCTTAAATTAATACTCGAAATTAAAAGAAACGAAATTCCTCAGCACTCTTTATATAATACTTAAAATATCTGAAGAATATATTATATTGAGCGATCTAAATCTCTATTATCTCAGCTAATCAGATTTAATATACTCAATATAATATAAACTCTTAAATATATTACTAAAGATTATATAAGAGATAAAGTTGAAACTTATTCTTCTCTCAAAAATAATAATAAGAGACTGTTAAAGAGAAGATTTATATAAATAGATAATTATAGATTTTATCTTTATAATATCAATACTGAAGAATTAACTCGTATAATATTAAATAGAAGTAGAAAGAGAATAGTTATCAGATTATCTTTTAATTAACACAGAATTTAAGTGATTAAATCAATTTAGAAAAGAGTTATTAAAAAGATGTAAAACGTGAAAAAAAATGAATTACGAAGTCTTTATCAAAAGTCTTTACAGTCGTACGAAGTCACTTAAAAGTCGTACACTAAATATCAGAGAAGAGATTAATCACTTCATGTATAAACTAATAAGACTTATATATACAGTAATAGAAGACTTAATATTATGAATAAGATTATTTTTATATAGTTAGAGATTCTGAATAAAAGAATATTAAGAGATAATAAAGAATATAAAAAAAGTATATAGAAACTTTATTAAAAATTCATTACTCTTTATATAACAAAACTTCGTATAATAGCGCAGTTAAAAAGAAAAAACATTATTAAAAATAAAAAGAAAAGATTTCAAAAATATAATATAAAAGATAATATAAGAGTTATAAAAAATCTAAAAGATTATATAATAAGTAAGATAGTGATTATAAGAATAAATTATTTAAGTATTTTTTCTCACTCTCAAATAAGAAACGTACGAAGCAAGAAATATAAAGAGTAAAGCAAAGCTCTTACGCGATATCTACTTCTCTTCTTCTTCTAAGATAGATCTTATAGATATTAAAGAATATAAATATTCTCAAAGAATCTTATAATAGAAAGAGATTGTGAAAAGAGAAATTTTAAAAGCAGTCAGTTATATAAAAAAAGATAAGATCTCAGAATTAAATAAAATTCTAAATAGAGTTATTTAAATTCTTATATAAGAGAAGTTAAATTTAATTAAGAGACTATTTCAAGTTTATCTTACACAAGAAATTCAGTCAGATCACTTTAAAAGCGCTCATATAATAATGCTAAAAAAGTTAAATAAAAGAGATTATTTAAATCTATTAATATATAGATCAATCGCACTATTAAACACGCTAGAAAAGATCTTAAAAGCAGTAATATTTAATTAAATAAAATATATTACTAAATTATATAATCTTCTTTTAAACTTATAATATAAAGCACGCTCTTTAAGAGTAATAAAGATAGTATTATAATAGATTATGAAGAAGATATATATAATCTAAAAGAGAGAAAATAAAAGAGTTGTAAGTCTTCTCTCACTAAATATAATAAAGACATTTAATAAGATTTCACACGTATGACTAGCTCATAATTTAAGAAAAAGAAAAATCTCAGAGTCACTTATATAATAAATAACAAATTTTCTCTCTAATTATTATATAAAGATAAAGATTAACGAGTTTATATTATTAAAAGCGTTAATTACAGTAGAAATTTTATAAGATTTATTAATATTCTCAATTTTATACCTCTTCTATAATATTAATTTATTAAAGAAATGCAATAATATTAGACTTTGTATAAGCGTAATAGAATTTGTAAATAATATCAACATCTTAATATATAATGAAAGTATGAAGAGAAACTATTAAATACTCACTAAAATTTATAAGAAATATATAAACTGAGCAAGAAAATATAACTCGAAATTCTATTTAAATAAATATAAATTAATTTACTTCAGTCATATGAAGAGGAATTTTAATATAAAGGCGGGATTAAAGCTTAAGAGATAAGAAATCAATTCAAAGAATAATATATGAATTCTTGACATTTAACTAAATATCATGCTTAAATGATAATCTCATCTCCGAACAGTTAAAGTAAAATCAGTTTATCTAATTAACGCTTTTCGTATAATCACAGAATTCATTTAGAACGCCCTTCTAAAAGCAGAAAAACAAGTATATTAAACAGTTATACACCCAGTTATCACGTACGGAATAAGTATCTAATACACACCGAAAGAAATTAAAGAATATTGAAAAGAAATAAGTAAGAAACTATAAACTCTTTAAGATAAGTGTTTCTATATAATTATAAAAATATATAAAGTAATCTTAATAAAGATCTTAAAAATGAAGATATATATTCAATCTTTAAATCTTTATATAAAAAATCTAGTAGTTAAAACTATAGTTAGAATTTAAGTATTTAAAGTCATTTAAGAAATTAATAATATATATATTAGAATCGCAAGATAAACTATAAATAGAAAAGATTATACGATAAAAACCCGCGCAATATTAAGAGATCGTACAATCAAATAACTTACTCAATTCAATCTAACGAATCAGAATATAATAAGATTAGATAACAAGATTCTTCTACCGAATCTATTATAAAAGGAATTAAAGAAGTATATAAAGTCTTAAAGACTGAGAGAAGTATATAAAGAAATCCGCTTAGTCTATAAATAAAAATGAAAAAAGAGATGAAAGAATAATTAAAGAAGAAAGTATTTAAAGATAATTCTTTTAGAATTAAATAAAAAATCGATAATATTATATTAAAGATTTAAAAAATACGAGAGCGCACTTCTTATATAACTTTGTATAAACAAGATTGATTTTAATCAGTTTCTATATAAAAGAAAGATGTCCGGAATTAAAAGTCTTTAATATAAGTACGCACAGAATAACATAATAGTAGAACATGTTCTACTGAAATATTCTTAATAGATTACGAAAAGAATAGAACTTATTAACTCTCTTTATATAATAGATTTAAGAACAATTCTCTCAGAAAAGAAAGAATGTAGAGCAGTTATCAGAATAATATTCCGTATAAAGCTACTTAATCAATTCAGATAAATGAAGGAAATCTTACAGAGCGAGAGAGAAGAGAGATAAAGAGAAAGAGAGAGGGAGAGAATAAATTGAGAAGAAAAAGGAGATTAATTAATTTAATAGGCGTTTAATAGCTTGATTCGTATGAGAAGATCTATATAAATTAGTTTTAATCTGAATTAGATAAATAGAATTTACTATTATTACTATATCTTAATTTAAGTTATTTATTAAAATTCTCTCGCAAATTAATATTTAATAAGCTGTCTTTACACTTTTAACTTAATAAATAATGTATCTCGATATAAATCTTCTCTTTTATTAATTTAATCTTATATTAAGAAGGCGAAGATAAAGTGAAAGAAGATAAGTTTAAAGCTCTATTTAAGAGTTACTGCATAAGCTGCGCGGTATATAGATTTTTGAGTGTGTTTTACATCTTCTGAAAGTATATTTTGAGAGTTAAATTCGATTATTAAATAAGAATTCTATTTATTATTAGGCGCAGGCTCTTTATAAATGTTTAATAGATAGTTATAAATCTGCTTAAACTGATTCGAAATAATAGAGAGCTTAGAAGTAGAATTAGATGTAAGTAACTAATTTGATAATGAATTTAATTTGGAAGAGAGTGTTGACATCTTATTTAAGAGCGTGAAGAATTCAGCGTCTTTAAAAACACTAATTTGCTTATTCTGAATATTAGTGATACTATTAATAATAATATTTAATGAGGAAGAGCTTAATGACTGAATATCGAGAATTTCGATAATCTATTTAATCTTCTCACATAGAAAATGATCTAAATCAATATCTTCTGAGCTGTAGAATAAAGAATTATTAAATTTAATATCTCTTATTCTAATCACTTTCTTCTAACTAAATATTCAAATTCTATAGATATTTAATAAATTATAATTGATGAGATGTCTAATATAAGCTTTTGATTTAAGCTTCTAAATATAAGAAATATGTTTATTCAGAGAATAGACTTGATAATTATAAATATAGAGATGAGATAGATTAGATTTTGCGTTTATAAGAGTCTTAATAGATATTTTCCAGCTTAAAAATTGTTTAGATATATAATTATTGAGATAACTTACTACTTTGAAAATTTCAGATTATAAATTGTTTAATAAAGAGCTTATTATTTATATACAATAAGCTTTCTATATAATCATCTTCTTAGAGCGTTTAGCGAAGTTATTTTAAGTCTGAGTAATTAATATTGAGTGTTCTATAATAATTTCTCTTTTTATAATTAATTCATTATATTTATAATCTAAGAAGATCTCTTTATCAGTCTAAAAATAGTGAATTTCTCTTTCGAATTAAATCTTCATTATATTAAGAAAATTGATGATTATTTTAACGCTCTGCGACTTTTTTGCGTGTGTATACACGAAATTCATATCAGTAAAATAGTAATGGAAATAGCTGATCTATTTTTCGTTATTATAGATCGTTAATAACTGAATTAGATTATATAAGACGCGGGCAAGAGACTTATTTGTAGAATCTTTCTTATCAGATCTTCTTAACATTATTTCTATTATCTTGCTTAATATATAGATTTCGCAGATTATAAATAATATCGAATTTATAATAATAGCGTTTATAATGTTATTTTGAAGATAAGAGATAATATCTTACTTTAAGTGATTCATTATAATGTGTTATTGAGTAGCTGATACCTCTATATCTATTCAAGAAGCTGTGCTTAATACGAAATTCGATATAAAGATCTTAAGAGAGTTATATTCGAGTGCTTAATAAGATCTAATTCGTTATATAATATAGAAGGTCTTCTTGTTACTCTAATAATATAGCCTCTGTTTTTCTGTATTCTAATGAATTTCTTTTAATATAAATCTATATAAAAAGACTGTATTTATGAAGAAATTAAAAGCGAGAGCCATTTTAAGAAGAATTATCATCTCCGAATCTGTAGATGTTTAAATGAAGATATCTACACTTCTAAACATCTTAATAAAATAGACTGTTTTATCTACTATTAACTTATTATTCTTAGTAGTTGTACACTCGAATTTAAATCTTAATGAATTATTATAAATATAAGAATTCGCGCTTAAATCGAGTATTTAAATATCTCGTAGCTCATAATTATTTTAATCTACTGCAAAAGCGATTATTTTCGTAGATATCTTTATATTTAAGCGTTTTTTCTCTTCTTAAAATTCTAACGCGGAATTCTATTAATTTTTCTTATTCTTAAAATAAGCTCTTTTTCATTCTATTTCTATTATTCTTCTGATTCTTTTACTTTAAGCGATTTTATTATCTACAGTCTTCTATATTTCTATATTCGAGACTTATTCAGTTAATCTATTCTGTTTAATTATATAAAGATAGAAGAAGTAGAAGTAGATTTCAGAATAGAGATAGAGTCTAGAAGATAGAGGCGTTAATTTTTCAGATAATTAAGTGATGATCTCAGTAGAATCTTCTTGCAGCGTTATAAAAGCTTTATAAGAGGATGTCTTAAATTCTATTCTATTAATCTGAATATAATTCTAAAATAACTTAATTAAATTAAATAAGATCAATATATTTATCTTTTTTCTAATTTTCTTCTTTAAATATAGCTCATAAAAGCTTGTAAATATTAAGTCAACTTTCTTAATAACTCTGATAAGATTGTATAGAAAATATTCATTCTGAATCTTTAAAAGATTAATTCTCTTAACATTTATATACATCTTTTTCTATTATTAAAGTCATTTCTTATATTATTAATCTTTTAAAGCCTTTTTTAAATCTAAATATAGCTGAGATAACTCTAATTACCTCGCTCTATCTATTGGAACAAGCCTTTTTTATAGGGTCTTAAGAACATTATATATAGTGTTAAGATCTATTATAAAGACTAAATTTAAATGCGAAATGATTTTCATAATAAACTTCTATAAATCGCTCAATATAACTTATTTCTTTTTATAATTAGAGAGCTTATTCTTATATTTCTCTTAAAGAAGCTTATACATCTTTATTTAATCTCTATTTAGCTCAGTAATTAATATAGCTGTCGGATTAACATCTCTAAATATTAGATCGAATGACTTTTTAAAGATAGATGACTCTTTCTTCAAATTCACGTTAATATATAACATTATATTGTTATTTTGTGCTCTTTTTTAAATTATAAATAGCTATTCATTCTAATTTCTTGAAGAATCAAGAATAATTGTTATACAGATAATCGAGAATAGAGAAGAGGACATTCTATTGTCAATATAAATAGCTTAAATGTCAATATTTGAGTTAATTAGACGGAGAATATAAATACTTAATATTGATTACAGAATAGCAGACCCGGGCTCATAACTGTCAGATAAATTGAAGGCTGAATAGCTCGTAGAATATCTATAGAATTGATAGAATTGACTGTCTAAATCTATGTAGAATCGCGTCTTGAATGAGTGTTATATACTCAAGAAAAACGCTCGAAATAGCCTGTTGAACAGGGCGGTTGAACAGGGCGCAGGCTAGCCGAAACTCGGCTAATGAACGCTCTGAGATCTAGACTGTTTGACACATCTACTGCGTCTGTCAAATAGCAAGATTTGCTGCGGCTCTGCGATAACTTCGTGCAAGATCTTTTTAGGGCGGGGTGGGGCGGGGTGGGCAGGATGGACAGGATGGGGAGGGCTATTTATTTCCTCAACCCATCCTACAGAGTTATGGGCCGGGCCAGAGCTAGACTGCGTAACGGGCCGGGCTCAACCCGCGGATTTTGGCCCCAACCCGATCTTGGGCTAGGTCTGGCTCTAATATCTAGGGCCCGGAACCCGAGCGGGCCGGGCCCCTCCAAGCCTGATTCGGCCCGATCAGGGCTCCAACCCAACTCGGCTGGGTTTCGGGCTGGGTCAGACCCTAATACCTAGGGCCCGAAATTTGGGAGGGTTGAGCCCAACCCCCCCCAGCCCGATCCGATCCGATCTATTACGCAGCCTAGTGTTTTATATAGTTTGAACTGAAATAGCTTAGTTCAGCTATCAAGAAGATTAGAAAGCAATTTTAAAGACTTTCAAGCGATTTTGAAGCTGAAATAGTGGTGTAGATAATTGATTGAAAAGAAAGTTGCTTTGAAATTTTTATGTTCTCTATGCCAAATCTGCAATTTTGATAGCGCTAAAAACACGCTAAACACGGCAACGCTATTCTCAAAAAGGAAAGACACACATTCAGTGAGAAGGGATACCCTGTCTCTCGCCGCCGCACCTCCTTCGCTACCGGCACTTCTTTCTCTAGAAGTGCCCTGTCAGTCATTGATAGCACCTTTGCATTACTCGGCGCAGAGAGCACTGCCTTTAGTTTTAGGGAAATATTTAGGCTCGTCCGCGAGGCAAGCTGGTCATAGATGTACGTGTGGAATGCCTCGGCATCCTCCTCGTCGGTGCATTCTGTCGCTTGCACGCTGGGGACGAGCTTCACGACTTCGAGCATTGCCTTCCCTGCTTCTCCGGGTCGATCAAGGCCATCGTAAACTGCGCATATTTCAGGTGTTGGCCACAAAGGAGGCTTTTGGGGGCGCCGATGCCACGGTGAAGGTTCCAGATTGCTTCAAGGTGCGTGAGCCCCTTTTTGTAATCGGGAGGGGCGGTTTCGAAAACGGTGAGGTTATACAGAGTTTGGTGGACGTCTGCGAGCTGGGTCTAGCCATTGGAGAAAGTGGAGGAGAGTGATTCTTGTGCGAGGTTGGTGGAGAGGGTTGCGGCTGAGGATGTCGCATCACCGGCGTGGGAGCGGAGTGCTGATTCAAATTGGCTCATCATGGAAGCGATCGCGTCTCCCTTGTTGCCCTTTGCGCCTTAGACAATATCTGCATCATGCCGGCAAGAGTGACAGGTTGAGTTCCTTTTGTAGGTGACCTCCCTGCAAAATGGGGCAGGTCTGCGAAGTTACGAGACTAGTGTTCATTGAGGATTTGCTTTGCAAGTTTTCCAAATCCCGACACTGCTTGCTGTTCTTTCTCCAAGACTGCGACGTTCAGATCTCATACAGTCATCGATTTTACACCCTCAGACTGAAAGACTTCCATCAAAGAGATCAGGAACGGAAACATTGCTCCTGGCTTGAATTCACTCATGAGTTGGCGGATTGGCTCGACGTTGTCTGTCATGTCTAAGGTCTTTTCCATTTCTATGACACTGCTGATCCACTCTGTGAGATTTAAGTGCTGCGTTCTCCGGATCGCGCCGTACAAGGCATGGGGTTGCCTTCGAGCAAAATTACGACTCGGCGCATAATGTCGATGTTTCCTCTCTGCCGCAACACTTCTGGTAGTGAGCTAGATCCACCAAATGTAAGCTTTTCCAGCAGTTCATAGATGCAATCACGGACAGGCCGCTAAGAGGATAGCTCAGTGGATCAATTGACTGATTTGCTATTGGGGTGCTGCACTGTCTCGAGGAGACGATGATCATTGAGTGACCCTTAGAAGCATCTTCCAGGAAGGACTTGGAACTGATCAAGTGACTCAGGAGTGAAAATGATAAGGTCCAATACTGAGGGAGTGGATAGACATTCCACGCTGTCTAGGACCAAGAGACATCTGCTGAAATGCAACAAGTTGGCAAGGTCGTACTGCGACTGTGATTCGGGGCTGACGTCGATTTGATTGTAGATTGATCGCAGGACGTCTTCAAATGACACTGATCTACCGCGAAAGCTCTCAAGATCCAAGTATGCAACGTTATCAATCCAGCCGGAAGACTTCCGCCACTTGCAACAATATTTGAGCAATGCGGTTTTGCCGCAACCTCCTTGCCCATGCATCATGATCATTTTCTGTATAGACAATAGATTTTCCAGTTGAAGAACGTCGATGTCTCTTCCAAGAAGCTCCGACTGGTAGTGGCGCTCAGCGTCGAAACCGGACTTTGGTATCAAAGTCGGAGGTAGAATAGACTTCAGAACGCCAGCCAAATCAGAAGCAACGAACCGTCCAAATCCTAATCCTGTTGTGGCTTCCAAATATTGTTCGATATGCGGTAGAGATGTTTGGTACAGTACTGGAACTAGGTAGTCCGACAGTTGTATCGTGTGCATATACCTTGCCCTCCTCCTCCGATTCTATAGTAGAGCTAGTCTTGATAGCCGCGCAGCACCTTGAATTGGTAGCTTTTTTATCAGCAGTGAGCGGCAGAAGACATTCGTAAAGATCTCTACAGCTTCATCCACAATGTCATATGCCATGGCAATCACGG
>JAABUK010013762.1_pt1 | contig 10039 bp, 12 predicted proteins | sample 5559141 | NCBI WGS metagenome assembly JAABUK01 (sample SAMN10711869, study PRJNA513367) | rock metagenome | isolation source: Antarctica rocks | place: Antarctica: Victoria Land, Pudding Butte nord | collected 2016-01-03 | reverse complement strand
TCGCTGCTATACATGCACCGTCCATGGCATTTATTCCACACCCCATACATGCTTGCATCAGCGTCTTGCACGACTTGTTAAGCCACCAGGCGGTGCACAATGTCAAGGAAACCGTAAACCATCTCGAGTAGATTTCCTGAAAGAGTAACTTCATCAACGCAGGTTCGATTTTTTCAAAGCAAGTGCGATAAGAAGGGTTGGGAAGAGGAACATATGAAATCGGTCGATTTCGGCTTTTTGGCCTGGCTACCGATTGTTGTTTCCGAAATATCGAAGGCTGTCAAATACTTACGACGTAGCACCAATAACGGTTTCCTTGCGATCACTATCACATGTGATAGTCAGTGTGGAGCTGCCGCTCACTACAGTATCACGCGGAGTATCTACAAACTCATCTTTCCTTAATTCTGTTGTGCCAAGACTTCCTGATAGCGACTTGGGGTGTTGGTGGAAATCTTTCGAAGTTGAAGTGTTGCTTATCAGTCATCACAGTTTGATTGCCAACAGCAATGCCGGATGTGCTTTCTGCCCAATACGGATTATATACCGAATTACCTTTTTAACAGACGTTGAGCCGCCAAGCCTATTGGATATATACTCCGTAATTCCGATTGGAAGCTCATAGGCTGACAGGCACAGGCTTTCCATGCATGGTTGTGATTGCGCCGCATTGATGCAGGGCATCTGGACTATGAGGGTCTATCCGTAATCTTATTCTCTCGACTTCCCTTGTTCTTGGAGGAGTGAGGAATTATCCTGTGCCCTCAGGCCTTGAAGATTCCAAATCCCTCCGACATGTCGATCCTCTTCTATCGCCGTCCTGACTATGTCGCCAAGGTTCCTGGGCCTATGAGCTTGAGTCAATGTCAAGTCTATGTTGAAAGAACGCAGAAGCACAAAAGAGCGATTCCACCGGAGTTGTCATTTGAGAATGTCATTCAGAACCGAGCATTGCCGGTAAGACCTGGAGAAAACGTCGAGTGTCTTTTCAGAGAACTCTGTCTGACCGTTGCAGCCATGTGCTCTACAAGATTTCATGGACTACCTAGTCTATGTTTCGCACGATGCGGAGAACCTCCAATTCTGGCTATGGCTCCAGGATTACACCAGAAGGTTCTATGCAGCACCGAGATCTGAGCAGGTATTGTCACCGCCATGGTATCAAGTCGAAGCGCCTCATCCGCTGGGCAATGCAACAGAAGCCCCTCCTCGAACGTCAGACAAGAAGCAGCCAAATGTGTCGCAGTACAACGTCAATTTCGACAACGTTGAGCAAATAGTGTCTCCACAGTTTGACAAACAATCCTTCATGTCCGGTCCCAATTCGAACCAAAGCGTGGCGGACTCGGTCGAAGATGCCAATCACCAGATGGGACTGAAGTGGCAGTCATGTATGTTCTGCTTCGTTTGATCGTGAACCGTTCAATACTGACCTTCCCAGTCACCGTTCAACCGTTCCGATCGGAAATCAACCGTGTGATATCTCACTACCTTGCTCCCAACTCCCCTCGCGAACTCAATCTATCCCACAGAAACCGTGCAGCGGTTCTCCACGCACTACAACACACCACCCACCCCTCGGCATTCTCCCTCGTGAAAGATGTGGTCGAAGCCACCCTCCGGGGTCAGTCGCACCCGAATTTTATCCGCTGGTCCATCTGTAACGGAAACAAACCTCGTGTGCTTTTTGTCGTCAATTCCGGCGTTGCCCACGTTGTCTTAGCCATTGTCCTCGCAATATTCCTCATCATGTCGCACAAATCCAGGTGGTGGCGCCTGTTCGTATTCCCGCTCTTCTTCGTCGGCTTCGACATTGCCGTTGCAGCGTACAAAGGTCTGTGCGTCATCATCCACACCACCCACAACCGAGCACTCCGGCCTTGGGAGCAATTTGGCGACGGCGCTTCGGTGACGAGTCTCGCTGACGATGAGGCGACGCTGTCAACCGACGACGTATATAGCATGTCGCATCGATCAAAGCGTGGCATCTCCCTCGATACCTTTGGCACGTCGAATAGCTACGGGCACGAGATTTGGGTCGAAAAGTACAAGCAGAAGTCGCTCATTGGGAAGATTTTCGCACGGCAGGTTTGGGTGCAGGACGAGACGATCCGGCTGCTGCAGGATCGGATCGTTATGCAAAGCCACGCCTGGTCACTGTTGATTACGATACCCCTGACTGCGCTGGTCGTCGCTCTGCCACAGGGTAATGTTCTTTGATATGTTCCAGTAGGTGCTGTGCTCCTTTCGTGTGTTACGGGGTTAGACATGGGAGGACGGGTTTGTCGATTTACTTGAAAAGCTCACTTTTATACAACTACCTTTTCTCATGTTTATTCTCTTCGTTTCGATGTATATATCTAGGGTGCCTTGGATCTCAGTGCGAGACCCTGGCGGGGATTCAGTCTTACAAATTTGTAAAACTGTTATTTTACATATAATACCATGGATCACGCATCTGCGGTCAACAACTCTCCTGGCCTGAGATTGCTCTTTTTGCCGTTCTTGTTTTCCACAATGGCTGCATGTTGGGGCCGATTCTGCCGAAGCGGTGGCGATGCTAATGCCAAGACTTGTCCGGAGCGAGCCGTGCTACATATTAGGCTTCCAAAACGACCCCTGAAGGAATACCATTTTCCATGGATACGCCTCTAACAACCAAACTCGCCCCTCGTCTACCAGACTATCTAAATATCCGGGCTTTTGTTGATTGAACAAGTGGATCATCATCATCATCATCATCATCAACAATGACGGCCATATCGATCAACCAGCTCACTGTCATTACTCAACTCTTTCTCAATTCGTTCACGTTAACCATGTGCCCTTCAAAACCAACCCGAACAATTATATTCAGTAAAAGACATGACTGATATTCACGGAAACAGTATCTGGACCGTTTCAGCCATGGACGCAAGCACTCATGTGTAAACAAATATCTTGGTTGCGAGACGAATGGCGTTCTCAGCCTATGGAGACATTGGTCTATGGAAAATCGTTTCAAACGATGGAAGGATGGGAATTTGGGGGTTATTTGCAACAGAGAATGCGATAACTATACCCAGGCCTGTCATTTCCTGGAACTGGGATGGTTGAGCGTTGCCTTGGACGCAGAGGGGAGGAAGTAGTCGCGAGCTGGGATTGGCTTGCAGTTTGCTTCATGGGCTGGGCTGATGATGGAATGAGTGTCAGAAGTAGCGAAATGCCATGGAAAGGAATCTAGAGCTGTCGATGTTGAAAACGTGATGTCGGTTGGGGGACGACGCCGTACCATCATCGCCCACTCACTCCATCGACCCACCCCTTGAGAAGGTATATGAATTATCCAACTCTCTTGAACGCCACTCACTACTACACACTCATGCCCCAAAAACCCAAATCTACTAAATCCATTCTCTTCGTAGCAGTGTGTGTGTGTGGGATTCCTAAAGCTACAAGAGAATTTGGTTTCTGAGGAGTAGGTGAACGGGGGGGTAAGGACGAGGTGGGATCTTTTTCTACGACTGAGGGCGCTGCGTCTTCTTGAGAATTGCTGTGGATGTTCTCAAGCCGTGCAGGTGATGGTTGCACAGCTGTCCAGCCTTCTACTGTAGCAACCGACCCGTTCCAACTCGCGTCCCTGATCATCCATCCATCCATCCATCCAACCAACCACCCAACCATCCACCCAACCACCCCTCTCCCTCAGCTCCTCCCCACAACATAAACTTACAACCCCCCACCCTACCCTACCCATCACCCATACCCCCATCCCCTATCCCGCCATCCCCCCAGCCATCCAACCATCCAAGAAAAACCCAACACCCATGACATGCATGCCTGGGAGGTTTTGATAAAATAGTGGAATAGAGAGAATGAGATGGGAGGGTGGAGGTTGGAGATTAGAGGTTAGAGGTGGAAAGGGGGATGAGAAGGATTTTGGGGGGTTTGGGTGTGAGGATGAGGATGGGGGTGGTTTAGGAGGGGTGTTGGGGTGAGAGGGTTGAGAGATGAGTGAGACTGTCGTCCTTGTTATATCGTCTTTTTCATTTTTCGATATTTTTTCTCAACTCTCAAACTTTATCTTCTTTTCATTTTGCATCCTCACCGTCATTTAACGATTTTGATCCGAGCTGCGTTTCTTCCTCTCTTTCTTTACTTTAAACGACCTGACATATTTCGAGGAAAGGAGGGGATTGGGTGAACAAGGCAGCTTGGGTTTTTGTGATGGATGTGGCGAATGCTATGGAGCTGATGCTGCTGCGGCGATACCTATGCTTATGGTCGTGCTAGTTGAATCTTTAGTTGTTTTGTCTATCCCATGCCATCCCATGCCATCCCGTGCTCCACCCTACTCCCTCTACTTCCCACCCCAAACTCCGACTTCCCCCCTACCCAACCAATACCGCCTTCCCTCCACCCATCGCCCCATCGGGCATGACATCCAAACACGCATCTAAGACCGCCCCCACCCCACTCGTCACACTCTCCACCGCCTTCGGCAACATCTCCTCTAACTCTTTAACCGTCTCTGCCCTCCCCGCCCATAACCTCCCCCCCGCTGCCGCCTTGGCAATATCCGCATAATGCGGGCTCGGCGCAAACGATATATTCAGCTCTTCGTTGCTGGCTTTCGAGCCGGCGCCGTCGGGGTGCACGAGCAGCAGGGAGCGCTTGGGCGCGTGCCATCCTGTGTTGTTGAGCACGATGGTTAGCACGGGGAGGTTGTAACGCTGGGAGATCCAGTAGACGGAGCCGGGGACGGAGAAGAGGAAGCTGCCGTCGCCGACGATCTGGCAGATGAAACGCGAGGGGCCAGCGGCGAGTTTGATGCCCAGGGCGCCGCCGCCTACAAGTAGGATTAGATTGAGCATTCTTTGGTAAATTGGAAAAAGATACGTACCACTCCAGCCAAGCCCGCCTCCTCCGCAGTTGATCCATGTGCCTGGGATACTGGCTTGTATCTGGTCGGCGACGAATCCAGTGTTCGTGACGGCTTCGATAGCAAAAATCGTATCTGCGGGCACGGCTTTACGTACGGCGGCCGTAAGGTACGAAACATTATAGCTGCCTTTATCCCCCGGTTTTGCCAACTCTCGGATCACGCTCAACCGCTTCCCGTGATTTTCTTTGAGCTTCTCCCATCGATCACCGTAAGATTCGAGTTTCTGCGAAAGAGTTTTGTCGCCGCTGATGTAGTGGTGTAATTGCCGGAATGCGGTGCAGCTGTCGACTTTCCATCTTGCTTCCGCAGGAATGTAAAACACCGGCATCTGCTGCTTTAACGGATCACAATCGATGTGGAATACCCGCGTTCCCTCTTTTGGCTTGCACAGCGTTGGTATCCATGGCACATCACAGTCCGCGACTAGAATTACATCCGCCGTTCGTATGCTCTCGTCGACGCCATATCTGAGTCCCAAGCTTGCCCTATGGTCGGCTGGGAAACACATATCGCTGCCTCCGGTATCCAGTACCCTCAACCCCTTGACCGTCTCCGTCAGCTTCACCAACTCCCCCACTGCAGCGTGATTCCTCCCACAGTAGCCCGTTATGAGTAGTGGCTCCTTGGCCTCCACAAGCGCTTCCGCAACCATCTTCACCGCGTCCTCGGTCAAAGCAGCAGGTCCCATCCCTCCCCAATGCTCCTGGATCAGCTGATACGGCTCCAGCTCTTCCTCCATTGGCTCTCTAGCTCCGCAAAGATAGACAGGACCCTTTGGATCACTTGTCGCAAATTGCAAAGCGCGGTTCACCATCTGCTTGACGTTCTTCCCCGTTTTTACCTCTCCAGTGTACCGACAATACTGCGCAACGATCTGCTTTTGGTCCGGCACATCTTGGATCCAGTGGATGTATTCGGTGCGAGAGCCGCGCATTTCTCCCTCCTGCGTAAAGGGCGAGAGGCCGGCGAAGATGAGGACGGGAGCGCGACCACAGCTTGCGTTGTGGACGGCCGCTCCAAGACCTTGGGTCCCGACATCAACATGGACGATTACGCATTGGGGTCTGGCGGTAAGACGAGCGTAACCATCTGCCATTGACAAGGCGACCATCTATGAAAGTAAAAGCCATGGTATCAGTCTTGCTGTTGAAGCAATATTGGAATAATTCTGGCGGAGCATACCTCGTTGGGGCAGGTAATAACCTTTGGGAATCGACCTTTCTTTTCATTTTGGCCTTTGACAATCGCCTCGATAATACTCGGGTGATCCGACCCTAGATTTACAAAGACGTGCGTGACACCAGCGCTCCACAGTGCTTCGAAAAATGCAAACGATGCTGTGTACCTGTCACACCAGATGATTAGCACAAGGACTCGGCATTGTGGAACGTATACAAATCCAAGTCCCGATCATGCATGCGAGGGAGATCATTGATAGGGTGGGCTAGATACATACATCCTGATGTGATTTTATGCGGTTTACAGTCAATGAAAGGCTCACGGCGGAAATTTATATAGAGATGTGACGATGCAGTACTTCAGATACAACGCGTCTTGGAGCGTGTATGTGAAGTGTCGCCGGCGCATCGTGTCTCTGCTTGTAGTGCCCCTCGCGGTCGTGGGAGTAGTGTCGTTCCATGTCTCGCTTACACACGGCATAGAGTATGGAGAGCTTTCCGCCATCTCATCTTACACCTCACGACACTCACAACACTCACGACACGTTGTGACAGCTTCTATCCTATGTGTACGTCCACCAAGACAGTACGAACCATTCTATGACTTGTCCAAAGGCCAATATGTCCGAGCACAACCAGTTCAAGATGCTCTATACCGTAACATAGCGGACCACCTCCCCTCTCCCCCCCATAACCCTCCTTCCCCATCCCTCCTCCTGCAATAGCCTCCCACTCCATCTCCCCCTCCAACAAATCCGCCCCCTACTACCAACCCACCCTCCCTAACCCCCCCATCCGCACCTTCCTCGAATCCTACAGCCACATCCCCCCGTCCCAAATCCCTACCCACATTTCCGCCATCCACGACTGCGCCTGGCAAATCCACCCCTACCCCTGCATCGGCCAGTCCGCTTCCTCAACCTGTCCATATCGCAGCATGCATCGCACCCGCGGATTCTGGCGGCGCTGAAAGAGCCCGGCGCGCGGCGCACGCTGCTGGATCTGGGGTTTTGCTTTTGCGCAGGATGTGCGGAAGCTGGTGCATGATGGGGTGCCGTCGGCGCAACTGTGTGCGTGTTGGTTTGCGTGCCGAGTTTCTGGACTTGGGATACGACCTCTTCCTCGATCGGGACACGTTAAAAGCGACAATGTTCGCCGCGGACGTCTTCCAGCCCGATGGCGCGCCGGGCGAAATTGAAGGGAAAATCGACTATGTCAACGCGGGCTCCTTCCTGCATCTCTTCCCCTGGGACCAGCAAGTCACCGTATTATACAAGCGCGTCGTGCAAATCCTGCGACCACAAATGAGAAGCGCGGTATTTGGGCGACAGGTCGGGGCTCTGGAGGCCAAGGCGGTGGAGCGGGAGAGGGGTCGGATATGGCAACATGATGCGGAGAGTTTCAAGCGCATGTGGGAGGCTGTGGGGGCGGAGACGGGGACGAGGTGGAAGACGTGGGCGGAGTTGGATGTGGCGGAGGGGATGGGTGAGGGGCATTGGGGTGGGGAGGGGATAAGGCGGTTGAGGTTTGAGGTGCAGAGGGTGGAGTAGATGAGGGAAATAGATGGTGGTGGGGGGATGTAATTGGGACAGATGAGACGGAATAGAGACGGTTGGAGAACTACGCCATCAATGCTTAGAGATATGCGTTCATATTGAAAGCTCCTAGCCTAGACGGGCCCGGACAGCAGATCAGTCATATCAGCTATAAGCGATGCGGACAAACGCGGTCAAGGAATGCAGCCAAGGGCAAAGAGTAAGAGGATCGTTTGAAAGCGCAGGGTGAGGGATGTGCAATCTCGGAGTGGTACCTAGCCCACCGCGGACAACTTCAAGATGCAGTTGAGAGAACAGGCAAAGAAAAATCTTATTCCATCCTATCTATCTGTGGTATCTAGTGCAACATCAAACCAAACACGCTTTTTGCTCCATAAAGTGGGAAAATGATGTTACTAATGGAAAATGGGGAGAACTAATAATCTAAAAGCACCCATAGCTAAATCAAATTGGTATTTCGAGAGACACAAGAAACATCGTAGCGCCTCGCTAGTTTGCTTGCTTCAAGGGGTATTTTCTTCGGGCAGCCATATCATACGCGTAATCAGATAACAAATAAGCATAGCAAACATTCGGAAGGGGAAAAAAGTATTGGGTATTACTATGACGGAGGGAAAAGGTCTTTAGCGAGGTGGTGGTCCAATTGGCACCGGGTATCCATTGGTAGAATGAGAAGTACTGGGACGCCCGCTATCAAACGACGCCCGGGTATCATGCTTCGGAGTAGTATCCCCAGCCACTGCGCCAAAGGGAAATTTATTTTCAAACCGCGTCGGCCAGCCATTGTGGCCTTCGTCTTCGGGTAGGTTGACACCGCTATCGTTCCAGGGATTGCGGTAGCCGCTTTCGCGGGATTCCATGGAGACGAGGGAGGCTCGGGATGCGTTCGATGAGGCGTGCTTGAAGAAGGAGCCAGGAGATCCAGACTGGTTTTTGCGACGGTCGAGGAAAGATGAAATGGAAGAGATGCTGCCGGGTTTACGGAGCTTGTCGAAGAGTGAGCCACGGTCACTAGCATCATCGCCAAAGGTAGACCTCGTAGGCGAATCTGTCCCAAGCGGTGCAGGCGCGTGCTGTAGCAGCTTCGAATCGAAGAATGGTAGAGATTCCTCAAAGGAATCGGATTTGGGCCTAGGAATGGCACCTTTGACGGTGGAGGCCTCCAAGCCATGAGGAACAAGACGAGAAACCAAGAAGTCAATAGCATCCTTCAGCCCACCAGCATTGTTGCGAGTGTAGGCTAGCAAAAGGCGTTCTTCGTTGTTTGCATATTCATCGGCAATCTCCGGATCTTTCTGCACTGGATCGTTCTGCACAAGTAAGTCGACCTCGTACTGGTTCTTGAGCTTTTGGCGGACATCCGTTCCGAATTGACTCGACTTGAAAAACTCGCTCAACTGAGGAGTAGCTGGTAGAACGAGTTCATGACTCTCTGGGACCATTCCCTGTAAGGGCGTCAATACGCAAATTTATAGGATTACGAAAAGGAAAGAACGAACCAGAAACTCATAGACAGCTTGAGGAACTTGATATTCTGGGCCAGATATAGTGACTACGTCACTAGCCATCTCGGTGCTTGGAAAATCGATCTTGCAATTCCATTTCTTCTCGAGCTCTTCGATTTCGCTCATTCGAGCAATGAGTTCTCTATGGTACAAGCGATTGATGACGACGGTCTCAGAGACAAACTCTGCGTCCTTCACGACACGATGGACAAGTTAGATTGGTGTGGATGACTCGTGAAGTGTACTGGGAGAATCCTCCTCCAGTTCTTCAGGTTCACGTACCACTTTCTCAACCATGTCCATAATCTCTTGCTTCACCATGTCTAGACTCTGAGCGTTCCGCGCAGGTGTGCGACATATGACATTGTCAACCTTGATATCATCGTCTTCTTTACCAATGCCTCCACGATCCATGGCATTGGAAAATTTGACAAAGACCGAGTACTTTTTCATTATGCGTTGAATGTGCTGGCCGCCGATACCAATGATGCGTTTGTGGTATTGGTCTGGAACATGAAAAGATATGGAAGCAGGCATCTCTTGCTCCACAAGATCGAGGCCATTCTTAGTAGCTTCGTATTGAGCACCGCACACATCGATGTAGAAGTTGTATTCGTTGAAGCCATCAAATATGATCTGAACGTTGCCTGGAAAAGCGTTAGTGTAGGTTCGATAGTGAATTTAGCTTGTACATACTCTGTCCCATGATCTTGTTAATCTTCCCGTTCTTCTTTCCGCTCACAAATTCTTTGTGCTCGTTGGCGAGCTCGATTTTGACACGGATCTGGTATTGTGCGCGCTTCACAAATGGTATCTGGTGTATGACCATCATAGCAGTCTTAACAGCGTCGTCGGACCCGTTGATAGAAAATGTAA
>JAABUK010013761.1_pt1 | contig 10041 bp, 1 predicted proteins | sample 5559141 | NCBI WGS metagenome assembly JAABUK01 (sample SAMN10711869, study PRJNA513367) | rock metagenome | isolation source: Antarctica rocks | place: Antarctica: Victoria Land, Pudding Butte nord | collected 2016-01-03 | reverse complement strand
AATATAAAGGTATATTATTAATCTTTTTTAATAGAGATAATCTATTATAAACTATATTTTAAGATATTTTAAGAGTATCTTCTAAAGATATATATTATTATAAATAGTTTTAATAAAGATAATAGAATATCTTCTAATTATTATATATTTAGATTTATAAACTATTCTTATTTATATATATTAAGGATTAAATAAGATATTATTATATCTTAAATTATATTATTAAAAGTTAGTTCTTATTTTAATAAGACTAAATCGCGGATATTAATATTAGGTAAGATTTTTAGAACTAAATCTTTTATCTCCTATTCTTTAGAACTAATACTTTTACCTTCTATCTATTTACTATATCTAACTATCTATTAACTATATATAATAATATTATAGAATAAGTTAGTTTTATCTATCTTACGCGATATTATATACTCTTATATAAGGAGTATAACTACTATCTTACTTAAAAGCGCTTTTGTAAACACCTCTAGTTACTATATATAGTTAAAGGTAATCTAGCTTATAAGGTAGTAGAAGAGGTATATTAACTTAATCTAGCTAAGCCTTCTAATATATCCTTACCTTTTATAAGTAGTCCTCTAATATTATATCTCTTAGTATAACTCTTCTTTTACTACGTATTACTAGACTATAGTAGTAAGCTAATTATATATAGTTAAAGTAAAGAGATTATTATCAAGTATTAAACTAAGGCGTATAATATTAGTATTTAGAAATTAAATAAGCTTAATAACTCTAGTATTAAATATATTAATATATAGTCTTTCTTCGCTTATCCCTTATATTAATAGTTCTAGGTATAGCTAGATTAGTAAGTAGCTAAGCCTATTTCTCTATCTTCTAAATTTATATAACGTGATATATAGTAAGCTATTAATATTATTAAGGAGGTATAGCTAGCTTAATTCAATTATCTTCCTACTTAGGAACTATATATAAGTTAAATCCCTCCTTAGCTTATTATAACGAGTATTACGCCGTACTTAAAGTGATTAGAACTAGAGAAGAGCGAGTTAGTTAAGCTTCTCTTATTACCTATAACACTTAGTATACTACTTAAAACTTATAATATATAGTCGCTATATACTACTTCTCTTTAATAGATAACTAATCTATATTAATAGGTTCTAAGCTAAAGGTAGTTAATAGCTATATATAATAAGCCGTATTATATAGTTTACTATAACTCCGATTACGCGTATAACCTAGTAATAGTAGTTATATACTAAATCGCGTAGTAGTATAATACTTTAATAGCTTTAAGTCTAACTATATATAATCTAAGCCATTTATTAGTATTTAGAACCTAGAGATAATATAGAAGTATACTATTATATAAGGTTAATAGATACTCCTTCTCCTCCGTATTTAATAGTATAGTAATAAGATCCTAGCTAAGTATCTTCTCTATCCGGATAATAGTATATAGGCCTACCTAGATAATATTATTAAGGTAATAAAGAACTTCATAATAGCTAATATTAATAATATCTCTATTAAGGACTATATATATAGCGTAGATTAGACGTAGTCCTTATAATTATATATAGAAGTATTACTAGATATAGTTAATATACTTTTAGTACTATTAGTTAAGTAGATATATCTATATAAATCCTTCTCCTTAGCCGTAATTATATATAACTCCTTGAATACGCTTAATTAATATAGTGTATAGAAAGTAGCTAGTAACTTTCGCCCTTTCCTAAGTAGTATAATTCATTGTATATAACTTTAGCTTCTTAGCGACTATATCTAGTACTATTAAGAACGTCTTAGAGATCCTAGTCTATAAGATTATACTACTAAGTAATACTATAAGTATCTAATTAATATAAGTAATAGTGTAATTACAGAGCTTAACTATTAGCGATTACTATATAAAGTATTTAAGAATAATATACCTTAACCGCTAGTTACTACTATTACTAAAGACTATATATAGGTTAATTATATTAACCTTGAACTACGCCTACCTATATAAAGATAGTTTTTATAGGATATCTTCTACGAAGTAATTAGTATCCTAGATTATAATCTCCTATTTAATTTCTCTAGCCTTAAGGCTTATCCTACTAGTAGTTTATATAATAATCTGAATTACCCTTAACTAGGATAGAGCTTTCTACTAGATACCCGGAATAGTCTTTATAAAGCTTAAGATAATATTATTAATTAGCTTTATAAAAGTAACGAGTTATAGTAATATTCAAAGTATATAAAACTTAGATAAATCTAGGCGATCTACTATCTACTAGTCTCCTATATAATTAACCTACTATTAGCGGCTATTTATATATAGATTAATAATTCTTATAGCTACTAGCTATCCTATTTATTATAACTACTAGCCTTCTACCTTAATAAAAGGAACTTCTTAGCGTAAGCTAGTATAATTAGGAGACTTCACGAAATATATATATTTATAATAGACTGCTAGTAATCTTTACTAGTTATAATAAGTCTTAGTAGCGTGTTAGTACCTAGCTAATCACCTGATTTCTACCTTTATATATTAGCGATATAGTTATACGCTACTTAATCTATATTCTTCTAGTTATCTACTTCTTTAACTATTATATATAGCTTCCCTTACCTTAAGGGTTTCTCTTTAGGGGAGAGTAAGAGATCTAGTTACCTAAGTAGTTATTAGTAATAATAAAGCTATATACGCGGCGATTACTAGGAACTTTAGTTAGAGTCCTTTAATAGTAATATATAATAATCGCGCTCGACTAATATCTATTATAAGAAGTCGCTTACTAAGTATATAATATCGATTCTAACGCTTAAGTAATCTCTTACAAGGATAACTCTAACTTAGATTAAGATAATTAGAGCTAGTAACCTTAGGCGCGACCTTATATATCTTTAACTACTAGTAATATCTATTCGCTATAAGCTGTATATATATTAGAGACGGGTATAACTAATTATAATAACTTGTTATATCCTTTTATATTAATAATAGATATTCTCCTAGTAGACTTTACCTAAGTTAGTTACTAGTAGTATTAAATATATTAAATATTATCTTTAAAGCTAGTTATATATACTTATAAACGAGCTGTAAGTACCTTTATAAAGTAACTATCTTAGATGAAATATATACTTATTAGAGGCTATCTTTATATTCGTTAATAGCTATAAATATAACCCGTTTTATAATAAGGTCTTTAAAAGCTATTTAGGTCTAATATAACTATACGCGACTTTATATAAAGAGATACTCTTCGTCTTTTTACTAGTAGCTATTAGGAGATTATTATTATAATACTAATAAGTAATAGTAAGTTAGTACTCTTTCTAGTAATATTAGTTATCCTTGTAACTAAGGTAACTATTATTATAATACTACTAGTAGCTCTACGGCAGGATCTTATACGCTAGTATAATAAGTATAGTATCTTTTATTAGTATTATAGTATAGGTAACCGCATGTAAGAATAACCGTATATAGTTCTATCCCTAGTACTAGTTAATATTAAGACTATTATAACCCCTTTATTTAATACCTTTATAAAGTAGCTTTCTAATCTTAGTTAATTAGATCGCTTAGTAATTAATAAAGCCTATCTAATCTTAATAGCTTTAGATTACCGCGAATACCTAGGACTACTAGTAATCTTATATTAGATCTTATATCCTCTAATATACTTAACTATAATACTACCTCCTATTAGCGAGCTTAACTTAAAGTAGTTACTTAAGCTTTTATATCTAACTATTCATCGAGTTAGTAGCGATTATCCGAATCTAGAATACTATATATAATCGATTACAGACCTCTTATAAGCGCGGGGAATCAAAAACCCCCTTGATTAGGAAAGTATACTTATTATAGTAGTAGAGGTAGTCTTTTAAGAAGACTATTAGCGATAGTAACGTATAAGTAGTTAAGGATCTACACGTAGTCTCTACTTTATTTATACTAAGGATATTAGTAAATAACTAGTAAAATATCTTTATTATAACTTCTATTATACCCGTCTAAACCTAGCTAATTAGGTTTTACTACTAACTACGTAGTACTAGGCTACTAGCTTATTATATCTAGTAGTAACGAGTACCCTTAGCGCTGGATTTAACTATCCCTCTATTAAGCGTATTATTTATATCGACGCTCCGTTAGGCTTAGTTACGTACGGTTAGGAGATAGACTATATAGGTAGAGATAGACTACCTATAATCTACTTAACAATCCTACTACCTTAGTAGTTAGTTAACTAGGATTATTAATATTAAAGCGATTTCCTATAAGAGGACTATATATAAGCGGAGGAGTTCTTATAATTATATTACTATCTCTGTTAAAAGCTAATATTATACCTTAATAGCTTTCTAGGTAGACGGTATAGTATTATATATAGTAAAAGAGATAGCGTAGAGTAAGCTATATATAGTAATTATAATTAATCCTAATAGGGATTTACTTTATCCTAGGCTAACCGTATATAACGTCTAGAGTAGCGCGGGCTTAATTTATCTTAGACTTACTATATATATAATAGGATAAATCAAAAGATCTATCTTCTATAATATCTAATTCTAGTAATAACCTAGCTAGTAATAATGAAGTAAGTATAGTAGTTAATATAAAGCCCGTAGAGGAGATATCTACTCTATATAATTCTATTAAGATAGCGATAGCGGCTACTATATATAATAAAGACGCTTAGGATATAGCTACCTATATAAGCCGTCTTATAATAATAAAGAATACGGAGGCGTAGGCCTTATACGAGTAATAGTTAGTAGTATAAAATCGAGTATATATTCTATATTCCTTTCAGTCTTATTAGCGAATATCATTTCTATATATAGACTATATATAAGGGTAGTACTTAGAATTCTTAGGTAAATTTCGTCGCTCCGTTAATTTCAAGGATAGTATTAGATACTTTGCGTACGGGTAACCCCTAGCGATTTATAAGTGTAAAGGTAAAGGTAGCTATTACTACCCCTGATTTATATAGTACTACTACTAGGTAGCCGTATACGAAGATCGCCTATATAGAGTAGAGCTAGTATAAGTACTTAAAGGTCCTGGACTCTTATTATATATAATACTAGAAGGTAATCCACTATATATATAATAACTAGGAAGAGATAGTAAGATATTTAGGAGCGTAAAGTACTCTAATATACTACGTATAACGTATATTTAGGTTAATCGCATAGAAAGCCTTTATATAGTTATTACCTAAATCATATTTTTTATCTATACGTAGTAGGGCTATATACGGTACTAAGGCGTAATAAATTAAAGCTATTTAGAAGTTTACTTCACTAATTAAACCTTATATATAGTTAGCGTCATAATTATATCTAACTTACTTTACTTCCTCTTCTTCTTTTCTTTTAACTTCAAGCTTATTAGTTATCTTTATCTTGTTAGTATATTACACGTAGTTAATTAGTATCCTATCCAAGTATTAAGCTTTAGATTATCAGGTTTTTACTTATTAATTCTACTTCACATTATCTCTTAACTTATACGTAGTCGTTATATTATAATTTAATATAGTTAACGCCTCTAGGTTATACTTCGCTTTATAAATTACTCTTAGTACAGCTAAGTATTTAAATGTATTCGTAGTCTTTAGACTATATATAGATGACTTTTAGTTAACCTTATATAACGTTCGTTATTATTTTCGTACTATAGTTATACGCTATATCTTTAAGAGAGGTATACTAGTTATAACTATAAGTAGTAGCCTTTATATCCTAACCTAGATATAGGTTAATATAGCTTAGAATATTCTTATTAATTATAATATTAATAACTTTCAAGCTATATAAACTATATAAAGTCAGCGATCCTATTAAGTTTAGAACCCCTTTATACCTATTAGTAGTCCTAGCGTCTAGCTAGTAAACTTAAGCCGCGAGGATATATTTCTATCTTACTTTTTTTCTAGATACTAACGCGCTATATATAGTACCTAAGGGCTACTATCAGCCTAATATTATAGAAGTAGTAGACGAGGACTTCGCTAGTAGTAATATTACTAGTACTAGTACCGCTACTAATCCTTTCTTTTTTAATGATAATAATAGTAATAATCCTCTTCCCTTTACCTTAAGTACCCCGTATAGTCCTAGCTCTATATAGTCTAACCCTCTATACTTTAATAATCCGCCCTCCGCTTCTAAATAGCGCCTTAAGCCGAAAGGTATCTTGCTAAGTACTTAATTAGATAGTAGATTATATGTAGTAGTTAGTAATATAGTATATAGCTCCCGCGACGTTATAAACTAAATTAATCGGCGCGTTAATAAGGTTAATATAAATGGACTTATAATCTTAGGAGGTAACTTTAATATGAAAAAGACTATATATAGCTATAAGAAGATTAACTACTTACTAGAGTTCGCAGGGATATTAAAAGCGGAGGTTAATAATTATATAATACTACTATTAATAGTATAGGAGAAGGAGGAGTCTAGTAGGAAGGAGATAGTATGTAAGCGGCGTATAAAGTCTCCGTTAACGGAGGTTATAAGTAGGCGAGCGGCTATATATAAGAGCCGTACTCCTATAATAGGTAGGTATTAGGTCCGTGATACTCGTTTCTTTATATTAATAGGTAGGATAGTATATAAGGTAGTAGGATAGTAAGGATACTATATATAGCGGCTAGTACAGGTACTATTTATATACGCTTAGGATAGTATACTAATAGATATTATTCTTCTATATAAAAGATTTTCCTAAGCTCGTAACTATATATAAGGTAAATAATAGGGAAAATTTCATTAAGCCTTAGTATTACTACTATATTATAGAGTAGTTATAAATGATAATCCTACTAAAAATAGAAGTAAAGAAGGATAGAAAGTAAATAATTTTCATCTTTTCTAACTCTAAGCCTAGTAACTAACTATATACAAGCTTAATAGATAAGATTTCTACCTAATATAAGGATTATAACTATAAAATAGCTATATATTATATTACTCTATAACTACCTTATGAAATTAAGAGCGTATAAGGGCGAACGACTTTATTCTATCCTAGAAATAGTATATAGTTAGTCGTTAGTAATCTAATACCTAGTAGGATTATATCCGGGCTTAAGATTTCTACCTAGTATTATAATTATAAAATGGCTACACGCTATATTACTTTATAACTATCGTGGGAAATTAAGAGCGTATAAGGGCGAACGACTTTACTATATCCTAGAAATAGTATATAGTTAGTCTTTAGCTATCTTAATACCTACTAGGACTATATATACGCGTATAAAGTATACGGAGTTAATATCTAATAGCGCCCTAACTTAGTAGATTCCTAACTTAGTAGATTCAACTAATTAGAACCTAATTAAATCTAGGTAGAAGGCTACTAGTAAAGGTTGTAGTAGGAACTATATATAAACTAGTTATATATAGATTACTTTATAATAACGGCGTTAAAACCTACTAGTAAAGCGGGAAAAGATACTACTAGGTTATATAATAAAGATATTACCTTTTAATTAATATTATATAACGTTAGTAACTATATATACTTAATATATAGCTAAGTATATAAGTAAGTACTTAGTAAACCGCTATATAAAATGGCTACATACTAATAACTCTATAATAATAATGTTAAAACCTACTAGTAAAGCGGGAAAAGGTATTACTAGGTTATATAACAAAGATATTACCTTTTAATTAATATTATATAATATTAGTAACTATATATAAGTATATAAAGTCTACGGAGTTAACTATAATAGAGTTAACTAGTAGTACGCCCTAATTAAGCGGATCTAATTAATTAGATCTTTGATTTCTAAGGAGTTTATATATACTCCTTAGAAGAATAGTATTAGGATTAGAGTATTAATTATAACTATATATTATTTAGTTGCTAGGTATTAGAACTCCCTGTTATACTATTAAACTCGTAGTTCCTAAGGACTATATATTACTTATAATTCCTAGGCTATAATATTATATAGATTATATACTACTACTAGTAGCCTACTATATCTAGCTACGTAAACTAATCTCTATTAATATCGTAACCTAACTTATTAGAAGAACTACTACCTATTATACTACCTATTATACCGCTTATTATATCGCCTATACCTCCGCCTATACCTTTACCTATACTACTCCCAGCCCTATTATAACTCCTAGGAGTTGGAGACTCCTCGCGAGCCGCGTCTATACGTATTACGCTAGGGGCGTCCTCTAGTAACGGCTTAATAGCGGTATTAACTTATTCTTTAATTATATTAATATACTTTTTAATATAGTTAACGTCCTAGTACTTATATATAATAGCCGTTATATTATACCTACTACCTAGTATAACTACTCTATTAGTAGTCTCCTTAGAGACCCGCCGGTTAATATAGCCCTTAGTATCCCTAGAGTTATATACTACGTTTAAGGCGCTTATAAGTAGTCCGCTAAATTTCCAGGTACCTAAGTATACGCCCCTAGGCTCGATTCGTCGCTTGCGTATAAAGGATAGGTGAGACGAGGTAGTAAGATAGAAGTAGAGGTAGTAAGGCGTAGAAGGGGGAGGGGAAGAATAACTACCTATAAAAGTACTAGCGTAAAGATATCCCCCGTGACTACGTATAAGCTCCTTATTATTATTAAAATAAAAGAGATTCTTAGTACTACTATCTCTTAGAGGCTAGCTTAAACTATTAGTAAGGTCCCCTTCATCTACTACCTCTTTAACTACGGCCTACTTATAGGATTTCGGAACTACGTGTAATTATATTAATTAGCTAGCCTATATCTATTATAAGGGGTAAAGTATATTATCTCTACTATTATAAGGTATATATACTTCTATAAACCTAACTTTAGTAAATGCGTTCTATATTATTCGCGACCCGCGACTAATTTATAGTATACGGAGTCGCTAGAAAGCGCGTTTATTATCTAAGCTTAATATATTACGTATAATATTCACATGATATTATAAGGATACTTAGACCCTAGTTATTAGACTATCCTAAGGGATATTAATTCTATAACTAGATTACTTGAAAATATAGTATAGCGCTAGCCGCGTATAAGTTTAAGTACCGCGCTAGGTTAGGCCCTTAGCGTCTATACGTAGCCTAATAGTCGCGAAAGGATTAAGGCTGTTAGGGGAGCTCTCTTACTACGTATAGTAGGTACTATTAGCGTTTACTACTGTAAAGGAGGATATAGTAACTACTAGTAAGGTTTATAAAGTAAGATAAACGTATATAGTAAGATATAAAAGCCCTAAGGTAAGTACAAGGGATAAGAAAGAGATATAAGGAGAAAGGAACAGGTTAAAGTAAAGGTTATAAAGTAGATAAAGGAATTAGAGGGGGAAGTAAAACTATAAGTAAAGATTCTTTACTATATAAAGCTAAACCTATTAAGGTAGATTACTAGTAATAATAGTAACGTAGATAATATAAGATATATAGTATAATAAGGTAAGTAAAGTAGATAAGATAAAGAAGATAAGATAAGGTAAGATAAAGTAAGGTAAAGCGTAATAGCTATATATAATCGAAGAAATAGTAACTATAATAGCTATACTAGAAGTATTACACGTAGTATAGCGTAGATAATAGTAGCTCTAAAGCTTGTAATAGAAAAAGTAGTCGCCTACTAGTTATAATTACGTGTAACCGACCTTATATAATCTAGTTAACATGTCGGCGGGATCCTTTACCTAAAGCTATACTATAATAACTCGAGGTACTAACCCTTCTACTATAGTAGTATAACTTAGGCCTACTAGGAAATATATTATATAGTAAACCTCCGCGCTTAACATGATAACTATTCTTAGTTAATAAGTCGGCGTAACCCCTTTTTAAAACTATCGATAATAATAGTATTTAATGTACCTTAACTAATAGATATCCTAATAACTATTCACCTAACCGACTTATCTATATATAAAGATTACGCGTAAAGGGTTTCAAGCTAATCAAGCTACTAATATAATAACTAGGCGGTATTAGAGGCTTATAATTCAAAGAGATATTTCGGCTAACTAAGCTATAAGTTAAA
>JAABUK010013759.1_pt1 | contig 10041 bp, 8 predicted proteins | sample 5559141 | NCBI WGS metagenome assembly JAABUK01 (sample SAMN10711869, study PRJNA513367) | rock metagenome | isolation source: Antarctica rocks | place: Antarctica: Victoria Land, Pudding Butte nord | collected 2016-01-03 | reverse complement strand
CCTCAACATCCTGCGCGCCAAGGGCGTCCAGAACGTCAGCCTCGCGCTCTACACCAATGCCGTCAGCTTCGACCAGCTGCTCGCCCTCGGCACAGCGTAATCAGAACTGAATGGCCCTGGCCAGGGTGTTGGCCAGCCCGCTCACGTCCTCGGCACTGAGGGTCTTGGTCGATCCGGTTTCGCTGCTGATCACCGTCTTGGACGCCCCGGCGACCGGACCGCCGGCGACATCGCCCAGCAAGGACTGGCCGTTATACTTCGAGTGGTCCACGTAGTCGGCAACTTGCGACACGATTTGCTTGTAGGAGGTCACATACTGGTCGCGTTGGTCCTGCGTGGTGGTGTTGCTGCCTATTTGGACCAGCAGTTTTTGCGCCTGGTTCACGCTGTCGGAGATCTTGCCCAACGCCGACATAGACGTGGTTACCAATCCCTTCGCGTTGCCAAGCTGCTCGTTCACGCTCGTCAATGCGCCCACGTCCGCCCGCACGCGCTGCGCCACGGCAAAGGCGGCACCGTCGTCCGAGGCGTCCGCCACGCGATAGCCGGTGGAGATGCGTTTCTGCGTCGCCTGCAGCTCCGAGCTGGTCATGTTCAACGACTGAAGCGCGACTTGGGCAGAGATGTTGGTGTTAATTGAGTTCAACGACATGGCATTCTAATCCCATCAAGCCGGTCCGGCCTTGCCAGATGCGGCTTACGTTCACCTACGCCCCGTTTTGCCGGCGTGTCCCCATCATGACTGCCAAGGCTTAAGAAGCGGTAAGCAAGACAGCAAAAATCCACGAAATCGGCCCAGCATCGCCGCTCTCAAACATATGCGCGGCGCTGACCGCCAGCCCCCGGCGTCAAAACGGGCCGTCATGGCCCACGAGCCGCGGCGTCCCCGGTAACAGGGTCCGCCCGGCTATCAGCCGGCAGGACCGCCTCTGCCGCCCTCCCGGTCGTGACCGCAGAGGCGAACGCAGCCCCGACATGGGATGGGATGGCGAGGTCGGGACAACGTCCTGCTTCTATCGGATCGGAGGCGGCGCCAGTAGGCGCTATGGCGCCTGGGGCTGGATGTGGCCGAAAGCGCATCTTTCCCCAGGCCGGCGTAGCGGCTTATCCCGAAGGTGGGATCATCAGGCACAGCGGCCTTGGCGGCCTTGGCGACCCTGCCGGCGCCGGGCAGAATTGGACTGCTGGTGCCGAGGGCAGCTTCGTCAGGGAAGGCGAGGCGTTCGCCATCCAATCACTGCTGCATTTGCCCGCTGGAGCGGCGCTGCGGGCGACCGCGGGCGCGAAGGGCTGCTGGTCTTGGCTGACCGGCCACATCGCCACTATCCAGGCCGCGCCGCCGGCCGTCTAGCTAACCTGCGAGGCGAACCCCGCCAGCAGCCAGGGCGCCGTCAATCCCCAGCCGCCAACGCCCCGTCGCGCCCACCTTGCGCGGCCTGCTGCAGCAACGTCGCCATGCTCTCGATGAACCCGGCCTCCCATTGGCTGGCCGGGCTGGTCCGCAGCAGGATGTTGCGCAGCGTCAGGCACTCCGCATGGGTCACGGGCGGCAGATGGGCAATCGGCGAACCATCCTGGTTTGCGGCAAGTTGCATTATCCGGCCTCCGAGCCTGTTCATGCCCACCGAATCGGGCGGACTCAACTATAACAGCACCACGCCAGACTTGTGTAAGCGTAATCTTGACTTACCATCTCCGAGAACACGTTCAGGTTTTGTTCGGATTGTCCGACTGTGTTCTTGGATTGTTTCTGCAAGCGAGGCCCCCCATGCCCGACATCCCGCCTCCTGGCTCCACCGCAGCCGCGCACGCCATGCCATCCGGCGCGGACACCCTGCGCACCGAGCTGCTGCGCGCCGCAACCGGCGCCCTGGCCCGCATCGCCCCTGCCCTACCGGCCGCCGCTGGCGCCTTCATCGCCCGCCTGCATGCCGCCCTGCCCACCCCCGAGCTTGCGGCCCAATCACCCGAGGCCCTGGCCGAGGCCGCCGCCAGCCTGTGGTCCCTCGCCACCCGGCGCCAGCCCGGCGAGGCCCTGGTCCGCGTCGCCACCCCCGGCGGCGGCACGCCGGGCGCCGCGGCCCGGGCGGTCGCGGAGGTCATCACCGACGACATGCCGTTCCTGGTGGACAGCGCCATGGCCGCCCTGACGGTCCCGGCCGGACGCGTCGTGCGCCAGCTCCTGCATCCCATCGTCGCCGTCCGGCGCGACGCTGCCGGCACCCTGCTCGACTGGTCCGATCACCCCATCCCGGACAGCATCCGCGAAAGCTGGATGCGGATCGAGTTCACCGGCGCGGCAGACGGCGTCCCGGCGCTGGAGGCCAAGCTCCGCCGCACGATGGCCGATGTGCGCACCGCCAACGCCGACCACGCCGCCATGCGCGCCCTGGTGGCGCAGGCCGCCAAGGAGGTCGCCGCCCGCCCCCTGCCGGAGGGCCGCACCGCCGCGGAGTTCCTGCACTGGCTGCTGGACGACAACTACGTGCTGCTGGGCCACCGCCGGGTGGAGGTGGCCGGGCCGGACGCGCTGGCCATCGTGGAGGCGGAAAGCCTCGGCCTGCTGCGCGACCCGGAGGCTGCAGCCTTCGACACCCTGGCCGACCTGCGGGCCGCCCTGCCCGCCGTGCGCGCCGCCCTGATGGAGCCGGTGCCGCTGGCCGTCGTCAAGGCCAACCTGCGCTCCACCGTACACCGTGCCGCGCACGGCGACGCGGTTGTGACCCGGCTCTTCGACCCGGCCGGAACCGTGACCGGCATACGCATCTTCTACGGCCTGTTCGCCGCCACGGCCTACACGCGCAATCCCCGCTCCATCCCGCTGCTGGCGCAGAAGGTCGCGGCCATGCTCGACGCGTCCGGCGTGGAGCCGGCCAGCCATGATGGACGCGCGCTGCGCCACGTCATGGACACCTGGCCGCGCGACGAGCTGTTCCAGGCCCCCGAGGCCGCGATCCTGGCCGGCGCCCGCCGCGCGCTCGACCTGCGCCTGCGCCCCCGCACCGCGCTGGTGCTACGGCTGGACCCCTTCGAGCGCTTCGTATCCGCCATCGTCTGGCTGCCGCGCGACGTGTTCGACACCAGGCTGCGGGAGCATGTCGGCGGCCTGCTGGCCCGTGCCTATGCCGGGCGCATCAGCGCCTTCTACATCGCGCTGGGCGACGAGCCGCTGGCCCGCGTCAACTACATCATCGGCACCACCCCCGGCGCGGTCCCGCCGGTGGACGCCGGCGTGCTGGAGGACGTGGTGCGCCAGGCCGCCCGCGACTTCCGCGACCGCCTGTCCGAGGCGCTGGCCAGCCGCGACGGCGAGGCCGCCGCCGCACGCCTGACCGCCCGCTGGGGCGGCGCCTTCCCTGCGGCCTACCAAGAGGCCGCCACCGCCGCCCAGGCCGCCGCCGACCTCGACCTGGCCGAACGCGCCGGCGCCACCGGCCGTTCCGCCACCCGGCTGGAGCAGGCGCCGGGCGCGCCGCGCGACGCGCTGACCCTCCGCCTGGCCCAGCCCGGCAAGCCCCTCCCCCTGTCCGACACCCTGCCGCTGCTGGAAAGCCTGGATCTTTTTGCCATCGAGGAGGTGCCTTACCGCCTGCATCCCGCTGGGACCGCCGCATCGGCGCCCGGCGCCGCGCCGGACGCATCCACCGTCGTGCTGCAGGTCATCACCCTCCGCGCCGGCATGGCGGCCGACCCCGCCCGCTACCCCGCCCTGCTGGACGCGCTGGACGCGCTGCTGGACGGGCGGGCCGAGGCCGACGGCTTCAACCGCCTGGTGCTGCGCGCCGGGCTGACCTGGCGCGAATGCTGGCTGCTGCGCGCCATGTATCGCTGGCTCAAGCAGGTCGGCTTCGCCTTCAGCCAAACCGGTGTGGAGGCCGCGCTGACCGCCCATCCCGGCGCCGCCCGCATCCTGGTGGACCTGTTCCATGCCCGCTTCGCGCCGGACCGCGCCGGCGCCGACGAGACCCCGCTGAACGCAGCCTGGGCCGCGTTGCTGGATGGTGTGGCCAACCCGGACGAGGACCGCATCCTGTCCCGGCTGATGACGCTGCTACGCGCGGTGCTGCGCACCAACTTCCACGCGGATGCGCCCTGCATCGCGTTCAAGATCGCCAGTGCCGACGCCGGGGACATGCCGGCGCCGCGGCCGTGGCGCGAGATCTTCGTCCACTCCGCCCGCATGGAGGGCTGCCACCTGCGCGCCGGACCCGTCGCCCGCGGCGGCATACGCTGGTCCGACCGGCGGGAGGATTTCCGGACCGAGATCCTCGGCTTGATGAAGGCGCAGCGCCTGAAGAACGTCGTCATCGTGCCGACCGGCGCCAAGGGCGGCTTCGTGCTCAAGCAGGCGCCCACGGCGCGCGACGCGCTGATGGCGGAGGGGATCGCCTGCTACAGCATCCTCATCAACGCCATGCTGGACATGGCCGACGACCTGCGCGGGACGGAGGTGGCGACGCCTGCCGGCATACGCCGCCGGGACGGCGACGACCCCTACATGGTCGCCGCTGCCGACAAAGGGACCGCCAGCTTCAGCGACATCGCCAACGGCATCGCCACGTCGCGCGGCTTCTGGCTCGGCGACGCCTTCGCGTCCGGCGGCAGCCAGGGCTACGACCACAAGGCGATGGGCATCACCGCCCGGGGCGCCTGGGTGATGGTGGCCCGGCACTTCGCGGAACTCGGGCTGGACATCCAGACGGACCCCTTCACCTGCGTCGGCGTCGGAGACATGAGCGGCGACGTGTTCGGCAACGGCCTGCTGGTCAGCCGGCAAACCCGGCTGCTCGCGGCCTTCGACCACCGGCACATCTTCCTGGACCCGAACCCGGACGCCGCCCGGTCCTATGACGAGCGGGCGCGGCTGTTCGCCCTGCCGCGCTCGTCCTGGGCGGATTACCAGCCCGCCCGCATCAGCTCCGGCGGCGGCGTGTTCTCGCGGGCCGAGAAGCGCATCACGCTGCCGGACGCCTCCGCTGCGATGCTGGGCATCACCGCCGGGCCGCACGAGCCCGCCACGGTGATGCAGGCGATCCTGCGCGCCCCGGCGGACCTGCTGTACTTCGGCGGCATCGGCACCTACGTCAAAGCCACCACGGAGTCCCAGGCCGACGCCGGCGACCGCGCCAACGACGCCCTGCGCGTCAACGGTGCCGAGCTGCGCGCCCGGGTGCTGGCCGAGGGTGCGAACCTCGCCATCACCCAGGCCGGGCGCATCGAATACGCACGCAGCGGCGCAGGCGGGGCGGGGGGCCGGCTGAACACCGACGCGCTGGACAACTCCGCCGGGGTGTCCACCAGCGACCACGAAGTGAACATCAAGATCCTGCTCGCCGACGCCGAGCACGAGGGCGCCCTGACCCGGCGCCAGCGCGACGACCTGCTGGCGTCCATGACGGACGCGGTCGGCGCCCTAGTGCTGCGCGACAACCACCAGCAATCGCTGGCCGTGTCGCTGGAGGCGCTAGGCGGCCCCGCCGACCTGCCCGCCCAGGCCGCGCTGATGCTGCTGCTGGAGCGTGACGGCCTGCTCGACCGCGCCCTGTCCGGCCTGCCGGACGCCGCGGCGCTGGCATCGCGCATCGCCACCGGCGATGCACTAGTGCGGCCGGAAGTCGCCGCCCTGCTCCCCGTGGCCAAGCTTTGGCTGACCGGCGCCATCGAGGACGCAGATAGCGCTGCTGACCCCACTGGCGACCCGGCGTTCGCCGGCACGCTGCTCGCCTACTTCCCGCAGCCGCTGCAGGACGGCTTCGCGCGGTTTGCCGAGCGCCACCGCCTGCGCCGGAACTTGGTCGCAACGGTCGTCGCCAACGGCGCCGCCAACCGCCTCGGCCCCGCCGCCCTGGGCCGCCTGGCGACGGACGGAAGCGCACTGGCCATCCTGCGCGCCGCCTGGCTCGCGTCCGAACTGTTCGGCCTGGAGCCGCTGTGCAACGCGGTGGACGCCGCCCCGGCCCCCGCCGCGGCCCGGTTGGACGCCCTGTTAACGCTGCGCCGCCTGCAGGAGGCGGTGACGCGCGACCTGCTGGCCACTGGCGTGGACGGCCCGCTGGATGCTGCGATTGCGGCGCTGCGACCGGGCATCGCGGCCCTTGCCGCATCCGCCGCGGACGATGCTGCCGGCAGCCCGGCTGCCGCGGCCCTGCGCGCTGCCGGGCTGCCGGAGGGGCTGGCCGCCCAGGTCGCCGCCGCCCCCGGCCTCGCCGCCGCCCCGGCCATCGTCCGGCTGGCTGGCCAGGCCGGCGTGCCGCCTGCCCGGGTGGCCGCCGCCTGGGCCGCCGCCGGCCGCGCCCTGGGCATCGAGGACCTGCGGTCTGCCGTCGCCCTGGCCTTGGCCCCTGGCCCGTTTGGCGGGCGGGCCAAGGCCGCGCTGCTGTCAGACCTGTTGCAAGCCCAATCCCGCGCCGCCGCTGCTGCCATCCGGGGCGACGATCCTGCCAGGCGGCCCGGGGCCGCCGCGGCGGTGCAGTTGGCGCGGGATGCCGCGGCAGCGCCGGATTTGGCCGGCCTCAGCGTCGCAGTACGGGCTATTGCGGCGGCAGCCTGAGCTTCGGTCCATGCAGCGTGAGGCTGCGGGTGACCTGGCGCGTTCCTATGCCAGCCGCCGCAGCCCAAAGTGCCGCCCCACCTGTTGCTGTGGCCGGGGCTGGCTGGCCAGTGCCGCACCCGCCAGCCCGGCCGCCATCGCAGCGTAGGCGACGGCCATTGACCGGTGCGACAGCACGAACTCCCATCCCGGGGTGAACCGCTTCGGCGTCACGGTGTAGTCCACGACTGCCGCGAAGACGGACACCGCCACCGCGTCCCGCAGCACCGGCAACGGCGCCAGGGGTCCGCGCTCCCCGGTCTGCCATTCAAACAGCGCCGCCCAGAACACGCAGGCGGCAAAGTGGGTCGCGGCGCCCGTCAGCGTATGGGCGAGGTCGGCGCCCTTGAACGAGGCAGCCTGCTCGCCATTCAGCCAATGGCTGGTGGAGTTGGTCGGCTGCAGCGCGCCCTTGCCCTCGGCACGCGCAAGCAGCGCCAGGGCCGCGGTTGACGCCGCAGCCGCGGCCGCGCCCGAGACGAGCGCGCGGATCAGGAAGGCGGTCTGGCGTGTCACGGCGATCTCCAAAAATGGGAGCCGAGCGAACGCGCGGGATTGAGGCCTGTTCCCCCATCCGCAGCCCTCCCCTTGCACCCACCCCCGCGCAGCCTGATGTTTCCCCACAACAGCCGCAACCGAGGCCAACATGACCCCGCTCTCCATCCTGGACCTCGCCCCAATCCCCCAGGGCAGCACCCCGTCCGACGCACTGAACAACGCCCGCAGCCTGGCCCAGCACGCCGAGCGCGCCGGCTACAACCGCTACTGGCTGGCCGAGCACCACAACATGGTTGGCATTGCCAGCGCCGCGACCTCCGTGGTGATCGGCCACATCGCGGCCGGCACGAGCACGATCCGCGTTGGCGCCGGCGGCATCATGCTGCCCAACCATTCCCCGCTGGTAATCGCCGAGCAGTTCGGCACCCTCGATGCCCTGTTCCCGGGCCGCATAGACCTTGGCCTCGGCCGTGCGCCCGGTGCGGACGGGCGGACCTGGCGGGCGCTGCGCCGGGACCCCTCAGCGTCCGACCACTTCCCGGACGATGTGCTGGAGCTGCAAGCCCTGCTGGCGCCGGAGCAGCCGGGCCAGCGCATCCGCGCGGTGCCGGGGGTGGGCAGCGAGGTGCCGTTGTGGATCCTCGGCAGCAGCACCTATGGCGCGCAGCTCGCGGCCATGCTCGGCCTGCCCTATGCCTTCGCGTCGCACTTCGCGCCGGACGCGCTGTCATCCGCGCTGCGGCTGTATCGCGCCGGGTTCAAGCCGTCGCGCCAGCAGGCGCGGCCGCATGCGATGGTCGGGGTCAATGTGGTCGTCGCCGACACGGATGCGGAGGCGCGGCGCCTGTTCACCTCGGCGCAGCAGTCCTTCACCCACTTGATCCGCGGCACCCGCGGCAAGCTGCTGCCGCCGGTGGACGACATGGACCAGGTCTGGTCGCCGATGGAAAAGGCGCAGGCATCATCAATGCTCGCCTGCTCGTTCGTCGGCTCCCCCGAGACGGTGCAGCGCGGGCTGCAGGCCTTCGTTGCTGACACCGGCGCCGACGAGCTGATGGTCGCCGCCAACATCTGGGACCACCAGGCCCGGCTGCGCTCCTACGAGCTGCTGGCCACCGTCCAATCCTCGCTGGGCGCGGCGGTGCGGGAGCAGGCGGCGTGAGCGACGACGCTCCGGCGGAGTCCAAGCTTACCCGGAGCAAGCAGCGCTGGGCGGAAGAGGGCCGGTTCCTCACGGGACGCCATGCCCGGCCGGAGACCGACCGCCTGCCGCCGGGGCAGCACTTGACGCAGGACTGGCCGGTGCTGGATTTGGGCCTGCACCCGGCGATCCCGCTCGACCGCTGGACCCTGCAGGCATTCGGCGCAGTCGAGCATCCGGTGACCCTGGATTGGGCCGCCTTGCAGGCCCTGCCGCAGGCTAGCAGGGTGTCCGACATCCACTGCGTCACCACCTGGTCCCGCTATGACAACCAGTGGAACGGCGTGCCCGTGCGGGCGCTGCTGGACTTGGTGCAGCCTAAGGCGGAGGCAGGGCACGTCCTGCTGCACTCCTACGACGGCTACACCACCAACCTGGACCTGGCCGACTTCGCCAGCCCCGACGCCATCCTGGCGCATAGCTGGTCCGGCAAGCCGCTGACGGAGGCGCACGGCGCGCCGCTGCGCCTGGTGCTGCCGCATCTGTATTTCTGGAAGTCACCGAAGTGGCTGGCCCGGATCGAGTTCCGCACCGGGGACCGGCAGGGCTATTGGGAAACGCGCGGCTACCACAACCGCGGCGACCCCTGGGCGGAGGAGCGCTACTCCGCCGGCTGACCGGCCGCTGCTAGTGCGGCGGCCGGGCCGTGACGTCCTAGGCGGACGCTAGTACGAAGCGGACCGGGCTACGACCGGCCTGACGCGTGCACCCGGCCGGCGCATCGAACGGGCAGGAACCGCATCTGGCGCTTCTACCATGTCCGGGGCAGCCACGGGAGCCTGCAGCGCGAGCGGCGGCAGCGTCGGCAGAGCGTCGGCCGCCAGATCCAGCCGGATGTCGCCGGGGTATTCGTAGTTCGCGCCAGATGCCGCATCCACCACGACGCCAATGACACCGCCAGCGATGATGTTGCCGAACGTCGCACCGCCGAACGAGGGCGCCTTGCTCACTGTGGCGGTCTGGAAGCCCGGCTTGCTGCACGTCACCGACAGGTCGTTCTTGCTCTTGTCCAGCCGCACGCTGCCCGGCGTCTGCGCGACTGCGCCGATCCGCGCGCCCACCCGGTCTACGGTGCAGGTCGCACCCGGCGGTGTGGTCGAGACGGTAACGGTCTGGCTGCTGCCGTTCACGATAGTGGCACAGGCAGACAACAGGGTGATGGGAAGTAGAAATGCTGCTTTACGCATGGGACACCAGGAAAAAAGTGATGGATGCAAATTAATTGATTCGCTGGTGCTGGCAATATTAAATCATCGAAACGTTCATTAGGATTGGTAGTTAATCCGTTACTCCCAACCACCTTCCGGATAGCTGGCGGTGAGTCCCAAGGGCCACAGATAGCGGGTTCTTCTCTGGAGCGCGCTGATTCTGCTGGCGTGTCTGGTCCGGCCATGAGTCAAGACTGGGGTGGACAAGACCCCGACCCTGGCGGAACTGATTAGCGCGCTGCGACGTGATGTCGACACCCTGCGCGAAGAAAACACCGCGCTCTACCAGGAGAACGCCACCCTCCGCCGGGAAAATGCCGCGCTGAAGCAGAAGGTCGCCGAGTTGCTGCGCCGGCTGGACAAGAACAGCTCCAACAGCAGCAAGCCGCCATCAAGCGACGGCCTGAAAAAGCCGCCACGCGTGTTCAGAAGCCTGCGCGGCCGGTCGGGAAAGAGCAGCGGCGGGCAGGTCGGGCACAAGGGGGATACCCTGCGTGAGGTGGACAAACCGGACCGCATCGAACGTCACGCCGCAACCACGTGCC
>JAABUK010013758.1_pt1 | contig 10042 bp, 13 predicted proteins | sample 5559141 | NCBI WGS metagenome assembly JAABUK01 (sample SAMN10711869, study PRJNA513367) | rock metagenome | isolation source: Antarctica rocks | place: Antarctica: Victoria Land, Pudding Butte nord | collected 2016-01-03 | reverse complement strand
AACAGATGATTGGCGCCCAGGTAGCATTTTTGCAGAGCTGTTAGCATCCTGTGCTGCAGGATTCAGTTGTGGTGAACAGGAGCATTTCAACGTCCAGTGCCATGAACATGGGACAGCAAGGGCCCCCCTCCCCAGTAGGGGCTCCCCCTTCCCTGGGTCAGCAGTACTTCACTCACATTGAGGTGGACCACCCTGCACCTGCTTGTTACATGACCTGACACTGCTGTTGCTTGGCTTTGCGCATTGGCTTTGCAGCGCAATGTAGAGTTGCTTGTTTGCCTACATGCTGTGTGAGCGCTGCGTCATGGTTGCTTCTCTCAATGCAGAATGCCATGATGGACTGACTGCATTCTGATGCGCTGCACAGGAGCGGCCAGTAACAAAGGAGGTGGTGACATATGTTCAGGAGAACCACCCTGTTGCCAAGCAGGTATGCACCTACCTGCAAGCTGTTGTGGCCATATTTCACAAGGCTGTTGCCCTCATCTGTGTCTGTCCTTGTCTGAGTAAGTTCTCTTTGGTGGCTCTGGGATATGTTCCATGTGGGGATTGCACACACATATGCTTGCGATGCACCATGTGCCAGGGAGAATTCATGATGCAGAGCTGCTCTTGGTTGCATGCTCATTGGACATGGCTAGCCTGCATTGAAAAGCAACACTTCATGACAAGCACTGAGCATGACACCTTGTTGACTGAGCACTGTCTTGATGTACTGCAGTACGTTGTGGAGACAAGGTACACAGGAGAAGAGCATGAGGTTGGGGGCGCTGCCCAGCAGCAGATTCTGGGGCATCATGAGCGCATCATTACAGCACCTCCGGTCAGTCTTTACACTGATAGCATCCATGTGCGCTGTCAGCCTGGCTGTGTATTGCAGCCACTCAACACACTCTTGAGGCTGAGCTAAAGCACTCACTAGACATTGCTTTATGATGTGTGTGTGTGTGTGTGTGTGTGCGTGCATGCTCTTGTTAGCCTTTAAGTCAGGATCTTCAGACTTGTCAGAGTGTGGCATAATATGTGGGCTGACTTCAATGCTTCTTTGTATCATATGGTCTGCTTGTTTTGAAAGCCAAGCTCCATGCCTTGTGCATGTTACCTGTCCTTTGGCGGCATCTCTAAGAGTTTGCTGCCTTGCAACACACACTCTCAGCTCAGACATGCTGCATCTGTCTGCATGCCATGAACCATCGCTTGCCTCACAGCAATGTTTTCAATGGCCCAGATGGACACTTGAATAGAGGCCATCACAGGCAGTGCAACCAGACAGGCTAGTGTCATGCAGGTGATGCAGCAGAGCAACATAGCATCTTCAAGTGCCACCACCAGCTACAACTATGGCCCTCCCCCGCCCCAGCAGTTCTCTAGGGCTGTGCAGCAGCAGGCCAGCGTCAGCAGAAGCCTGGCAAGCAATCAAAACATGGGTATCAGCAGCAGTCAGCAGATGTCCCCTCCTCCTGTCACCCGCCAGTACTTCAGCCAGGTTGAGGTATGCACCACACTCTTGTCTTGCTTGTTGGCTGCATCAGGTGTTGCATTGTGTTATTCATGTTACTCGATTCTCATGTTGTGCTTGTGTAAGCGTCAGCACACCATGATGAGTTGAGTAAGTGCTGGAGCATGTGCCAATAATGTCAGCGGTGCCATTACTATTCAGCTGAGAAGAGAAACATAAACAGGACCTGCCTATTGAGGAGACTGAAAGGCCAAAAATCTTAGCAACCGTGCCATACTCGCATGTTACGCAGATGCTTTTGTCCTGATGCGGCACAGCTGAAAATAAATGGCCATCTGACTTGCAGGAGAGGCCAGTTACCAAGGAGGTAGTCACCTATGTTCAAGAGCGTCACCCTGTAGCCAAGCAGGTATGCTTGCACAAGGCAGTCAAGCATCCTCCCACACGTGTGCCGTGAGAGCCATCATGACCTGCCATGCTGCACCAAAGCCAGCTCTATCGTGCTGCATAAAATTACAGGCTTGTCAGGAAAGTTCCTCTGCACGTGACGTTCCGCCTTGTAGCATGGTCATCTTGTATTCATTCTTGTCAAAACCGCTGTCAATGCAGTACGTCGTGGAGGCACGCTACACTGGGGAAGAGCATGAGCTGGCTGGGGCAACTCAGCAGCAAATTGTTGGTCACAAAGAGCGCTACATCCCTGGAGTTCCTATCAATTACGCCAACAATGACTTGTACCAGTGATTGACTTTTGACAACCCATCTTCTCAAGACCATTTCCTGCTTTGTACATGTGTTGTGATACAGCTAGATCCAGATGCCTCTTCAGATGCTATCAGCATGATGCTCTCAGCCAGACTGCGCATCTTGCAATTGCCATCATGTTCCAGAGTGTGTCTGTTGTCAAGGGAACTGCAGTTCGCACTGATGGTCCTGTCAATCCAAGTATCTTTACTAGATTGCAACAGAAGCAAAATCCGCTTTCTGGCAGACTTTGCGTAACAATCTGCTATCAACCTTGGTGTTACCGTAATGTTGGGCCTGAGTCAGACGCAAAATTTTGCCAGAAATGAAAAATGTAGGCAGCATCACAGGTTGATGTGTGACAACTGTGGGATTTGAACCCACGCCCTTTCGGACCAGCACCTGAAGCTGGCGCCTTAGACCGCTCGGCCAAATTGTCATGCCACGATGTACGTTGCCTATTTCTGAGCTTTATGATCTATGACTAAACTCAATTTCAGGACAAGTCTGTACGCTCGAAACTTTATAACGTTGCGAATGATGCCACTGAACGACTCAGAACTCGCCCGAGAACGAAATAGCGAAAGTAATCGTACGCACGTGTGATGTCGCACGGCAGCTCCCGAGTCGCGTGGACTTTAGTGTTAGCTGACATCTGAATGGACTCGGCCAGATGTCTGCCCAGATCGTAGAGCGAGGCTGAGAAAAGGCAAGCCGCTTGGCCACGAGCGACTGGTTGTGAAGTCGACATGCTAAACGTTGCGATTTCAAAAGTTGCTGGCCAGGGGCGGTACCGAAACGGCCTTGCACATTTATCGTTCTACACCTAGCAAAGCATTTCTCAGAGCAGCTCTCAGAGTTAGATGTACAGTGCTGTGGCACCCTGTTGCGATAAGGTGTCTGTAGCCAATGTGATACCTCTGACACGGTGGTGCCTTTGCATTGTAGATCAAGCTGGTACAAGGACCACAAGGTAATATTCTGGGAGTCAAAGTTTGTGTAACAGCTGTACCCTAAGCACAGTCAGCGCTGCTATAGTCCCATGGGCCGTGCAGCCAAGCGTCGCCAGGCTCAGCGGCTATCGCCTCCAAATGACAGTGCACAAGTGCAGCAAGCTACCGTGGCAGACCAAGGGCAGAAACCTGGTGTCTCTGCCACAGATGTCTACTCAAGCAAGGCCTGCGAATCGACCCTCTCTGTGTTCATTTGGGTCCTAGTATTGGTCTGTGGCCTACTGCCTTCGAGCCTGAATTCCACGACGCGGTCCCTGCCGCAAGCAGCGACTCGATATCAACAAGGCTTTGACCGTGAGTTATCAGCAGCTGCAATCATTTTGAGCAGCAACGGCGACGAAAGCTTGAGCCTGGACGACAAAACTCTTGTAGCTCAGCTCGAAGCTGCGGTAGTCTATCAGCAGAACGCCTCATGGCTGTCAGGAAGCAAATCTTTGCTCCTTGACTATCAGCTGGAGACTCTGCACCCTGAACTCGCCAGCTTGCTGGATCTGTGCCCTTTGATTGGGACAGATGGCACTGAGCATCCAGGCTTGTGTGATGACAACCATTACAGAATGCCATGCAGAGAACAGCCCAATGCGCTTCATGCAACCACCCTCAGCAAATTCACCTCTGCCTGTTACAGCAGCAGGGTGTGCAGAACCTGGTGGATGCATCAACATGACGTCGCAGGCATGTCTGGCTGTCCAATAAGAGTCAAACAGGCGGACTATGTCAAGCAGGACCCAAGCAACTTACTCCAGCAGTCTGCCCTTGTGGTGTATGCTCGCTTGCCAGAAGCTGCTTCTGTCTGGTGGTGGACTATTGCTGTGGGTAAGCCAAAAGCACCAGTCAAATTACGTATGTAACGTCTGCTGCCCTCACTGCTGTAGCTCATTGTGCTTGGTCATCTTATCATGCCTGCTCACCTGTAATTTAGTGGAAAGCATTTGAGACTCCCACTCCAGCTGCTGCACCACTTGCACATAGCGTAGTACTGCTCACAATAATTCACCTTGTTTGTTTTGGTGCAGGCAGCTTTGCAACTTTGCTACATCTCTTGGCAGTGCTGGCAGACGAACCGCAGGCCAGCTCGTACAATGGGTAAGGGCTCACTCTCAGTGTTGTCTCACTGAGTCTTGCATCTTGTGACAAAATCATCATAAGTTCTGAGGCGATATATCCTGAAGCGCTCTGCTGCATGCTAAAGTCACTTTCATCAAAATGTCCAACAACTCACGGCGTTCTGTGCCTTGGTGACCTTTCTTTGGCACTTGTGTCAGCTTTACATCTTCACATTATGTTACCTCATGAAACTGTTTCTGCTGCAGGGAGGCAGCGACACGGGGTCATGACAACCAAATACATCGTCTTGGTCGCAAGGTTGGGACCATGGCTGGTAGCTTGCTGCGTGCCACCAACCATAAAGCCACCAATGACCTGGCCTTATGGCTGTATATCTACCGCGATGAGGGGCTCACTGCAACCTCAGAGGCTCTCCTTTTCCTTGCCATCCTGTCAAACCTCCCAGTCATCAGAGTGAACAGAAGTTTTGCCTACAATGCAGCCAATGACTACATAGGTGAGGCCAGTTATGACATGTTTTGTCCGCTGTATCTTTACATTATCAAGCTTGTTTGTAGGCATATGCCTGGCGGCTTGTGGCTCAGCACTGCCAAGCCCATCAGAGTCTGATCAGCCAGGCTTGCTGTTTGTGATGTTGCAATCAACTTTGGCAGTGTGGAATGGTTGTATGTGCAATTGACAGGTGTGAACTGACTGCATAGCCTGACAAGCAGGTTTTTGGCTGCATCTGCTGTCCTTGTCGGCTTGGTGTTCAACCAACTCCTTGTGTGTTCAGGCATGAAACATATGATGATGATGCTGATGACATGCCGTAAGAAGCAATCAGTTGTATCATCGTTTGTATCATCGGTTCTACCTGTAGCGTTAGCACTTGACCAATTCCTATGGAGTATGCATCAGGAGAAATGCCTGAGCAAGTTGTTGTTGTTCTGCTTGTCTGGCATGCAAATGATGACACAGATTTCCCATTCGGGTCTTTTGCTGAAGCTGGCAAATGACATCAGTGCTGGAATGGGGCTTGATTTTTGGGCTACTGTGCTTGGTAAGTTATGATACCTTGATACACTGAGCAAGAGTCAGTCAGTATCTCTAATGATGCATGCACCTTCAACCTGATGGCTGAGACATGTGTGTTGCTCACAAAATGCATCATATGTCTAGTGTCTCATATGCTGCCCTCTTGTCAGCAAGTGTGTGTGAGACACAGTGTGCCAAGCTCTGTGGCACGCCAGATGTGCTAAGTGCAAAACATGCTGTCAAAGCTCAGCTGCACCTTGCGCTGCTGCATTTTGCAGCCAAAACAAATGAGTCGCAAAACTGAATGCTCAAGCATGCTGCATCTGATGAATGGCAGCTGCATGCTTGCAGGGTTCCAGCGTACAACTTTTCATGAGCTGTTGCTGGCAGTGTACCATTATGCAACCAACCCAGCATGTTGGCGGTTGTCGGCGTGGAACGGCATTTGCGCAATCATTCAGCACCCTAGCGTTGTTGTGACACAGCTGCGCTCAACTGGAGCCATCTGGGCACTGTACTATGCAACATCAGGTACAGCCATAATTGCAGGCAATTTTGATCAGGTATTGTTGTCATGCTGAACAAGGCCATCAGATCAGAATATTTCTGCATCTGCTCAGCGCAACGTGGTTGGCAACATATCAAGTCACAACATGAGGCAAGCAAGACCAGGCACAAGGTCAAAGAAGTATTGCAGGAAGACCGAAATAAACATGCTTTGCAAACTCGTATCTAAATCGCGCAAGCTGCTGCTGTTTGTTTGGCGTTCACATGTCTGCAAAGTCTCTGAACCCAACTTTTTGGGATGACCCACAACAGCAACTCAACACGTATTTCAAGCACATGCTGTGACGCGGAGGAAGTGCCTTCTTCGGCACCTGTTTGGCATGGCTGGCAAGGGCCATCTCATCAAACCACTCTGCATCAAATGCATGGGCGCACACCTTGGTTTAGGAAGGGCAAACAGCTATATTTAATAATATTAATGATCTACAGGCTGTCCAGCTACCTACATTTGTATGACTCATAACGCCTCTGCTGCCTGCAGCATGTGGCGGCATCCTTGCAAGGATAAGGGTGGGGTACAGTACAGATGATGTTTCAGACAGCGCGAGGAAGGCAGTGGCAAGCTCAGCAGAGCTGAAGAGGAGCACGCTGCTGCAGTCATTTGCCTCACTTCACATGTGGGCATTTGCAGAGAAGGATGGCAGGATGGGGCACTTGCCAGTAAGCCTTTGTTTCTGCAATCTCTGGGCTTTGCCTGCATCTGTCTTGAAAACAACTAGACATGGGCAGTGCTCTGCAAGTAACTGCAGAGGGGCAATCTTCCAAAGGTCGTTGCAGCTTGTGTCACCTCTTTGCCTGTCTGCTGCCATGCATGCACAGTTGCTGATGGGCCTTGCGTGAACGTCAAATGCGAAAGCACATTAAGTTAAGCTTGGTGCTGCAGCCAAACACAGAGAAGTCAACAGCTCCCAATGATCTCCCTGGTGTTCCTCATGTGATGTGGGCACAGGAGCCGGTGTCAGCCAAAGGTACAGAGACTCTGCTCAAGCTTGCAACTCATCACTTTGTGTAACCCATGCAGTCTGCTCGACATATCATGGCGCTGCAAAGCTTCCACGTATGCTGATGCATTGTCACCCATGGCGATGGATTTGTCTTTGTCCCTGCTGCTGAAGTTGGCGCTATGTCTGTCTGTGTCAGCAGCGCACAGCTGCATTCCACACCTGTGCAAAAGTAACATCTGTTGTTAGTGATGTGTACATGCTCTATACTGCAAACAAATTTCCTTTCCCGCATCCCATGGACATGAGGTGTGGTTGCCTGTGATGCGCCAACATGCACCCGTATTGACCAGTCGACACTCTGCTCATGCATTTGTGTCATGTAGATGTGCTGCGCTACGTCTCCAAGGATATGCTGTGGAGCTATGTGTCGGAGCTTGTGGTGTCAACCTGCACCTTTTTCGCCTGGCCATTGGGATGCATTTTCTCCAGCGCTAAGCGCAGGAGCATTGTCTTCTGGAAAGCCCCCGGCTGGAAAGCAAAAGGCTTGCTGATTGTTGACTTTGTCATCGCCAACAGCCAGCTTAATCAGCATTGGGCTATATCTTGCTCTGAAGCAATCAGCGCAGCCATCAAAGCATGGGTTGGTGTTGCGGCTGTCTGGACTGCCAACACTGTGACACCAACCCTTGTGTCACTGTGGCAAGCAGCCTTTCCAGCACCAGCTGAAACCAGAAACCGCGTTGCTTGCTGGGTACATCAGTCTTGGCAGCAGGCAGCTTCAGCGGTGTTGACAGCAAAGCGCTGGGCTTCTGTGAAAGCAACAGCAGCAAAGCGCCTGATTGCCACCAGCAATGCCAAGCTATCTTACATGGCCAAGAGCTCACAAGCAAAACAGACAGCAGCAACAGATGGGCTGTCATCACAGGCTGATGTGCCAACTGTCCTGCTGCTCAAAGGGGCTCAGCACCTTGACAATGACAAACAGCCCAACCTGCTGAAGGCTCACAGGGCACAACCCAGCAAGGCTGTCAGCAAAGGGCCCTCAGCTAAGCCTGGTCGAGCAGGCGCCAAAGGCAAAAAGGCCCCTGCAGGGCCTCACCGCGCTCAGCCTGGGGCTCCTGCGAAAAAGCCATCTCTGGTGGCTGATCAGGCCCAGGCTGGGATTACTAGCAACCATGCCCTTTCAGTGCTTCATCAGGCTGAAGCAGGGGCGGAACCCTCCACAGTGCTTGATCAGGCTCAGCCTGAGGCTGTTGGCAACAAGCCCCCTGCATTGCTTAACCAGGCTGAGGCAGAGGCCAACGGCGACAAGGCCCCTGCATTGCCTGATCAGGCTCACGACGACAGCACATGGCCTGCGCTCAACAAAAGGGCACGCAAGCAGTTGCGCAAGACCGCTCAAGCAGCAGCAGCAGATGAGACTCGCGATGGTAGCGATGATGAATCTGATACTGCAGCAGATTTGCCTGATATCCCCGAAGGTAAGCATCAAGCCCGAGACCTCTGTTGCTGTTGTCCCTCACATGAAGAGTGCCAAGTCAGGCAGTCTTCCTGTACTGTTTGCCTGCAACTGCTGTTCCTGAGGCACACTGGATAGGCACTGTTGCCTTTTGTGCTCAGCTTCTAATTCACCAAGCCTGGGTTCTTTCCAGCAGCTCCTGCATGTTGTGCTGCGCAATAGGCTTTGTGACAAATCTACATGCATATCAGTTGAAGGAAGCAGTGACTGCAATTGTTCTCACACCTCCCATTTGGCTGTCACTGCTGCAGCTTCAACACCACACGCAAGGCTTTCACTAAACTGGGTGGTGTCATCATCAGTCAAATGTATCATCTAATCCTACCAGCATCTGTGTTGGCACTTGCAGTTGCTGAGGGAGCCAATGAGGATGCCCAGGACGATTTTGAGCCAGCAGAATTCACAACTGTGAGGCACGCTAAGGGTAAGCATATCAAGGGACTGATTGGGCGGCCGCCAGCTGCTGTTGTGCCTGTGAAGGCCCCTGACGCACCCCTCCCTGGGCCCAAGGCCAGAAAGGGTGGGGTCAAGCGTGCAGCAGCAGGGGCTGCAGTGAACGCGGCTGTCCCAGCTGTTGTCACTGATGGTGATAGGGCGGAGGAGGCCATCCCTGAAAAGCCCCGCCCTGGGTTGAAAGGTAATGCCCTGTCGTTGAGATGCTTGCATGTGTTGTTCAAGTGTCACATGACTTACAGCAAGCTAGCGCTATTTTAAATGCGTCAGCGCAGCAAGATACATTTTGCAGCAGCTTTGCCTTGCACAAATTGTTTGTCGGGATCATGGGAAAGCACACATGTGACAATTGTTAGACAATAAAACGCTTTCCAGCTCATGATGAGCTAGATTCGTGCACGACAACTCCTGTGTCTCCAGAGCAGCCTGTCTTGTGCATCCTTGTAAGGCCATACAGGGATGGACATGTGTCAATGCGCGGCCTGTGCAGCAGAAGTGCTTGTAAAGCAGATCATAATATGCAATGCGCAAGCATCATTTCATGCACTGCTATAAGCATCCGTTGCCACAATTCCATGCCTCACCACTGGAGTCAAATGCACCGCCAACTACCACCAAGCCACTTCTGCATGTTGTGAGAACAGTCAGAGCTTGTGCTGAGCATAGCGCTGACAGAGCACTTGCTGCTGCTGATGTTTCAGTGCTGTTGTTGTCAACACCCATATGGCCATAACCAATGCTACATTGTCCTAAAAGTAGCACATGGTGACACTGCAGAACATACACCCAAGCCGGTGTACAATGCTGAAGAAGCTGGGGAGCAGGGGCAGGAATTTGGCCCTGACCCCACTGACCCCGAGGGCATTGCTGAGAGCCCTGAGCCTGTTGATCCAGATTTCCCTGAGCCCATCAAGAGCAAAACAGCTGTGGTGCAGCCTGACTCTGATGCTGGCCTGGAGAACCTCCTATTCCTCTCCAGCAACGCTGTCAAGCAGTACAATGAGAATTGTGGCGGCGATGCATGCATCATCTGCTGGAGTGCAGACAGAGGAGTCATTTCCTTGCCCTGCGGTCACCAAGCCACATGCAAGTGAGTGTTTTGCTGCTCTAATGCATGCCAAATTCCATGCACAGTGCACTGTGTACAGCTGTTGAGCAGGGCACCTTACCCCCCCCCCCCCTTCAACCCCCCTTCAACCCTCCATGCTGGCCTACTCTCTCTGGACCCCCTGCTCCCCCCCCCCACCCCTGCTCATTG
>JAABUK010013756.1_pt1 | contig 10043 bp, 7 predicted proteins | sample 5559141 | NCBI WGS metagenome assembly JAABUK01 (sample SAMN10711869, study PRJNA513367) | rock metagenome | isolation source: Antarctica rocks | place: Antarctica: Victoria Land, Pudding Butte nord | collected 2016-01-03 | reverse complement strand
GATGTCGACCTTGCTGACATCGATGCAGGCCTTCACCGCATACAAGTTGTTTCCCCTGTACGCAGTATTGGTGATTCGAACGGTTGCACGGCCCTTCTGGGTCTCCTGCGCGCGACGCTGCTGAATCAGCATCTGTCTCCACGGGTCGGTGGTCTGGCCACGGCTGACGGTCGCAAGCTTGTTGAGGCTTGTGTATGGGTCGCTAGACAGTTGGTCCGTGACGCGCCAGAACGCGACAACCGTCTGCCCGGCGTTTTCCATACCCAGTTCCAGGGGCGTTAGCGGTGTGTGGACGGGCGTCGGGACGGGGCTGGAGACGCGGTCGACGGTGGGCGCCGGGGAAGGTGTGCCCGTTGGCGCAGCAGTCCTGGTGCTGGCGGTCGGGGCGGCGTTGGGGTCGTGGGTGCAGCCCGCGGTCAGGGCGGCGGTGGTGAGGATGGCCAGTGCGGTGGCGGTGGCGCGGCGGTAGGTGATCATCGGTGTCTCCTTAGCGGGCCGTGGCCAGGTACTGGTCGACTCCGGTGCCGGGGTTCTTGACGGCGTCGAGCAGGGTCTCGGTCTCGGGTTCGAGGTCGCATTCGAGTTCTTCCGTGATGCTCAGGAGCCGGTCGATGGCTTCGTTGCGGGCGTCGGGGTTGTGGGATCGGTGGGCGGCGAGGATCCGGAGTCTCCAGAGTCGCTCGTGGGCGGGTTCGATCCGTAGGCCGATGACGCACGCTTCTTCGACGGCCCGCCATTGTCCCTCGGCGAGTCGGCGGTTCGCGAGTTCGCTGGCGGCGTCGACGATGTCGCCGGTGAGGCGTTGGGTCAGGGGTTCGGCCCAGCCGTAGTAGCGGCGGTGGTGGCCCTCGAACGGGCGGCCGCGGACCAGCCGGAGCGCGGCTTCGAGGTTCTCGGTGGGCGCATGCAGCGGACCGGCGGGGAGCAGGTCGTTCCAGTCGTCGATGTCGGTGCGGACCGCGGGATCGAAGGCGTAGCCGTGGCCGGCTTGGTGGCGCGGCAGGTATTCGCGGCCGTCGGGGTCGGTGCCGACCCAGCGGCGAAGCTTCGAGGTGGCGGGGTTGCGGGTGTTCAGGTTGTCCTCGGTGCTGCGGTTGGGCCAGATCGCATCGTCGATCGCGGTGTGACTGGATTCGGCGTGCAGCGCGAGGTAGGCGGCGTATTCGAGCAGGCGTGCCCGTTTCGAAGGTTCGACGGTGCCGCCGGCGTGGACGAGCTCGACCGGGCCGATGACCAGGATCCGCGGTGCAGGCGGCGCCGGCACCAGTGCCAGCGTGGCGGCCTCGGCGACCGCCGTGTCGCCGGTGGCCGCTGCGGGGTCAGCGGCCACCGAAGGTGCGCGCTGGGTGGGCTGACCTGGCATAGGGGTGGCCGCGCCCGGTGACGGATCCGCCTGGGTCGTCGACATGCACGGCTGGACATCCCGAGTCGGGTCCGGGCGTCGGCTGTCGGGGACTTTGCATGTCGCGGGTGGGGTGTCGGGCATCGCGGCGTCGGCGGCGGCATCGTCGGTATCGAGGCTGTCCGTGTCGCGCGTGTCGGGGTCGGAAGGGTGGATCCCGGTCGGGGCTCCGGGTTCGTGGCTGGTGGTGGGGTGGGTGAGTGCGCCGGGGTCGGTGAGTGCTGCGACCTCGAGGATCTGGAGGTAGTGGTCGCCGGGCAGCGTTTGGGGTCGGAGTTGGAATCCGATCGGGGCGAGGATCCCGGTGCCAGGATCGTTGCTGCCGGTGAGGTCGAGACACCACTCCCCCACCCCGGTCCCAGCGGTGACCGCCGCGAGGGCGACGCGCGGCAGGGTGTCGACGAGGGTGTCGATTTGGGTGCGCTGCCGGTCGGTGATCGGCCCGGCGAGGAGCACGATCTCCGGTGGCCACGCGTCGGGCGCGGCTCCGGTCACGCGTGCGTGCTGCAGGTCGGCGGCGTCGTCGGCGGTCAGTGCGTCGCGGTCGGCTTGGGCGCGCGTGTGGAGGTCGTCGAGGATCCGCCCGGCGGACGGGAGGTAGCGGATCCGGCCGGTCTGGAGGGTGTCTTCGAGTTCGGGGAACGCCCCGACGATGGTGACCTGCAGGTCGTCTGCCCATTGGGAGGTGGCGAGTTCGACGGCGAGCGCAGCGAGGACGCCGCGGGTGGCGTCGGGTTCGCCGATGACGCCGAGACAGCCGAGGTGTTCTAGGTCGAGGAGGACGTGTCCGCCGTCGAGGTCGTGGCCGATGGTGACCAGCGCCGGGTACGGGGCGGGGACGTCGATGACCTCGGCGGGGGTGAGGTCGGTGATGTTGTCGACCTGCAGGGTCCATACGGCGGCGTCGGCGGTGCCGGTCCAAGGGGCGGGCAGGTCGGCGGGGTGGGCGAGGTAGAGCTCGAATTGGTCGCCGGTGAGTCGGGCGGCACGCACGACGGGCAGTGGGGTGCCGGCGGTCGCACAGTCGCGGGCCAGTCCACGCAGCGCGGTGTCGACGGCTTCGACAGACAGGATGTCCGCGGCCGTGCGGAGGTCCTGTTCGGCCGCGGCAGTCGCGGCGGTGGGCATCGGGAGGTGTTGACCGAGCAGGCGGTGCCGGTGCTGGGTGCGGCGGCGGGTGGCGATCAGGCCGATCAGGCCGGCGGCGAGCAGCGCGCCAGCGCCGTAGGCGGTGCGAACCGGCCAGGCGGAGCCGATGTCGAGGCCGTCCGGGTGCGGCGCTTCCGCGGCAGTGGTCGGGGCAGGCTGGGCCGGCGCCGGCGACGCGTTGGTGGCGCGACCGGTGGGTGCGGTCGAGGGTGGCGTGGCGGCGTCGTTGCCGGCCACCGGCGGGGTCGCGCGCGCCGAGTGCGGGGTGGGTGTGGCCGCGGTGGGGTCGGCCGGACGGGGGGCTCCGGGTGCCTTGTCCGTGTTGTGGGTGACGGCATGGTGATGGGTCGGCGTGGCGGTGGGGAGGGTCAGGGTCCAGCCGACGTCGATCACGTCCGGGTCGCTCAGGTGCACACCGCCGGGTTGGGTGGTGGCGCGGGAGGCGGCAGCGATTTCGGGGTACCGGTCGGGGACGCCGAGGTAGGACTGGGCGATCCCGGAGAGGGTGTCGCCGGGCTGCACGATGACCTGTCGGGTGGGCTGGTCGGGGGCGGGTAGCTGGAGCACCCAGCCGGGGGTGATGAACGCGCCGCGGCCGTGGAGCAGGTCCGGGTTGAGGGCGACGATGTCGCGGTAACGCTGTCCGGAGCCAAGGTGTCGTTGCGCGATCGACCACAGGGTCTCCCCCGCGACGACGGTGTGCGAAACGGTCGTCGCAGCAGGCCGTACGGGTGGTGTCGATCGGTGGGTGGCGTCGTGCCGGGTCCTGTCGGGATGGGTTGGGGCCCGGTGCTGGGCGGTGGTCCCGGCTGGTGCTGCCGTGCTCGTCGCGGGCGCCGCCACAACGAGCGTGGGTGCGGTGATCCCGGCTGTGACGAACAGGAGCAGCGTGGTGGCGACCAGGCTGCGGGCGGCGTGCTGCGGCAGGCTCAGGCCGGGTAGCCGCGGCGCCCGGACCCGGCGGGCGCGGGCGAGCACCTCGAGCAGGATCGAGCCGGTCAGGAACGCCCAGGCGACCCAGCCGATGAGCGTGACCGCGGCCAGGACCAGGGTGCCGTCGTCGGGGGTGACCAGCAGCGACCACAGCGTGTGCACCGAGGGCCGGGAGGACGGCAGCAGCGGCGTACCGACCGCGACCAGGGCGGCCGGGAGGCCGACGACGATGCCGGCAATGACGGTCAGGGCGGCGAGACCGGTCAGCCGGGTCCGGAGCGCGTTCACCGGGACTGCCCTGCAGCGGTGCGGATGAGCCGGGATTCGGCCTGGCCGGTGACCGGGAGCTGGTCGATCCCGATGATCGACAGGAACTTGGTCGGGTAGCTGCCGGTGGTGGTGACGATGACGGTGTTCCCGCCCTGGACCCAGGCATGCCCGGACACTCCGGCCGCGGTCAGGAACGCGGTTGCTGCGGCGGTGGCGTTGGTGGGGTTGGCGGTGGCCGCGTCGCCGCGGACCGAGTCCCGCTGTTCAGGCAGCGCAGCAAGCTGCTCGCGGGCTAGCGCGCAACCTGGTCGGCCGGGGTCGCGACCGGCAGAGCCTGCGTCCGTACAACCTCGGAGGCGACGTCGCGAAGCTTCCGGTTCGCCGTCTGGGAACACCGCGTCAGGGCGGCGAACGCCTGATCCGCCGTGACCTTGTACTTCGCCATGATCACGCCCTCGGCCTGCCCGATCAGGGTACGGCTGTCGATCGCGCGCCCGATCGCTTCATCACGCCGCAGCCGACGAACCGCGATCGCGGCATGCGCTCCCAGGATCCTGGCGACGGCCACGTCCTCGTCGTCGAAGGCATGGATCCGATGGGAGTAGACGAGCAGCGAGCCGACGGGCTTCTTGTCGCCGTTGGCGAGCCAGACGCTGATGACGCTGCGGACGCCGAGCTCGGCTACGCCAGCACTCCACCGCGGCCAGCGTTGGTCGGTCGTCGTGTTGTCGATGCGGAAGTGGTCGCCTCCGGCCATCGCCGACAGACACGGGCCCTCGTGCAACTCGAGCTGCAGCAGGTCGGCCTTCTTGACACTGTCGTCGGTGAACGCTGCGGTCTCGAGGCGTTTGTCACCATGAACGAGCATGACACCGGCCGCGTTGCAGTCGATCGTGCGCACCGCGGTGTCGGCGACGTGCTGAACCATCTGGTCGGTATCGACGTCATCGTGCAGCTCGACCAGCAGACCTGCGAGCTCACTTGCTGCCGTCATCGTCGTGCCTCTCTGCCGAATGCGTCGCGCAAACTCTAGACCGGAGCAACCACCGGGGCGCACATCCAAGCGGACTCCGGCCGGGACTTCCGTCGAGGCTGGTGGCGGCGAATACCACACCCGGGATCGGGTACTCAGAGCCCAAGACCTCCGGCGCGCCGGCGCGTCGCGCGGCCTCAGGCCCACCCGGTTGACCGAAACAGCCGGGTGGGCCGCCCCATTCCGGCGTCCACCCGACGCTAGTCGATCCGGCTGGAGACGCGACTCACCCTCAAGGGTGGACTGTGGGATCGGTGGCCGTTATCGGAGGCCACGGCGAGCCGCTGCGGGTCGCCGAGGTGAACCGGCCTCCGGCCCGCGTCCGACGGCGGGTTCGGTTCGTGTCCGTGCCGCCGAAGCATGCCGGACTGGCGCAAGCGAATCTCCCGGGTTGCCGTCACGGGCTGTCAGCGGCGGCGGGCTCAGCTGGGAGATCGAACGTAGCGGTGACGAGGATCGCGACGACGACGAGGGAGACCTTGTTGCGGAGGGCGCATCGGTTCATCGCCGACAGCGCATCTGCTGCCGAGCACTGTCGGACGGCCATCAGAACGCCCTGCGCCCGTCCGAGCGTGACGCCGATCTCGACGTGATCGAACACATCGCGACCGGTGTTGCTTCTGGCAAACATCTGACGCTGCATTTCCGGCGACATGACGAACGCTGTCACCTCGGAGAGACCGACCCTCGCGGCTACGTTCTGAACCGCAGGACCAGCCGTTGCGCCGATGGCGCGTTTTGGGAGACTACCCCACCGTCCATGTCGGAGAAACCACCTACGGTGCGCAGCCGGATGCTGCGCTGAGCAGCCGTTCGGTGAGGGCTCCGCGCGCTCCGGTGGCTTCGAGCTGATGACCGTGATCTCGCCACTGACCTGGGCTTACATCTGCTCCCGCGACTGGACTCGAACCAGTAACCGTCCGATTAACAGTCGGATGCTCTGCCAATTGAGCTACGCGGGATCGTGCGAAGTGCCGCGCCAGGTTAGCAAAGATCGCCAGACCCTCCGAACCCGGCCGCTGGGTCGCCACGGCCGGACCTACCGCTCGAGGAGGCGCCCACGTCGAGAAGTGTCCGCAACGGCCGCAGCACGAGTCGGCCCAGCTGGCGGTACGGGATCACCGCGGTACGGCCGGCGGCCGCCCGCCGCTCTACGCTCCCGCCATGACACTCGCATGGGAACAGGTCATCATCGCGGCGGCCGACGTGTCGGCGCTCGGCAACTGGTGGGCGACCGCCCTCGGCTGGACCGTCGTCGCCGACGAGCCGGACGAGGTCGAGATCCAACCGGCCGCAGGTGTCACGCCGGGCCTCCTCTTCGTCCCGGTACCCGAAGCCAAAGCGGGCAAGAACCGGCTGCACCTCGACTTCCGGCCCGTTGGCGACGACCCGGACCAGGAGACCGAAGTCGCGCGATTCGAACGACTCGGCGCCCGACGAGTCGACGTCGGTCAGGGTGATGGCTCGTGGGTGGTCATGACCGACCCGGAGGGCAACGAGTTCTGCGTGCTAGCCGCCGCCCAGCCCGGATCGACCGGAGCCAGCGGCTAGCTGATCGCCCCGTAGCGCTGCATGACCTTGATCGCGGCGGACGATGACGCGTACGCCCTCTTCACCGCGGCCGGGGTCGCGATCTTGTCCGCGTCTGCCTTGATATACGCCTTCGTAAGCGCGGCGAACTTGGTGTCGCCGGCTGCCGCGCGGGCCTCGAGCAGCATCTTCGCGCCCTGGCTGTACACCCCCGCGGTGTAGAGGTCGGGGTTGGCCAGAGCGCTGTACCAGCTCATCGACTCCCCCACCTTGTTCTTCACCCGCGCCGGCACGGCGTAGGACGTGTAGTGCTTCTGGACACCGAGCGCGACCGCGGTGGCATAGCTCGCATAGCCCTCGTCGAGCCACGGGCTGGTCGCCTGGTCGTTGCCCACCAGCGCGTAGAACCACTGGTGCGCGAGTTCGTGGGTGACGAGCGGCAACAGGTCCTCAGGCGGGGCGTCGCCGTAGAGCACTGAACTCGGGAACTCGATCCCGCCGCCGACATCGGGCACGACCGACAGCCAGATCTCCGCGTACGGGAACGTCCCCAGCTCGGCCGTCAGCGCACGCATGCCCTGGGCGATCGCACTCGACCACTGCTGCGACGTAGCCTTCGCGCCGGCGCTCGGGATGGCCAGATGCACCTTGACCCCGTCGACCTCGGTGTTCACCCGTGCGAACGAGCCAACGGTGACCGCGACATCGCGCACCGACGGAGCGGAGAACGCGTGGGTCTCCGTCCCGTTCGGTCCCGGTTCGACCTTGCCCTCGGTGCCCTCGCCCATCACGGTGTCACCGGTGTTGGTGACGACGAGCAGCTCGGTCAGGTTGTACGCCGTACTGGTCGCGGTCTCCCCGTAGAGAGTGACCGCGGGCTCCGTCGCCCAGCCTTTGCCGGGCACCCACGCCAGCAGCGGATACGCCGAACCGGCCCAGGCCACGTCCACCTTCTGGTCGTAGCCGACGCGCTCCGGCGTGCCCCGGGCGAGGTCGAGCGTGAACTCCAGGCTGGTGGTGACCTCGGTGCCGGCCGGCACGCAGGCCGGAAGCCTGAGCGACGCCAGCGTGCCGGCTGTTCCGGCCGCGGCCCCGGCCGCCTTGAACGTCGGCTTGATGTCCTTCTGCGCGACGCTCGCCTTGGTGATCGAGAGCTTCGCGCCCTTGGAGCCCGGTTTGTTCGGCCACAGCCGGAACACCAGCTCACACACCTTGAGGTCGGGCGTGAAGGTGACCTGCTCGCGCCCGGTGGCCTCGGTGCGGTCGGAGGAGAACGCGAAGCACAGCGTCACCGTCGGCTTCGACTTGTCGATCGGCGCGGCTGCGACCTTGCCGCCGGTGAGCGAAGCGAGGTGGATCTGGGGAGGTGCGTCCGGTCCGGACAGGTCGCTGCCATTGCCGCCACCACCCTTGTCGTCACCGCCACCGCCGCCACCGGCCGGCGGGCTCGGACACTGCGGGTTCGCCGCCACCGTCGGCGTAGGAGTCGCGGATACGGTCGGCGAGGGTGTGAACGACGGGAACGGCGACGGGGAGGCTGAGCCCAGAGCGCGCTGCGCGCTCGGCGCGCAGGCGCTCAGGATGAGCAGCGCGACAATCACCGGCAGCGTGATCCAACGGGCACGGAGGACCGGACCGGACCGGACGACTCTCAGCGCGCGGCGGGTCGGCTGTGCGCTGCCAGTCATACCCGCCAGCCTACGTGGACCACGCAGGCCGACAGATCGGCCTTTCAGTGGCCGATCTGCCGTCAGACGCCGAGCTCCGACCGTGCCATCGCAGCCGTCGTCTCACCGGCGACCCGGACCTCGGGCAGGCTCGGATCCAACGGCTCGGAAAAGGCGACCTGGGTGAACAGCGAACGGTCCGCCGACCGGCGCCGGACGGTGACGATCGCATCGCCGGGCAGGATGCCGCCGACCTTCGCGACGACGGCGGCATCGTCGAGCGGGATGGTCCGGACGGCAACGACACTCGTAGTCACCCGCTCCCGCAGCACCGTCAACAGCTCGTCGGCACTCTCGAACCGGGTGTGCACCGGGGCGGGGGCCCCGACGAGAAGGAGGGTGAAGCGGGCGGAGTCGCGATCCCACTCCGCCTTGTCGATCTCCTCCCACGGGACCTGCCGCGACGGCGCCGACGTACCGGCAGGCACGAACAGCGCGTCGTGCGTCGCCACCCACCAGCGACCGGAACCGTCCTTCGCGGAGGCCAGGGCATGCTGGCGGCGCGGCAGTCCGAGCGCCTCCAACACCTCCGCCGGGATGCCGGCGTCGTCGTCGCGCTTGCGTCCGGGTCGAGGCAGCCGCACGGTGGAGCCGCTCAGTCCCTCGACGACGAGAACGCCGCGTCGAACGCCTGCGCCGACGGCTCGATCAGCAGCATCTTGCGGACGAACTCGAGAGCTTCGGGGGCACCGACGAGACGGTCCATGCCGGCGTCCTCCCACTCGATCGAGATCGGGCCGTCGTAGCCGATCGCGTTGAGTGCGCGGAAGCAGTTCTCCCACGGCACGTCACCGTGACCGGTGGAGATGAAGTCCCAGCCTCGACGCAGGTCGGCCCAGGGCAGGTGCGAGCTGAGCCTGCCGTTGCGGCCGTTGCCGATCCGGACCTTCGTGTCCTTGCAGTCGACGTGGTAGATCCGGTCGGAGAAGTCGAACAGGAAACCGACCGGGTCGAGCTCCTGCCAGACGAAGTGGCTCGGGTCGAAGTTGAGTCCGAAGCCGGGACGGTGCTCGATGGCCTCGAGGGTCTTGACGGTCGTCCAGTAGTCGTAGGCGATCTCGCTCGGATGCACCTCGTGCGCGAACTTGACGCCGACGGAGTCGTAGACGTCGATGATCGGGTTCCAGCGGTTGGCGAAGTCCTCGTAGCCCTCCTCCACCCACGCGTCGGCGACCGGCGGGAACATTGCCACGTATTTCCAGATCGAGGACCCGGTGAACCCGATGACGGTGTCGACGCCGAGCTCAGCCGCCACTCGCGCGGTGTTCTTGATCTCCTCGGCGGCGCGCTGGCGCACACCCTCGGGGTCGCCGTCGCCCCAGATGCGCTTGGGCACGATGTCCTGATGACGGCGGTCGATCGGGTCGTCGCAGACCGCCTGACCCACGAGGTGGTTCGAGATCGCCCACACCTTCAGGTTGTACCTGTCGAGGATTTCCTTGCGGCCCTTGAGGTAGCTCGGGTCCGCGATGGCCTTGTCGATCTCGAGGTGGTCACCCCAGCAGGCGATCTCGAGGCCGTCGTATCCCCACTCGCTGGTGAGACGGCAGACCTCTTCGAAGGGCAGATCGGCCCACTGGCCGGTGAAGAGAGTGACGGGACGTGGCATCTGCTAGTTCTCCTTGTCGACGGGCGATGGTGTGGCTGGTGTGGGTCGTCAGGCAGCGTTGGTCAATCGGGGACCGCGGTCCAGTTCGAGCCGCCGACCGCACTCTCCTCGACCGCCTGCAGGACGAGCTGGATCTGGAGCCCGTCGGCGAACGACGGGGCCGGGTCGGTGCCCTTCTCGATGGCGGTGAGCAGGTCGAACGCTTCGTGGGTGAACGTGTGCTCCCACCCGATGATGTGCCCGGCCGGCCACCAGGCGGAGAGATATGGATGTTCGGGCTCGGTCACGACGATCGTGCGGAAGCCCTGCACGCCGGGCTCGTCGTCGGTGAAGTAGACCTGCAATTCGTTGAGCCGCTCGAGTTCGAAGACCAGCGAGCCCTTCGACCCG
>JAABUK010013755.1_pt1 | contig 10043 bp, 6 predicted proteins | sample 5559141 | NCBI WGS metagenome assembly JAABUK01 (sample SAMN10711869, study PRJNA513367) | rock metagenome | isolation source: Antarctica rocks | place: Antarctica: Victoria Land, Pudding Butte nord | collected 2016-01-03 | reverse complement strand
TACCTTTACTTCTTCAATCTTATTTGCTGGAAAATTTGCGCAACTGGAATGCTCCCTGATAACATCTTCACTTTCTGCTTCGTGAATGCAATATATTTTGTCTTTGGTAACATAAGATTCAACCCATTTGTATGGTTTACCTAATACAGATACTGCCGAGTTAGAAGTTTTTGAAATTGCCTGTAATTCTTCTGAAGTCATATTGCCTGCTCCTGGAAGTTCTCTTTCGATAATGAATTTTTTCATTTGAATTATTTTTTTAGTTGGATACAAAGGTATTTTGAAATTACAGGCGCAAATACAAATTGTTCCCCAATTTAGAAAGCGAATTCCCTATTTTAAAATACCCATACGAACAGCTTGGGTGACTGCTTTGGAACGGGAGTCTGCATCCAACTTGAACAGGATGTTGGAAACATGATGGTCAACGGTTTTTGCAGATATATATAATTGTGCGGCTATTTCTTTATTTTGCATTTCTCCTTTTAGCAACTGCAAAACATCGATTTCCCTGCCAGTTAAAAAAGCAGCATTTGAACGGGTTGAATTTCTTATTCCACGAGGAATGTTTTTAATGCCCAAATTCCTCATCTCCTGTTTCATCTTTTCATACACGGCAACGGCACCTAAATTTTGAACCAGTACAATGGCTTTTCTTTTATCATCATCTTTACCTTCAAACAAAACGAGCGCCTGCTCGTAGGGGCATTCTGATTTTTCCCAAAATGCTGCAGCTTTCGAAGCCTTTGCTTCGCTGCTTATATCACCAGGTTCTGCAATTTCTTGAGCCGGAACAAGATGCCTGCCTGCTATCTTCATCCAAAATGCAAATTCGTTTTTTTCCCAATCAATACCAGCCCGTTGCATAAGGCGGGAGGTTTGATCAATATCATTTTTTTCAATAATCGTTTTGCCCGTAAGCCATTCATATTCCAGCAAAGCAACCATTGAAGGAATAACCCTTTGAAGTTCCATTGTTTCAAAGGACATTGCTTTTGCTTTCAGCAAAAGAGTAAGTGCATCTTTTTCTCCTCTCCTCATTATTATTTTTGCCAACACAATAAAAGCAGTAATCTTAATAATGGCTGGTTGATTCTCGTTTTTAAGAAGATTGTCTGCAAGGTTCCGTGCCTGCGTCCAGTTACCCTTATCAAGATCCAGCCTTGCCTTCCATGACAACATATAGGCTGTCCAAGAGTCCAGGTCTCGCTCTTCACAGTAACGGATACCCTCTTCCAGTGACCTACCCGCGAGAGCATGGTTTTTTATTTTTACTGAACCGCTCGATAGGTTAGTAAAGGCACGTGCAGCGTTTTCGTGATAAGAATTTTTTAATGCAATTTCCAGGCTTTGCTGCAGCATTGCTATACCATCTTGTTCGGTCGAAGAAATACACATTTGTACTGAACCCACATTATTCATTGCATGAGAAAGAATTTCTTCATTGCATAATTCTTTTGCCATTACAATAGCTTTCTCTCCCCACAAAAAACATTCGGATGGTTCATCAGACAACATTTTTAATTGTGACATATTGCTAAATGCCATTGCCTTTGTCGATGAGGCCGACTCGTCTTTCAGCACTTCAATAGCCTGTAGGGCAAAGTTCTCAGCATTTTTTCTGTTGCCGTCAAACCACCATAGGCGTGACAAAAAACGTAGGCTGTCACCGGTTTTTCCTATGTCAGCTTTCTCTTTCCAAAGGTTTAAAGCTTTTTCTGTAAAAGCGATGGCTTCTTTTATCTGGTTGCTGAGATAACACTCATAGGCATAAGCCTCATAAAATTTCGCTAGTTGGTTTGTATCATTTCCTTCAAAATATTCAATGGCAGTGAGAAATAATTTTGATGCTTCCTTGTGTGCACCTATCAATGCAGCTTTTTCTGCAGCCTCCGGTGCATATTTGACTACTAATTTTTTTTCATTAGCATTTTTAGCGTAATGCAGTATCCGCTCAATCTCACCATTTTCTTTAAAAGAGTCTAAGTAAAGTTCAAGAATCATTTTATTCAGCTCCATCCGCTTGAATAGAGTAAGGGATTCTTCAATTGTTCTCCTGTATAACTCATGTTTGAAAACGACTTTACCACTTTGGACAAGGATGACACTGATGGCAAAACAATGATCAATTGCTTTACCCAAGGCAGATTTGATTTTTGCAACACGGTCAACCTCCAACCCTTCCGGCATTACCGACCATATTTGCCAGGCATTTTTTGTCCCTTCTTTCTGGCGTTCATACACAGAAAGTATAGAATCTTTGATATTATCAGGAACACCAGGGCTGTAATTAGCCAAAATCTCATTTACATAAAAAGGATTACCTCCTGATATGCTGTAAACATCTTCACCGTTATAACCTTTTTGTATTGCCATCTCCACAACAGCTTCTTTGGATAACGGCGTCAACTGCATTTTAGTAAATGAATCCGCAGGTAATTGACCTAATACATTTCGAAGAGGATGTCTTGAATGAATTTCATCATCCCGGTACGTAAGAATGAAAAGACAAGGCAATTGATAAATCCGTCTGGCAAAAAACCTAATGAAGTCAAGCGTACCTTCATCAGCCCAATGAATGTCTTCGAACACAATTAACAACTTTCCTTTTTTTGTTCTTAGTTCCTGGAAAAAATTAGCAAACAATGAAGAACGTCCTTCAATGGAAGGGGAAGCGGGCCAACGCTCTTTGTTTACCTGCCAGAGAATATCATACAAAGGTGCCAATGGCCGTGGTGTAAATAAGTTATCGCAAGCTCCCTGGTAAATACTGGAGTTGCCAGCCTGCTGCTTACAAAAGGCTTTTATCAACGCAGTTTTCCCGATGCCGGCTTCACCACTTAACAATATACAGTGCCCTTCTCCATTTGCAACATTTATAAAATGTTCTTGCAGCAATGCCAAGAATCTATCTCTTTCAATCAGCGCCATAATTTATAAAATAGGTATGGTATAAAATTAAAATAGGGAGAACTCCTTACAATCAGCAGGTCTTTATAATCGTGCTTTGTACCAGAAATAAAATTATCAGATAAAATTAAAACTATTCGTTATCAAAATTATCCTTTCATTGTCAACTTTTATACTTGCCAGCAGTATTTACTTTCACGTTTCTGCACAAACGCAAAAAATTGATACGTCGGCGCAACAGGCAAACGCAAAAAATCTTTCCATAATTTAAAAAAATAAATAAAATGAAAACAATTACAAACCGAGTTCTACTCCTTGCTATTATGCTCTTTGCAGGTTTTGCTTCAATAGCGCAAACAACAACTGAAAAATCAAATGTAAAATCTAACAACGCACCAAAAATGAAAACTTACCTTATTGAAAGAGACATACCTAATGCAGGTAAATTAACTCCCGAAGAGTTAAAGGCAATCTCGCAAAAATCGTGTTCTGTATTAAAAGATATGGGGCCACACATCCAATGGCAACAGAGTTATGTAACCGGCGACAAAATATTTTGCATTTACAAGGCAGAAAACGAAGAACTGATAAAGGAACATGCTAAAAAAGGTGGGTTTCCTGCCAATTCTATTGTTGAGGTTTCGTCAGTAATAAGTCCTGCTACTGCAAATTAATTTTAAACCAACAGTTTATGTATTAACAAGAGGCTGTCTCAAGACTGATATAGCCTCTTGTTCTTTGAAAGGTGAATCGTTTCATAAAAAAGGGTTTGAATAAATGATTGTATATCCGTTTTTAATAATGTATACTCATCGTTAAGGCTTGTCAGACATATTTTTTAGAAAACCTTTCTTTTTTAGCTATATCCTTTGCAATTTTTTGTGCGTCCGCAGCAATCTCGTGAATAAGTCCCGTTGGTCCAACCCAAAAACCACAGAAGTACAAATTGTCTTTGCCAAAATATTTTTGTTCGTTCACACAAACATTTAAATCTTCGAAACGATTTTTGTCAACAGCAATAATTTCAGCATTACTCCTGTTAAACCCAAGGCAGGCGACGATAGCATTAAATTTTTCTTTCTTTCCATCCAAAAAATGAACGGCACTTCCTTCTATGTGGTCAATACCTCCGTAAACTTTTATATGCCCTTTGCGAATATGCTTAACTGTACCGATGTCTAATACAGGAATATTTCTGTCTTTTTTAATTTGCTCAAATGGACCATAGGGCATTTTTATTAAACCCAGTTTTGTAATATCACCAAAAATCAATCGCATTAAGGGTGCATTAATGGTGTCGGCCACACGGGGTGGAAGGCGGCTCATGATTAAACCTAGTTCCAGTATAGGAATACCTGCAAGCTCACGTGGGATTATATTTACAGGCGAGCGAACGGACATGCAAGGAATTGCTGCCTGTTCGTATAAGTCTATTGCGATTTCACATGCTGAGTTTCCAAAGCCCACTACTAATACTCTTTGTCCTTTAAAATCAACTCCGGTTTTGTATTTGCAACTATGCAGGATCATGCCTGGAAATGTTTCCATTCCTTCAAAGCAGACAGATTTGGGATTGCCAAAAGCGCCGGTGGCCATGATTAGATACTTTGATTTGAACGTTTCGTTGTTTGTTTCAGTAACCCAACAACCATTTTCTTTCCTTATTGATTTTGCCTCGGTATTAAAAATTGGATCAATGTTGAATTCTTTTTGATAATCCTCTAAATACGCTACAACTTGCTGACGAGTTGGATAGCGTGGTATTTTGCTGTCAAATTTTTTGTAGGGCAAATTGGAAATCCTTTTGTTGGTATGAAGATGCAGGCGGTCATAATGATTGCGCCACGGCGAAGCAATTTGTGAGTGCCTTTCGATAATAACATATTCGATGCCCTGCTTTTGCAAAGAGGGGGCTAAAGCCAAACCTGATATACTTCCGCCAACGACAAGGGTCTCAGTTTGTATCATAACAAATGTATTAACAGAGGTAATGAAAGTAACGCACAACGGTTCTTGGCTTGCTGTCAGTACAAGCATTTCATGTTCCGCCAGCTTAGTCTTTGTTATATAGAGAACTATAGATTAATTGTTGAAATCTTATTCGTGGGCATGTATTGCAGCAATACCATTGTGTGTGCCTTGAATGGTAAATATACTTAGAAATGAGAAAGCCAAAGCTCTTCAAGTCTCTTGTGTGCGGGATTAATTACCCGAAGCATTAGCAAGTGGCAAGGTGGTTTGGAGTGATCCATGCACCGAAGTAAGCCAGAATGCACCATGCGTTTTGTTTTTTTAGGATCGTCAAACTCTTCTAATCCAAATTTGATTTCCTACACGGGAAGGTATTTAAAGAATAGAAAAAGGGAAAATAGAATTCACAATTTAGGGTACACCCTATAATTGTGAATTCACGCACGTCCTCTTGATTTATTTGTGAGGGTTAAGTTATGAGGTGCTATTGGCATGCCTACCATGCGGACAAGTACTGTTCCATCAGCACGTACATAAATTACCTCTGTCTCGAAGCTTACCAGTACCCGGTCGTCAGGTTGAAAATCTGATATGTTTTCCATAAATTTAATATTAAAGAGATATATAACGGTTATGTATGTTTTTAAGAGCTTTATAAAAGCGTTTTCTTTTGTTCCTGTCTGGAAAAGGATGGGTTGCAGGTGCATTATTTTCCTGACTAAAATATTAAATATTTCTCGGCTGCGATTTCTATGATTGAATCGAAAACATATTTATCCAAATAACTTTGCAGATGCATAGGTGAGCATTATGGTGAATTCCTCTTAACCAAAGCTTAAACAACATAATTTGTTTGTGCAATAGTTCAAACGCTTTTCCCTTCTCTGATTCTTTTGTTTTCAGGTTTGGCATTTCTTTTCTTAGGGTTTCATACGAACGAAATTTATCGGATGTAATTTGTGTAATAGCTATGTCCGGAAGCATTTAAAACAGCATAGAAACTGAGATAACTTAAAATAAGACTCCTCCTGCATTTAGTTGAACGCTTGCATTCAAAAAACATAATCTATTTTTGCGATCCACTCCGACTCTGCTGCTTACCCATAATGTTAGCACTACCTCTTCAAATTTACCTGGTTCATAGCTGTACGGCCTGAAATTGTAGACATGTTGTTCTCCTTCTATCGGTTTTTAAATGGTATTAAATAGCAATTAAAATTAAGTTTCAACAAAGGATAGACCCTTTCCGCAGCTCTTAATCTTAATAAAATGGAATTAAATTTTACGTAATTAGCAAAGCAAAAATTTTGAATTTGGCACAAGCGATAGGATTAATACTGAAACTATTGACAAGAATCAGACTTACAAATAAAGTAACAATTTGACTATCAGGAACGTACGAATCCAGTCTTTGGGCGCTTTTAAATTGTTGTTAGCCTTTATAATATAAGGAGTTATAGGGGCTTTTCTTCTCGTTGACAAATTTTTGAAACTTTTTACTTTTTTAATGAAATTCAAAAACGCAACCAAAAATGTCAACTTTAACGCATCCGTAAGCGATCATATAAAGCTTTCAATTATGCAACCGGGATTATTGTTGCTGACCTTATTATTTATTTATGTTTTCTCACGGTATTGCAAGGGATTCACTTGCCTTTTTACGCAGGATGTTTTTATCTTTCTTAAATCATTTTAACTTGGCCCAAGTAAAGAATAATGGAAGATACTACTTTGAATCCGGCAAAATGCAGTTCCGGCTTTTCTATTACTTAGTCTTAGGTTGTTTCTGAGGAGTAATGCGAAGGATCATGTCAGGTTTGTTTAACAAAACATACAATGCACCATCAGGGCTTGTTTTAATATCTCTTACCCGGCCAAATCCTTTCATAATCAACTCCTGCTTAATTACTTTATCGTTTACAATAACCAGTCTTCGCAATTCTTCGTACGCAAGAGCGCCTATCATTAAATTATTTTTCCACTTGGCAAAAAGCGGGCTGGTAATGAATTCGGCGGGGCATACAGCAATAGACGGAGTCCACTGCACAACAGGTTGTTCCATACCTTTTTGTTCCGTTTTAGTTGAAACGATGCTGCCGCTGTAATCTATACCATAGGTAATGACAGGCCAGCCGTAGTTTGCACCTTTTTTTAAGATATTCAATTCATCACCGCCTCTGGGTCCGTGCTCAGTTGCCCAGATAGCTCCGGTAACAGGATGCTGCGCAATGCCTTCAACATTGCGGTTTCCAAGTGAGAAGATGGCAGGCAGGGCTCCGGGAGTGTTAACAAAAGGATTGTCTTTTGGTATAGAACCATCCGGATGAATGCGATACACTTTTCCTGTAGCACGGCTTAGATCCTGCGAAGCCTCAGCTTTGCCCATGTCTCCGATGGTAAAGTATAGATAACCTGCCTTGTCAAACAAAAATCTGCATCCCCACCGGTCGCCCCTGACAACCATTAAAGAATCCGGTACTTCAAACAAAGTTTGCTGATCCTTCCATTCATGCTCTTTTATTTTCCCCCTGATTATTTTTGTCATTCCGGGGGCATCTTTATCTTTGTTATTTCCGTTTGTATGACTATACCCTAAATATACCCACCCGTTTTCGCGATACATTGGATCTAAGGCAATATCCATAAAACCGCCTGTACCGCTTTGTGTATGGGCAGCAGGCAGTCCGCGTATAGAGACTGTGTCAAGCTTACCATTAATCATCCACTTAAGTTTTCCGGGTTTTTCGGAAATCAATGCCTGGTTTGCATTTACAAATTCAATTCCCCAGGGAGTGGAAGTATTACCTGAGTCGAGTTTTTCTACTTTTAATACATAATCCTGTGTTACAATCTTGGGGGGAATTGAAGCAGCCGTTTTAGCTGGTCCTTTTTGAGAAGCAATAATAAAATTTACCAAAGTATTTATTTGATTATCCTTTAAAACATCGCCCCAGCCTTTCATTTCAGAATGGGGGATTCCGGATTTTATATTTTTAAAAATGGCAGTATAAGCTGATCCGTGCAACCACTTATCTTTGATTAATGCAGGCGCTGAATTGCCTTCTAACCTGCCCCCATGACAGCCTCCGCAGTAGGTTTTGTATAAAACTTCTGCCTGCTGACTAAATATTTTAGGTGCAGGTATTAAAAGAATTATACACAAAGCAAATACTCGGTTCATAAAAGAATTTTTAAAGATAATCAGGCTTTACGTGAGAACGTAGTAAAAATATATGGTTTTGCTCAAATAATTATCGCCCTGGCAAATAATGCAAATATTTCTTGGGAAAAAAGAATGGGTAAAAAACCTTGTTTTGGATATCCGGTTATAGCGGCTGGGCTTTTGTGAAACAGATACATACTTAAGAGTTAAAATGCCTCAGCCGCAGGTGGGAAATAAAAGAATAAAACAAAGGTTTATTGCTCCAAAGAGTAAAATTGATTTTTTTTTCCTCCGGGATAGAACATTAATGAATTGATTTTAATCAAACCATCAACATGATTGTGTAACTGTCTGATGAAGTATTTACAATTATACTTTATTAATAGCACTCTTAATTTTAATTATTTAAAAAAATAATCAATCCCGTTAAAAAGTTTTCATCAACAGCATCATTTTTGTGCTGTTTAAAATAAGCATCTGTTTTGTCTTTCTTTTCTTCCAAAGCCGCTTTTATAACTTTCGGTTTAAAATTTATGAGTTTAGCGGCGGCAGCACCCGTGCCAATAATGTAATACCGGCTTTCATCTTTATATTCATTTTCCTGAATGCCTGTTTGTACAACACCGTCACTTTTGAAGTTAGCTTCCGTAAACTTTGTTTTAAACATTTTGTATAATGAATAGCCGCTTTCGCTTTTTACAAGCTCTAAAAAAAACCCGGAAGGATCAATTTTATTTACATGCTCAAAAATATATGGCTTGTCATTGTCCTTAAGTATAAAAGAATTGATGCCGTCTGGTGCTACCGACATTATATTTATCTTATCCTGGGTTACCAGCACATTACCGCTCAGTTTATCAAAATTAAATAGGAATGATTCCGTATTTATGTAGTTACCCTGCGTGTTGGTAACACTGTCGCCATTTACCCAGGTATCAAACAAAAACCGTGTGCCTCTTGTATTTTCCTCATTGTTGAATGCATTTATAGCGCCTGCTTTGGCATTGGGTTTAACACCTTCCAGTATCGTTCTGTTAAGGTACTGGTTAAGATTTCCCCCGGCACTTGTCACCTTGCCTTGACCGGCAAACTGCGCTTTGACTGCAGTAAAAAGCACCGATACAAATACGAATGAAAGAAATACGTTTTTCATAATTTGCTTTTTTTAATCGTTTAATTTAAAAACAATGCTTACACTAATCTAAAAAATCGACTCATAAATATAAGCAATCGTAATCAGTATTTTTTCAAATTCAGTTATCGTTAATTTACAATTTCTTACATTTATTTGTTTAAATCCTTGCTTTTTTTAAAATTACGATATGCATACGAGATTGCTTTCCCTTCTGTTATCGTTGATGCTTTTGGCGCGTGCTGCATTTGCTCAAACCAATAATATACAGGCAATTACGAAAAAATTAGAAAAGTTCAGGAAAAGTTTTCCGCAGGAGAAAATTCATCTTCATTTAGATAAAAATCTTTATTCCATCGGAGACACTGTTTATTTTACGGCTTACGTTGTAAATGCCGAAAAAAACATGCCTTCTGCCATCAGCAATATTATTTATATTGATTTGATTGATGAAAACAACATTATTCAAAAAACACTCCGCCGTCCTTTAACTGACGGCGTTGCATGGGGCTCAATAGAACTGAGCGATACGTTGCGCGAAGGCTTTTACAGAATAAGATCTTACACCAACTGGATGCGCAATTTTGACAATGCTTATTTCTCTGACCAGGTAATTGCTGCAGGCAATGCGCTTACAAACGACATTAAAACAAATGCTGTTTTTAAGTTTAATTCATCTAAAAATAAAAGCTTTGATACGGCTGTTATTGATTTTAAATCTTTGCACGGCTATTCGCTGGCAGGCAAAGAGGTAAATTATAGTATCGTTGTAAATAAGAAAGAAGTGCAAAAAGGCAAAGGCAAAACAGACGATGAAGGAAAGTTACGTATAGAATTTGCAGCAATACATCCGCAAAATAGTCAGCC
>JAABUK010013754.1_pt1 | contig 10043 bp, 9 predicted proteins | sample 5559141 | NCBI WGS metagenome assembly JAABUK01 (sample SAMN10711869, study PRJNA513367) | rock metagenome | isolation source: Antarctica rocks | place: Antarctica: Victoria Land, Pudding Butte nord | collected 2016-01-03 | reverse complement strand
GATTGGCCCCGGCTCCTGGGGAGTTGATGGCGCTGTTGAGCGGCGCATAGGCGAACCAGCCGAAATCGGCCGCCCCACCGGGGGTGAGGAATCCAGACATGACGGTGAGCCCGCCAAAGAGGTACAGCCAGTACGACAGCGCGTTGAGCCGGGGGAACGCGACGTCCGGTGACCCGATCTGCAGCGGGATGACCAGGTTGGCGAAAGCGAAGACCAGCGGGGTCGCGAATAACAGCAGCATGACGGTGCCATGCATCGTGAACAACTGGTTGTACTGCTCGTTGGACAGGAACTGCTGACCGGGCCGGGCAAGCTCCGCTCGCATGATCAGGGCCATCACGCCGGCAACGGCGAAGAACCCGAACGACGAGATCATGTAAAGCATGCCGATGGTCTTGTGGTCCGTCGTGCGCATCACGCGCGATAGGAACGACCCCCGCACCGGCTCATGCACCGGCGATGGGCGGGAGACGATGGGTGACGGCGCGATGGTCACGTCGACGGTCCTCCTGACCAACACATTCGGGCGCTTTGTGGCGGCTGGACTGCCGTCCCCCGACACTGTAGACCGTGCTGCCGGGGTCGGCCGAGGCTCGCTTAGCGCACCGACAGCAGGGTCGGGCTGGCGAGACCGGCCAGGCAACAGTAGGCGGCGAACGGGGTAAGGGTCCGGCTCTGGAAATAGCGGGTGAGGTAGCGCACGGCGGCGTAGGCACTGATGAACGACGCCAGGCTGCCGAGCAGCACCTGTCCGCCGATCCCGCGCCCCAGGGCCTAAGCCGTCTCAGGCGCCCAGAGCGGCCGGTTCGGCCATGCCGGCGTGGGCTTTGCCGAGACCCGGTGTGAGGCCGACCGCCGAGGGCCGACCGAAAAGGTAGCCCTGGCCCTGCACGCCGCGGCCGGTGAGCACGGCAAGCTGATCCGCGCGCTCGATGCCCTCGACGACGCAACCCAGGCCCAGGTTGGCCGCGAGCCCGATGACGGCGTTGACGATGGCCGATGCGCCCGGGTCGTCCGGCAAGCCCGCGGTGAAGGACCGATCGACCTTGACAAAGGTGATGGGGAGCTGCTGCAGATAGGTCAGCGAGGCATAGCCGGTGCCGAAGTCGTCCACGCCGAGGCCGACGCCCGCATCGCGGAGCCGCTGCAGGTGGTCGACGACCCGCGGCCCGCAGTGCAACAGCGCCGACTCGGTGAGTTCCAACGACAGCGAACTCGCCGGCAGACCGGTGTCGCGCAGGACCGCGAGCACCGAGGCGGTGAAGTCGGCGCGGCCGGCCTGCCTGGCCGACACGTTGACGGCAAGCACCCCAGCCGGCCCCGTCCGACGCCACGCCCGTGCCGCGTGCCGGCAGGCCGTCTCCAACACCCGCTGGCCCAGAGCGACGATGAGGCCGGTTTCCTCGGCGATGTCGATGAAGCTGTCTGGGTAGTGGACCACGCCACCGACGTCAACCAGCCGGACCAGCGCCTCCGCTCCCACCTGGCGAAGCGTGTCGAGGTCGATCACCGGCTGGTAGTCCACGCGAATTTCGCCATGGCCGTCCAGGACGTCACGCAGCATGGACTCCGTCTGCCGCCGGCTAGCCACCGCCTGGCGCACGATGTCGTCGAACACCGTCACGTGGTCACCGCCGACCTGCTTGCTGGCGTACATCGCCTGGTCCGCGGCGGCCACCGCCGCCTCTGCGTCGGTGCCGGGTGCGTCGACGGTGGTCACTCCGACGCTGACCGACACCGCAACCGGCGTTCCCGCGACCCAAACGTCCTTGTTGAGCGCATCCCGGAGCCGGGCGGCCAGGCTCGCTGCGAGCGTGGCACTCACCGGCGCCAGCACCGCGAATTCATCACCGCCGAGCCGTCCGGCGACGTCGGCGCCGCGGACCCCCTGGGACAGCCGGGTGGCGAGCTCGCAGAGCACCGCGTCCCCCACCTGATGGCCGAAGTTGTCGTTGACCCGCTTGAACCGGTCGACGTCGACGAAGAGCACGCTGACCGGCGTGTCCGGGCTCGCCGTGTCGAGCGCCTTGGCAGCGGCGGCGAGCAGGACCGTGCGGTTTGGCAGACCGGTGAGCGGGTCGTGGTGGGCGAGGTGGTCCAGCTCGTCGCGGGTACGCCGGCTCTCGGTCACATCCTGAACCTGCGCCAGCACCCACGACTGTCCGTCGCTGATGTCGAACGCGGTCAGCGAGACCTGCCCCCAGACCACCGAGCCGTCGACGTAGAGGTAGCGCTTGTCCAGCCGACGAACGGTGCCGGGCTCCGTCCGCACCTCTCGAGAGGCAACCTCGGACGCCGCCAGGTCCTGCGCCCAGGTGAAGTCGTCGGACAGTCGGCCGAGGATGTCGGCTGCCGGACGGCCCAGGAATCGCTGGTAGGCGTCGTTCACCTCTTGAAAGATTCCTTGCTCGTCGAGCAGGGCCATGCCGACCGGGCTCGTCTCGAAGATGACCCGGAATCGCTCCTCGCTGCGCCGGACCTGCACCAGGCTGGCTGACAGCTGCGTTTCCCGCTCGATCAGCTGGCCGTACATCCGCGCGTCGGCGATGGCCGAAGCGGCCTGGGTGGCAAAGAGCTCCAAGAGCTCGCGCTGGACCGCACCCGGAACCCGGCCGTCGACGGGCAGGTCAACCGACAGAATGCCAAGCAGGACGCCGTCGGAGCCGTAGAGCGGGGCGAACAGCGCGTCGTACGGGTGCCAAGCGCCCGGGTCCTGACTGACTGCCAGGTCAGGAACCCACATGAGCAGGTCGGAGTTCGCCGCTTCCATGGCGTCGTGGTGGACGAAGCGGAGGGTCCCCCAGTGCTCGGCTAGGTTCAGCAGCCGGTCCCAGTCGGCCAGCGGCTGCCGCGAGCCGAGCAGGGCCAGCCGTTGCTCGGCCCCACCGGCCACGGCGAGGACTTCCAGCGCGCCGTCGGCCATTGCGAGATTGACGACAGCCACCTCGAAGCCCAGACCGGCCACGATCGCTGCGGAGATGCTGTTCAACGTCTCGGTCAGGTCGAGGCTGGCCCGTACCGATACCGAGACGTCGTGCAGCGCGCGGAGGGCGCGCGAGCGCTGCTCGGAATCCATGGTCCCCCCAGAGCGCGCGGGTCAGCGTTCACTCTGACGTCATATCGACGCGGCTACCGCCGACTTGAGCGCCGGTCGGGTCGCTGAGTACCTGCGGGCGGTGACGTCGACGAGAGCTTGAGCGCCCGGACGGCGACCTACCTCGGGGCGGGGACGTCGGGTGCCGGCGCGGCCGCTTTCGGCTGCGGTTGAGGGTGACCGGTGGCCAGCGGCTTCTCCTTCAGGAAGAGCGCGATTACAAAAGCAATGACCAAGAAGGGGACCCCGATCAGGAACACGTCGTCCAGCGCATGGGCGAAGGCGCCGAGCACAACCGACCGGATCGGCTCCTTCAACGCCTGCAGCGCTTGTACGTTGTTGATGTCCACGCGCCCCCCGCCCGGGCGAGCCGAGCCGAGAGAGTCGGCCAGGTACATCGCGAGCCGACTGGACAGCACCGCCCCGAACACGGCCGTACCGATCGCGCCTCCCATCTGGCGGAAGAACGTCGTCGAGCTTGTCGCCGCACCCATGTCGCGGTAGCTCACGTCGTTCTGGATAGCAGTCACCAGCGTCTGCATGGTCATGCCGAGGCCGGCCCCGAAGATGAACATGAACACGGCGAGCTGCCAGTACGGCGTGGTCACGGCCAACCGCGACATCAGCAACAGGGACAAAACGATCAGCGCCGAGCCGACGATCGGGAAGATCTTGTAGCGGCCGGTGCGGGTCATCAGCTGGCCCGAGCCGATGGACAGGGACAGGATGCCGATGACCACCGGTAGCATCGCCAGGCCCGACCGGGTGGCCGAGTAGCCCTGGACCGCCTGTAGGTATAACGGCAGGAAGATGATGGCGCCGAACATCGCTACGCCCGCGCAGAAGCCAAAGAGGTTTCCGATGCGGAACGTCGAGTTGCTGAACAGCCGCATCGGGATGATCGCCTCCTCGGCGCGGCTCTCCACCACCACGAAGACGCCGATGAGGGCGATGGTCAGCCCCAGCAGGGCAAGCGCACCCGCCTCAGTCCACCCGTAATTCTTGCCGCGCCAGTCGAGGTACAGCAGGAGGGAGCCGACGCCGGCGACGATCGTGAGCGCGCCAAGGTAGTCGATCTTGTGGTGGCGTCGGACCACGGGCATCTTCAGTGCTGCCGTGGTGATGAACAACGCGGCGATGCCGATCGGCAGGTTGACGTAGAAGATCCACCGCCAGCCGGGACCATCGGTGAAGAAGCCGCCGAGCAGCGGGCCGGCGACGCTGGACACGCCGAACACCGCGCCGAAGTAGCCCCCGTAGCGGCCGCGCTCGCGGGGCGGGATGACGTCGCCGATGATGCTCAGCGCGATCGCGAACAGTCCGCCGCCGCCCATCCCCTGCAGCGCCCGGAAGGCGATCAGCTCGGTGATGTTCTGGCTGAAGCCGCACAGCGCGGAGCCGATGAGGAAGATGCTGATCGCGGTCTGGAAGATGAGCCGGCGACCGTAGAGGTCACTGATCTTGCCCCACAACGGAGTCATTGCGGTGGCGGTGAGCAGGTAGGCCGTGACCACCCAGGACAGCTTGTCCAGGCCCCCGAGCTCGCTGGTGATCCGCGGCAACGCCGTGCCGACGATGCTCTGGTCCAGCGCCGCCAGCAGCATGCCCGACATCACGCCGACCATCACTACGAGGATCTGGCGGTGCGAGAGGTAGGCCGGCGCCTCGTCCGGTTCGGGCTCGATGCCCGCGGTGGTGTCGGGTCCAGGCCCGGCTTGGGCACTCATGCGGTCTCCATCTTCTCCGTGGCGTCTCGGTGGGCGTTCAGGGTGCTCGCCAGTCGGCTGAGCAAGGACGTCAGCGTCTCGCGGTCGGCGCTCGACCAGCCCGCCATGCCGGCGGTGAGGGCATCGGCGCGCGCCCCGAGCGCCCTTTCGAGCATCAGCCGGCCCGGCTCGGTGATCTGCAGTCGGGAGGCCCGCCCGTCGTCGGGGTCCTCGGTCCGGGTGAGCAGGCCAGCGTCCTCAAGCTGTCGCACGTGGCGGCTGACCGTCGAGACATCGAGCCGGCTGCTGCAGGCTAGATCAGACACTCGTCGAGGGGTCGCTGCCCGGACATGGCGGAGCAGGAACACGGTGGCCGGGTCCTCGCGCTCGCCGGCCTGACGCTTGAGCGCACCCACTACGTCGAGAACGGCCTCAAGCAACTCTCGAGCACCTGTGTCTGTCTCGTGTGCATGCACCCTACAAGTAATACGGCCTGCACGCCTGGTTCCGCAACTTCATTCAGCGGCAACTACAGCCGGCGAGCCAAGGGTGGAGCTGAGGGGACTCGAACCCCTGACCCCCACACTGCCAGTGTGGTGCGCTACCAGCTGCGCCACAGCCCCTTGCCGCCCCAGGATACCGGCATCAGTTCAGCAACGGGTCCGCCGGGTAGTTGGCCATCGCCGCCACCAGGCCGGTCTGCCGCCGCAGGACCGACCGCCAGAGCGTCGCAGGATGGGGACTGAACGGGTCCTCGTCACAGGCGGTCAGCGTCACCCACGCGTCGGATGCGATCTCCGCCTTCAGCTGGCCGGCGCCCCAGCCGGCGTAGCCGGCAAAGAGCCGAAGCGCTCCGACCGTCCCAGCCAGCTCCTCAGCGGAGCCGGTCAGATCGAGCGTCCCCAACGCCCCACCGGCGATCGGCGTCCAGGCATCCGCCCGACGCCCGTTGTTGCGGGCGAGGCAGACGGCGGCTTCCGGAGCGACCGGCCCTCCGGTGAAGACCGACGCCGGTTCGGTGGCCAGGGCCGCCCACTCCGGCAGCACGCCAGCGACCGGCACCGAGGACGGCCGGTTCAGCACCAGCCCGATCGCCCCGTCCACCTCGTCGGCGATCAGCAGGATGACCGTGCGGTGGAACGTCGGCTCGGTCAGGACCGGTGTAGCAACCAAAAGTGTCCCGGCCAGCGACCTCACCGGCGCCGCCGCTCAGCTCGTACGCCGTCGTCGTAGGCCGCCCAGAACCACGCCGGCAGCTCGCCACACGCGCGCAACCGGTCGCGTTCTGGTGGGGTGAAGCGCGCCGCGAGCCGGTCCGCGACGATGACTCCCAGGTGCAGCGAGCGCGACTGCAGCTCCTGGTCTGGTCGAAGCCTGGGCGCGCTGTCGGCCGCCGAGGGCAGGCTGCTCTGCGCGCCACCGAGCACGCGGATAACGGTGTGCCACCAGCGCCGGCTCCTTGCCGACATACCGACCTGCGCGGCGAGGAACACCAGTCGCTCGTGGCTCGCGGACGGGTCGGCCGACCAGGTCAGACCTTGCGCCACCGCGCCTCGCACATGGAGTAGATACCAAAGGCGACCAGGCCCAGGGCGACCGCCGCAAGCAAGAATGGTCCGAGCGGGCTCGCAGCGAAAGTCCTCAGCGTGCCATCGAGCCCCTTGGCCTTGGCCGCATCGAAGGTGACCGCGGCGATGACCACGAAAACGCCGGCCAGCGCGAAGACCACACCTCGGGCCAGCCCGCCGAACATGCCCAGCTTCTCCACGACCGAGCGCGCCCGCTGGCTCATCTCACCCGTCTTCAGGTGCTTGGTGAACTTCTTGGCCAGCCCCTCGTACGCCATGAAGGCGCCGATCGCCACGAGCACCAGACCGACGAGGCCGATCAGGAGCCGGCCGCCGCTGTGCTTCATCAGGGATGCGGTCGCATCCACCGACTGCTTGTTGCTGCTGGCACCGGCACTGCCGGAAGTGCCGAGGACGAACGACACTGTCGTCACCGCAAAGACCGTGTAAAGCAGGCCGCGAGCCAAGGACTGGGCTCGCTCCACCTTGTCGTCACCGCTGCCCGCCGGGCCGAATGCCGCCTCGCTGAAGCGCCATAGCGCCAGTCCGGCGAAGCCGAGCGCGAGCAGCCAGAGCAGCGCGGGGCCGTACGACTTTGCCGCGATGGCCCGGATGGCGCCGCCGCGGTCGGCCTGGGCGTTGTGCCCCAGCGCGATCTGCAGCGCCAACCACCCCACGAGGAGGTAGATCAGCCCTCGCCCGACGAGTCCCAGCCGGGCAATCCGCTCCAGCCAGGGGCTGTCGGCGACTCGTCGAGCCGCCTGCCTTGCGTCCCCGCCGATCCCCATGGCACTCGTCACGGTGACCACCTCGATTCAGCCAGGTGCTGCCCGGACTGCCTGGGCCGAAACGACAGGGCGCTCAGCGAAGCACGTCGGCCGCGTGATGGAGGTAGCGGACGACGTCGGAGTAGGAGCTCCAGGCCGACGTCTCGGCATACGGCAGGCCGCGCTCGGCGCAGAACTCGCGCACCAGGGGCTGACACCTCGGCAGGCTTGCGCTGGGCATGCTGGGAAAGAGGTGATGCTCGATCTGGTAGTTGAGACCGCCGAGCGCCACGTGGGTGAACCATCCGCCGCGCACGTTGCGCGCGGTGAGCACCTGCCGGCGCAGGTAGTCGGTCTGGTCGTCGGCGTCCAAGATCGGCATGCCCTTGTGGTTGGGCGCGAACGAGCAGCCGAGGTACAGCCCGAAGACCGCTTTGTGCACGATCACAAAGGCAAGCGCGTGCCAGGGCGACATGACGAGCGCGACCGCGCCGACGTAGCCGACCCAGTGAGCGGTCAGGAGTGCCAGCTCGGCCGTACCCGACTTGCTGCGGCGCGAAAGCACGGCGCGGACGCTCGCGACGTGCAGGTTGAGCGCCTCGAGCGTGAGCATCGGGAAGAACAACCAGGCCTGGTAGCGCGCGACGACGCGGCCGATGCCGTGTCGGGCTTGGGCCTGCTCGGGCGTCCATACCAGCGCGCCGGCACTGAGGTCGGGGTCCTCGTCGAGCTGGTTGGGATGAGTGTGGTGGCGGTTGTGCTTGCCGATCCACCAGTCGTAGCTCAGGCCGACCAGCAGGTTGGCCAGCAGCATTCCGAGCAGGTCGTTGGCTCGCCCCGAGCGGAAGATCTGCCGGTGACCCGCGTCGTGGCCGAGGAAGCCCAGCTGGGTGGAGACCAGGCCCAGATATCCCGCGACGAGCAGCTGCAACCAGGAGTTGCCCAGCCAGAAGAAAGCTCCCAGTCCGGTGCCCAGCAGCAGCGTGTGTGCGGCAATACGGGCGGTGTAGCTGCCGGGACGGCGTTCGAGCAGGCCGGCCGCCCGCACGCGGCGCAACAGCTCCGAGAAGTCACTTCCCCGTCGAGCGGGCGTGGGTGGCACCGGAGCGGGTGCCAGCTCGGTTTGCGGGATCGCCGTCATTGCGGCCTCTCGGTCGGGATGGAGCACAACGCTGACTGGTAGGCCGGGTGCTGGTAGAGCGGTGGTGGAGGTGGCGGGAATCGAACCCGCGTCCTCCGGCATCTCGACAAGGCTTCTCCGGGCGCAGCTCACTTAGTCTTTCTCGGCCCCGCCGGTCCTGTGAGCAGGCCGGTGTGACGGGCTCAGCTGCTGTGAGATGTCCCGCCGGATCCCGCAGCCGGGTCCGACAGTGAGCCTTCTGCTGATGCCAGCATCCGGACGGAAGGCGCATCCGGGCTGACAGAGTCGCTACTTGCTGCTAGGCAGCGAGAGCGAACTCGGCGCGATGAGTATCGGCGCTTATTTCTGTTTGCGACATTTCGTGGTTAACGAGATCATCGTCGCCTTCCTCGGCCCGCTTCCCTTGCTTCGACGTCCGGAGTCGAAACCAATCACCCCCAGGTTGATGGTGTCTGTCTCAGGATACCGGCAGCGCCGGCGGAGCTGGATCGGGTGCCGGCGACAGCTACCGCCGGCCCTTGCTGCGCCGGCCCAGGGCGCGGCTGATCTCCTTGTCCGCGTCGCGCTTGGCCAGCGCCTGCCGCTTGTCGTAGGCCCGCTTGCCGCGGGCCAGGGCCAGCTCCACCTTCGCCCGACCGTCGGTGAAGTACAGCGCGAGCGGCACCAGGGTCAGGCCGCCCTCCTTGGTCTGCCCGATCAGCTTCGCGATCTCGCGCCGGTGCAGCAGCAGCTTGCGGTGCCGGCGCGGCTCGTGGTTGGTCCAGGTGCCCTCGAAGTACTCCGGAATGTGGACGCCCTGCAGCCACACCTCGCCCTCGCTGATGATGGCGAAGCCGTCCACGAGCGACGCCCGCCCGGCCCGCAGCGACTTGACCTCGGTCCCCACCAGAACGAGCCCCGCCTCGAAGGTGTCCTCGATGAAGTAGTCGTGTCGAGCCTTGCGGTTCTGGGCCACCAGCTGGCGACCTTCTTCTTTGGCCATCCCTCAGACCCGCACATAGAAAGTCAGCGTGACCCAGGCGGTGAACGCGGACAGGACGACCGCTACGAGCACGAGCAGCGGGGCCACGCCGGGGCTCAGGATGTCGTTGAAGCTGATGGTCGGGATGACGCCGGAGGAAAACAGCGACGCCAGCTTGCGGTCGACGAAGACCACTTTGCCGGCGAGCAGCAGGCCGATGGCCAGCGCTGCGCCGATCACGCCGGCTACCACCGCCTCGAGGACGAACGGCAGCTGGACATACCAGTTAGAAGCGCCGACCAGCCGCATGATCTCAATCTCGCGCCGCCGGTTGAACGCCGCCACCTGGATGGTGTTGCCGATGAGCAGCACCGCGGCCACCAGGACGACCACCGCGATCACGACAGCGATGGTCTGGATCCCGCCGATGATGGAGAACAGCTTGCCGAGGATCTTACGCTGGTCGACGACCTGGTCGACGCCCGGAGCCGTGGAGTACTTACTCGCCGCCAGGCTGTACTTCGTCGGGTCCCGGAGCTTCACCCGGAAGGACTCCGGCAACGCGGTGGCCCGAGTGTTGTTGATCAGGGCCGGGGAGTCCTTGAACTGTTCGCGGAACCGCTGGTAGGCCTGCTCCTTGCTTTCGTACGTCAGGCTCTTGACGAGGGGATCGGCCTGCAGCTGTTCCCGCAGCGCCGTCCGCTGGTCCTGGGTGACGTCCTTGGTCAGGAAGATCGACACCTCGACCCGGAAGTAGAAGTAGTCCTTCATGTCGTTGACCTTGCGGAACAGCAGCAGGCCGGAGC
>JAABUK010013753.1_pt1 | contig 10043 bp, 15 predicted proteins | sample 5559141 | NCBI WGS metagenome assembly JAABUK01 (sample SAMN10711869, study PRJNA513367) | rock metagenome | isolation source: Antarctica rocks | place: Antarctica: Victoria Land, Pudding Butte nord | collected 2016-01-03 | reverse complement strand
AAGTGCACTCGACCATTGCCATCTGATGCAGTGAAGCTTGTAGGATAGGGAAAGTCTAGCTGCTGTCTCAAGGCCTGTGATTGCACGCTGTCATAGTAGGCAAGAAGCCTAGGCAAGGCCATTCTCAACGCTGCAAAACACCGGGCAGCTTGAAGCATCAAAGGACTGTGTGGTTGCCACAGTAATGACACCATGGGGGTAAGCTGATCACACACTACCACATTGCTGAATACAGCTCCTGACAAGCTCATGTTTGGGCCACGCAGTTCTATAAGAAGGGTCGGACAAGTCGAAAATTGTCTCAGAACTCCCGCTTGCCCAGCAGCATACTTTGCTGCATATACTGCATTCTGCACATGTATAGCTCCGCCTCCTGACCCCACTTCATTCTTCACCTCAATATTCACCATGAGTCCACCCTTAGGATGTGTAAGAGAACCATCTGTTTTGGCATCACCAAACTCGACGCGCTGAAACTTTACGCTGTTCTCATGTTCAAGCAACTCCCAGAACTTGTCCATTCTTTCGCCCTCTGTATTGAAATTTTCCGACATTGCCGATGCCACTCGAGCTGTGAAGTTGCAGTCACCTTCTGTTGGAGCTGCCGATGCACAATCTTCAGCAATCTGCGCCAAGATGGGGTCAAGCAGCGCCACTGGGATCGTACGCTGATCTTGCAGCGTATGCTGACGGTGGAAGTTCACGTATGGTCGAAGTGTCTTATATCTGCCGTCTGCCCAGCCTCCAGCAGTAGCCTTTGAATATGAAGATGCCGTTGGAAGTTTCTTGTTAATGAGAGCTGCAATCTCCTCACGATCCAGACCTTCAACACCTGCACAAGTTGCAAGTGGTGAAATTGCCAGCGAGCTGCACACCAGAGTGAGAGCAGCTTCAAACTGACGCAACAGCCTTCGTGACATGCTGTGATATTCATCTGCACCAGCTAAGGCTGTTAGGCAAGGTACCAGGTGATTGGTCCCAATACAACCTAGCATAATGCCACTACTGAACTTCTGGCTGTAATCAAATTTACTTCACAAGTGTAACAGACCTATCAGATATGCGAAAAAGTCTCGGTAGCACACCCACCTGTACCTGCATCCGTTCGGGCTTTCTTTAAGTGAGGAAGCTGGTCATGGTAATGGTCATCCACTGAAGTGACACCTCTGCCTCGCTTGCCTAAGGGCGCTTGCAGATGTTAGGCAGACACAATCGACAAGCCAATGGCAGACAAGCCAAGACGCAACTTAGTCATCATATGTGATACTCAAGTATGGGATGAACAACACACCTGAATGCATTTGGATGTGATGCAGCAATAGGAGGCAATATACCGTGGTTACGTGCTCTACAGCTAAATGACAACATGATACTAGATATGCTGTGACATCAACAGCAACTCCACAAAGAAGGATAGGAGGCCGAATTCAAGCTGTGCACATGACGTGCAAATATGCATTTGTGTGTTATGCACTATTTCGAAGACAGTCACTACTTCCAGCATGAACAGACACATTTCAATGTCCTAGAGATCCCAAAAACATCAGGAATGGTTATCACCTGCACCTGCTGCTGCCCGCTGTTGCAGTAACTCCTTCTCCATCACTTGCTCCAGAGCCTTTTCTTTTGCCAACAGAGAAGCTTTTTCTGCCAGCAGGAGCTGAAGGGATGAGTCTTTAGATGAACCAGGCTCTGCTTTATCATACACTTTCTGAACACGTGCCACAGCAGCTTCAGCTTGCTCTATTTTCAACTTGAGCTTAGCCTCTTCACCAGACAACCTACACCAATAACGGGCAACATTAAGACAAGACCAAACTCGTGGTTCTAGCAGCGCATCAGACATTAAAGACTATGTGTGCTTGCATACATTGCCTGTGTCGATGATGACCACGAAGGGAGGGAAGCCGCAATACGCGGATCCCTCTCAGCAGTGCGAGCACTCTGACCAACCCACGCAACCAAATTCGACTGAAGGTGTGCAGCTGCTTAGCAGACGGGATGTGCTTGGGACTTTGGAAGCAGCTGAAGAGCTGAAGCTTGCAATTGTCAGTGCACGTCCTGGTGAATTGGCAGTTCTGACCTCCGTGCCTCCGTGCAATCCACCGCCACCTCCAGTTCTGGCGGTCACATCATGAGTAATTCCGGTCAAAGTGGCTGGAATCTGGCTCTGGGGGGCTTTCTGGAGGTCTCTGGATGACGGTTGCCAGGACCGTTATCACGGTGATCACCGTAGCACACATTGCCTGCAGATCAGGGGGATGGAAAATCGACACCGCGGAGGGCCCCGGCCCGGAGCGGCGTCGGTTGGCCATGGCCCCTGGGTTGGAGACACAGGGGCCCATGTGCAAAGCCTGACTGGACACCTATCCAATCAGCTTAGGACACAAGGGCCCAGAAAGGTCACTTTTGCAGCTCTGCAGACTAGACTTGTTCACACTCGCGCGACCCGCATCGCGCCCACGCCGGATGGCAGACTACGCGTCTCTGCTCGCGCGCGCACTGCAGATCCTGTGTGCAGCTCTGTGTGTCTGGCCCTGAGCTTGTCTGGCTTGATCTTGAGTGCAGTCCAGCGGAGTCGGCTCGGGTGTCGCCGGTCGCAACAGAAATCTGCTTGCTCAGCTTGGCCAGAGGACTAGGGTCCTAAACAACAAATTGTGCTTGTCTGAGAAGCTACAAATCCTAGCCCTCAGCAGTGTGCAGCTCAGCTGCAGTCTTCACACTGCCTTTGCTGCTTGCCTTGGGCACCTCCTATCACCTTTGTTGCTAGTGCTCATACCATCTGTTTATGTGTAGTGACAGCTTGCCAAGTATGGCTGTTTGTACTGGCTCTTGCTGACTTTTGCAGCAGCGTCGACCAGGTGGTGCTTCTGTTTGGTGTTGCGCCTCCAAGTTGTATATGCCTTGCAGGTGACCCACAGTGGCATGACAACCATTTGTTGGTGGGTCACATGTGGATCAAGATGACCTGAGTGCGGATGACCTGGGGCAGCTTGTGCAGCTGCACACTAGCATCTATCAAACGGTGACAGCATGTGTGATAACAGCAAGGAGCTTGCTGGTACTGATGGAGACATTGACATGGAAGATGATGCTGTTTACACCACACCAAAGAAGTCTATCACACAGTGGCAGCAGCTGTGACGCCAGAAAGGAGCTTTAAGCATCAGAAAGGAGCTTGCAGGTGCATTGACATGGAAGATGATGCTGTTGACATAACACCAGAGGAACCTAGCTTTGCTTGCACCTATGCTTTGCCCTATTCTTGCTTAGATGCATTTTGTATTCTGTTGCTTGCAGCCCTTGTTATAGATCTATGTTGTGTACCCTGTGTCCTTGCACCTTGGTCACACCAGCTTGGTCATGCAGTGGACTTCAACAACGTCGTCCTGTACTTTCCTTGTGCTATTTACCATGCTTGCCTTGCTGCTCAGTTGGGCTGCCTTGGCAAGAGTGTGGCAACCACTGTGGCAGTTTTTGTGATTATTTTACAACTGTACCTTGTACAGACCCAGGTTAGACCCACCCCCCTGCCTTCCAGCAAGGCAATAAAATTGCCCTACTGTCACACATTGCCTCCAGATCAGGGGGATGGAAAATTCGCATTTTTATGGCGGCCGCCTTTACGCTTGTCGCGTGTGAGGCTCAACGAACAATACTGTACGCTTTTGTTACACAAGAGGGCTATCGTAATCACTAGGAACACCGGAAAACGTGTGAGCAGCTAGCAAAGCCTTTTAATCTCTGATCCAGAGACACCCTTGCTTCAACTTCGTGTTTTGCAGTGTCGGCACTGCTCGCACTTCTCGAGCTTTAGGACCTCGGGCACCTTGGGCTGCTTCTGTGCAGCCTGCGACTTGGCACCCGGCAGAGTTGTCCAGCTGGGTGGTGCCATGCCAACCCTTGGCTCTGCCAGAAGTATAACGCCCACTTGAATGTGGAAGTTGTGGCTTCCGTCAAGGCTGTCAAGTACGTGTTCAAGACTTCAAATGCTGTCAAGCACGCAGTATATTCACATACATAGCAAGATTGAAGCATTCCAAAGTAGCGTTGGTAACAGCAAGCTGAACAAATGATGCATGAATTCTACCATCTGTGTACCCTTGTGCGTAGCACAGGCTCCCCAGCTTGTCAGCAGCAAAATAGCAATATCGGCAAGTCTAAGCAACATGTCGTTTAAGAGCGCAGCCTTGCATCAGAATTTTTACGAAATTGTGTGCAACGCTACACACGAAGCTACGCTGAGAACACACTTGCCAGTAGAGCACAGCACCCTTGTGCCACCCCTCCATTTACAATAGCATCAATAGACTTCTCAGCCTCTGTAAGCCTGTCTTTGACAAGTTTGGCATGTTGCAGCATTTCCCGCAAAGCATTGATGGCCTCTTGATGAATGCCAACCAGGCAGCCATTTTTGAGGATCAGAGCTGAACCTGAATCACCAGCAAAGGTAGAGCAACGAAAGAAAATATGGTTGTTGTGATTGCTTAGTGTGATTGTGTCTGCCTTGGTGAAGCCCAGCCTCCTGCTAAACATCGGTGTATATTCCTCGATGCCAATGCGATATCCTGCCAAAACAAGGTCTGCACCAAGCAGCTGCTCTGGTGGTTCATGATACACGGGAAGGTATGCATGGTCTGTGTTGCATTGAAGGAGTGCATAGTCCATTTCCGGATGCTGTGCATGTACAACCATTGTCAGCTGTTCTTGTAGCTCTGCAACAAAGCAACAATTGTAACTTGACGGTGCCGTTGCTCAAGCTGCAGCATTGACTACAATTTGACAAGCAAGCTGCTTGCATCTTTGCAAAACTCAAATAACATGGAAATCATTACCTGGGATCTTCACCAAGACTTTTGTGCCCAGAACCTGATCTACAGCCAAATTATGGTCAGCAGTCACAGCTGTGGACCTGCTAAAAAAGACCCCCACTCCGACCCCGTTATCCTCATCATCCACGATGTAAAACACTGCTGCTCGCACCATGTTTTGAGCGTGGGGAGATATAAAGTAGGAAATTTGCCTACCTGCAGTATCAGCTAAACCATATGTGAATGCTGGGAAGTTCGGGATGCTTGAGGCGCCTATGTATTGACACAATGTTGGAGCATGCATATGCTTTGGGAGGTAAGCACGGCTAAAAGATGTGAAATGGCAGGTAAGCTGAGCATGCCGCAAGCTACAGACAAAGCTAATAGGCTGTGCTGATTCTGCTCTGCTGCTTTGTGACAATGCCTCTTAGGTATGCTGTGATATCAACAAACTCTCAAGCCACAAAGGAGGCTGAGAGACTGCATTGATTCTGCTCACAAGTAAGGTTGCAGTAAGTACCGACAAATCTGCTATGAGCAGCAAATAAGCAAGGTGGCTTTCATGAATGCTGCAATGGAAAATGCATAGGTGACAGCAGTCTGATGTTCATACGATGGTTACACAGATGTACTGATTCAGCCGCCTGCTGCAGATCACAAGCCCAGTGTCGTCAAGACAGCTGGAGTAAAGCTGTTCAGAGGGACAACCACTGCTGCAGTATGGAAGGAATAGCTACATGGAGGCGATCATGCCAGTGTCAAGAGCCTGCTGTATGAAGGAAAGAGTGGCAAACTGCATGAGCCAATGAAACCGTATAAATGTGTCTAATTGTTTGTCCATGTCGCGCATGTACCTATCTAAAACAAATGCGTACTTCCATGTGTTGATCCATGTTGCTAATGTACCTATCTGGGTGCACAATTGCAGGCTACATAGAGAACTCATACAAGGTGTTCTTGACAGATGTGAATTAGATGCAAGGAACCTGTCAGCAATCCACAAATGGGCAGTTGCAAGCAGGTGAGACACATCATAACCTTTACAAATGGTGTTGAAGAGGCTGTGCAGCTGATGGTCTCATCGTCTAATGTTTGCACGGCTGCAAAAGCAGCAACCTCTTATGCACCTTCGAAATGCATGCAACAGCTTGAGTAACAAGGCTGAAAGTATGCTTACAGTGTGCTTTGATGTTGTATGCAGGACACGCACACTAGATCTGCCTAAGATCTCAAGTCGCTGAGAGCCAAAACATAAGAGCAGAGACTCGAGAAGGGTGGACCATCTAGGCAGCCTTGTGCACAGGCTCCCAGAAGACAGGTTGCAAAGTTTCAGTGAAGTGCAGCAGCAACATGCTTTCTTCTTCTTTGACACTGCCCTAGGGCAGGCCTGTATGCTGAGTTGTCATGCATTTCCCAGCCACCCTTATCTGGGACCTATTTCAGTCCCTCCAAATGACGCCCTCGACTGGAGGGCATCGCCGAAAGCAACACCCAGCCTAGAAGGGCAGGAAAGAAAAGCTCGCTTGCTGAGGTTTGTCAGCAATGGTAAGCTACCTCAGGAAAACGCTGGACTTGGAATCAAAGTGCAGAATGACCAAGCCCTCACCTGTTACCGCTCACTATTTGAAACGTTGTCGATCCTTTTTATCAAGTGGAACACACACATTGCCCAAGGCTGAACATACACCCTCATAATTTGAATTGGCAGCATGGCACATGGCCTGATTATAGTTTTTGGCAACTATGGTGTCATCAAGCACATCAGCCCAGAACTTCTCAATTGCCTGCAACCAAGCAATAAAACAAAGTTGATGTTGCAAGCAGCACATGGGTCTAGGCAAAAAGTTACATGCCTCACAACAGGTCAACAGGACGTCTCGTGCGTAGATTTTATGTGCCAGCATCCACCCTTGCTTGCACTGCAAAATGCTGTTGCAAATCACCTGGATGTCCGAGGCTTCAATGGTGTTTAATTGCGCAACTTTGCCATATCGAATGGCCCAGAAACTTTTCACAAGCGCTACTAAGTCATGCTTTGCTTCTCTTTGCAGATTCATCTCACCAAGCTCTCCTACTGGGGCACTCAAGGTGGACAAGATGTCTGTTGCTGCATACCTCACAGTGCCTATGTGGAATCACAGAGTATTGCAGCTACAACAAGGTGAAAGTGGCACTTGTGCAGAATTGAGCCTGCCTGGCTAACAGCTCTAGAAAGATCGAATTGCAGCGCTGCGTCATGAAGATTGCATGCATTGAACACTGCTGATACTAACAGCCTGCCAGGCCCATGTTGCAAGTTTGCAACAGATAATTACCACCGACGGCACATATGCTGAGCAGATCGATCTTTATTGTTGAGCAGCATGCACAGAGTACCTCTGTATGCCCAAGCTGCTCTAGGGCTGTTGCTGTTGGTATCCAATGCCCTGGCCTCACCCAAGTCTATGATTGCTGGAGATCCGGAAGCACTGATGCACAAGTGCCTCAATGTCACCATGCACATAGTGTAAGCCATGTAGGCACCTCAGTCCAGCAAGATATCCTTTCAAGAATACTTCATCCAGCTTGCCTACAGTCACAGCATTTACATAAACCACTTGTCACATCAAGCGAAGCAAGCAGTAGCAACACTTGAGTACATCGCAGATGCAGCTCAAGCCATGCGTCAAACTTTGCTACCTGCTGAGATGGGTGAAGCCACCGGCTGGGTCACTATGGATGCTGCACTCATTCCGACAATGTTGATTGATGTCGTGATCAGTCTGGGGAGGGTTTTGGCGCCTTCTGCCTCGTTCTTCTGGCTTGCCATCAAGGCTTCAAGCACTGCTTTCTCACGCTTAAACGCTTTGTCTGCTCCCTGTTTGCTGAAATCGAACACCTGCACTGCATGGTAGGCATCAACACAACAGAAGTCTATCTGCTCAGCCCAGTGTCTCTTGAAAATATTCACAAGGCTTGATCACATGATGCGGTCACTGTAAGAGCCAAGTCAGTGTATCCCCGCAAACACTTTGCATCGTTATGCCACAAACTCCAGCAATGTGTAACATCTGATTACAGTTTGCGGGAAAATGACACTAGCATTCACATCCACACACATGGACAAAATGAGATGAACCCACCTTTACAGCAAAATGCTCTGCATTGGCTATGGCCTCATACACAGTGCTGTTATGACCCTGGCCAAGCACACGCACTGGAGAGTACAAGCTTGAGAGGTTCAGATTAGGTGTTGCATACCCAAGAATGTCACTTGGAGCTTGTAGAAGGTTTATCAACAGGCTGAACCCACCTACACCCCAACATCATACACATAACTGAAGCTACATTTGACATGTGGCATTGCAAGTTATGTCCGCAACTTGCTTGACATAAATGCATTCAACACTCTACGCAATGCTGATGGCAATGTGCCTACCATGTTGTTTTGGGGCACAAGATGCAGCACAGTGCCACAAGCACTCCTGTGCAAGATGCACCTCAACTTGGGACTTGTAAACAAATGATGTGATGACACTACTTACCCTGGCCCATGTACACAGCTGGACTGCGGTGAATTGTATCTCTGGCACGAGCGCAATGATACACAGCTGCAGTCTGCAGGTTTGTCAGAGTTCCATACACATGAGTGCGATCTGGGCAACGCTTCAACAACTGCCGCAGGTACACTATCATCTTGCCAACATGTGCAGCATCCTCTATGGACCCAGTCAGCACCTCCACAAAGGTCAAGAGAGACAAGGTTCCTGGCAGCAACCTGGAAGGATCACAGCATCTTCAGGCATGTTACTGATTCCAGCGCCACCTAAACCTTCAAGAACAAGCTGGACTGACTCAAGCAAGTGCATGTTGTGCAACATAGCCTTGTTCCTTTCAAACATCAAGCACACAATGCTGAGGCAGACAACAACAGACACAACCCAAGATATGCTAGTTCAGGCTGCACAATGCCCAAGTCCAATCCCTTGGCAATACGTGTGTAGCTGATATGGTCAGGCATCTGACTCACAGAAGGTGTCAACAGGCTCATACCTTTTGTCAACAACAACTATGTCAGGCTTCAGATGCCCAATTGTCTCTATATTGTGGCTGTTCACAACATTCCTTGAATTCACCTCAAACGTTGAGCAGCGATTGACATCACCAACAGTTGCACCAAGAGCCTTGGCAAGAGCTTGATGCAATCGCGGTATGTGCACATCATTCTCCTTGGCCGATGAGTCGGTGGTTGCAAAGTCTTCTGGACAACCATTGATGCTGTTCATTGGAGCAAAGGTTTCAAGGAGGTGAGGGTCAGAAACCAGGGTCAGGTCGGTGATTGCTCTCCGGGCAATGTGCGTGTACCAGATCTCCTCAGACACTGCAAAAGGCATCAGCATGACCTCAGGGCATGGCAACAGCATGTGAACAGCACGTGGGCAGCAAACGAGCAACTCAACAGTAGACATAGGGCTACTACTGATATCACGTATGAAAACTTTGGCTACATGCTTCAGTCGTATCACTTCGCTTATAGAAAGAGATGGAGTACCTGCAGCGTCAACAAAACTCTGGTAGTCAGGTGCAGCACATGGACGGAGAATAAACAGACTCTAGAGATTGCAGTCCCATTTGACGCCAAATCATACAGGCTTGACGCGTCGTACGACACTATGCTCCAAGAGGAATGCTTCCAAACCCTCAAAGCTATAAGCCATAGACAAGGCTGGAAGGCTGCATTGAATATGCTCAAGAGATCTGTGAAGATGCAGGCAAGCCGAACCTGCCTCAAGCCACAAACAAAGCTGAGAGGCTGCCTTCAGGATACATTGCGGAAGTTTTAACCTGATGGGAAATTTGGCGAAAGCATGCGTAATCTCTTCAGACTGATAAACATCATGTGCCACCCCAGCTAAGTATGAGAAGGCAATAGAAGTCAGTCAAGGCACAGAAAATTTACCCGCTAGCGGCCAGAAATATGCAGTGGGCCAAAAGGAAAATGCATATACAGGCTAATGTACAACGCTGCACCACACCACAACTAGATGCTGTGAGATGACCATAAGCAGATTAGCATGCATCTGTGTATACAGACTATTCACCTGCAAGCGATGAACCAGAAATGCGCAATGGGTTTGCCATGCTACCAGCTGTAGCATCATGCAGAACTTTGTCCTGAATATCTGCAAATGTCCTCTTTGTTTTGCTGGTTTGCACATCAACCAAGCCCTTCTTGCTGCATAATGCACCATG
>JAABUK010013752.1_pt1 | contig 10043 bp, 12 predicted proteins | sample 5559141 | NCBI WGS metagenome assembly JAABUK01 (sample SAMN10711869, study PRJNA513367) | rock metagenome | isolation source: Antarctica rocks | place: Antarctica: Victoria Land, Pudding Butte nord | collected 2016-01-03 | reverse complement strand
TGAACATCGCAGCAGTCTGATGGTCGGCACCACGCATTCGATGACATCCCGGCTTCAACTCGCGCCGACCATTGAATCGTCTCGCGGCCAACCTGAAAAGCCGAATTTCCGCACCCTGCTAAGGGCCCATCCGAAGTTAAACGCTCAGACGACTGGCTGTAAGGCACTGGATCGACTCCAATATCTCGTCGGAATGGATTCGATTATCTTCGGCTGGCCCCTAAGCCTCCCGCCCCATCGCCAGGAACTTCTCCCGCCGCTGCGCCACTAGCGCAGCCGGCGCCAGATCCACCAGCCCGGCCAGCGCCTGCTCGATCGCATCCCCCGTCCGCACCACCATCTCGTCGGCCATCCGGTGCGCGCCGCCCAGCGGCTCGGCCACGATCGCGTCGATGATCCCGAACCCCAGCAAATCGTTGGCGGTCAGCTTCAACGCGTCGGCCGCCGCGGGCGCCTGCGCGGAATCGTGCCACAGGATGCTCGCACACCCCTCCGGCGAGATCACCGAATACACCGAATGCTCCAGCATCAGCACCCGGTCGGCCGCCGCCAGCGCGATCGCGCCGCCCGACCCGCCTTCGCCGATCACCGTCGCCACGATCGGCGACGGCGACTCGAGGCACGCCTCGATCGACCGCGCGATCGCCTCCGCCTGCCCCCGCGCCTCCGCGTCGATCCCCGGAAACGCGCCGGCCGTGTCCACGAACGTCAGCAACGGTAGCCGGAACCGGCCCGCCAGCTCGATCAACCGCCGCGCCTTGCGGTAGCCCTCCGGCCGCGCCATGCCGAAATTGCGCGCCACCCGCGTCTCCGTGTCCGAGCCGCGCTCGGTGCCGAGCACCATCACCGGCCGGCCGCGGAACCGGCCGAGCCCGCCCACGATCGCCGCGTCGTCGGCGAACGCACGGTCCCCGGCCAGCGGCAGGAATTCTGTGATCAACCCGGCGATATAGGCCAAAACGTGCGGACGGTCCGGATGCCGCGCCACCTGCGTCTTCTGCCAGGGCGTCAGCTTGGCATAGGTCGCCCGCAGCTGCTCCTCGGACTTGTCCTCGAGCAGGCGTACTTCGGCCGCGATGTCGATCCCGCCGGGCTCGCCCACCTGCTCCTCGCCGATCTTGCGGAGTTCGTCGATCTTGCGCTCGAGTTCCGCCAGCGGCCGTTCGAAATCGAGGAAATGACGCATCCCGGCGACTTACCCTTGCGCGCCCGGCCGCGAAAGGGGGTGATGCAGCCGCATCAGCTCGCCCAGCCGCTCGGACAGCACGTGCGTATAGATCTGCGTCGTGGCGATGTCGGCATGGCCCAGCAGCACCTGCAGGCTGCGCAGATCGGCCCCGCGCGCCAGCATGTGGCTGGCAAAGCTGTGCCGCAGGACGTGCGGGCTGACGCGCGCCGGGTCGAGCCCCGCATCGAGCGCCACCTGCTTGAGCATCAGCGCGAACCCCTGCCGCGTCATCGCCCGCTTCGCGTCCCGGCCTGCAAACAGCCAGCCGCCCTTGCGCCCGGCCCCCGCCAACCCGGCCACCGCGTCGCGCGCCGCCTGTGACAGCAGCACCATCCGCTCCCGCCCGCCCTTGCCGCGCACGATCAGCGTGGCCGACTGCCCCGTCACCACCTGGTTCCGCAGCCCCAGCAACTCGGACACCCGCAGCCCCGTCGAATACAGCACCTCGAGCGCCGCATGCGCCATCGCCGACCGGGTCGCACCGGCCGCAAGCAGAGCGTCGACCTCCGACTCGCTGAGGAATTTCGGCAACGCCGGCCGCAGGCGCGGCGTGTCAAGCAGCCGGCATGGATCGTCCTCGCGAACCCCCTCGCGCGCCAGGAACTTGTAGAACCCGCGCAACGCCGACAGCCGCCGTGCCGCCGACCGCGCCGCCAGCTCGCCGTGCAGCGAGCGCATGTAGTCCGAGAGCACCTCCGCCCCGGCCGCCTCGATCGCCACGCCGCGCTCACCCAGGAAGGCCGACAAATGGGTCAGGTCGCCCGCATACGCGAGCACCGTGTTCCCAGCCGCCCCCCGCTCGGCCGCCTGCATCTCCAAATAGGCTTCGATGAACCTGTTCATCGATCCCTGCGGGATCACCGCGCCGGCGCGAATTTGTCGTTGGGCAGCACCCGCTGCACCTGCTCGGTCCGCGGAGTCGGCGGAAACGCGCCCAGGATCAACGACCCGGCGACCACGATCACCAGGATCACACCAACGGCCAGGAGCAAAAATCGACTCATGAGCAGGTCCTGGCGTCCTTGGCCGTGAACGGGAGGCATGTGCTAGCCTTCGCCGCCATGACGCGCAACATCGCCTCCGGCATGGCGACGGCCAGAGAGGCCGCCGTGCTGCCCCAAGACCAGATCCCCGCCCTTGCCGGGCGCAGCATCGTGCTCGTCGGCCTGATGGGCGCCGGCAAGACCAGCATCGGCCGACGACTCGCCGCCCGCCTCGGCCTGCCCTTTCGCGACGCCGACGCCGAGATCGAGCTCGCCGCCGGCCGCACCATCCCCGAACTGTTCGCCCGATTCGGCGAGCCCGAGTTCCGCGACGGCGAGCGCCGCGTCATCCGCCGCCTCCTGGCCGCCGACCCCATCGTGCTCGCAACCGGCGGCGGCGCCTTCATGGACCGCGGCACCCGCGCCGCCGTCCGCGACAGCGCCGTCTCCGTCTGGCTCCGCTGCAAGCTCCCGACCCTTGTCCGCCGGGTCGCGTCCCGCAGCAACCGCCCCCTGCTCGCCCATGGCGACCCGGCCGATATCCTCGCCAAGCTCATCGAGCAGCGGCATCCGATCTACGCCGAGGCCGATCTCATCGTCGATTGCAGCGACGAACCCCCCGACGCCACCACCGCCAAGGTGCTGCACGCGCTCGAACACTGGCAGCAGCCGCGCCGCCTCCCCGTCGCCCTGGCCTCGACCACATACGACGTCGTCATCGGCGCAGGCCTGCTCGCCCGCGCCGGCGCCTTCCTCGCCGACGCCTTGCCGCAGAAGCGCGTCGTCATCGTCACCGACGAAACCGTGGCCGGCCTGCATCTGCCCGCGCTCCGCGCTGGGCTCGACGAGACCGGCATCGCCCATCAGACAATCGTCGTTCCCCCCGGTGAGGCCTCCAAGAGCGTCGAGACCTACACCCACCTCGTCGACCAGTTGCTCGACGCCGCGGTCGAGCGCCGAACCACCATCCTAGCGCTCGGTGGCGGCGTGATCGGCGACCTCGCCGGCTTCGCCGCCGCCACCACGCTGCGCGGCCTGCCCTTCATCCAGATCCCGACCACCCTGCTCGCCCAGGTCGACAGCAGCGTCGGCGGCAAGACTGGCATCAACACCCGGCACGGCAAGAACCTGCTCGGCGCCTTCCACCAGCCCAAGCTCGTCCTGGCCGACACCGACACGCTCGCCAGCCTGCCGATCCGCGAACTCCGCGCCGGCTACACAGAAATCGTCAAGGCCGGCCTGATCGGCGACGAGATCTTCTTCCAATGGTGCGAAGCCCACGCCGAGGCGCTCCTCGCCGGCGACCGCGACGCCCAGGCCGAGGCCATCCTGCGCGCCTGCGCCTTCAAGGCCGCCGTGGTCGGCGACGACGAGCGCGAGGAACGCGCCAGCGGCGGGCGCGCCCTGCTCAACCTCGGCCACACCTTCGGCCACGCCATCGAAGCGGAATACGGCTACGGCGGCGGCATCCTGCACGGCGAAGCCGTCGCCGTCGGCCTGGCCATGGCCCATCGCCTCTCCGCCCGCCTCGGTCTTTGCGACCCGGCCGACGCCGCCCGCGTCGCCGACCACCTCGAAGCCACCGGCCTGCCGAGCGGCCTCGACATGCTCAACCGCCGCTTCTCCGCCGCCAAGCTGATCGCCAACATGCGGCGCGACAAGAAGATGCGCGACGGCGCGCTCCACTTCATCCTCACCCGTGGCATCGGCGAGGCGTTCACCACCGCCGACGTGCCGCAAGCCGAGGTCGAAGCCCTGCTCTGGGCCGAGGGCGCCGAGCCCTAGCGTTAACCGGGCCTCAATCTTTGCCCCGCATACTTCCTGGCGACATGCAGAATGCACGATCATGACGCCCGGCTTCCGCGCCCTCATCGTCGATGACGACGAGATCAGCCGGGACGTAACCGCCGCGATCCTCCGGCGCCTGGGCGCGACCGAGGTCGCCGAAGCCGCCGACGGTCCGGCCGCCCTAGCTTGGGCCGACGCCGATGGCGGCAAGCTCGACCTGGTCGTCTGCGACCTGCGCATGCCGCTGCTGGATGGGCTGGAGACGCTCGACGGGTTGGCCTTGCGGACCTATCCGCGGTTGTTCGTGCTGGCCAGCGGCGCCGATCCGCGCGTCCTGCGCGCCGCCTCCGGCGCGGCGTCGGGCGCCGCCTCCCGCATCCCCAGCCACCGCCTTCGCGTCGTCGGCAAACCGATGACGCTCGAGAAGATGCAGGAGATCGTCGACCTCGTCACCCAAGCTCCCGCCCCGGCCGAACCAAGTTGGGACCTGCTGCAGACCACCCCGCCCGACTGCTCGACGCCCATGGTCCGCGGCCTCTCGCACGGCGAATTCATGCCCTTCTTCCAGCCGAAACGACAAATCGGCACCGGCCGGGTCGCCGGCGTGGAAGCGCTCTGGCGATGGCATCACCCGACCTACGGCGTGCTCGCGCCGGCCTCGTTCATCGGCGTGGCACAATCCGTCGGCCTGCTGGGCGACATCTTCTTCGCCGTCCTACCCCAAGGTCGTGGTCCAATGCGCGGAATGGCGCAGCGCCGGTCACGACATCGGCGTGCATCGACATCCCCCCGGTCCTGCTCACCTCGGCCGACCTGCCGCGCAAGCTCGAAGCGGCCGTCACCCTGTTCGGCCTGGCCCCCGAGCACGTCACCTTCGAGGTCACCGAGGACGCCTGGCTGCAGGAAAAGGGCATCGCCCGCGAAGTCCTGACCCGGCTGCGCCTGCGTGGCTTCGGCCTCGCCATCGACGGTTTCGGCACCGGCTTCTCCACCATCAAGCAACTGATCGACGCCCCTTTCAACGAAATGAAGCTGGACCCGATCCTCATCAACATGGCGCCGGCCGGCCGCGAGATGACGATCGCCCTGTCCTCGTACGTCGCCGTCGCGCACCAGCTCGACATGACCATCGTCGCCGACAAACTAGAGACCGCCGCCCAAGAGGCGTTCGCGGCAAGCTCAGGATGCGACCAGATCCAGGGTCCCTGGATCGCGCCCCCCATGTCCGCCCACGAACTCGCACATTGGCTGGATCAGCATCGAACCATCGCCGACCCGAAGCCCGCGGCGGTCTGCGCGTAACTTCGGATTCGTCGGCCGACGACGGCCCCGGCGAAGAGTTCGCGCCCTTATATAAGCAGGTTGCTGAAAAAGCCGGGCACGGAGCGCTGTCGACCACTTCCTTACCAAGGGAGGGGTCGATGATCGGCGGCACGGCGAGTTTCGGAAAAGCCGAAGCCTTGTCTTCGCTACCCCGGCTCATGCGGACGCTCCAGCGAGGAGCCTTGGCAGCCGGATGAGGTTGTCGGCCGCGGTCGCCAGGGCGAAGCTGCAGCCGACGCGCTCTCGGCCGCGATACTTGGTCTGCCGCAGCCCGGCCGCGCCCTTGATCCAGCCGAACACGTCGTGCGTCAGGCAGACCTGGGCCACGAGGCCACTGCGGTCTGGCCGACTTACGCGGCCTTCGGTCACGGTTCGGCTCGCCCCATCAGCACGTGCCCGGCATAGGCCAGGATGCTCGACTGCCCGTCCGACTTGCGCGCCAGCCGGGCGTCGGGGTCGGTCATGCCCAGGCCGGGTCGGCCGGGTGGGGTCAGGGCGCGAACCCGGGGCTGGCCCACGACCGCGGCCAGCAGCTTCTGCGCGACGTCGCCGGCCAGAAGCCGCTCGCGGTTCTTGCTGGAAGCCGCTCGCGGTTCTTGCTGAAGGTGCTCGCGTCCCACACCGGCGCGTCCATCGCCAAACCGACGAACCAGCGGAACAGCAGGTTGTAGTCGAGTTGCTCCATCAACTGCCGCTCGGAGCGGATCGAGTAAAAGGCCTGCAGCAGCGATGCCCGCAGCAGCTTCTCCGGCGCAATCGACGGGCCCATGCCGCGCATAGAGCCCGTCGAACTCGGTGGAGAGCACGTCCAGCGCCTCGTCCACCACCGCCCGGATCAGCCGCAACGGGTGGTCCGGCGGCACACGAGCCTCGCAGCTCACGTCGCTGAACAGCGAAGCCGTCTCCTCGTCCGAACCGCGCAACTCGGAAATCCTGCTATCCAACAGCAGGCAATCACATCAGTCGACCAGCAGGCGCCCCTTTTTCAGCAGCCTGTTACAGCAAGAAAATTTAGCATTACTCACGAACCAGATGGCGCGGGACGAGTTCGAGGCCAGGAGCGTCTCCCACTGTGCGCCGCATAGCGCTCAGCATGACCCGAAGTACCGTCTTCACCGCCGGGATCGGAGCGCCGAAAATGCGATCTGTGACGCCGTTCGTCCTTCCGAGAACCTTGCCGGACGGCTTCAGCGCGGAGCTGCGCCGACTGGAAGCGGGGTAGCGTCAGCTGGCACAGCCTGCAGATAGGCCTTCATCGCTGCAATCGTCATCACCAGCGCGCTCCGCAATTCTGCGGCCACACCCGGCATGTTTCCAGCGCTGCTTTCGATCGCGCGTTCGAACGCCCGCGCCGCTTTGGCCACGCGATCGAAGCCGAACATGCCGGCGCTGCCGACGAGCACGTGGCACATGGCCGCAAGCTCACGATCGAACTGTCCCTCCATGCAAAGAAGTAGCTCGCGACAGCGGTCGTGCAACGTGTTCACGTGGATCGACACCGACCGGGCCGAAAGCAGCGATGTCGGCGCCGCGGGCCAGCGGTTGCGGCCGGCGGCGCTGGCGCGCGGCCACGTTTAAGTGCCTCGATTGCCGCTCGCGCCGCCACTGCTGCCTGACGAGGCATTGTCATCCTGGATCGCCCGCCTTGCCGCGCGCTACGATCTTTCGGCGAACACCCTGGTGCGGCACTTGCTCCCTAATGAGCAACGCCTTGGAGGGGTGGCACGCTGGATCGACGATCGGTCTTTCCCGCACCTCGAAGCTGCTCTCGCCGAAGCGTCCGGACAGCTGGGAATAGAGTTCGCGGCGTGCCGGTTGCCTGGCGTTGCGGCAAACCCGGATGCGGCATGGTCACGTACCCAGCCGTGCTGGTGCCCGGTATGTTTGTTCGAGGATGTGGCGGCGCAGGGCGAGGTTCATGCTCGGCGGAGCTGGGGCGTTGGAGCCTACCTGCTCTGCACGATCCACGGCTGCCTTCTGGTGTCCGAGTGCCCGCGCTGCTTCGACCGTGCCTCCTATCGACCGGTCGACGGCCGCCTGCGTCTTTGGTGCGACCAGTGCGACGACGCCGCCGACACGGTGCTCGAGCCGAGCCGCGTCCCGTTCTGGCCGTTTGGGCTGCCGCAACAGAGCCGGCGCTGCCGAACGGTCAGCTTGACCGACAAGGCCCGACAGCTGCTGCTCCCCCTGCAGCGAAACCAGCTGTTGGCCCTGACGGGACGGCAGGTCCGTGCTCCTTGGACGCGGCAGCTCAAGCGCAACCGAGTCACGGAGACGCTTCGCAGGCTGTGCTTCATCATGCTGGGTCCGCTGTGGGAAGACAGCGGACGGCCGGTCTTGGTTCAGCGCGACGGCAGTGACACGTGGCACCTGCCGGCCGATTGGACGCCCGGGTCGCTGGCGCCGTTCGTCGCGGCCCCTGCCCTGCTCGCTTCGGTAACCTTCCTGGCCGCGGAGGCTGGCCAGCTTCTGGCTGGACTCACCTGGAGCCGGGAAGCCCTGCTCGATGGCGAGACGGCCGAGATCGACGCTGGAACACTGCCATGGCATCTCGGCGCCCATGACGCAGTGCTGGCCTAGCCCAGCTTCTTGCCGTGCCACCTCCGATCGCCCCCGGCCGAACACCTCGATCCCGAGCTGCGGACGCCGCTCCAACCAGGTCGCGGCCGCCGCCATCTCGGTGCGGAGCATCCATTGTCGCCGCAGCGCCTCGGCCTCGGCCTGCGCCGTGCGCGCCTCCGGTGCGTCGGCGGGCAGCAGCAGCCGCGAGCGCAATTCCGTCAATTGCGCCGCCATCACCGTCCAGGAGGCCCACTGCGCCAAGTCCGGCGCCGGGACGCCTGGGGCGCGCTGTAGTGCCACGTCCATCGCCGCCGCGAATGCCTCCACCAGCGTCAAGATCGACAGCCGGGCCAAGTCGATCTTGCGCGTGCGGGCCAGCTCGAGCAGCCACTCCAGCGGCCCCTCGAACCCATCGACTGCCAAGACCGGCGATGTCGCAGGCGCTTGGCGACGGGGCGGGTCTTGCCAAGCGGCGGACGCTTGGCTTGCCAGACAGGCCGGAGCCGGGTTTTCGGCCGCGACTTCACGGGAATTCTCGGTCACAGCACGCGGTAGGTCGGACAGATATCGAAGCGCAGCGCGGGCCAATGCGCGGCCACGGCCGCCAGCGCCCGCCAGGGCGTCCAGTCGGCCGACCAGAACGTAAGCTGGATCGTCGCGCTGCTAGCCGGCAGCTTCGTGCGCAGTGCTGGGGCGGGTTCGGTCGCGACATGGCGCAGCGCGTTCGTGGTGCCCCAGTGCGCCCAAAGCCAGGCAAGGGCGCCCGGGTGATCGGGGCCCAGCCGCAGGATGTCGGGGGGCACCGGGACCCGGGCATTTAGGTCGAAGGGAGTCCGCAGCCAGTCGAGCACTTGATCAGCGGCTTCATCCGCCTGCTGCGTCGCGCCGGGCAGACCGGGCGGAACGGATCACGACGAAGCCGTCGCAGGCCGCTGCGACGGACGCACCGCCTTGGCACGGCGTTGCCAGATGCGGCGCAGCGCGTCGGGACGCAGGCGACGGTGCTCAACGCCTCCCCAGCGGTCCACCTTGCGGAAAACTGGGCCGAAGCCCGTGTCCGAACTGCGCAACCAATCCTCCAGCGCCCGGACCGGGCAAGCGATCGCCCCTGTTACGCGGTTGACGACGACCACCTCCCCTGCCCTGCCGGCGGCACCGGGTACGGTCAGCTCCGCCTCGGTCCCGGTGAGGCGGACGTCCTCTCGGTCCAGCGCAAGCAGGCGTTCGCCGCCCAAACCCGCCGCGGTGAGCAGCAGCAAGGCACGGTCGCGCAGGCCGGCGAGATCGCCCGGGCAGCGCGCGGCCATGCGGGCCAGCTGGGCGGGACCGGGCGGCGAACGTCGGCGAACCCGCGGCCTTGGCGGTCGGGCGTCCGGTCCCGCCGATTGACTGGTGATCCGCGCGTTGCGCACGACGGCGCGGACGGCGGCATCTGCCGCGGGCGAGGCCTGGCCGTTGCGATGATGCTGGTCGGCGATGGCGGCGGCGCGCCGGGCGAGGGCGCCATGTTTCAGCGCCGTCGACGCGGCGAGGTAGGCGGCAACCGTCGCCGCCGTCGACGCGGCGAGGTAGGCGGCAACCGTCGCGGACGAGGCTGGCATGGCGACGTGGCGTCCCTTGCGGCACCAAACGACGAACGCGGCCCAGTCCGCGGCGTAGAGCCGCCGCGTCTCTGCCGACCGCGGCCGACCATGCGGTGCCGGAGCCTGGGTCCCATGCGCGCCCGTCGCGTGCGGCGGAGTCGATTCGGGCAGGACCGCGCCGAGTGGCTCATCCCGCCGACCTCTGGCGCAACAACGTCACCGAGCGGATTTTCCGTTCCAAGGCGAACGGCAGGGAATGACACTGGAAAGCCCTTGCGACCACCGAATTCTTCAGCCGCGAGCGCCGAGAGCGGAGACGGCCGTCGCACGAACCAGGGACCAAAGCTGGCCACATCAAAGCGTCACCGACGCATTCGCATGATCCAGGGACCGCGACACAGAGCAAGCGTAATTGTGGCAACTCCGAGTTTACTTACCCTAAGCTCGATTTTCCGCAATTTCTGTCCTGTGCGGGACTATGTGGCGGTCCAGAAGATGTCCTCGGCGGCGATGAACTCGAGGGCGCGATCGATCGATAGAGCTGCGCGTCCGAGCGGCCCGGCGCGGGTCCATCGC
>JAABUK010013750.1_pt1 | contig 10044 bp, 5 predicted proteins | sample 5559141 | NCBI WGS metagenome assembly JAABUK01 (sample SAMN10711869, study PRJNA513367) | rock metagenome | isolation source: Antarctica rocks | place: Antarctica: Victoria Land, Pudding Butte nord | collected 2016-01-03 | reverse complement strand
ATTGTCTCTTCGCCAAGTTGTGTCTTTGTAAACCATCGCGGCTTCCATCCCTCGCCAGCACTCTCCATCTCATTTCTCCGCGATCGCTGTTGCTCTTCTAACCGCGCTTTCAGCTCCTCAGCTTGCTCGTGATCGCCCTGCTCTAACGCCCTTTGATCCGGCCGAAGCCTACTGTCTGTCGGGGGTAGCTTGTCATTCTCAATCTCGGTGATCTCATTGAGTGTTGCAGCAAAGCTAGTCATGCCGTAATGCTTCGCGGCATTGTCAACCAAAGACCCAGCAGACCATATAGTAATGTCTCTAGGTGCCCCGTTCTCCGAGAGGCGAAGGCTCTGAATCCATGTCCCCTGCAAACCAAGAGACAGAGTTTCACCATGAGTGTCAAACGTATCAACTGTTACCTCTTCACTTCTGCCCGAAAACATGCCCTTAGCCTTGAACGTGACCGTTGCCTTCAATCCGGCAACCTCATTGACAACAGTCATAGATCCGACGGGCTCCACATATTTCTCTCCAGCGATAATGTTGCGAAGAAAAGATGTAGCCGATGACCAGGTGAAGCAATCGCCATGAGAGTGCAGAACCACACGAGCTTTGCCGTCGGTCACAATTTCTGCGGACTTGCCCCAGAATTTCTGTGATGGGAGAGGCGATTGTGCGAAGGACCAGTCTTGTGCTTCTGCATGAAGTGCTAGCTGAACAGGACGATGAGAAACCTTTTCCGCCACGAAACGGAAACCCTTGTCCTCCCGAACCAATTCGAAAGTCTCTCCTAGCATGGGATTAAAAGGTTTGCGTATAGCGCGGTCTTTGACCCTAGTGCTGGACAGTGAGGAGATTGCGAATGCTGTAACGAATATTAGTCTTTCGACTGGGTCCGTGGCCTTAGCTGCCTTATCAAGAAGTGAGGAATATTCTAATTGCTCAGAGGCGCGTTGAAGAAGCGAGGTTGGTTCATTGGCAGATACCGGCATAGTTATCGTAGACAAATCCTTTCCAACATTCTTTCGCAGAAAGCCTATTAGGCTAGGAGGCATGATTGTAGGCGCTGCTACGTTCGATCGTCTTCTAACACAGCTCAATGGTAAAGGCGCGAGGCCTTTGGCCTTTGGAGGGAAGATTGACGTAAGGCTATTAGACCGAATACCTCTTCCGCTTACAGTGAACTTCCCAGATTCGTCTAGATCGCTGCTACAATCAGATTCGTTGTCACCAGTATCTGGTGTACCGCGGCTCAGGTCGTCGTCGCTGGTGTCTGGTATTTCGAAGAATGGAGCTTTCCCCCCATCTGGTGCATCAAAAAATTCTTGCGAGTCAACAGAATTGACGCTGAGCCGGGAAGATGTAGATTTTGGAATTGGCGCACGACGTTGCTTGCCCTTTGTAATAAGGGTAGAAAATTCTGCAACTGCAGCGTCGAGGTCCCGTAGCAATGCTCGGCAGTGATCATTCATGTTCTGCTCCACCTGATGATGGTGACGAAACTGGTTAGGGCTCTCAGCCGGCGTTACATAGGTGCTTCTCGATTTCTCAGTCGAGAGTGAAGGTTCACCAGCTGGTGCTGGTACGGTCAACTGCGAGGGACTTCGCTTAAACCTATTGGATTGCGAGGCCGATGTACCACTCGGCTTTCGTTTCCAAAAAGGTCGCTTCTCCTCGTGCCTGAAATAATCATCGCCATTGGTTTCGGCTGGACTAGAAGCATTAGAGTCCCGGCTAGAAGGTGTGGTAAGATTGATAGTGCCCTCAGTTTCCCTGCACATTCTTCGCACGGCATCTCGAGTCCCTGCAACACGTGAAAGCAGAGCCTCGGCCCTTACCCAGTCCTGCTCCTCTTCGAAGTTAGAACGCGAGAATGCTTGCGTATCTATAGATAGGGCTTGTCTGGGCGAGATAGCCTCCGCAGCTATCCGAGAAGCTTTCTGGAAGGCTCTCTTCCAAGTCTCGAAATCAGCCTGATTGCTGGCCCTCAGATGCCAGACCTCTGCTCCTGAGTCGATCGATAATTCACGCGTCTTCGCATTCGCGCCAATGGCAGCCAAAGACAGAGGAATGGCGCCTCTTAGTGCAGATGAATTCTTGTCATGGTAGTAGGATAGCGTGAATGAAGTGAAATCCAACGAGAAGAACCTACGCGCATGACCTTGGTGCCTCTTGCGTCGTAACTTATGTAGAACTCCAGTGTGAACCGTCGGAGTAGAATCAATTGACGATACTGAGCTTCGTGGCAGTGGCTGAACAAATGTTGCAGGCACTGTTTGTTCGGCTAATGAAGAGAGATGTTGCCCGTGTAACTCTTGCGGCATAGAGCGCAATCCCAGCCCATTTTTGTGAGCTTGACCAGGTGGAAGACCTGGACTAGCGATTTGAGAGTGGTGCACTTGCGCCCCAAACTGAGGTGGGTGCTTCGTTGGATATGTGAGAAGCACCAGAGTTGCCGTTTTGGAAAACTTTTTTGAAAATGTGTTGTCAAGAACTAACGCGTAGTTGCCTCCTTCATTGGCCAGCACATCATGGCTCGCTTGTGTGATCTTATCAGCGTCGCATTTTCCCAACCACAACACCTGCTTGAGGCCAATGCCCGTCAACTTGTCGATAACAGTGGAGTGCGAATCACTTTCAGGGTTTGGCGACGTAGGGGCGGATGCGGAAGCAGGCGGCAGATGAGGGATTAAGCTGACTTGTGGCCCAGGGTGCTTGAAAATGCCGAAGTTGATGGACTTCTTGTGGGGTTGAACACTCGAAGATATTGTGTGGTCTGGTTTCACATTCACCCAGCGGATCAGATAGCTCTGTACATCCACATCAGCTAACGCATTCTTTCCTTCAACGAGGCCAGGCAGACCTTGCTATGAATCTCTAGCTCTTCCATACCAGCCATGCTTCCGGGTGGGCTCTTATTTCAGATCTGTCATGAGTCTTTTGTTGCAAACATAGATGGCATATCTTTCCACCAGATCCCGATGATCATTTCTGAATTCGCAAAGCGGGATAAAACCGAGAATAGGGCTCTCGTGAAGTAACCGTGCCCCTAACATTGCAAGTTTCGTATTCGCGAGCGATGTTGGAGATATTCAGCGGTCTCTGTGGCTGGGCAAACCATCGCTCGGCTCCCTCAGTTTTGATGCAACCCGAAGGATTCTGGCTGCCAGCATTCCTCTAAAGACATGTGACATAAAATTCTGGGGTCGGTGTGCTTGAAACTCTACATTGCACCTTAGATAGCGAAATCAAGATAGCTACGACAGCCCGCTGATGGAAGCTCGTTTGCTTTTCTTGGCCGAAGCTGAGCCTTCTTCCCTTTTCCGTTTGACTGGACGACCATTTCCACCCTTTGGCCTATAACCACCATCGTCGTCACGCTTACGCTTGCCCCTCGAGCTGGACCCTGCATCTAAAGCAACACCATCTTCATCGTAGAGATCTGGCTCCTGCTTCACGGTACTCGCTCGTTTGGACGCACGAGACGTTGCTGGTCGAGTACTGGGCTTCTCTGAATGAGCTTCGTTGTCTTGCAAGAAGACCTGGGGTTGGTGCTTTCGTAGCCAGTTGTAAACAGATACTGGATTCTTCAATGCCGTTTCTCTATCTTTCTCACTCGAGCGCTCTCCACCACGCAGAATTGGAGCCGCAAAGGGCCGAGGTGTTGATGCGATACCGTTCAGGTAGGAATCGAGGCCCTCCAAATACTGTTCCTCTTCCCGAGGCGCAGGAAAACCGTTCACGACGGTTCCGGCGGCATTCTCGTGGGATTTGGCATTGTCTAGCGAAGCATAGTGGATTTCTAGCAGCGAGGCGTACGACTTCGCAGGTTTGAACTCTTTGCTTTGCCGTAATGAATCCTCCATTCGACGATAATCAGCGATGGATATTCTGCCATTTTTCAGGCCTTGGCGAGCCTCGCGCAGGACTATCGGAGGAATATTTGAGCCAGGAGGTAGTATTCCTACTTGCTCGTCATTTGTAGCTTCTTTCGTTGCCGTTGCAGGAGGCAGAAGATCGTAGCGATGAGAGTGCGGTACTTGAGGGGCTTCATTGAGATCGTGAAGCAGCTCGAGTAGTTGGCTTGCAGGAGGTGAGCAAAATTTGGCAAAATAATTATGGAGACATACTCGTTTTGTTCGCTCAGCCGACGTGATATGTCAAGAATACGTTGATGTTCCCTGTAAAGAGTATTGCTCTCTCGCATCTTGTCCTCGAATACGACCATGATTTTGCGGTATTTCCTCCTGCAGGTCGTCAGGTACTGTAATGCGACGTTGCGGAAATACCTTACCGAAAGGATTTGTAGGATGCTCTAGGCGGTGGCTCTGAGGTAATGTCGCTTTTCTCATGGAAAGGCTCATCTTGGTTGCCATCCATGATGGGACTGAGGTGGATATTGTAGGATAGAGAATGAAGGACGAAGATACGGTTGATTCATCAGAGGGTGGGCTATGGTGTCATGGAATGTTTAAACTTTGAACTTATTGGCGAGAGTGACCCTGTTCACTTCTAGACTGTGATCAAAAAGAAGCCCCAATTCATCGCGGGAGAGGAAGCGCGGATGGTTGCCAAGATCTCCTCTCGTGTCTGCTCTTGGCAGGCTCTAGCAGGAGCCATGAGCGCTGCTAAACAAAATTTCATTCACAACAGACTTGTCATTCCAGAGCCTTTGAAAAGGTGGATCAAAGGAGCTCGCTAGCACACGAACCACTGTCCTTTTGGTATTGGTGCAGGACAGGTGGTTTCCTCCTTTCAAGCTGCTTCTTCTACTCGCTGCCATTATCCAGGTCCCATGGGGAACCTCACTGCGCAGACAGCTGAAGATAGCTTTAGAGGAAAGAAACGCAAGAAGGAGGGAAGCCTTCACGATGGTTTCGGCCCGCTTGAAATTGATATCAATGCGCCTGAGCCTGCCTCTAAGAAGGCGCTACGAAGGGCAAAGCGTGCGAAAGCGACCTCTATTCCGGATAAAGTTCAAGCTGGTCCTACGGATCCCAGCGAGTCTGAGATAGAGAAAGGTGCTTCCACAGCAAAAGAAGTCATAGGTCGGTCTCCTCACGGGGTCTGGATTGGCAATCTACCATTTTTTGTGACGAAGAAAGATATGCAAGCATTTATGACTAGCGACACTGACAATGCAATTTCCTCTGATCAGATCACCAGAATACATCTCCCACAGGGTCTTTCCAAGCCAGGCTCTCGTTTCCAGAACAAAGGCTTTGCTTATATAGATTTCCTATCAGCAGACGCTGTGCAGAAAGCTCTGCAGCTAAGTGAAAAATTGGTCGGAGGACGTCGAGTTTTGATAAAGAGTTCACGAGATTTCCAGGGAAGGCCGGACTCGACTTCGAAAGCTTCAGAATCGAACAAATCTTCCACCAAGCGTATCTTCGTTGGCAATCTAGAGTTTGACATTAGCAAAGAAGATCTGGAGCATCACTTCGAGATTTGTGGACCAATTCAGAATGTGCATATGGCGACCTTTGAGGATTCCGGCAAATGTAAAGGCTATGCTTGGGTGGAGTTCGAGCAGTTGTCGTCAGCTGAAGCTGCCGTAAGAGGGTGGCTGGAAGTGAGCGACGCATTGGCGAATGCTGAGAATGAGAACACTCTTGTTGACGCCGGCGTCTCCAAAAGGGTTAGAAGACGTATTTGGGTCAATAAGATGGGAGGTCGAAAGCTGCGCATGGAGTTTGCAGAAGATAAGGCGACTCGATACAAGAAACGATTCGGCAACGAATCACGACCAGAAGAGGTCGGGACAAACAATCATGACGATGTCGACCAGCATCCAGTCATTGATCAAAAAGGAAGGGCGAAAGAAGTCGATGAGGACCCTGCAGAAGCCAAAGCGACCTCGAAGAAGCTACTACAGGTCAACTATTTGCCGTCTATTCGCTCAGGGTACTCGGTTTCGTCGATACAGAAAATGACAGGAGCCATCACGGAAGCGCAGGGCACCAAGACTACCTTTGGATGATTTGCCTCCGCAGTGGATGGAGTTTCAACGAGAACAACGATACCAGCTCTACGAATGTGCTGTGGAATTTGCTAGTGACCCTTGACTTGCATCAATAGGAAGGATAATCCTTTGGCGGCTTTCTACTTGCTGACTGGAAAATGGCGGAACATCATTACAAAGGGCTGCGCCTCAGTCGACACGGAGCAGCGGCGGGTATCTTCCGAAGCTTTGATGACCTTCACAGCTGTGGGAACGCAGATTGATATTGGCAAAGCGGACAGATTGCATAGAATTCTGAGAAGAATGTATGAAGACCTGGTGAGAAGCAGTCGATTTGCGAATGTTGCGCTGGCCACACCAGCCTTCAGACGAAATCGCAGAGCTATGCGTGGAGTCCTAAAAGCTGTTTCTCACGCCTTTGGATGCGGAACTCCATTCTCCTGGGGGCAACTCGCCGGCGTTTTCCAAGTCATTACATTCTGTTGTGGGTCGACAGACATTCATTCAGAAGCAGCGTCAGAGTTTTTCAAATGACTGCTTGGGAGGCGACAAGTGTCCTCGGTTTGCAAGAGTTGCTGCGATCAAGGATCATACGATCACTTTGCGTCAAGAGAAGGGGCTGAAGGTCTTGAAGGCGCTTTTGAACGAGAGAGTCAACTTCCATGACAAGTGCAAGCATGAGAACCTCTCTCATTGCTCTTCTCGGTGATGAGCTCTGGCCCTTAAGGGAGGGGCAATCTAAGCGGTGCCTGTTGAAGTGCGTCAAATACTAAGTGTGAAGTACAGCTAATAGAGCTCATGGATCCGATGCCTTAGATCTTCGGACAGTCCTCGGCCGTATGTCGAAGAGTGTTCTGCAACTTAACATTCCCATCCTCGATCCAAACACTCGCATGCTTGTTCCAAAGCACAAGAGATGCTTCACGGGGTGCTCGCAGAGTTTCCCTGTACAGTAAGGAAAACTGTCGGACTCGAGACCCTCGGTGACTCTGTGAGAACCTTGCTCCTATCACCTGCGCTGGAAGTGCCGCTCCCTCGGGCAAAGGCGGGGCGCACAAGTCTTTCATCACAAACACCGCACCGCACACCACGGTCCACTTTCTGCCAGCCAGCGGAATTCTTCTGGCCTGACCGCTCCCATTCTACTCCTCTTTTGCAAACAACGCATCAGTGCCCGATCACATATTCTTCATCTAGCTCTCTCGCAGTCCCAGACAAATCCTCGCATCTCGCCTCCATGAATCAACATCTCGCTCGCCAGCATATCTACGATACTTGCTTTCCGAAAGGGTGACAAGAACGTCCAACAGGCTGTAGACAGCCATCTGTTTTCAAAACACCCTCTTTCTAAACAGCACTCTGCTTGTTCCTTTTTTACTATTCCTCATTCAACATGCATGATGATCTGCGCAGACGAGCTCTTGAGAGCGGCAAGACCGTCTCCAAGAAGGCGCAATCCCGACAGTCATCACGACCGACATCCACTATGAACTCGCGACAGAATTCCAGACCAACCTCGAGAACACACAGCAGGAATGTCTCGGACGATGAAGACGGAGGCGGTGAATTGAGCGACGAGACATCCTTTAGGTCAGTCTATAATCTACCTTTATGTCTCTTGCCGTCTCAAGACTAATGAACCGGCAGCATCAACTCCATAGACGAACTCCTCGCAAGTGACGACTTCAACGAGCACACACCCGAGCTCCAACGGCAAGAGCTGATAGATCGAATTGAGGGAATTTGCGAGCGCAAAGGCAGTAGCTACAAGGGCCGAGAGGACTGTCTGGCTGCCTTCGGTCGCATCCTCACTGCACATCACCTTGCGGATGAGCTCTATGGTCGCGTTGCAAACCTGGTTCCGGCACTTCTTAGGAGCGTCAAAGCCGAGTCAACAGAGCGAGAGACAATTTTAGCCCTCAAAGCTATTGCTTTGACAATCGTATCTTTCCAGGACGAGATCAACTACGATGGGGTGGCGGCACAGCTGAAGCGCACCATTAGTGACACACAATCGCTTCCTACGAAGGCCGCTGCCATTCACTGTCTCGGTACATGTGCTGCATTCTGCAACCCGAGTGAGGAGGAGGTTAACGAAGTGCTGAATTTTCTCCTTGAGATTGCATCCTCGGACGGATCGTTTGTTGATGCCACCGACGACGCTGAAACTGTCATTGCTGCTTTGCAAGAGTATGGGTTCCTCGCCACCTACATTGAAGATCTCGAGGCCGAATCGGAGGATGCTGTGGCCACTTTCGTAGATCAACTTAATAGCGACAACGTCTACGTGCAGATTGCGGCCGGAGAGAACATCGCATTTCTCTACGAAAAGAGCTACACGCCGATGGAAGAGGACGAGAATGCATCCGATCTGGAAGAAACAGAGGACAATTCTTCTTCCGGAGAGGACTCGGGTCGTTCAGATGGTCCAAAGCTGATCAAGCGGTATAACGCTTACCACAACACATACGAGATCCTACAGAAGGTAGAAGCACTCGCATCGTTGAGCACTCGCAAGCTCAACAAGCACGACAAGAAGAAACTTCACCAATCGTTTGCCAGCATCCAGATCACGGTTGAGAACCCGAAATTGGGCCTGCAGACCAACAGCGCGTCGCGAATGACTGTTCGCATACATCTAGAGGGCGAAATGAAAGTAGACAGATGGTGGAAGTTGATGCGCCTCAATGCCCTGAGACGCCTGTTGCAGGGCGGATTTGTTAACCACTACTTTGAGGGCAACAAGCAGGTTCTCGATACTCTGCCCTTGATCATGAGAGATGTTAACACGAAGGGATTGCGGAGTCCAGGACATGACAAAGGCAAGAAAGGCAGATGGAAGGACAGTCCGAAGAGGAGCGTTCGAGGGTTCAGTGACGAATCATGATGAGTACAGATCATATCTTGCGCGGACTCGGAGCATCTATATCCATCATTCATTCCAGGCGTTGACTCACATATCACTGCCATCCCAGCCAGCCAGCTAGTCATCCTTCCCAGCCCGGTGCGGGAGGTTTCTTGAAGCTCGGTAACTTTTCTTGCTTCAGCAGAGTACCATTATACCCATCTATCAGAGGCTTAATATGCTGCAATCAAACCCATACTACCCCTTTCATGTCGTCCTCGCTCTTCCTTCCGTCATTAATCCAACGCAGACAGTAGATGGAGTGCATACGGATATGCTTGGAAAACCGCCCCTGGCCAAGGAAGGTGGTGTGATAAATATTCGTACAATGGACGGCCCGATTTGCTGCGAGACTGCCTAGGTACAGAGCACGATCGCACAGATGACCGTTGTGTATCATCACTGATCGTAGTCAGGGGCTAAGTTCTATAAGGCTCCCTGCTCATTCCGCTGAACCAACCTGCTGACCCATAAAGGCGTCCTTGCGGGCCCATTACCCTCCCTCCCCATTGCCCACCCAACTCTCCCATCACCGTCTCTTCCCCCCTGCCCCATCACCCACCCCCCACAACAGCCCTGACGACACGTCTCTTCCATAGACTCTTCGTCTCCGGGTCCGCGTCCGCCTCCCCACCCTCGTGGACCATCATCTCCATCTCATCTTCCACCGCCGCGTGGTACGCCCTCACGACGGTATCTTCGTCGACCTTGACGCCCGCCTCCGCGAGCAGAGTGATGCAAGCGCACAGTCTGGCGATCTCGGTGCGAGTCCTCGCATCAATCTCATCGTTCTGACTCGAGTAGATCTCATTCGAGACCAGCTCGTCGAGGTTTGAGATTGACATTCCAACTCTGCTACCACTGCCGCCCGGTTTCGTCTTGCCGACTCCTCCTTTCTCTTTCTCTTTAGCATCCGTCTCGGGATCCACATGCCTACTCACCCACACGAACCCATTAACCCCCAACGCGACATCCACCTCTCCACCTCCATTCTTCGTAGTATCCACCGTAAAAACCTGCCTCTTACTCCTCACAACGCCCACCCCCCTCCCACTCCCCGCCGCCACATCCACAAAAACCCCGTTCCTCAACTTCCCATACCGCAAACTCCGCGTATGCAACGTAGCGGCCCCATCTGCGTTCCCCACCCCTTGAACCTCCGCTACCACTAAATCGCCCTCTTGGAAATACG
>JAABUK010013749.1_pt1 | contig 10045 bp, 9 predicted proteins | sample 5559141 | NCBI WGS metagenome assembly JAABUK01 (sample SAMN10711869, study PRJNA513367) | rock metagenome | isolation source: Antarctica rocks | place: Antarctica: Victoria Land, Pudding Butte nord | collected 2016-01-03 | reverse complement strand
TGACCAAACCTGTATCAAATCCTGCACTTGGCCAGTGGTAAATTCCCACTCAGGACCTGTGCCGCCTGAGCTGGGATAGATTACGCTCAACCTGCGCATGGCAATCCCGCATGTTTGTATGCACATGACAGCCACCAACAGAGGTCTTGAAGGGGTCAGCATGCAACAATGCCCCATACCGCACTGACCCAAGCTGTCTGAAAGTACTGAGGACAAGTTGTCAAGTCTACAGGGAAAGGAGTCACAGATGTGCTGTCAGAGTAACCCTCTGAGAGCATGTAACTTTGCAAATGTGGAGAAAGACTGCGCCATTATGCAAACCCATCAAGAAGAAACGAGGTGGGCTCGCGTGGGCTTAAGCTTCCTGACATATTTGCAAATTCAGCTTTGGTGCATATCAGGACAACAACATACCTCTGCAAGACAGGCCTCAACTGATTGCACCATTCTTGGTGCACCCATATCTGTTCCTCAATTGCCTCCGCTAAAAGCGCATGCCGAGGGTGCTGTGTGCTCTTTGCTAGCGACACCATATCTCTGGCTTGGTGCAGCGCAAATCCACCAGGCCTAAAGTATCTGGTGAGGGCTTCCAAGTCCAAAATCAGTTGACAGTAGCAATCGCACATCACCCTTTGCATTGCTGTCCTGTCAATGCTTGACGCATCTGCAGCTGTGACATTCAGATGATCTAACGCCAGAAGTGTAACATGAAGGAAGGAAGCTGTCAGATCTGGCAACTGAAGCACGGTGCTGGCTTGGCTGGCAGCTGTAGCAGCTTCTGCTTTCAGTAAGACTGTATCACAGTAGGTTGTGAAACCTGGCAGTGATGTGACTCTTGGACTGCCTGCAGGCCATTGAGCATATTGAGTCTGTGCACAATGAGCAAAATATGCATGATCACTGTTTTGGCCAGCTAGACACTCACAACAGATCACCAGGTCCAACATTGGCCTTGGAAATTCAAAATCATTGTTAGCAGTGTGGCTCGAGGGGACAACCACCAGGATCATGTTGCATAGGTGTGTCATCAGTCAGAGCAATGTCGGCATCTCACCAAATAAGGGAGCGTTCTTGGGCCAACCATCAGGCAACAAGAGTGATGTCGGGCTCTGCAAACCATCCGTTATGCGTATTCCAAGCTTTGCTGCATCCACAGCCCGCCGGCACCACTGCAAGTCTTTGCTGTAGCTGTCTGCAACATCCCCATGTTCTGCAAACTGCAGACCAACTGCCAGATTGTTGAAAGACAAGCTTGACTTCATTACGCAACAACTAGGTGCTAGGTGCCATAACAAACATCAACCTTGGTTGGTCCCAGCTGGTGTTTCTATGTCACTAAACAAATGTTGGAGCTTGCACTCCTTAAACACTAGCAAGACCTTTGACCTTTGTGCCTTACAGTACTACACTAGCAAGACCTTTGACCTTTGTGCCTTACAGTACTAAGGCCAGGGCAGTCCTTCATGCTTGAGGAGCTGCTGCAACCTTTTGCTGCATAGATGATTTAGATCCATGGACATGCATCAGTCAAAGAAATGGTGCACACTGAAAGATATTGCACACTGTGACTTTCATGCAAAGTTGGAAGCAACAGAACAGATGTAGCCTAGTGGCTGTAGCAGAGTGCAGGCAATCACCTGATGGTGAAGATGGAAAGCTGTTTTTGTCATTTGGCATAGGCGCTTGCCAATCAGCAGTGCCTTCACTGGAGCAAGTCCAGAGCAAAACCACATGAGCTGCGCAGGGCACACTGCAGGCTTCAGTACACCACAGCATGTTGCTTAGCAAGGCATGTATCACATGGTGAGCTTGAGTATTACGCTCTTACACAGACGAGGTTATGCTGCATGGTGGGAAAGGACAATCACCTCAAGTTTATGCAAGCTCACTAGGAAAATCATAGAGGCATCAACATGCACCTTTGAAAGGCCTGTACTAGCGTAAATGGGGTTTGTCAGTCATACCTTCACACACAAGCAAGCTAACACATAACGGTCCAGAGACTCAGAGCTTGAGGTGAAGTAGCTGTCAATCTCTTCACAGAAGAGCTCGAGTGTTGCTATAGTAAGAGTTTCTGCATAAGTGAAAGCAGTATCGTATGAAAACGTCAGTGCTTTGCGGCACTGGTCAAGACAAGGAATGGCCCTTGCTTCTGCTTTATGCCAAAGAAGTGCAAGCTCCGGCTGGGAGAGGACAGCTTGGACATTCAGCATGCCCTCCATATACTCGTCCCCCTCAAAAGACAGGTCGAGGTCCAGGTCAACTGGCACGATGTTCGCGACCTCGGGCAAGAGACGAAGCTGGTGAACGGCTTGCCGTTCTTCCGTGTGTCTCGACTCAACTTTGGCATTGTTGCGGGCGTTTAGGGCTGTCTGGTGGAGTGGTGCCAAACGTCCAAGCTTGCCATAAGAACTCGAGGTCAACTTGTTGTGCTGCAGGCATAGACCCCTCCTGCGCTGCTTTCTGAACGCAACCTGTGCTTTGGTCCGTATATAACGGCTGCCACCAACACCATTTGTTGCATATGCGGCTCTCACTTGCATGATGTTCTGCAGCGGTGCGTACAGAAGGTTTAAAGTGATCACGACTGCTTTCTAGATTTGTTTGTGGAGAACAAGGTCAAAGTTGTGGCCTTCGCATCATCCGATAGTTCGTTGCTTGCCAAGTGCAATAGTCGCTGGAACATTTCGCCCGATCAGCTGAAAGAGAGAGAAAGAGATCACCATGCTTGTCTGTATGTCTCTCTCTCTCTCTCTCTCTCTCTCTCTCTCTCTCTCTCTCTCTCGCAAGCCAAGGCTGCAGGCTAAACCCTGAGCGCTCTGCTCTTTGGACTTGTTGCTTGCCTTGCAACAGCCAATTGGACTGGCTGAGGCCATGCCCTTGATGCAGTGGTTTCAAATGGCTACAAATGCATATGCATGCACGCGCATATGTCTGGTCCAAGCAAGCTTCTCACCGGTATGACTAAGATGAGTGCAAGTATCTGCAACAGGCATGGCATCCAGTACTGCTAAACTTTCAGGAGGCATCGCTTTCTGACTTACAGCGCTAATCCACTGTACATGGCCATTATTACCTGTATTGGCCTACCCCGTCGCATACTGCTACACTTAATCAGTAAAGCATGTCGTGCAATGACAAAGCATGTGTCACAAAAAATCTACGCTGTCGACTACTGTCCGCAGTTGACTTACACTTCTGGCAATTGAGCTGCATGACCCGAGGAGGTTGCTGTCACAGCTGCAGTGAGAGCAACCTACGGTATGTGCTGCATCGTTGTTGCAAAATCGTCGAAATGACATTGGGTCACAAGCGCTGCAGTCAGGCCTAGCTATAGCCAAACCATGAGCTTTGCAAGGTCACTTGCTTTCAAATTGAAATTTCGAGCAAGACCAAAACAATGATGTCTGGTCAACAGGCTGTCATGTACCCCAATGTACAGCTTTGCAGGACTGTCCATGGCACTTGTTCAAGATGGGGCACAGTCACCTGCATGCAAGCTTCCCTTGTTTTGAAGTAGGTCCAAGATGCTGAGGTAGTCAAAGTCTTCTATCTGCTGCCAGCAGTGCTGACTTTGCAGATCTGCCCAATTGCGCACGTCAAAGTGTGTAAGTCCATTCATCTAGGCGGAATCTGCCAGCTATTCCTGCAGGCTTGCAATCTGCTGAGATATTTGTGCGACTGCACAGGTATAAGTTGACAACCTCTGTTGAGGTGCTGCAATGTGTGCAGATTAGTGATAGCTTGCTGAGACTCAGTTTCCTGCTGCATCAGCAAACATGGTTACGTGAATGGTGCTGTTGTGGTGGCAACTCTGTTGTGCTCAAGCACAGAAAGAGCTCCATTTTGGGACATTGCTCACGCTGTCCCAACAACATACTGTACGCTGTTGTTTAGCCTATACCCTTGCACTGCGGGGATGCACCTCTGCAGATGTTGCCAAGGCAATCCTTTGAAGGCAAGAAGCGCTACTTTGTGACCAGATGACCTTGTAGTGTTGGCGCATAGCTTTGCGTCAAAGCAGCTGAGGTCTGACACTGTCTCACCTATGCCATGCCGGCTGCATCTGCTTGAGTGCCACCAGGAGTCCCATGGCCATTGTTGCCAGTAGCATGCAATCAGAAGTAATTCAGGGCATGATGAACATATGTATAATGTAAGACATGTGTACACCTGCCAGTGTCGTTGGCATCAGACTGTTCAAAGAGGCATATGCATGCATGCATGCTCTGGTAACCTGGCTGGCCATATGGCTCCAGAGCATCAAAAAGGATCTCTGACATGGTGGAAAGGATTTGTTACACTGCAAGTTCACAAGTGTCTGTAACACATGCGCTTGAGATCGTGGCAGGAAAATGGTTGAAAGTCTTTAGGCACCTTGCACGCAACCCCCTGAGTGGCAGCGTTGCTAATTGTCCATCTATTTCCATAACACTCATAACACAGGTCTGACTTTTGCACCTGAATGTTGATAGTGACACTCAAAGTTGCGACCATTCGGAGCTCACGCAGACTACTGTCTGCTTTGACCACAAATGAAACTAGATCATTGCCAACATCAATGAGAGCCAAACACAAGCATTGAATGCAGTGCAGATCAGCTAACTCCTGTGCATCATTGTCACGTACAACCAACGCTGCATGGGTCAGGTTTGGTAGCAACTGAGCCAGATTGTCGTAGTATGTGGTGGTAAATGGTGACACGTGCAAGCATTGCAAATTTGGCAGAGCAGTATCTATTTCAAACATCCTATATTGGCTTGCAGGGCTTACGGTCTCTAGATGCAGAGAGCGCAGACTACCAAAATTTTTAAACAGGGCCAATGATATGCCATCATCATCATCATAATCTTCATCATCATACTCCTGACTGCAACCCAATCTTGCATGTAGGGACTGCAATGTTGTGGGTAGTAGTAACACAATCTGTGTCAGCTTAAATGGGCCATCTAGTGTAGTGTGTGAGAGAGGCCACAGGCCTGCAAAGGCTATCACTGCCTGTCCAAATGATGCCAGTTCATGTATTGATATTGATGTTGCCACATCCTCTGACGTCTTCGTTAATAGAATTGACAAGGTATGCAGATTGTGAAGGTGTCCTTGGCGCTGCTTCTGCTGTACCCAATACAGTATGCTGTCAGTGGCAATGACTGTCAAATTAGCGTCATGACCAGGAATGACCAGTGACGTTGGCGCCAAGTTGCTGACTGTACTATGCCAGCTTTTGCTGACAGCAGAGCACACAATGATATCTCGCAAGCTGTCCAGGTGGCTGATGACTCTAGCTGTCAGCTCATGATTCTGAAGCACATCTGCTGAGCCCTAAACCGGCAAAAGAGGCTGTAAAGACAGGGAATGAAGGCTGTCTTTGATTATCAGGGAACCCCTCAGCATTTGCTGATCACCTATGCCTTTGCAAAAACTACAAAGCAACACATCAGCAGGGACTACGTATCTACCTTCGAGACGGCCATGCGTTATAGCTTTCAATGCCTATCGAGTGCGATGAAAAAGCCCCACGCGCAAGCGGGGACAGGCTGCTAGCTACACAGATAAGACATAACGCCTTAGAGGCATTTCCACGGGAGGCTGAAGAGCAGGTTCTTGGTGGCACCAGCACGCATAGGTAACTCCGCGCGCTGCGATGAAGGTGAGTGCTCAGACCCAAGCACTCGAGCAGAGGAGCTTTGGCTGAGCAAGTATCTCTTGGCAAGAGACTGCAGAGACTCTTGCAGCACTAAAACAGACTTATCATCCAAGAAGATGAACCGTTTGGTAGGTGATAGCATTCCCGTTTGTGCGCAGCGCACAGGCTATTGCCTTACCGCCTGACTCACTCTGCAGTATGCAAGTGTTATGCTCGAAGATTGACCACACTTTATTGCATGCACGAGTCACCTTGGCACGCCCTACGCATCAAGCTTTCAAGCCCATCAAGTCTTCGCCCAGACTACGTCGACATGTGCCCAGAGCTGCTGACAAAGATGAAAGCAGCAAAAGAGGATTGGATTGGGATAGTGCATGGTCCAGTTTCAAAGACGGACTGAACAAAAACATCCCAGTGGTGGAGGATCGCACAGCGCAAAGGCCGGCGTCACAGCAGCAGCCTAAGTCCAGCAACAAATCACCTCAATTCGCCAGAGACAGCAGCAGACAACTGCGAGAAAACATCAAAAAGCAAGAAAACCTTGTACTGGATTTTTGGAGTCAAGAGCTCTTCTTCAAAGCTGGAGGAGTGTTTATTGCAGTGCTGCTGGTCATTTTCCTGTTAATTGGCGGCCCGGGGGGTCCTGATTGAATTGCGCTCCCAGATGGTAGCGTCTAACTCAGTCTGGTAGACAGTTTTGGTTAGCACCCCAGGGCCGGAGTACAGTGCACTTGCAAGCTGTAGATGTGGCAGGAAGGAGCTGACCTAAATTATGGCCTCATAGTGGCCACAGGGATTGACAGTGCAAAGCCAGACAGCTTGTGGTGCATGACTTGGCGCTGTTTGCACAGCTTTCGGTAACTTTCTTGCAGGTTCTTTGCAACTCAGATTTAAGGCAACAGCTACTAACCGTTAGTAAGCTTGGATCTAAGCGAATGTATTGTAGACTTTGCTAATGCATTACATTGACCTGAATCTGTTGCATCAATGACGAAGTACATCCGTCTCTACAATGACCATTGATATGACTGACAAGATGCAGCACCACTATTACATTGAAGATGGAATTTTGCGATATGACCTTTTTACATTGTTGTGCCCTCAAGGGCGCTGTTGTATTACTGGATGAATACTTTCTGTTTGTCTCTCTACTCTCAAGCTCATGACTTACCAGCAAAAGTCCAAGCTTAGCATGTGCTTTGCCAGCAGCAGAGTCTGATTGCACAGCTGTTACGCAAAAGCGGAAGGACAAGAGTAAGCAAAACGGCGTTACGACGGCACGTGCGCTAGAGGAGCTAGAAGAGTTGCGCAAGGCTTGTTTTTACACTGAATGCAGCACAGTGCACATCACAGCCAGTTGCAATCTTGCAAGTGAACATTTGTTGGACTCTGGCGTTTAAAGAGCCATTCCTGATAGGCAGGTTAAGTTGATCCAGATGATGTGCAGACTGCAGTTAGGTCTAGCTTTTTGCGGAGTTCTTCTGGTGTTCGCAGCCGCGCAAGACCCGACAGTGTCTCTTGATGGAGTGCAAGATTTGAGTGAGTTGCATTGCATTCTTGGTCGTCCGAGCATTCTCCCACTTTTGTCTACCAACTTACACCTGATGCTTTGCAGCCCCTGAGACGTTTGACAAGTTCGTCAATGGAGGAAAGCACGCTCTCGTGGAATTTTACGCCCCTTGGTAGGTTCGCAACATGCAGCTGAGCCACATTGTCGTGCACCCTGCGTTTCAGGTTTCGACTGCCGCCTATCTCTTGCTTGAAGTGACCTCAGCGTCTGTCATCTAATGCAGGTGTGGGCACTGTAAGCATTTGACTCCAGAGTTCAAGACTCTCGGAGAATCAGTGTTGAAGGACCCCAGGCTCAAGAACAGCGTTGTGATTGCAAAGGTGGACGGTTGAATCACACCAGCTGCACCTTACGCACCTTCTCAAAGCTGCATGCACTTCATCAAAAACAATGTGTGCAAGCAGGTTGATGCTGACAAGCACAAGTCATTGGGTGAGAAGTTTGGGGTAAGAGGCTTCCCTACTTTGAAGTGGTTCCCGCGTGGCAAGCCAGTCAACAACCCACAAGAGTGAGCTTTCTCGACCAAGCTGCCCCCTGCCTGCCCTGGCAATTTCAACATGACCTCGCTGTGCATGGAGCTTGCAGCTTTCTTGTTCCAATCATGTTTGTGGCTCGCATCACCTGCTTCTGCATGAAAGCCATTATGGTCCACTCAACTCTACTGGCGACGTTGTGGTGCTGTTGGCATCTGCTGCTGCATCCCTTTCAGCTTCTGATGCCCGCTCTCTTCTATCTGCAGCTACAACTCTGGGCGCACAGCATCAGCCTTCCTGGATTTCATCAATGCAGAGGTCAAGGCTGACAGTAGCTTTGCCCGTATTGAAGACCTAGACTTGTTGGCTAAGAAGTATATTGGCTCAGGTGAGGACTGAAGCAGCCACAGGCACCTGCCCTGAACTGCTCATATCATCATCATCATGTCTTGTGGACATGCTGGCTACCCCACAGCATCCTACAAATCAGCTGCTTTCTACAACTCGCCGGTGGCCCTCATTGTCATGCATATCAAGAGGTGTAGAATGCAGGACGCATCAGCATGCAATGCCTATCTGTCGGATCATTGAGACAGCCGCTGTCCCTTCAGCAATCTTGACAAACACTTTACTGAGGTGTATCTTCAGCAGCAGCATGCGTTAACCACTTGCTAGCAGCTTAAATCATCTGTGAGTGTACAGGCTATTAACATGTTACACCCTGATTTGACCCTGATGAGTGTGTAATGCAGCGGCTGGTGCAACTTCATCAGTGGCTGAGGAAATCTCTGCAGCTGTGAGCAAGCTAACAGGAGAGGCCCAGACCAATGGCGAGGTCTATGTCAGTGCTGTCAAGAAAGCAGCTGCCAAGGTCAGCCGTGTCTCAAAAATTAGACTAGTTTGTGCTGGGTTTTGTTCATGTTGCAAGGGTTTGCGGCGCAGCACTGTTCTGGCTGCACAGAGCAGCTGTAATTGTCACAACTTAGCGTCCTGTGTGCTGTTTGTGCTTGGCGGACGGCTCTGCATGCAGTGCAGCATGCTCAGCAATACTTGCAAACAAACACTGCATTCCAAGCGCTGCACATGGCTTAGCAGATCTAGTCAACCTGCTGCTATGGCATGCATGTCCATTGCCTTGGTGTCATTTTATGTCCCGAGTTGCAGTTCTGCAAGGCTCATGTGACGTGCGTGTCTACAGGGCTCTGACTACTTCAGCACAGAGCTGAAGCGGCTAGAGAGGCTATTGGAGGGCGGCAAACTCAGCCCATCAAAGTTGAATGAGATCAGCCGCAAAGTCAGTGTGCTTGGTGCCTTCCAGAAGGATGATGAAGAAAGCGTTCATGCAGCTGAAGAGTGATCTTGTGCGCATCTTCTTCTCTGCCCATGGAACACCCCGTGAAGCTAAGGCTTACTAGCCTACATCCAGTTGGTGCTGTAAGCAAATGCACACGCTGGTCATGCCACTTTTGCGCAGTGCAAACCTTGTGCTGGTATTTTGATTGCATCAAATTGATTCTGCATGCAAGTCCTTGCATGCATAACAAGCAGGCCATGATCTGCTGGTGGTGGTGAACCAATTGTACAGTGTGCAATGATATTTTGACACTGCGCTGGTGTGACAGTGAACCTAGGCAACAGCCTGGTGTTGCTGCAGCTACGGCCACTAGTGTAGAGATCTACAATTTGCTGAGTACAAATCTGTTGAGTAGCTACCCACTGGCCAGTTCAGCTGCACCCCCAGCTGCACGCCCAGCATGTATTGACTCTTGAACTTTCAGATAGCCAAACTGGAGGATCTACTGTGGACAAATGCCACGCCTGGTGCCTGCCAGATTGCCAGGTGTACATGCATTGCTTGTGAATATGACTCATCGTGCTCAGCACACAGCATGGTGCCAAAATTTGAACGCGTGCTAAGGAATGTAAGCATGCAAGCAAGCAGCTTCGATCCAAACCTGCATTTTCTCTGCCTCTGTGCTCTGACAATACGCGGCTTGGCGCACTACCACGCCAGCAGCTGCTGCACGAATCCGGCGGTTGATTCCAGCTTTATCTGCTGGCCGTCATCAGCTCTTGCAGCAGCAGCAGTTTGAGCGTGCGCTGACGCAGCAATGGTATACCTCCTAATAGCCTGCGATCGCCTGTTGCGCAGCTGTCTGCTTGATTGCCTGACGTCAAGTGCATGATGTACCGCCACACGGCACTCAGGCTTGGCTGGTGGCCCAACAGCGGCTGCTGCTACGTACGCAGGGACGTCGTATGGTGCAGGCTCAGGCGCAGCAGCAAGCAGAGATCACCTTCACCGAGTCCCTGGAAGTGGTAAGCCTACTTCAGTGGCGGTCCTGCGCTGCTATC
>JAABUK010013748.1_pt1 | contig 10048 bp, 8 predicted proteins | sample 5559141 | NCBI WGS metagenome assembly JAABUK01 (sample SAMN10711869, study PRJNA513367) | rock metagenome | isolation source: Antarctica rocks | place: Antarctica: Victoria Land, Pudding Butte nord | collected 2016-01-03 | reverse complement strand
GGTGGCGCGGTTGATCTCGTCCGCCAGGACGATCTGCGCCATCACCGGGCCGGGCCGGAACTCGAACTGGCCGCTGCTCTGGTCGAAGACGCTGACGCCGGTGACATCCGAGGGGAGGAGGTCGGGAGTGAACTGGATGCGGCGAAAGGTGCAGCCGATACTCCGCGAGATCGACTTCGCCAGGACCGTCTTACCGACGCCGGGCACATCCTCGATCAGCACGTGGCCCTTACAGAGGAGCGCGACCAAAACGAGCTGGACCTCGCGGTGCTTGCCGACGATGACCCGTTCGACATTACCGGCGACACGATTGGCGATCGTCTGAGCGACTGACACGAACGTCTTTCTCCTCTCCCCGCGCGATCGTGGGCGATCGCGGGTACCCGCGGAGCGCCAGCGCGGTCGCGCAAGCGGGCGGGCGTTAGCGCATTGCAGTTGGAACGTAGGTAGACGCAGGCGACGCCTGGTACATTTCCGGGCGTCGCGGTGACCGACCGTGTAGCTCCTGGGGTCGGCCTCGGTTTGCTGCTGGTATCATGGAAATTTCGCCTCGCATCAGCCCACAAATCCAGATGCGCGTTTAAGCAAGTATACCAGCCCTTTCGCGGCACGAACCAGCGCGATTCGCCAACCCTGCCACCGCCGTTACCAAACGTTCCTCCCAGCGAACGACCAACGCGCGGGTGATCCCCCACCTGCCCGGCGATCTACATACGTTGTACTCTCGGCGAGCGGATTTGGTTGCAGGATCGGGGCGATCGCGCTTGCACTCCGCGCCAACCCACGTACAATGGCGACGCGCCGCACGCGCCGCGACAGGGGCCATGCAGCGCACGAAGACGCCGTTTCAGCATGCATACGCGGGGCGCGCAGGGGCGCGTCTGGCAGGGAAGGGAAAGGAGCAGCCCGATGAACGTCATCGCAGCCCATCACATCGCCCTCTTCACCGGCAACTTCGCTCATTTGAAGCGCTTCTACGTCGAGGATCTCGGCCTGCCGCAAGTCGGCTCCTTCCCCGGCGGCAAGACGATCTTCCTCAAACTCGGCGACACCGCCGTGGAGTTGATCGAGCGCGCGAACTGGCAGGGCAGCGAGACCGGCGGGTGGCAGCACCTCGCCCTCGAAGTCGCCGATCTCGACGCGGCGCACGCGGAGCTGTCCGCGAAGGGTGTCGTCTTCCACGTCGAGCCGAAGAATGTGCCGGCGGACGAACCGACCGTGCGGATCGCCTTCTTCAAAGACCCGGATGGCAACATCCTGGAACTCTTCCAGCCGCTGGGCGCGCGCTATCCGCAGTGGGGCGCGTGACGCCGCGCGGCCGTACGGATGATGTCGCCGCGCCGGTGCGGAAGAATTCGAGCCAACGCTGGCCGCAGAGGGGTGATCGATGACCGCGCAGACCTTGCCACGTCGCCCGTTCGGGCGGACCGGGATCACGGTGCCGCCCCTCTGCATGGGCTGCGCGCCGCTCGGCGACATGCCCCGCATCTTCAATTACTCGGTCCCGGAGGACCGGGCCGTGGCGACCCTGCACGCCGCCCTGACCGGCCCGCTGAACTTTTTGGACACGTCCAACGGGTATGGCGGCGGCGAGAGCGAGCGACGGGTCGGCCTCGCCCTGCGCGCGTTCGGCGGCGTACCGGAGGGCGCGGTGGTGCAGACGAAGGTCGACCGCGACCCGGAGACGGGGAGCTTCAGCGCCGAACGGATGCGCCGCTCGGTCGAGGAGAGCCTCGAACGGCTCGGTCTCGAGCGCCTCGGGATCGTCTACCTGCACGACCCGGAGAATGGCTCGTTCGACGAGATCACCGGGCCGGGCGGCGCGGTCGAGGCGTTGCAGACGATGCAACAGGAGGGGTTGATCGCGCACCTCGGCGTCGCGGGCGGCCCGATCGATCTGCTGATCCGCTACGTGGAGACCGGCGTCTACGAGGCGGTCCTGAGCCATAATCGTTACACGCTGCTCGACCAGAGCGCCGAGCCGTTGATCGCGCTGGCGGCGGCGCGGGGGCTGGCGCTGCTGAACGCCGCGCCCTACGGCGGCGGGCTGCTCGTGAAGGGGCCGGAAGCCTTCCCGAAGTACATGTACCGCGCCGCGCCACAGGCGTTGCTCGACCGGGCGAGAGCGCTGGCGACGCTCGCGGCAGGGTACGGCGTGCCGCTCGCGGCGGTCGCGCTGCAATTCTCCACGCGCGATCCGCGCATCACCACGACGGTCGTCGGCATCACCCACCCCGAGCGGGTGGCGCAGACGATCGAGCTGTATCACACCCCGATCCCGGACGAGTTGTGGGCGCGCGTGGAGACGCTGATCAAGCAGCCCGCATAGCGGGCAGCGAGAACGGGGGGGGCGCTGGTGCGCCGCCCCCCCGCTATAATTTGGTCCGATCAAACGTTCATCATTTCGTGTGCCGAGCGCGTGAGACAGCAGCGATGATCCCGATGATAAGCGCCAAGAGAAATAGCCCAAAGAGCGAAGAGTACAGATATTGGTTAAGAAGAGATCCCCGATGTAACAAACCCAGATATAACGAACCCGCCCCCAAATAGGGCAGGAAATCGTCATCAGACAGATTGTGGTTGTGACCAGGAGTTGCCCGGATCGTTTCTTCCTGTTCGCACGCTCTGGCATCGCGATGACTACAGCGGCGGTTGCCAGCCGGAGATACGGATCAGCGTGGTGAAGAAGGTCTGATACGCCCCGACGAGCATGCCGACGCCGACGCCGATGATCAGCGCACCCGCGACGCGATTGAGGGTCGGGAGGTGCCGGTTGATCCGGCGCAGCAGCGGTAGGGCGTTGCCGAAGCCCGCAGCGACGACCATGAACGGCAACCCCAGCCCCAGCGAATAGGCGACGAGGAGGATCACCGCGCCGCCCGGGTCGCGCCCGACGATCGCCATCGTGGTGATCGCACCGAGGATCGCGCCGATGCACGGTGTCCAGCCGAGCGCGAAGGTCGCGCCGACCAGCACGGAGGTCGGCCAGTGGTCGCGGCGAGTCGGGCGGAAGTGCGGCCGCCACTCGCGCAGCAGCGGGGCGATGGTGATCACGCCGAGATAGTTGAGGCCGAGGATGACCAGGCCGATGCCGCCGATTCGCAGGATCAGGTCGCGGTGATCGCGCAGCGCCCCCGCCAACAGGCCGGCGGGCAGCCCGAAGAGGATGATGAAGACGAGCGAGAAGCCGAGGACGAACGCGGCGGCGTTGCGGAGCAGGATGCCGCGCGCGGAACGACCGGCGGCGGCCAGTTCATCACCCGTCTGCCCCGCCAGGTGGCCGAGGAAGAGCGGCACCAGGGGCAGGGTGCAGGGCGAAAAGAACGACAACAGTCCGGCGACGAACGCCGTGATGATGTTCGCGTTGTCGATCAACCCGGCCACGGCTGCCCCTTAGCGGAAGTGACGAATGACAAACAGGACGTTGGCCGCGGAGACGCGGAGACGCGGAGACGCGGAGACGCGGAGCACGAACGGGAGAAAGGGACGGAACAGGAGGCCCAGCGGCACAGAGGACGGAGAGGAGAGCAATGAAGCACTGGAATTGCGCTCTGGCCCCTGAACTACTCGCCTACCCTCCCAGTATACCCGCGCCCGGCAGCGCCCAACCGCTCGCACGGCCAACACGCACCAGCGCGCCGAGTTCCAGGTAGGCGGCCTGTCGCGCGGCCATCACCCCATTCGCCCGACCGGAAGACGATGGGGTGACGAAGACGAGACTCGGTGCGTCGCCGATCCGCGCCTCCTGCCGCCCCCACCCGGCGGGGAGCCGCCCGAAGAAGCGCTCGAACGTCGCCTTGCCGTTGAACGAGACGATCCGTGGGGCATGCGCTGCGATCTTCGCGGTCAAGGCCGCCCGCCCCGCTTCCGCGACCAGACGCGGCACGTCGGCGATACCGGGCGTAGGGATCGGGCAGAGATCGGTGATGCCGATGCCGAGCGCCAACAGCGTCCGATCGTCTTCGGGCGCGTAGCGGCGTGGCGTCAGCCCGGACAGCGCCAGCAGCGGCCAGAACTGATTGCCGGGACGCGCATAGAAGTGGCCGCGCACGGCGGAGATCACCGAGGGATTGAAGCCGACGAAGAGGAGGTCGAGGCCCGGCCCGATGATGTCCGGCAGGCGCAACGCCGCGATCTCGCGCGCGGTGTACGGCGCATTGGGCGAGCCGGGCGGGGTGAAGACCTCACGACGGGGCACCCTCACTTGCCGGTCCCGCGCTGGCGCTCCACCTCGTACAACGCGACCGAGCCGGCGATCGCCGCGTTCAACGAGCCGATCTGGCCGTGCATCGGCAGACGCACCAGGAAATCGCACGCCTCGCGGACGAGCCGCGAGATACCGTTCCCCTCGCTCCCGACCACCAGCGCCAGCGCACCGCGCAGATCCGCCGTATCGATCGGGCGCGCTTCCGGCACCCCTTCCAACCCGGCGACCCAGACGTTACGCTCCTTCAGGCGCGCGATCGTGCGGGTCAGGTTCGTCACCTTCGCGATCCGCAGCCACTCCGTCGCCCCCGCCGAGGCGTTGACGACCGCCGGGGTGATCGCGGCCGCGCGGTGCTCGGGGATCAGCACCGCCGTCACCCCCACCGCCTCCGCGCTCCGCAACAGCGTGCCGACATTCTGCGGATCCTGTAACTGGTCGAGGAGGAGGAAGAGCGGCCCGGCCGCCGGATCGGCGTCGAGCAGCGGATCGGGGTCGGCGTAGGGGTAGGCACCCGCCTCCAGCAGCACCCCCTGATGGTTGGCACCGGGGGCCAGCCGGTCGAGTTGTTCGCGCGGGGCCTCCGTCAGCGTCACACGCGCCTCGCGCGCCGCATCGACGATCGGGCGCAGCCCCACCTCGCGCGCGCCGCCCGCCACCAGGATGCGGCGCAGCGGCCGCCGCCCGGCGCGCAACGCCTCGGTCACGCCGTTGCGCCCGTACAGCCATTCCGTTGTCGCCGCACTAGCCCCGCCCCGTCCGCCGCCCGCCACGCCGTTATGCTCCTCTCAGTCGCGATCCCGACGCGGGTCTGATCGCCCGTGTGCTCGTCGCGCCCATCGTGCGGGAATGCTACTCTAGTTGGCGCATTCGGCGGTAGCTGGAAGCGTCCGGCTCGGCGCGTCCGACCGGCGCGGTGTTCGTCCGCTGCGCGCGCAAAGAGCGACGCGACGGTGAGATTGGCGGCGAAATGCGGTAAAATGCCCTGAGCAGGATGTTGAGCGTGGGAGTTATCGCCCTGCGTCGCTCGAGCGGACGGGGCGATCGAAAATAGCGCGGCGATTCAGCCGTGTATTGACAGAGCCGTCTAGGGGGAGGAACAGATGTCAGGGACGCCGGGCATGGAGGACAACCACCACGAGATCGTCGTCGCGGGGGCGGGCTACGCCGGGCTCCGCGCGACGTTGCGGCTCGCCGCGAAGCTCGGGGACAAGCACCGCGATGTCAAGCTGACGATCATCGATAAGTATGACTATCATCAGGTGCTGACCGAGCTGCCGCGCGTCGCCGGTGGGCAGCACCCCCCCTCCACGGTGCGGATCCCGCTGCGCCGCGTCATCAACAAGCGTGCTCGCTTCGTGCAGGCGAGCATCACCGGTTTCGACTTCGAGAAGAAGCGCGTCCTCACCGATGGCGAGGACATCCCCTACACGCGGCTGGTGATGGGCCTCGGGAGCGAGCCGAATGACTTCGGCATCCCCGGCCTGCTCGCCAACTCCTTCACCCTCTGGTCGGTCGATGATGCGCGCAAGATCATCGCGAAGGTCGACTCGCAGCTGGCGGCGGCGGTGAACGAGCCCGATCAGGCGAAGAAGGCCCAGTTGATGACCGTCGTTATCGGCGGCGCGGGGCCGACCGGCGTCGAGCTGGCCGGCGAACTGGCGGAGGAGATGCCCCGGCTGGCGCGGCGCTACGGCCTCAATCCGAAGCTGATCCACATCACCCTGCTGGACGCCGCCCCGACGATCCTCCTCGGGCAGCCGCAAAGCATGGTCACGAAGGCGCTCGGCATCCTCGATCAGCTCGGCGTCGAGGTCCGCCTCAACGCGATGATCGCCCAGGCCGACGAGCACGGCTTCACCCTCAAGGATGGCAATACCGTCACCGGCGGCGTCTACGTCTGGGCGGGCGGCGTGCGCGCGGTCCCGCTCGTCTCCAAGTCGGGGCTCACCGCGCTCGGCGGCGGGCGCATCAAGGTCGATGCGTACCTGCGCGCGGCCGAGCGCCCGGAGATCTTCGTCGCGGGCGACGCCGCTGCGATCATCAACCCGAAGACCGAGCGCGCCTATCCCGGCACGGCGCAACTCGCGCTCAACAGCGGCCAGTCGATCGCGGACAACCTCCTCGCGGAGATCGAGGGACGCCCGCTGGTGCCGTACGAGCACAAGGATCTCGGCGCGGTCGTCTCGATCGGCCCACGCTCCGGCGTCGCCGATGTGGCCGGGCGCACCCTCAGCGGCCTGCTCGCGCATATCCTCAAGGATGGGATCGAGTGGGAATATCAGATGTCGGTCAAGCACATGAGCGGGTGGAGCCCGGTGATCTAAGATCGCGACGCCGCCCCCGCCCGTTCGCGGTGCGGGGGCGGCGTGCGATCCGCTATACTTGCCCCTACGACACGCTCCGGGTCACTGGCGAACGAACGTGGTAGCACCACGGGGGAGCCCGGAGTGTCTGCGGACAGCCGCTCGCCTGGGCTGGGGTGTCGACCGCGTGTCGACGCCCTTTTTGTTTCCCGCCGCTCGCCTCGGCGGGCGCGGGTGACACAGGAGGAGATGCCATGACCAGCACGGCGACCCCACGGACCACTCCCGGTCTCGAACCGCAGTCTTCGACGCTGCTGCGTTACCTCGGCGGGCTCGCCGGGCGCACGCCCGATCCGGCGGCAGCCGCCTTCTACGCCTCGCTCGATGCGGTCGGCGCGGTGTCCCCGACGATCGCGGGCGCGATCATCGCGGAGTTCCGCGACCAGCGCGCAAGCCTCAAGCTGATCGCCTCGGAGAACTATTCCTCGCTGGCGACGCAGCTGGCGATGGGGAACCTCTTCACCGACAAGTACGCCGAGGGCTATCCGCACCACCGCTTCTACGCCGGCTGCGACAACGTGGACACGATCGAGGCCGAGGCGGTCGAGCTGGCGAAACAGCTCTTCGGCGCGCACTCGGCCTATGTCCAGCCGCACTCCGGCGCGGACGCCAATCTCGTCGCCTTCACCGCGATCCTCTCCGCCCGCGTGCAGGCCCCGATGCTGGCCGAGGTGGGCCTCGAAGACCCCTCCAAGGCGTCCCGCGAGGACTGGGCGCGCGTGCGCGCGGCGTACCACAATCAGCGCCTCCTCGCGCTGGATTACTACTCCGGCGGGCACCTGACGCACGGCTACCGCCACAACATCTCCAGCCAGCTCTTCGATGTCTACTCCTACTCGGTCGAGCCGGAGACGAAGCTGCTGGACATGGACAAGATCCGCGAGATCGCCCACGAGGTGCGTCCGCTGATCCTCCTCGCCGGCTACAGCGCCTACCCGCGCCAGATCAACTTCGCGCAGATGCGCGCGATCGCCGACGAGATCGGCGCGGTCTTCATGGTGGACATGGCCCACTTTGCCGGCCTCGTCGCGGGCAAGGTCTTCAACGGCGACTTCGATCCGGTGGCGCACGCGCACATCGTCACCACCACCACCCACAAGACGCTACGCGGCCCGCGCGGCGGGATGGTGCTGGCGAACGAGGAGTTCGCCCCCTGGGTAGACAAAGGTTGCCCCGCCATCCTCGGCGGGCCGCTGCCGCACGTCATGGCCGCCAAGGCGGTGGCGTTTCGGGAAGCATTGGACCCAAGTTTCCGCACCTATGCCGCCCGGATCGTCGAGAATGCGCGCGCGCTGGCGGCGGGTTGCGTGGCGGCCGGGATGCCGGTCCTCACCGGCGGGACCGACAACCACCTGCTGCTCCTCGACGTGGCGGAGGGCTTCGGGCTCACCGGGCGACAGGCCGAATCGGCGCTACGCGACTGCGGCATCACCCTCAATCGCAACTCCCTGCCGTTCGATCAGAACGGTCCCTGGTATACTAGCGGCCTCCGCATCGGCACCCCCGCCGTGACGACGCTCGGCATGGGGCCGGACGAGATGCGTGAGATCGCCGCCGTCATCTATCGCGTCCTCACCAATACGGTCGCAACGACGACGAAGAGCGGCGAACGCAGCAAGGCGCGCTACATCATCGCCGACGGGATCGCGGACGAAGTACAGTCCCGCGTCGGTGCCCTGCTGGGGCGCTATCCCCTCTATCCTGAACTCGATCTGGCCCTCGTCCTCGACAGCGCCTTCGCCCCCGCCGCGTCCTAGAGGACGCAGCGAGCCACCGCGCCGCCGTATGGCGGCGCGGGGCGGTGTTCGGCGCATACCCGCGACCGGATAGAGTGGGGACGATGTTTGTCCCGGCTTTCGTGCGCCCGGAAGGACCGGGCGGTGTGAGGAAGGGGCGGCTCCGACGCCGCCCGTGCATAGTGAGGAGCACAGAGCTGTGCTGAACGATTCCGGTCTCTCGCAGATCCAACAGGCGCTTCGTACCGGTCAGATCGGGCGGCGCACATTCATCCGCCACGCGGCCGCGCTCGGCCTCTCGGCGACGGCGATCGCCGGGGCGTTGGCCGCGTGCGGCACCAGCGCCACCCCCACCGTCGCGACCGGCGGCGCGAGCATCGCACCCACGACAGCGGCAAGCACCGGGGCGAGCGCGGCACCGGGCAGCGGCGCGACCGCCGCGGCGACGCGCACAGCGGCGGCGACCGGTGGCGGCGTCGCCGCGCCGATAACGGGTGGCCCGACCAAGCGCGGCGGCGGCGGCACGCTGAAGATCCTCCAGTGGCAGGCACCCACCATCCTCAACGTCCACTTCTCCTCGGGGACGAAGGACGATCTGGTCTGCCGGATCGTCTACGAGCCGCTCGTCACCCTCGACGCCGACACCAACTTCGTCCCCGTCCTCGCCGCCGAGGTGCCGACCAGGGAGAACGGCGGGCTGGCGGCGGACGGTAAGAGCGTCACCTACAAGCTGAAGTCGGGCGTGAAGTGGAGCGACGGCCAGCCCTTCACCGCCGACGATGTGATCTTCACCTACTAGTACGTCACCGATAAGGCGACCGCCTCATCGAATTACGCCAACTTCTCGACGATCGACAAGATCGACAAGATCGACGATCTGACCATCAAAGTTTCCTTCAAGGATGTCACGCCGGGCTGGTACATCTCGTTCGGCGGCACGTCGGGGTGCATCATCCCGAAGCACATCTTCCAGGCCGATAAGGGCGCGAGCGCCAAGAACTCGCCGAACAACCTGAAGCCGATTGGCACCGGGCCGTATAAGGTGCAGAATTTCGCGCCCGGCGACACGGTCCAGTTCGTGCTCAACGAGAACTACCGCGAGCCGAACAAGCCCTTCTTCGATCTGGTCACCGTCAAGGGTGGCGGTGACGCCCCATCGGCGGCGCGCGCCGTCCTCCAGACCGCCGACTACGACTATGCCTGGAACCTCCAGGTCGAGGACACCGTCCTCAAGCAGCTGGAGCAGAACGGCAAGGGGACCGTCCAGTTCGAGAACGGCGGCGGCATCGAGCGGATCCTCGTCAACTTCACCGACCCGAACAAGGAGATCGACGGCGAGCGCTCCAACGTCAAGGCTCCGCACCCCTTCCAGACCGACGCGAAGGTGCGCCAAGCCTACTCGCTCCTCTGCGACCGCGCCTCGATCGTCACGGCGATCTATGGCCGCACCGGCGAGGCGACCGCCAACGTCCTGATCGACCCGGAGCAGGTCCGCTCGGCCAACACCAAGGCGGAGTTCAACGCGGACAAGGCGAACGCGCTGCTCGATGAGGCGGGCTGGAAGAAGGGTTCGGACGGCGTCCGCGCGAAGGACGGCGTCACGATGTCGATCACTTTCTCGACCACGGTCAACTCGGTGCGCCAGAAGACGCAGCAGATCATCAAGGATGCTTTCGAGAAGGCGGGGATCAAGACCGAGCTGAAGTCGGTCGATTCGGCGGTCTTCTTCTCGTCCGATACCG
>JAABUK010013747.1_pt1 | contig 10049 bp, 3 predicted proteins | sample 5559141 | NCBI WGS metagenome assembly JAABUK01 (sample SAMN10711869, study PRJNA513367) | rock metagenome | isolation source: Antarctica rocks | place: Antarctica: Victoria Land, Pudding Butte nord | collected 2016-01-03 | reverse complement strand
TGCAGTCTTGACAAAAGGAACATCAAAAATCGATTTTTGATGTTCCTTTTATCAAGGCTGCACCCAAATTTCAGTCAAGCCACTATTCTCAATGAGGAGAGTAACCCATTCAGTGACACAAGAGATACTCGTAAATTAAGAATCTCTGTCTAAGATAATTATGTTAGATAGATTGTGAATTCTTCACACATTCTTATATAATATTCTGACTGTATTCTCCGCGATTATACTCTTATTAGTAGTTGTATAGATAATATAATGTCTTTCCTTAATTAATCAATCTATTATATTAAGAATCGCATTAAATTCTTTTAATTTTAATAATTCTATCATAAAATTTATAAAGATATTCTTTTAAAATATCTCAGAAATTAAAAGAGATTATAACTCTTCTTCTAAGTATTATCTTCTTGTCTTTAATCTCTAATAGATATAATAGTTTCTCAAATATTGCTTAACTACTCTAATCAGTCTAGAAAATTAATATAATTTTTAAATTAATCACAATATCTTTAATTCTTCTATATAATTTATCTTTTAACTCTTATAAATCTATTAAATCATTTACGTTCGCAGCTCTTCTAACTTTATTAAAATAGCTAATCTATCTCGAAAATAAAGTAGATTCTCTCTTTTCTTATATAAACTTATCTAATATTCATTATAAATATTCTCGATCTTATTTTGTAAGATCTTATAAATCTCTTTCAGATTCTAATTATTTCTATTCACTTACTTAATATTCTCGTCTAATGTGTGAATCTCTTATATTACACACATCATCTTATAATCTCTCTAAATCTTCTTAAATAGCATCTTTAATATTAATAATATCTAATATATATTTGAATTATTCTTTACTCTAAGAATATTCTTTTCTTATCTTATTAAGATATTAGTCTTTTTATTAATTATTTCTAATTAATAAATCATTTTAAAGTTGAATTATATTAGAAACTCTATTTACCGCGTCTATTATCTTATTAACTTCTTTATTAATATAAAGTACTTCAGAGCTTTATAATTTATAAGTATCTTAATAACATCTTCTTCAATATTCTATAGCTCCGGCCCTCATTTCTTAAAGCATTAAATTATTATCAACAATTCCTTATTATATATAATATAATTCCTCTCTGCCGGGCTCATACTACTTAAGTAATAAGTAATAAAATATAATTCCTTATTTAATTCTTTCTATAAGAGAATTTCTTTAGTGATATGATTACTCGCATTATATTTCACGTAAGTCTTCTTTCTTAAATCAAAATACTGAAGAATTGAATCAGATATTATTAACTTCTTTAATCTCTTAAATATCTCAGTACAGAATTCATCTTATATTAACGAGATATTCTTTCTTAATAAATTATTTAATAATCTCGCTATTTAATTAAAACTTTTATAAAATCGTCGATAATAATTAATAAATTCGAGGAATCATTATACTGTTTATATATTCTTTAGCTTCAGCATCTCTCACTTCTAAATCATCTTAATTCAAGCTGAATTTAATTATATTTCATTTACATCTACTAATAAATCTAAGAATTTAATCTCAATAACATAGAAGTCACATTTCTTAATATTCACTTAAAGTTTTACTTTCTCTAAAATCTTTAATATCTTCTTAATATATTATTCATATTCTTCTCGCGTATTACTAAATATTAGAATATTGTTCTACTATAACATCACAAATCATTCTAACACACTCAGAAACATATTATTTATATATCTCTAATTAATTGAGAACGCCGAGCTCAATCTAAAAGATATTATTAAATAGCGATAGTTTCTATATATTATATTGAATATCATTAAATCACTATCTTTAGCAGTGATTATTCTAATATAATGAAATGCTTAACAAATATCTATCTTCGTCAGAAACTTCGCGTTAGTAAGCTGTTCTAATATCTTATTAATTTTAGATATTCAATATTCATTCTTCTTTATTAGAGTGTTCAGATCTCGATAATCTATATAGAATCGGAGTTCTTTATTCAATTTTTAAATCAATAGAATTAAGAATGTAAATAAGATGTTACTTAATATTATACCGCGCCAAGATCTGGCTCGTGCGTAACACACGCGCTAAGCCTGCGAACACACATGAAAAACTTTGCAGTCTGAAACTCTGAGTTTTCCATCATTCAACTTATAGAATGTTAAGAGTGTCTTCTCTGTCATTATTATTAATAAAGCTTTATACTACAAGACGCATACTATTTATATGTTATATTATTACGTCACTTAATCTCTTAACGCCTCTGATAATTTCAAACAATTCTACTCTCTTAAGTAGAAGAGCCGCCCGGTAATAATGTTAAATACTTACAGTATAATCTAATAAGAATAAAGAGAGCGTAAAAAGATTAAAGATCAAGATTATATTAAAAATGTGAATTCCCGCTTATATATTATAAGCGGTATAACTGCGTTACGCACTAAGAAGAGTGCGCTTTCTCAGACATTTATTCCGCGTTCTCTTAGAGCTGAGCTCAGAAATGATAAAGAGAAATTCTTTAATATAGAATATACTGCGGAAGAAGATGAATTAGTATATTATATTAAGCTGATATAAGAAGAATTTAAAGAGCGTATTTAGAGAGTTAAGTTGTATATAATGCGCAAGTAAAAGAAGCGCGAGTTAATATAATTGCGTAAAGAGTTACGAAGAGAATTTATAATTAGCTTATAAGATATAGATAAGATGACTGCGTTATTTAAGCGAGCATTAAAGAGAGCGAGATTATTAAAGAATGATAATACTTAGTGAATAAAAGAATATGTGCGGTCTATTAAGTTTATATATTATTATAATAAGAATGTTAAAGAATTAGAAAAGTTCTTAATATTTTAGATTATTTATTAAGAAATTAAGTTAGATAAGTTATAAATAACTTATGTGTATATTATAGCTAAATATCTTTATAACATGCTTATAAAATTATAAGATTAAAGAATTTAGTTAAACGCAAGTCTTATTAAGATGTGAAATGAATTTAAGTAATGATTAAGAGATTCTTTTAAGATATTAAATTAATATGTTTTTAAATTAACTTTAATAATAAAGAAAATAAGATAATAAGAGAATTAAACTTATAAAGATATATATATTTATATGTGTGAGTTAAAGAATAATATTCTTATTATAATTATTAAGTAATAAAGAGTATAAATTCTAATTAATATACTGCGATTTAAGCTTTATAATTAAATTATGCGCGATTTATCTGCGATTAATAATATTAATGCGGTAATTACTTACGCAGATTAGAATAAGTTAATTCTTTTAAAGAGAATCTTAACGCGAAATACACGCGCATTAATAATAAATAATAATAAGTTGAGAAGAAGTAATCTTCTTCTAACTTATAAGTGATTTAATCATAATTTGCGAGATAATTTTAAAGATAGAGAATAAGATGCGAAAGATAATAAAACGCAAATAACTCGTGAGCAAGATACTGCGATTAATTCTCGATCTATAATAATCTGCTGAAATTACAATAAAGAAAATTATTATAATATGAATTATTTAGATAGAAAAGAGATAAAAAACAACTAATCTTAATTATTAATATTTTACAGTTATTAGAACTAAGCTTAATTAAGATTATATCTAAATCTGAGAAATATATTTTTTTTAATATAGAGATTTAGATATCGCAGAAAAAGCGCGTATTACGCGCTTTACTAGATTTTAAAGTATAAAAAAACTTTATTTCTTAAATTATTATATTGAAGAAGAGTGTAATTCTATAGAAGTCTATAACTTATATAAGTGATGTAAATAATCATTTTATAATTATATATAGTTAAGAATTAATTAAAACATATATAACTAATATACGAGATATATCTTAATTAAATTAATATTTCTATTATATAATTATTTTGAAGAGATTTAAGCTGATTTTAAAGATGTTATAACTAAAGATTATTAATTTAAATATGAACTGGGCGGAACACAAGTGATTCTATCGCGAGTCGCGTATAAATATTATAATAGACGCATCTGAGCAGTTTTTAACTTAAGATAATATTATTTAAGCAGAAATATTAATTATATGATCTGAAGACGCACTATAACACGCAGATATCTTACTCGCGAGTCTATAACTAAAAGAGTCAGTTCTATCTAATAAATATTAGAACTTCTCTAATATATTTATTAAGAATGAAGATGAGCATCTATTATAGATAAATAACGTGCGACACTTAATTAAGATTAAAGAAGAGAAGTTAATATCTTATAAGCTGTTATATCTTTTATCAATTAATAAAAATATAGTAAAATCTAGCTTTTTTTAATAAATAATGCTAAGAAATTTTAGAATTCTTGATATTCTATAAAACTCTTAATAATCTATTTTCTCTTAGCGGAATTAATTAAAATAAAAATAAAAATAAATATTAAATATATTTTAAAAGTTTTATTAGTTATCATTATTAATTAATAAAAATATAATAAAATCTAGCTTTTTTTAATAAATAATATTAAGAAATTTTAGAATTCTTGACATTCTATAAAGCTCTTGACAGCCCATTTTCTCTTGGCGGGCTCTTAATCGATTCAGTCTGATCCGGTCCGATCTCAGTCTATTTGGGATCAGACCGGCCGGTCTTTAATCTCTTCATATTTGGGACCGGATCGGACCAAGGACCAGATCGGACCGGATCACCCGGGTTGGGAACGAACCGTTACGCAGTCTAACTCTTATAAACTACATTTTAAATTATATTATTTTAAGTTTTAAAAGAGACTTAAATTTAATAATTTTAAATGAGAGTTTCTATCTAGATTTACTGTTTTAAGCTTTGAATTTATTTGTGTGATAAATATTTAATAAAGTTATCACAAAAGCTTCTGTAATATTACTCAATTATAATCAAAGCAATCTCAAAGTAAGTTAATCGGCTGCGTAACAATCCGATTCCAACTCAGATGATCCGATTCGATCTCAAATATAAAGGGATTAAAGATCAGCTGATTCAGTCTCAAATGAGCTAGAATCGAATCGAATCAGACTGAATCTGTCAAGAGTCTATCAAGAGAAAATGAGTTGTCAAGATCTTTATAAAATGTCAAGAATTCTAAAATTTCTTAACATTATTTATTAAAAAAAACTTAATTTTTTTATATTTTTATTAATTATTAATTAATTATTAATTAATTACTTATAATATATTTAATATCTGTTCTAATTTTTATTCTAATTAATCAATTATTTTTAAATTTAAAATCTAAATATTCCAAAAAATAATTTATCTAAAAATAAATATTTTATTTATATATATCTTTCTAATATAGCTAGTCTGAAAATAGCTTAATATTACTTTAATACTTAATAGCTTAATTAAAAGATTGAATTAAATTGAATTTAAATTGATTTAATTTAATCATTTAAATTTTAAGATTAAAGATTAAATGATTTGATTTTATATAAATTAAGATTAAATTGAATCGAATTATTATAAAGTTTATAAGTAATACTGAGAATTAAAAGTTAGTTTATAATTATTATGAGTTGCTATAGCTTTATTAATAGTTATATATAATAGTTATAAATAGATAATAGAAATCTAATTATTTTATTATATATATAATAGAACGAAATATTTAAGACTTAATATACAAATTTAATATATTAGAATTACATCTCTTAATAAAGTTTTAGAACTAAAGAGCTATATTAAAATTAGTAATTATAATATATATTTAATATTTCTACAACTTCTTTATAAGTTAGATTAGTTTCTGTAATTTAAATACTTATATTTATAGATTATTAAATCTATTTAATTTAATTTATTATAGTATACTTAAATTTATTTTTATTACTATTTAGATAAATATAAAATTACTACTTTTTAACTAATTCAAATTTTAAGATAGATTAGTTTGCTTCTATTAATTTTTTTATAAATTATTTCCATATTCTTTAATAATAAGATAGATTTTAAGAATAAACTTATTATATTAAATATTATAAGTTGCTACAGTTTTATTAATAGCTGTATATAATAATTATAAATGAATAATGGAAATCCAACTATTTTATTATATATATAATACGGTGAAATGTTTAAGATTTAATATATAAATTTAATGTTTTAAAATTATATCTTTTAATTAAGTCTTAAAGTTAAGAGAGCTATATTGAGATTAGTAATTATAATATATATCTGATATTTTTATAGCTTTTCTATAAGCTAGATTAGTTTCTATAACTTAAATATTCATTTTTATAGATTATTAAATATATTTAGTTTAAGCTATTTTAATATATTCAAATTCACTTTCTTTATTATTTAAATAGATATAAAATAATTATTCTTTAACTAATTTGAATTTTAAGTAGATTAACTTATTTTTATTAGATTTTCTTCAAATCAATTCTTACACTCTTTAATAATGAGATAGATTTTAAGAATAAGCTTATTAAATTAAGTATAATTATCTATTTTTAAAAAGAAAGAGATTAAAGATATCTTTAAAAAAGCAAGACTATCTAATTATTAAGAAGTGTTAAGAGATTGAGTGACGTAATAATATATTGTATATATAGTATGCGTCTCATAACATAAAGCTCTATTAATAATGATGATAAAGAAGACACTTCTAATATTTTATAAGTTAAATAATGAAGAACTTAAATTTTTAGATTGCAGAGTTTTCTATATATATTTGTAGACTTAGCGCGTATATTATGCACGGGCTAGATCTTAGCGTAATATAATAATTATCTCTTCTCTTAAAGAGACTCTATTTTTAAAGCTTAGAATATCATCTTTATAAATAGATATGTGAGTTATAAGCATATAATTATACTCTACTCTTTATAAAAATTTGCGGTATTTAATTTCGGGGATCTTAATAATTTTCATAATTAAAATACTTAATATTTCCGCTAATATTAAGACTTTTCTCTTTGCGATATTTAGAGATAACTTCTTAATATAAGTAGTTAATCTATTACTTTCTTACGTCTTTCTTCTTTTTCTTTATTATTCTTAATACTTATAAGTTATTTGTGACTTACACGTGACTATACTGATTTTCTATAATATATAAATAAACTTATAAATTACTTATATTATATATCTCGCACACTTACTATTTTATAGCTTAAAGCTTTTACTTAGTATAGTTTTTTATAAGACTTCTATATTTCACGTGTGATATAATTCTATTAACTTTAATAATTATTACTAAAATATTAACTACTTATAATATATTCTTTATATACTAATTATATCTTATATATTAATTATAAGTAGAATTTATAGCTCTTATAATTTTCTCTTTCTCACGAAAATAATTTAAAGATGAGTTTACTCTCTCTTCTTTCTTATAATATATATAACTTATAAAGTTAAGAACTTCTTTAAAGTCGCGTTAATATAATTAATATAAGAGATATCTCGCGCGTCTTATTATTATTATAGTCAAGAAGTTAATAAACTATATCATATAATTAAGTTATATATTCTGCGCATATTACGCTAAAAAGTGTAGATCTTCTTATAAATATCTTATAATAGATTTCTTTATATTTTTCTCACATTCTTTATTTAGAATTTATAGATTCTTTAAAAATTATAAGAAGAGACTGCTGCTTTAATAACTTTATATTAAAGCTATCTCGCTTAAATAAATATAATTTTAGAAGAGATTTAAAAGAATAATAAATCTCTTATTAAGTGATTTTCCATTATTAATTAACGCGTTAAAAAGTGTTTTAAGAATCTCTCGCTTAATATATTTTGATTTGATAAATTCTTTATCTTAATTAAAATAACTGAGGAAACTCAGTTACGAATTATATATATCTTAAAAGTGCTCATTATTTTATATATAAAATTTACTGAGTAGATGAATTTTCTTATTAAGAATAATAACTTTATTATTATTAATGATAATGAGAATAAGAATAAGAATAATAATACTACTAATATATAAAAGTATACTTACTTAAATTTTTAGAATATCTTTTTAGAATTGCTTAATCTTATACTTCTATCTTACAACTTTTCTTTTATTCTATAAGTCTTATATATTTTTATTACACAGAATATAAATATTCAAATAAAGAAATTAAATAAGATATATAATACTCGCGATCTATTAATAACTCGCATATAATTATTATAAGTTAAATTAGTTATTATTTTATTCTTTTCACTTTTTATAATTAATCGCACGCGATATTAATGCGTTTATTTTACTTATATAAAAGATTTTAATAATCTCTTAAATATATATTAGATCTTTTTTAGATTATTAAAAGTTCTTTTTTATTATATAACTCTTTTATTTTATTAAGAAGCTGCGTTTTAATCATAAATCTTATATATCTAAAATATAATTCATCTTTCACTTCTCATTCTAATCAATTTTAATTAATATTAACAGCTCGTAACTATCGCGTCTATAATATAATTTTAAGAGAGAGATATGAAAGATGAGGTGAATTTATTTATATATCTTTAATAATTCTAATTTATATATATTTTAATTTAGCTTCTTAATAATAAGAAATAAATTAAGATATTTATTTAATAACTTCTTACTTACATATTATAAATAAATATTACGCGAAAATAATATTATATAATTACTTATAATATAAATTCTTTATTAATACTTCTTAAATCGATAGAAGAATGAAATTAGCAAGTGTTAAGATTATCAGATAGATAACGCAGAGATGAGAAGACTTGTACGAAGAAGTAGAGCTGACAGTTCTGTGAAAGAAGATACGCGCTCTTATTCGATCGATTCTATAAATCTGTTCGCACGCAGAAAACGCAATAAAAGACGCGTTAAAAGACGCGTTAAAATGTGTAAATCACTCTCCGTTCAAATAATCTAATTCGATAAAGATAAGATTACGCAGAATTGAGAAATCAATTATCAAACTAAAAAATCAAAATCAGTAGAAAAAATTCTTAATCTCATACGCAGAAATAACGCGCGATACTTTAAAAAAGAAATCAGTTTCTACAACTCAATCTCCTTTAAAAACAGAGATAAGAAAAATCATCATTCAAATCTTAAATAAGAAAGAGAAGATTAGAATTAATAAACTCTTAATTAAAGAGATTATAGATCGAGTTAATTAGAGATTAATGGAAATATCTCATACGCATTATATAATTATAGTAAAGAAACTCTTAAAGAAAGAAATTATATTATACACAAAAAATAACTCAGATCATATAAAGCTTAAACAAGATTTAATATAAATAAAGTTATTAAGTTCGCTCGCATAATTTAAGATAAGATTGTATAAAGTACTAATGTGAATAATATTCTCTGTGTCACTGAAATGATTGCATTATCTCTTTAGACGTAATAACTTGACAAAATTTTGTGCAGTCTTAACAAAAGAAACACCAAAATCAAAAATATAAAAAGAACTTAAATCAGTTATAGTAGGCTGAGTATTCTAGCTAATATATTATAAATAATTTCATAAGAAAGCGCTGATTCATCTCAATATAACTAATTTTTTAAACTCTATAAATATCTTTAATATTAAGTTTAAAATCTATATTTAGTCTATTTTTATATAAATCTCTAAGATTAACTGATTATATAGGGCTAATGATTAAAGCTAAGATTCTATAAACAGTATTACTAGAAAGCTAGCTTTTTAGACTATAAAATAGCTAAATTAGATTTTAATTAGCTCTATTTTAAAGTAAGTGCACTCTGCTTTTTAATTTAAAAAAAGAAATTATATTATTATTTCTAATTAAAAAGTAGAGTGTATATACTTTAAAATAGAGCTAATTAAAATCTAATTTAAATATTTTATAGCTTAAAAAACTAGCTTTCTAATAATACTATTTATAGAATCTTAGCTTTAATTATTAGCCCTATATAATCAGTTAATCTTAAAGATTTATATAAAAATAGATTAAATATAGATTTTAAGCTTAATATTAAAGATATTTACAGCGTTTAAAAGAATAGTTATATTAAGATGGATCAGCGCTTTCTTATGGAATTATTTATAATATATTAGCTAGAA
>JAABUK010013746.1_pt1 | contig 10049 bp, 2 predicted proteins | sample 5559141 | NCBI WGS metagenome assembly JAABUK01 (sample SAMN10711869, study PRJNA513367) | rock metagenome | isolation source: Antarctica rocks | place: Antarctica: Victoria Land, Pudding Butte nord | collected 2016-01-03 | reverse complement strand
TTATCCCTTCTCCGCGGATAAGGGCTCTTCTTATCCCTTGCCTTGAAGGGATAAACCCTTCGCAAGGAGTTCTCCCTTATAAAAAAGGCTTTATCCCTTCCGGGGGCTCTGAGACTGATTTCCTAAGTTTACATTCGCAAAAAAAAGATTATAAGCTGAAAAAGACCCTGGTTATCCGCGGATAAAAGCGCCTAAAGGGATAAAAAAGGCCTGATTTGCTTTTGAAGGGATAACCCCTTCAAGGCTATTATCCCTTGAAGGGTTTATCCCTTCAAAAGCAGTAAAGGCCTTTTTTATCCCTTTAGGCGCCCGCGGATAATAGCCTTGTTTGGTTTTTGTTTTGCGTAAGAAATTCCACTTTGCCTCTAATCGCCCCTGGCTATTTGGTTTTTCATCATACAAGTAAGGGATTATCCGCGGGTAAGGGATAACAAGCTTCGCCTAAAGGGATAAAAAAGGCTTTATCCGCGGGTAAGGGATAATAGCCTTGTTTGCTTTTTTCCTAAGTTTTCATTCGCAAAAAAAAGATATATAGTTTATTATGATGAAAAACCAACAAGGGAGAATGGCTGCGAAGGGAAAAAAGCAGTATGCGCAGCTTTTATCCCTTGCTGCGCATAGGATAATGGCTGCCAAGGGAAAAGAGCAAAGAAGGGATAATGGCTGCCAAGGGAAAAGAGCAGTATGCGCAGCTTTTGCTGCGCATAGGATAAAGCCTTTTTTATCTCTTTAGGCGCCCGCGGATAATAGAAGGGATAATAGATCGCCAGGGGCTCTTTCCCTTATTAGAGGCAAAGTGGTTGCAAAACAAGGCTATTATCCTATGCGCCTAAAGGGATAAAAAAGGCCTTTACTGCTTGCGCAGCCTTGAAGGGTTTATCCCTTCAAAAGCAAAGACCGCCTTTTTTATCCCTTTAGGCGCCCGCGGATAATTCCCCGTGGTCTTTTTATCCCTTGTTTTGCGAATAAGAACTTAGGAAATAAGTCAGCCCACTTATAGTATGCGCCTCAAGGTTTATAAAACCGAAAAGGGCGCTTCTTATCCCTTCGCATGCAAACCACGGGATAACAACCGAAGGGGTTCTCCCTTAATAAGTCTGAGACTTATTAAAAGAGAGGATACATGCTGCGCGTAGATAACTACAGTTTTATAAACCTTTTTTTGCAATGTAAAGCCTCTTCTTTTTCTAAAACCTACGGTAATTTATATTCTGAATAGGCCCTTACAAACAAAAGAGAAGCTGTCACCCTCTTTCGTATTCTCTTTTCTTTGTAAAACAAATTTGTTTGTTTAAGGTTTTAGAAACCTGCGAAAGACACTTGACAAACCCTATTATGAATAAAGCAAGCTTTCTAATATGATATAAAGATGGCGGATATAGCTTAGATGGTTAAAGTGCCGGACTGTGACTCTGGAAAGATGGGTTCAATTCCCGTTATTCGCCCAAAAAAGAAAAAAAAACTCTCATATGATATGATATATGATATGATATATGATATGATATATGATATTAGAGCAACGAAAATAATTTGGGCGCGTCTTATCCCGTGGTGGTATATCATCCTAAAAAGGTTTTGGATCCCCCCTTCTCTAATCGCCTACAAGGGATAATACATCGCCTTCAAGGGATAAGTGCTATCATAACCTCATAACATCGCCTTTGAAGGGATACGCTTATCCTAAGTTTTGCGAAGCAAAACAAAGTTTATTATCCCTTCTCCGCAAAACCTTATGTTGTATCTTTTCTTTAGTGTCTCCTAAAATCAGTTTGGAGTATCCTAAGTTTTGCGAAGCAAAACAAAGTTTATTATGATGCCCCTCCAAGGGATAATACATCGCCTTCGGCTTATCCCTTATGTATGGCAAAGTGGAAGGGATAACGCAAAACCTTGGAATGAAACTAAAAAAAGGTTTATAAAAAAAATCCTGTGGAAAGATCCTGCTATCGCTTTCCTATCCCTTACTGAAAAGGCGATAAGTATCCGCGGGCGCCTAAAGGGATAAAAAAGGCTTTATCCTATGCGCAGCAAGGGATAAAAGCTGCGCATACTGCTCGCGCAGCCTTGCTTTGCTTTTTTCCCTTGGCAGCCTTTGAAGGGTTTATCCCTTAAGGAACTTGAGGATGAAAAACCAAGAGTATGATCTTTCTAATAAGGGATAAGCCGAAGGCGATAAGTCTCCTATTATGATATTATGATATTATGATATTATGATTGGAGAGGGGCAAAGTGGAATTTCTTTCGCAAAACCTTCAAGGGATAAAGCAAGTATCGTGTGGTTTATCCGCGGGTAAGGGATAACTCAAGTCGCCTAAAGGGATAAAAAAGGGTTTATCCGCGGATAAAAGCGCCTAAAGGGATAAAAAAGGCCTTATTTGCTTTTGAAGGGATAAACCCTTCAAGGCTATTATCCCTTGAAGGGTTTATCCCTTCAAAAGCAGTAAAGGCCTTTTTTATCCCTTTAGGCGCTTTTATCCGCGGATAATAGCCTTGTTTGCTTTTTTCCTAAGTTTATTATGATGCCCCTACAAGGGATAATACATCGCCTCCGGCTCTTTCCCTTATTAGAGGCAAAGTGGAAGGGAGAATGCAAAAAAAAGATATATACTTTATTATGATGCCCCTACAAGGGAGAATAGATCGCCAGGGGCTCTTTCCCTTATTAGAGGCAAAGTGGTTGCAAAACAAGGGGTAATTCCCAGCCTTGTTTTGCGAATTCAAACAAAAAAGATTATCAAGTGGAAGGGATAACGCAAAACCTTGAAGGCGATTCCCGAAGGCGATACCACCACCTTATAAGGGTATTATCCCTTGAAGGGTTTATCCCTTCAAAAGCAAATCAGGCCTTTTTTATCCCTTTAGGCGCATAGTATACTTGTTCTGATCCCTTTAAAGTTTGTTTTATAAACCTGAAAAAAGAAAAGGAGAGTATGATGAAAAACCAACAAGGGATAATGGCTGCCAAGGGAAAAAAGCAACCGGAAGGGATAAAGCCTTTTTTATCCCTTTAGGCGCCCGCGGATAACTACTTATCCCTTGTTGGCTTTTCAAAGTGGAAGGGATAACACAAAACTTAGGATATAACAAAGAAAAGATACAACATAAGGTTTTGCGGAGAAGGGATAATAAACTTTGTTTTGCTTCGCAAAACTTAGGATAAGCGTATCCCTTCAAACCCAATTAGAGAAGGCTTTATCCTATGCGCCTAAAGGGATAAAAAAGGCGCCCTTTGCTCTTTTCCCTTCGCAGCCTTGAGGTGATGTCACTTTAGTGTCTCCTTTCTTTGTCACTTTAGTGTATCCTTTCTTTGTCAAGGTGTTAGTGGAAGGGATACGCAAAACCTTGCACTCTAAAAACTTATACCCTTTGGTGATTTCACAGGGAAGGGATAAGAGAAGAAGAGAGTGTATCCTGTGGTTTAGAAATATCAGTAAGCCTTTTTTTATAAACCTTCTTTGAAGGGATATTAGAAGCAGAGCCTTCAATGAGGTGAAAACACTGTAAGCGGATATGGACTAATGGCAAATTATCTGCCTTCCAAGCAGAAGATGAGGGTTCGATTCCCTCTATCCGCTTTTCTGAAAAGAAAATAAAGGCACCTACGATTAGATTTTTTGCATTGTCTCCGAAGGAAAATTCCTTCCCGTACCTTTTAGAGCTTTAAGTCGGACAGGGATACCAACTCGTTTTCTAAGTTTAGCTTTGCCTGACCAAGTGACGTATCCTACCACTTTGCCCCCACTCTCCTTGTGACAAAGTGACATCATAACATCATAAAACGCGGGTTCTTGGTTTTTGTTTTGCGGAGAGTTGATAATCTTTTTTGTTTTGCGGAGACTTGATAATAAACTTCCACACGATAAGGGATAAAAAGTAGTGTCCTAAGTTTTGCGAATGAAAACAAAAAAGATTATCAAGTGGAAGGCAGAACGCAAAACCTTCCACTTGATTGCAAAAGAAGGCTGCGCAAGCAGTATGCGCAGCTTTTATCCCTTGCTGCGCATAGGATAACAACCGAAGAGGCAATGCCTCTATGGCATATTTCCTTAAGGGATAACCCCTTCTCTCATCGCCTTTTCAGTAAGGGATAGGAAAGCGATAGCAGGATCTTTCCACAGGACTTTTTTTTATAAACCTGAAAGTGACCACCCCGTTTTCAGCTTTCTTTTGCAAAAATAGTCAGCCTGTATCCCTTGAAGGCCTAAACTGCTCTGAGTTATCCCTTCCATAGTTTTCATTCGCAAAACAAGAAATAAACCTCTATGCGCCTAAAGGGATAAAAAAGGCTTTATCCCTTCCGGTTGCTCTTTTCCCTTGGCAGCAAAGGGTTTGGTTTTTGTTTTGCGAATGAAAACTTAGGGAAACAGCCCCCGGAAGGGATAAAGCCTTTATTATCTTTGAAGGCGAAAAAACTTATCCGCGGATATTATCCCTTATGGTTCGCAAAACTTAGGAGACACAACAAGTGACATCATAACATCGCTTAAGGGCTAAACCCTTCAAATAATTATCCTAAGCGCAGCCAAGCTGCGCATACTGCTTGCGCAGCCTTGTTTTGCAACCACTTTGCCTCTAATAAGGGAAAGAGCCCCTGGCGATCTATTCTCCCTTGTAGGGGCATCATAATAAAGTATATATCTTTTTTTTGCGTTATCCCTTCCACTTTAAATCATAATAAACTTAGGAGAAGCGCGTTGTGTATCCCTTACACGGCTTATCCCTTATAGAACCACGGCGATTAGAGTAGTGCTATCATAAGATCGCGTATCCCTTAAAAGAAGGTTTTGCAACCACTTTGCCCCGTAGGGGCATCATAATAAACTATATATCTTTTTTTTGCGTTATCCCTTCCACTTTGCCCCTACGGGGCATCATAATAAACTTAGGAGAAGCGCGTTGTCTATCCCTTCCCCGTCGATCTTATGATGTCACTTGTGGTATCCCTTTGAAGGCGATAAGAGATGTCACTCTGTCAGGATTTAGCAAAAAAACCGTAGTTCACACACTTTCTCTCTATTACGAATTACGAATTACGAATTACGAATTACGAATTACGAATTACGAATTAGGAATTACGAATTACGAATTACGAATTATTATCATTCTAAAAGTTCAGAGTATAGCGCAGTTTGGTAGCGTGTCTGTTTTGGGAACGTGCGACGTGAAAATCGCTTTTTGAAATTTAGGTGAAAAACTAAAGAGTGAAACCTCCACTCTAGCTCTCCTCAGCATGCGTTTCGAGTAATTGAAAGGTTTGAAGCCTGAGTGTGATGCTAAGACAGGCCCGAATATGGTTTTAAAAACCTTGGTTTTAAGATACGAGGCCTGCCATCTATTCTACGAATAACGTAAGTGAACAATTGTTTTAGGCTACGAAGAATAAACCTCAAAAGGTACCTTTTCTATTATATCCCATCCCCTCTAAAATTTACTCTACTATACCCAGGAGTTATCCCTTCCTATGCAAGGGATAACAGCAAGGGATAAAAGCTGCGCATACTGCTTGCGCAGCCTTGCTTGCTTTGTCAAATGAGGTTTTTGAAATCCACTTTACAAGGTTTTATAAATACGGGCCCTGACACTATTCTTATCCCTTATCCTCTCTAGGGCAAAAAATATGATAAAAAGAAGATAGGTTTTATAAACCTGGGAGGAGACAAAAAAATAACCTTTTTTTTTCGATAAGCCTCTTAAAGGTTCTGAGACTTATATCCCTTGTCCTATCTTTTTTATACTTATAAGAAAGCAACCCACTTCTTCCACGGGTTGCGCGAAAAAAGGGATACGGTAAAGAAAAGGCCACCACAACGAAGGGAAAGCAAGCTCTTTCTGTGATCTTTATGGAAAGGATGATATAACGTTCCCCGTTATCATCGAAGGTTCAACAAATTTCCATCGTAGTATAAATTGATTCTAAGGAATAGATGTAAAAGTTCATGAAGCGGGACACGGTAAGCCCTTACACTTCCAAATAATCTGGAGAGACTAATTCTCATTCCTTTGAGACGAGGGAAACAATCTTTAAATCGTGAAAGGTTTTCCTCATGAGGATTTCATCTTAGTCTCCTACCACGGAAAAAGTCTAATCTAATTATCTAATTATCTAATTATCTAATTTTTGGTTGCACAACGATAACGTTATGTAATGGTGTGAGGGTAAAGGACAACTCATAAAGCAAAAGCTTTCTTGTAATCAGAAAGATAAAGGTATTCGGATTTAGTCCGAAATACTTACACTGAAAGGTGGCCTACTTGAGGATGGGTGGTTTGTGCACAAGATTTATTCTAAGTGGATCTTGTAATGGTGATAAAAAAAAGGTTGTAAACAAGTTTTGCGAAGCATCACCATACATAAGGGATAAGCCGAAGGCGATGTATTATCCTATGCGCAGCCAAGCTGCGCATACTGCTTGCGCAGCCTTGAAGGGGTGCGTTGATTGCCCTCTAATCATAAGATCGCCGTGGAAGGGATACGCGCGTTGTGTATCCCTTCCATGGCGATCTTATGATTAGAGTTATCCCTTGCAATGCATGTAAGGATGCGCAGCATGTATCCCTTGAGGCGCATCCTTACATCAACTCAAAACCTTTCTCTCTATTATCATATTATCATATTATCATATATCATATTATCATATTATCATATTATCATATTATCATATTATCATATTATCATATTATCATATTATCATATTATCATATTATTATATTATCATATTATCATATTTAGAGTCACCGAAATATTTACATATTTTATAAACTGCTTGAGCCGTATGCGATGAAAGTTGCCTGTACGGTTCTAAGGGGGGGAAAGACTGAAAGGTCCTACCTATCCCAACAGAAAGTCGCAGGTTCAAATCCTGCTACTCTGAAAGCGATCTTTTTAATTATTCAATAACTCATCAAGTAATCCCATCAAAGTTCCTACCTTTTGTACGTTTAAAATAAGTGACATAAACTGCTTTCCACAGTGTACTCCTGGAGGCCCTCTGGGCAAAAGAGAACCGTATGAAAGCCTCACCTACACAAGCATGCATTGCCCCCCTCTAAGATCGCCTACAAGGGATAAGACATCGCCGTGGAAAGGATACACAACGCGCTTATCCCTTTGGGGAAACTTTACACAACGCACTTTTTAAGGGATACGCTTATCCCTTATAGGTGTGGAAGGTTTTGCGAAAGAAATTCCACTTTGCCCCTTTAAAGGGATACTTATCGCGTAAAGTATCCTATGCGCCTAAAGGGATAAAAAAGGCGCCCTTTGCTCTTTTCCCTTCCCAGCCTTTATCCCTTACTGAAAAGGCGATGAGAGGCATCATACTCTTGGTTTTTCATCCTCAAGTTCCTTAAGGGATAAACTCTTCAAAGGCTGCGCAAGCAGTATGCGCAGCTTTTATCCCTTGCTGCGCATAGGATACTTATCGCCTTTTCAGTAAGGGATAAAGGCTGGGAAGGGAAAAGAGCAAAGGGCGCCTTTTTTATCCCTTTAGGCGCATAGGATACTTTACGCGATAGCAGGATCTTTCCACAGGATTTTTTATAAACCTTGTTTTAGTTTCATTCCAAGGTTTTGCGGAGACTTGATAATAAACTTTGTTTTGCTTCGCAAAACTTAGGATACTCTAAACTGATTTACTGATTTACTGATTTACTGATTTTAGGATACACAACGCGCTTATCCCTTTTCGGCGCGTTTCATGATATTATGATTAGAGTTATCCCTTGCAATGCATTTAACGCAAAGCTTTAAATCAACGTGCGAAAGCCCTGCCTTATCCCTTTTGGGTAAATCCCTCGCAATCGATAGAGTCTAATCGCCAGAGGCGATTAGACTCTATGCATTGTGAGGTTTTGCAACCAAAGGGATATAAGTCTCAGAGAGAAACTTATTGGTTTTGCGAAAAGAGTATCCTCGGTTGCAAACTTATCCGCGGGCGCCTAAAGGGATAAAAAAGGCGCCCTTTGCTCTTTTCCCTTCCCAGCCTTTATCCCTTGAACGGATAAATCGTCTTGCTTTCTCATCCCTTATTTGTTTTATAAACCGTGGTCACCGTGGTGAAGCAAGGCTCTTATCCGCGGGTAAGGGATAACTCAAGTCAAAAACCAACTAAAGGGATAAAAAAGGGTTTATCCGCGGATAAAAGCGCCTAAAGGGATAAAAAAGGCTTTATCCGCGGGCGCCTAAAGGGATAAAAAAAGGCTTTATCCGCGGGCGCCTAAAGGGATAAAAAAGGCGCCCTTTGCTCTTTTCCCTTGGCAGCCATTATCCCTTCTTTGCTCTTTTCCTAAGTTAGAATTCGCAAAACCAAGTTTATTATCTCGTGGTCGCAAAACAAGGGATAATTCGCAGCCTTGTTTGCTTTTGAAGGGATAAACCCTTCAAGGGATAATAGCCTTGTTTGCTTTTGAAGGGATAAACCCTTCAAGGGATAATAGCCTTATATCCCTTATTGGTAGGGATGGCATGGATCTTGTGATGAATGTCAAATCTTACAAAATAATAAAAAAAACTTATGTTATTTTCACCTTTAGAACAATTCTCTATAATTTCGTTAATACCTTTACGTATAGGTAATTTATACCTTTCTTTTACAAATTCCTCCCTATTTCTCTTATTAACTACAGGTTTAGTATTCTTTTTATTTTACTTGGTTACGCAAAATGGAGGGTTTGTTGTACCTTCTCGTTGGCAATCTTTAGTTGAAATGATTTATGAATTTGTAGTTAGTTTAGTTGAAGAACAAATAGGAGGAAAAGGACGAAAATATTTTCCATTAATATTTACCCTATTTGTTTTCTTACTTTTTACCAACTTAATTGGGATGATTCCTTACAGTTTTACAGCCACTAGTCATTTAGCTGTGACTTTCGGATTATCTGTTTCATTGTTCATAGGTGTTACTATAGTGGGCTTTCAAATTCATGGACTTCACTTTTTCAGTTTTTTACTTCCTAAAGGGGCTCCTTTAGCTTTAGCTCCATTACTTGTAGTTTTAGAATTAATATCTTATTGCTTTCGTGCTGTAAGTTTAGGTGTACGTTTGTTTGCTAATATGATGGCCGGCCATACTTTAGTTAAGATATTGAGTGGTTTTGCTTGGACTATGCTTTCCGTTGGTGGTCTTTTAACAGTAGCTTCAGTGGTACCTTTTGGTGTAGTTTTTGCTTTGATAGGGCTTGAGATCGGTGTTGCTTGTTTGCAGGCTTATGTGTTTACTATCTTAACATGCATTTACTTAAATGATGCTATAAACCTTCACTAAATTATGGTTTAAAGGTTTTGCGTAAAGGACACCACTCTCTATCTTATGATCTTATTAGAGTCTTCTCTTATTAGAGTCTTCTCTTATTAGAGTCTTAGAGTCTTAGAGTCTTAGAGTCTTAGAGTCTTAGAGTCTTAGAGTCTTAGAGTCTTAGAGTCTTAGAGTCTTAGAGTCTTATCTTATTAGAGTCTTAGAGTCTTAGAGTCTTAGAGTCTTAGAGTCTTAGAGTCTTATCTTATTAGAGTCTTAGAGTCTTAGAGTCTTAGAGTCTTAGAGTCTGATCTTATTCCTTGCGAAGGGATAACTCTATGCGCAGCAAGGGATAAAAGCTGCGCATACTGCTTGCGCAGCCTGGTTTATAAAACAAACTTGACGAAAAGCAAGAGGATACACTAACCACGGGATACACTAACCACAGGATACACTAACCACACTTGACACTAACCACAGGATACACAACAAGTGGTATCGCCTTTGAAGGGATACGCTTATCCCTTATGTTAGTGGGAAGGTTTTGCGGAGAAGGTTACTTCTTATTTTGTTTGAATTCGCAAAAGAACGCGCCTTCAAAGGGATACCACAAGTGATCTCATAAGAACCACGATTTATAAAACCGTAGAAAGATGAAACGCAACGCACGTGTTCTCCTAAGTTTATTGTCCCTTCTTCGCAAAAAAAAGATTCTAAGTTTATTATGATGCCCCTACGGGGCAAAGTGGTTGCAAAACCTTTATCCCTTCCTAAGTTTATTATGATGAAAAGCCAACAAGGGATAAAGGCTGCGAA
>JAABUK010013744.1_pt1 | contig 10051 bp, 8 predicted proteins | sample 5559141 | NCBI WGS metagenome assembly JAABUK01 (sample SAMN10711869, study PRJNA513367) | rock metagenome | isolation source: Antarctica rocks | place: Antarctica: Victoria Land, Pudding Butte nord | collected 2016-01-03 | reverse complement strand
CCCCACGCCCGCCCTCCGCCGCCCCGCCGCCGGCGAAGCCGGCGGCTTTAACGAAGAACAGAAACTCCTCACAGGACCGGTCGAGGACCGCTGTCTTCTGACAAGTGATGCGCGGCAGTCGCCGGCCGGGTGCGTCTTGTCAGAAGCCGTGTTCGGCCGTTCTGGGTTAGTGACGCTCCGTTGGCGTTGCCGGGTCAGGGAGGCCGAGATCAGGGTTGGTCGCTGTCATGGCGATGCTGGCTGCGGCAAGTGCGGCGGAATTTTCGGCGTCGATCTGGGTCTTGCGTCAGTCGGTATATGCGTGGATCGCTCGGGGACCTGCTTGGCGGGGTTGGCGGATCAGTTGCATCGGCCGAAGTCGTCGTCTCGGCGGGTGGTCTCGAAGGTCGAGGTCTGGCGTTGGGGACAAAAGGGATCCGGATGGCACTGCTGCGTCGGCCCGTCCAAGGGAGAGGCCGTCCGCTCTCACCTGTCCGTCAACGATTTGGCCAAGCTCGTCGCCGACTGGCTAGCTGTTCTGTCCACCCAGGTTGGGTACGCGGTCGGGTGGTGCTTTGCCTCCGAGTGCGGTGTGGCCGCGGTGATGATTGTAGGTGTGGAGGAACGCCTCGTAGGCGGCGACGCGCTCGCTCTCGCTGGTGTAGGGCATGGCGTAGGCCCATTCCTGGGCCAGGGTGCGGTTGAATCGCTCGACCTTGCCGTTGGTTTGTGGCCGGTAGGGGCGGGTCCGCTTGTGTTTGATCGTGCCGAGGATTTCCGCGAACAGCTGTGACCGGTAAGCCGATCCGTTGTCCGTCAAGACTCGCAGCACGGTGATGCCGCACGCGGCGAAGTAGGCGTTCGCGCGAGTCCAGAACGCTGAGGCGGTCTCCTTGCGCTCGTCGGCCAAGATCTCGGAGTAGACCAGCCGGGAGCGCTTGTCCAGGGCGTGGTGGAGGTAGGCGGTGCCCGGCTTGGCGTGCCCGTGCACGTGGTGGCGTCGCGGCTCGGACATGCGGATCCGGCGATCACGCTCCGGGTCTACGCGCACGTCCTCGGCGACGAGGCGGCAGAGGTCGCGGATGTCTTTGCCAAGGCCGTGGAGGGCTATGAGAAAGGGGCGTCGGAGACGTGACTGTTAGCAAATCCGTTAGCAAGACGATCAACTTCGCCCACGGGCTGGAGTCGCGTCGAGCTGGATGAGTGCGTTCCCGCAGGTCAGGGCGGTGCGCAGGATGGAGCCGGCGGCGGGACTCGAACCCGCAACCCCTTGTTTACAAGGCAGTCCAGCCAATATCCGGCTGGTTCCGGAATCGGCCTGAATAGGCCCTGACGTGCAAGGACGTCCTTCCGCCCTGTGTCGGTTCGGACGTCTGAGCCGTCGTTTCCGTGCAGTTCTGCTGCGTTTCCTGACGCATCCCTGACGCGCCGCGCCTCCTGCGCGCCGGCGGTCGAGTCGGTCATGCCCACCCGTATCCGTCCTCACCGAGAGGTCAGCTGATGACTTCGGACACCCAGTGCTCTGAGTCCACCGACGACCTCGACGGCACTCTTGTCGTCGAGGAACCCCGCTTCGCGCTCGTGCCCGAGTGGGTGATCGACGCGGCGATCCCGGACGCCGCATTCCGCCTCTACTCGCTGCTGCTGCGCTACGGCAACGGCTCGGGTTCCCGTATGCCGTCTCGTTCCACCCTTGCGCGCCGTCTTCGCCGTTCGGTCGACGCCGTCGACCGGGCCATGCGCCAGCTCTCGGACACCGGGATCGTCCGGATCGAGCACCGGCGGGCGGGCGAGCAGTTCCTCTCCAACCGTTACCACGTGCGCACGTCGCCGCCCGCTCCGGCACCGACTGAGGGGGGTAGCCGCATTTGTGCGGCCACCCCCGAATCCGGGCCTGGAGGTGGCCGCACATCTGCGGCTACCCCTGGCCGCACTTCTGCGGCCAGGGTGGCCGCAGATGTGCGGCCCGACCGAGAGATCCTTACCGACACACCTCCTCCCCCGACCCCCTCGACGACGGGCCAGGCCGCAACGGCGGTGGAGGAGGCGGACCGTCAGCTTCTCCTGCGCTGCGGCATCACCGATTTCGACGGCTTCGCCGCGAAGTGCATCGCCAGCCGGCAAGCACTGGGCAGGCCCACCGCCCGGTGGACGGCCCGCTGCCTGGCCGTCGTCATCCGCCTTGCGGTGATCGGCAAGGGCTGGCCCGCTGACGGCGTCCAGGCGGCGCTGTTGGCCGTCGCCGGTGATCCCGAGACCCGATCGCCGGCCCGGGTCGCCGAGGCGGGTCCCTGGTGGGACGCCACCGTCCTTGGCGCAGACCTGCGCATCGACGCCGGGGAGCTCGCCGACCTCGAATGGCGGCTCTCCGAGACCTGCGGCCTGCGCCCGCTCCTGCAGGCCCAGGCGCGCACGGAGCTCGCCGGTGAGGGCGTGCCGGTCACCCGCCGGACCGTCGCGCAGCGGGCCTGCTCCATCCTCGACCGCCGCCACACGCACAGCACGCCAGAGGTCGAGATCCCCTCGACCTTCTTCCCCGAAGCATCCGAAGGGATCGCCCGATGAGCACCATCGACCTGCTCGCCAATCTCCACCAGTCCGCCGGCGTCCTGACCGACGTCGTCCCCAACCCGCCGGCCAAGGCCCCCGACGGCGTCGCCGCCCCAGTCTCCGCCGTCATCAGCTACGTCAAGTGGGGCGTCCTGATCGTCATCTTCCTCTCCGCCCTGGCCGGAGTCGGCGCGCTGGCCGGTGGCCGGGTCTTCGGCAACCACGGCGCCAGCAAGGTCGGCGTCTCGATGCTCGTCACCGCCGTCGGCGCGCTCGTCGTCTACGTCGGCCTCTACGCCTTCCTGACCGGCTTCGGGGCGGCCTGAGCGATGACCACGACAACAACGAAACTGACCCGGTCCTCCCGGGCGAGGGCGTGGCTGACCCTGACCGGCCTGTTCGTCCTCGGCGTATCCCTGATCTGGGGACTGGCCATCTTCATCTGGTCGCTGACCGCGAACACCGGGCCGGCCACACCAGCCCCGGCCACCCCAGCGACCACCGCTTCCGGGACCGTCGCCGCGGCCCCGACCATCCCGGGGCGTGACGCCGGCTCGGCCACTGCAGCCGCGGAGGACGAGCTCGCGGCCCGGCCGATGACCGTCGTGCCGCTGGCCGCGGCCTCGCCGCAGCCGATCGCCGCCACCAGCACCGCGGCGCCCGCGCTGACGCTGCCGGAACCGGCGGACCCGGCGACGGCCCTGCCGACCGGGTTCCCCCGCACCCCGCAGGGCGCGATCGCACAGCTCGCGGCCATCGACACCGCCGCGTTCCGCAACCTCAACCCCGCCACCCTGTCCGGCGTCCACGCTCGCGCCAGCCTGCCCGGAGCGGTCCCGCTGGCCGAGTGGACCCCGCAGGTCGGCGTCACCGCGATCCTGCGGACCGCCGGCGCGCCTGCCGGGTCGCCCGGGCTGACCGCGACTTGGACGGTGACCCACGCCCAGGTCAAGGGCGTCCTGGACGGCGGCGACTTCGTCCTGGCCTGCGTCCTCGGCGAGCTCGACGCCACCTACCGGGCCACCGCCCGCGCCGGCGTCGGCGACTGCCAGCGGATGACCTGGCAGGCCGGGCGCTGGTGGATCGGGCCCGGCGCCCAGCCCGCGTTCGCCCCGTCGACCTGGCCGGGCAGCGCCGACTGCGTCCGCGCCGGCTGGCAGGAGGCCCGACGTGCCTGAGCTCCCCAACCTTCCGAACCCGATCGACCAGCTCGGCCAGGGCCTCGGCGCGACGATGGCCACGCTCGCCGGGTCTGCGTTCGACGCGGCGATGAAGTCCCTCTGGGACTTCGCCGTCGCACTGCTGGGCGCCGTCCTTTCCATCATCGACCACCTCACCACCCCGAACCTCGACCCGCGCACCGGCCCACTCGCCTCGGTGATGCCGGCCACCGTATGGGTCGGAGCCGTCCTGCTCGTGGTCCTCTGCTTCGTCCAGGTCGGCAAGGCCGCCATCACCGGCGGATCCGGCCTGGCGCAGCTGTTCAAAGGGATCGCCCAGTACATGATCGTCTCGGTGAGTGCGTTGGGCATCCTCATGGTGCTGGTCACCGCGGCGAACGCGGCCGCGCTCGGGATTCTCGCCGCCGGCCTCCACGCGGACTCCTGGCACGGAATCAGCGCCGCGAACACGCCCTGGCAGAACGGCGTCAACGGGATCTCCGGCGCCGGCCTCGGCCTGATCGCCCTGCTCGGGGTCCTACCCGCAGCGATCGGCCTGCTCGTCGCCGCGCTCGTGCGCGAGGCCTCCATCCTCGTCATCGCCGCCACCATCCCCATCCTCGCCGCCGGGCTGGTCGCCGAGGCCACCGCCCGCTGGTTCTGGACCGGCCTGCGCTGGCTGCTCGCGCTGATCATGCTCACCCCAGCCGTCGCGATCGTCCTGGCCCTGGGCCTGCAGCTCGCCGCCGGCGCCGCCAACGCCACCAGCTCGAGCACCGCCACCGCCGGCGACACCGGCCAGCAGGCCGTCACCGCCTTCGTGGGCGCCGGGGTCCTGCTCATCTCCGTGTTCTGCCCGCTGGCCCTGTTCAAGCTGTTCGCGTTCATCGACCCCGGCACCGGCTCCGGCCAACGGCTGCGGACCTCCCTGTCCGGCGGCAGCGCCGCCGCCGCGCCCAGTGGTCCCAGCGGCCAGAACGTCCAAACCAGTCAAAGCGGCCCGTCGACGTCCGGCGCCAAGACGAGCCAGGAGCACGACACGTCCGAGCAGGTCGACAGCCGCTGGACGGCAGCTGTCGGCAAGCTCTCCGCGCCACACCGGGCGATGGCGTCGGGGGCCCAGTCCGCGATGTCCAGCGCCGGCCCCGTCCTGTCCGCGGTCGGAGTCGGCGCCGGCGCGGACCCCGACCACGGCACCCGACGTCCGCCAAGCCGGAACACCAGCACCCCACGCGGCCCAGACCGGGGCAGCGACCCGTCCACCTCCTCGACCTCGTCGACCGAGCAGACGCCGCCGCCTCCGCCGCCGCAGGTCGACCCGCCGGCACCACCGGAGATGCCCAGCCCCGACCCGTCCGGCCCGGGCCACGGCGCTCCCGGGCCCGAGCCGGACCAGCCGGCCGAAGGCTCCCGGCCCGGTGGTACAGCTGGGCCCAAGGGTGGCGCGGGCGGGGCCGCAGCGGGTGCCTCCGAGGCGGCGGTGGTGGCGTGATGGGCGACTCGACCTACTCGGGTTGGCGCCGGGAACGGTTCGGCCCCTTCGCCGGGCTCTCCGGCCGCCAAGCCGCCGCGGTGGTCCTCGCCTGGCTGCCGCCACTGGCGGCGGTCGGCCGAAGCCAGTGGGACACCGCTCTCCCGCTGGCCGGCATGTCCCTGCTGTTCACCTTGCTGGTGGCGGTGCCGGTCCGCCGCCGCCCAGCCATCCGGTGGCTGCTCGACGTCCTGCTCTTCGTCGCCGGCCGCGCCGCCCGCTGGTCGACGTTCCGGCTGCGGGTCCTCGACCAGGGGTCTGCCACCAACCTGGACGAGCCGGACCTGCCCGGGATCGCGGCAGCGCTGCGGTTCCACAACGGACCGGGTATCGGTGACTGCGTATCGGTCTGCGTCATCCAGCACCCGGGCGTCGGCCGGTGGGCCGCCACCGCGCAGGTCACCCACCCCGGCCTCGGCAACGCCGACGCCCAGACCCGGGACGGGTACGCCGCGCAGCTCGGCGCCCTGCTCGCGGCCGCTGCCGCCAGCGAGGAGATCACCCGGATCTCGATCCAGGTCCGGACCGTGCCGGACGACGGAACCCGGCGCGCCGCCTGGGTCGCCGACCGGCGCGACCCGCGCTCACCGCCGGCGGTCGTGGCCGCGACGGAGCAGCTCGAGGATCTGATGCGGGCCACCTCGGTGCGGCACGAGGTGTTCGTGACCGTCGCCGTCGCCGAGCAGCGGATCCGCCGCGCCGCGAAGGAGTCCGGCGGCGGCGTCCCCGGCCGGGCGAAGGTCCTGGCGCGGCACCTGGTCGAGGTCGAGCAGCAGCTGCGCGGCCTCGGCGCCACCGACGTGCAGTGGCTGTCCACCCAGGACCTCGCCGCCGCCATCCGCACCGGCTACAACCCGGGCGACGCCGTCCCGCTGCACCGGGCCCGCGAGGAGGCCGCCCGCGGCCGGCCCACCACGCTCGGGCCGCCGCTCGCCGCCGCCGGGCCCAGCATTGCGCCGCCGCCGGCGCCGCGCAGCTACGCCCACGACGCGTTCACCACCATCTCCTACGCCCTCCTGCTGCCGGAGCTGGCCACCCGGGTCGGAGCCCTGACCCGGATGCTCGCCGTGACCGCCGCCGGGGAACGGCGCACCCTGACCCTGCACTACGAGCCCATCCCCGCCGCGCGGGCCGGGCGGCAGGTCGAGCACGACATGTGGGCCACCGAGATCAGCCACGACCTGCGCACCAAACGCGGCTTCCGGGTCAGCCGGCGAGACCGCCGCCGAGCCTGGGAGACCGCCGCGCACGAGCAGCAGCTCACCGCCGGGCACACCATGGTCCGCGTCGCCGGCGCCGCCTCCATCACCATCCCCACCGGCCGGGACGTCGAGGACCACGCCGCCGCGCTCGAAGCGTCCGCCCGAGCCTGCGGGTACGCCCTGCTGCGCCTCGACCTCGCCCAGGACAGCGGCTTCGTCGCCGCCTGCCTCCCGGTCGGCGTCGGCCTCACCGACAAGGAGACCCGAACATGACCAACACCACACCCAGCACCACGAGCGACGACAACTCGGGGACCCTGTGGCGCGAGTACTGGGCCCAGGTCCGGAACGAGGACTGGCTGACCGCCCGGCGGCTGCTCGAGCTCTCGCCGCGGGTCCAAGGGTTCTTCGCCTGCTATCAGGCCGAGGACGTCGTCCCCATCTACGACGACGACGGCCACGAACGGCCCCAACCGTTGCGCGACGTCGCCCTCGACTGGGAAGCCGCGGCCGCCCGCATCGAGGCTGACGGGTTCTCCTCCACCGAACGCCGGCTCGCCATGCTCGTCGCCGCCCTGACCACCGGGCAGCCCCTCGACCTGGAATCGCTGACCCGGATGGGGTATTGGACCCTCCAGGTCTGGCGGGTCCTGCTCGACTGGGGCACCGACGGCCAGGCCACCCTTCAGGAGGGGTCATGACCCGGGCCAGTCGTCGCCTCCGCGGCGGGCAACATGGGCGCTCGCTGGTCGAGGTCGCCGCCCTCTACCCGCTCGACCTGCCCCGATCCGGGCCGGTTGCGGTGTCCCGGGCCGGCCGGCATACCGAGTCCCTGATGGCGCGCGCCGTCGGCTCTCGGCGGGGTATCGCCCGGCCGGGCCGGGGGTGGGCGCCGGTTCCGGACCCGCTGGTCGCCTACCGGGCCTCGACCGCCGAGATCGGCGGGATCTACCCCCTGGTCGGCGGCGACCCGCTGCCGCCGACCGGGGCCGCGCTCGGGGTCGCCACCGCGACCGGGTCCGGGTTCTGCGTCGACCCGATCGGGTGGGTCCTGGCCGAGATCGTCTCCAACCCCAACATCGTCCTCTTCGGCAAACCCGGCACCGGCAAGTCCACCACCGTCAAGGCCATCCTGTTCCGGCTCATGCACTTCGGCGTCCGGACCCTGATCGCCGGCGACGTCAAGGACGAGTACGAACAGCTGTGCGCGGCGGTTGGCGTGCACCCCTTCGCCCTCGGCGTCGGCCTGCCCACCCGGATCAACCCGCTCGACGTCGGACCCCTCGGACAGGACTGGCAAAGCCTCACCGACGACGAGCGAGCCCAGCGGGCCCGGGTGATCTTCGGCCGCTGGCTCGTCCTGCTCAAGGCCCTCATCGGCGCCCAAGGCATCGCCACCACCCCCGCCGACGAGGACGCCCTCACCGCGGTCCTCGCCGACCTGACCGGGTGGACCGCCGGCTCGCCCCTGCTGCGCCCGATCACCATCCCCCACGTATGGGCGGCCCTGCGCGACCCGAGCGCCGACCTCGCCCACGCCTGCCGCTACACCAGCCCCCGGGAGATGACCGACGCCACCCGGCAAGTCACCGCAGCGCTCGGCGCGATGGTCCGCGGCGCGCTGGCCGGCCTCTTCGACGAACCCACCACCATCACCATCGACTGGGCCGCGCCGATCCAGTCCCTCAGCCTCGGCCGGCTCGAACCCCTCGGCGACCAGGCCATCGGCACCGCCCTGGCCTGCCTCAACTCCTGGTCCAGGGCGATGACCGACCTACGCGCCCCCGGCCAGCAGCAGCTCGTCGTCCGCGACGAGGTCTGGCGCCAGATGCGCCTCGGCACCGGCGCCGTCCAGTCCCTCGACGCCGACCTACGCCTGTCCCGATCCGACAACGCCATCCAGATGGTCGTCGCCCATAAACCCTCCGACATGCTCGCCGCAGGAGACACCCGGCAGCCAGGCGGCCACCATCGCCAAAGACCTACTCACCCTCTGCGACACCAAGGTCCTCCTCGGCCAGGACGCCGTCGTCGCCCGCGAGCTGCAACACCTCCTCGCCCTGACCGACCTGGAGACCGACGACATCGCCGGCTGGGCCCGGCAACGCCGCGGCCGCGCCATCTGGCGGGTCGGCGAACACTCCTTCCGGGTCCAGACCATCCGCGGCCCCCTCGAAGCCGACCTCTTCGACACCAACCAAGCCCTCAGACCCGTCCCCCGGGAGATCGGCAGTCCCGAAGGTACGGAGGTCGGGGACTCACGGGTGGCGGGCCCAACACGGACCGAAGGCGGCCCCGCGTGACCAAGGCCGCCGTCGCTGCCGTCGCCCTGCTCGCCGTCCTTCCGACGGCCGGAGTGACGTTGACCGCCGGCCTCGTCACCGCCGCCGCCAGTACCGCCCCGTGCGGGCCGGCCGGGCCAGCCCGCGACGTTGCCGGAACACCCCTGGACGCCGAACAGCTCGCCAACGCCCAAATCATCATCCGGGTCACGGCCGACCGCCACCTGCCCTCGACCGCCGGTATCGTCGCCGTCGCGACCGCCCTGCAGGAGTCCAGCCTGCGGAACCTGCCCACCGGGGACCGCGACTCCCTCGGGCTCTTCCAGCAACGCGCCTCCTGGGGGCCCGCCACCACTCGGCTCGACCCGGCGGCCGCCACCGGCCACTTTCTCGACGCCCTGGAACAAGTCGCCGGCTGGGAGCAGCTGCCGCTCGCCGTCGCCTCGGACCGGGTCCAGCACAGCGCCCACCCCTTGGCCGTCGCCCGCTGGGAGGCCACCGCCACCGCACTCGTGGCTACGTACTCGGCGGCCCCCCGCTCGTCCGGACCGAGTGGCAGCAGCGGGGGCGTCTTGCGCCCGGCGGGCGTCCCACTGGCCGCCGCGGCCTGTCCCGGCGCCGGCTCCGACGGGATGAGCCTGCCCGGCGCCGACACCATGCCAGCCGGCTACGCGCCCCCACCGGGCGAAGCCGCCGCGGCGGTGACCCGGTTCGCCCTCGCCCAGCTCGGCAAGCCCTACGTCTGGGGCGCCACCGGCCCGGACGGCTGGGACTGCTCCGGCCTGACCATGGCCGCCTGGGCCGCCGCCGGGGTCGCCCTGCCGCGGACCACGTTCGCGCAGGTCCTCACCGGCAACCCCGTCCCCACGCCGACCGAGATGCAGCCCGGGGACCTGATCTTCATCGCCGGCCTCGACGGCACCCCCGCCTCCCCCGGCCACGTCGGCCTGTTCCTCGGCGACGTATCCGGCACCCCGTCGCTGATCCACGCCCCCCGAACGGGCAAGACCGTGGAGATCCAACCGACCTCGGCCTGGCGCGGCCAGATCGTCGCCATCCGCCGCCCCACCCCAACCACCGCGCCACCCATCGCCAGCAGCCGATGACAGGACAACCCTTTGAAGACCAAGAACGAGCCGTTCCTCACCCGCGGCGACACCGCACTGCTCGCCGCCGCCGCCGTGCTGGTCCTCGCCGTCGCGACGGTCCTGCTCGGCGGAGCCCTGTCCGGGCTGCTCTTCGGCCACGGCTGGGCCTGGCCAGCCCGAGACCACCTGGCCGCCGCCCTGCTGGGGCTCGCCACCCACCCACGGTCGCCGGCCACCGCATACGGGAGCCCGGTCGGCG
>JAABUK010013743.1_pt1 | contig 10051 bp, 17 predicted proteins | sample 5559141 | NCBI WGS metagenome assembly JAABUK01 (sample SAMN10711869, study PRJNA513367) | rock metagenome | isolation source: Antarctica rocks | place: Antarctica: Victoria Land, Pudding Butte nord | collected 2016-01-03 | reverse complement strand
CCCGCACTACAGACTGCAAGCTTTCCACCTGCACAGTGGTGCAGGATAAGAACCTTGCGTAGCAGCACAGCATGTTTTGCCCTGAGTCAAGAGCTACCAAAAATAAAACCAAAAGCTGTTGCATGAGATTGCCACAAGCATAAAATCAATCTGGCGGGCTGTCTGCCAAAGCGCACATTGCAATCTAAAGTTGCAGAAGCCTTGAAATGCTTGCAACCACAGGCTAGGTGACTCACAGTCTCGATGTTGTGAGCATACACATCCAGGCCAGAGGCTGCCACAAGCTTGATGGAGTCTTCGTTGCCAGCAAAGTCTGGCACAAGCGCTTCTACCAGTAAGCGGCCACCGGTCTCATGCTTGAGACCTTGGATGGTTTCAGCAATGTGAGCTGCACCTCCATCTGGCAAGTCGTCTCTGTCAACAGAAGTGAGGACAACATAATCAATGCCCCAGTCAGCAACAGCCTTGGCTGTGTTTGCTGGCTCATTGGGGTCCAAAGGGGGTGGGGCGCGGGAGGTCTTGACAGCACAGAAGCGGCAGCCTCGGGTGCAGGTGTCCCCCATCAGCATGATTGTAGCTGTTGCTGTCTGATCCTCACCACCGCCCCAGCATTCTCCAATGTTTGGACATCGCGCTTCTTCACATACAGTGTGAAGCTTGAGCTCACGAAGCTTGGACTTGATGCGAGTGTAGTTCTCGCCACCAGGAACTTCCCTTTTCAGCCAGTCCGGCTTTCTCTTCTTTTCCTGGAAGATGGGAAGCAACTCGTCAAGATGGAGCAACAAGACGAAAGCTGCATGCAGCCCCACAGGCAAACTCAGCCTAGCAATAGGGCAGAGGGTGTTTGAGGCTGACCTTCCAAGTGGGTGCAGGCACAGAGTATGAAGCGTCTGCTGATCCGGACGTGAAATCGAAAAAGCTGGGACCTGAGCACAGACATATCAATATAGTAAATGACCCAGCTCGCGGCACAATACAGCCTCATATACACCATAAACAAGGCTCATATACAAGGCTCTTCAGCGTGAAGGAGCAGGATGCTACCTGAGGCTAAACGTTGACGCAGCTCATCGACGGCAGCTGTGCTTTCAGTACTGACTTGAGGAGCGGGTGCTGAACTTGAGGCGTACTGGTGGGACAACTGTCTGAAAATAGCAACGGGATCACGACGTACAGTATTTCTGCAAAGGGAGGATGCAGCCTCTCGCAACATGGCACTTGGGGAGGTATAGCTCAAATGCCTGAATGTCAATGGCTCTGTACACACACAGCCTGGTGCAAGAGATTAGCAAGTCAACTGCTTACACCATGTCGCACCACGTTGATCAGCTGCGACTTCACTGACCTAATCCATTCTTCCTCTTCGTCACCATCCTGCGCATCGACTGTATCTCTCGCGTTTACCTTGCTGCCCAAGCCGAAGCCGAATCGTTTCACTGCTTCTGTCTCGTTTTTGCTGTGTGCAGTTCCAGCACATCTCAGTGGTTTTGACACCTTGTATGGCCGCTAATCCTGACCTTTCCTCAGCCTTGCAACCGGGCCAGGCCACACAACTACCAGCTTTGTATGAGCACGAAGTCATCGCGCTTCAGAGAGACGGCATCGACTTCAGCATTAACGGCCTGCGACATCAAAGTGGAAAGTGAGGCACATATTCACCGCACACCGTTGTGTCATGTCCTGTGGGGACTGACCGTAAAGGCTTGTTCCCGCAGGTGGTCTACCAGAGGGATCTTGTACCTCACCAACCTAAGGTTGGTATTTGTGGCGAAACAGGCAGACACCGTTTCAGGCATGTTATGGACTGCTGGACCTGGTGCACAGAACTGCAGGAGTGCACACAGTAAAAAAAGCAAAATTCACTTCATGGTCGATCTTCATGCAGGATTGGTGGCGTTTGAGCTGCCTCTTGCATACATCCGCAAAGACAAATTCAATCAGCCAATCTTTGCCTGCAACAACCTCTCAGGTAAGCTGTCTATTGCTGTTCCTCATCCCAGTGACCTTGAGGCAATTGCAGGCACAATGGCTTTCCCCAAATGCAGGGGAGTGCTGGCCTGCTGCTCCAGGAGGTGGTCCACAGGGCAGCTTGCCACCTCATGTGTTTTCCTTGTATTTCAAAGAGGGAGGTGTAGGGACTTTTCTGCCACTATATTTTCGCTTTGTTGATATTGCAAGGGACAACTTGCACCAGGTCCAGCAGCAACCTTCAGCTCCCCAGGAGCTTGTAGCAACAGCGTAAGCACAAATCCTTCTTGTCATGTACAAGGCATCAGTTCACCCTCTCACCAGAAGCTGTATTGCAGTATGCAAGCATGCGCACGGTGCCAGGGTCAGCTGTAGGCCGCATATTGTATGTCACAGATGTCATGCTTTGTTGCCATGTAGCAAGCTCTGTGCTCCTCAGTGGCCTGAGCCAACCCCATCCAGCAACATTACATGTTGTCCAATCCCATCAAGCAGCATGACATGTGGGTTCAAGTGTATCAACCATAGTTGCATGTGGTAGTCATGTATTCTGGTACAGATTTGTAGACCCCAGCGATCCATCGAGACTGTACCTGGCACAGCCTTCAGAGCCAGCGGCGTCTGAAAGGCCCTCAGCACCCAAGTATGCACCCAACTATGGTGTTGATGAAGCGTATGAGGCCATGTGAAATTACTGAGTGTAGTGCTATTCTCAAGCCAACAATGTATGTACATCATTGCTCCTTATATGCGTTTCAAGTGCTATATTGGTAAAGCCACCCAACAGCACATGCCTGTAATGTCAACTGAATGTATGAAACAGATTCGGCTATGTTTTTGCAATTGCAGTGGCCTATGTGTAATGTTGCATTTCTGTATGCTGGTCGGCAAGTTGTAGCAGTCATCTCAGACGAATAAACTGACTGTAATTTATGCAGCGATTGCTGCTGAAATTCACATGGGACACCAGGTGAGATCCTCTGTCAGTTTGCAGCTGGCAATGATTGCACTTGTAGACTTCGAGAACCTTATGAGCAGGGTGTATAGGAAGACAATATGGCTGCAACAGGCAGCCACAGTGTCTAGCAATGTGGAATGCTGCAAAACTGTCTTGCAATGCACACGTGTAGATGGGGGCAGCAATGCAGTCAATATGTGATGTTTGGCCTACAGAGGACATATGCTGTCGCTAAACACAAGGGCTGCATACCTCACAAATGTCAGACAGAGCATCACAGACATACAAAACTACGGTAGGCAGTACCTGGCAGTTCAACATGACTAGAGGACAGGGTCTTCTCATACAAGACACTGTCAATTAGACACTATCTTAATATCAGACTCACAAGTCTACCACTAATCTTTGTCAACTACTCTCATTTAACCTAATGACACCCGGGCAGTTTCCAGATAGCCCTGCAATTTCGGCTGCAACTCAGCTGGGAGATGTTGCTGTATCAAGTTGGTAACTTGCCCTTGATGACTGTGGCTAAAGCTGCCCAGACTGCTTGCAAGGTATGACTTAGCATCTGGGACATCTGGCAATGTGTCCTGCTCTGCCATGGCAGCGTTGTGCAGCGGAGCAAATGAGGCACTGTACCCAGCATACTCACCCTCATCCAGGTCCTCATCTTGCTGAACCCCATTTTGCAAACCATCATCACCCTCAAGCAAATTGACTGTTCCTGACAAAACCTTGCCCCACAAAGTTGCGGCTGTTGGAGTTTGCAGGGCTGGACAATCTACCATAGCCTGCAGGACCAACAGACAGCTATCCCGTCGATGCAGGTATACAAATCTTATCTTACAGAAGCACCAGGAATCCTCACTTACTTCAGTTTGCACCATGTCACGTCACTGTAGAGACCATCGCATGAGGGCATAGCAGCATACCTTAGTCATGGCTACAGCTACGACTTTCTGGTCAGTATGCCGGAAGTGCATGGCCTGTAGGTTGGGCAGCCAGATTTGCTCCAGGAGGATAGAGAAAAGGTTTGGCTGCACAGCATCCAGACTCTGCTGCACCTTTGGCGCTCCTTCCTTGTCTATGAAGAGTGCTGTGAAATGGATAAAACCTCTAATGGCTTTGGGGGTTTTAGCTGTTTGCAGACGTGTCAGCATCAACTGCCATATCTGCAGGTGTTATAAAGACCCAAATGGCGTCAGATCACACAGCATGTGCATCTTGGCAGGTAGGAGGGCATGCAGTGAACAAGGAATGAATGTGACATGCAAGCCAAAAGCAGCAAGCTCCAGACAGGAGCTGCTCCTACTCTGGATCAATGGTAGCATGACAGCCAATTGAGCAAGCGTCATGCTGTGACTCACCGTTGGCAGGTATTGTTGAAGACCATCAAGGCGCACATGCTCCATCATGGAGTCAAGAAGCTTGTACCCCTCATGGTCTAATGCTTTGCTGGCAATGAGCTTCTGAAACACTCCTAGGAGACCTGGCAGCTGATTGGCAGCCACAATCCGCGGTGCAGCTTTGATCAAGTACGCCTGCATGTTATAGCAGTTGATGTGGGAGCTGATGTTGTCAACATGTAGGAACATCAGCTGCAGACTGCTTCCAAACACAAGTTGTGTTAGACACAAAGCGCGTCGTGCATATCAGAGCAGTGCGTGTGCCAGTGTTAGGTACCTGCATGAGCCTTGTCAAGGCAGGAACATTTCCAGCACGCTCCCAGAACAGAGGCGCCAGCAGAGGCTGAAACAGGGATGACATGTAGAATGCAGGTAGTTCGCCAGGATGCAGCTCTATAAGCTGGGCAAAAATCTGGAACACATATGGATGGAACTCCTGCATTGCACGCAATTGAGAGTCAGTTGGCTTTGCTACACTGACTGTTTTCAGGAATCTTTGACACATGCAGTAACTCAGCACACCTTCATTCATGCATGGTCTCAATGACATGGCTGCATGAGGATCTTCACTATGACAGCAGAGGCTCACTGTCTAGAACAGAGTTCAGACCACATAAGCAAAACCAAGCTTTGCAAGTAGACAAGCATGATGTTACCTGGACATCTTGTGACAGCACATAGTTGAAGGGTGGGATCAGCATTTCCTCCAGCTTGTCAACCATCCTAGGGTCTTTTGCGCAGCCTTGCTTGACAAGAGCAGCTACTGACTCAAACAGATAATGATTGAAGCCAGGCTGAGTAGGGTTTTTGATGACGCGCATCAGTATTCCTTGCTCCCCAGCAAGCGCTGATACACATGATGGAATCGCTGGTGCAATCTGCATTCACAACAAGCAGCTGACTTGTGCATATTGTGGAGTTTGCGCCAAGATTAGATGTTTGGGGAGCAAGCAGAGATCTGCTGGCTTGCAACACATTAAAGCTCCAATCCAACTGATGTTGTGGTGATCATACTGCTTACCTCGGGGCCGACGAAGTCAATAACTCTCATAATGCATCGCATGACATATTCATTCTCGGCAGAGTCTGGTTTCAGGAACGCTGAGAACAAGGCTTGAAGCAGTGGCTCCAGAACAGGCGCTAAGTCTTGCACGTGGAATCTTTGCTTTCCGTCTTCCTGCATCCCAATCTTCCATGTCAACTTGCACTTTCGTTAGCCAGAATTGCAACACTGAAGTCTGTTTAAGAGACTAGAGAGTTCACTGCTGCTCACCCTCTGAGCTAACAGCCGTTCCACTGCCACTGCAGCGTAGGTGTGGACTACATTAGAGTCAGACCCAAGGAGCACCACAAGCTGCCGGAAGATCTGCAGCAAGCATACGCCTGAATCATCATGAATCAGGACAAGCCAGCCAGATGGAAGAGCATGGCAGTGGAAGAGCATGGCAGTGTCCTACACTTACCTGCACACAGGTATCCTTGGGGACCTGGCTCCTGAATGTTGTCAGGTACTTCAATGAGTCTGCTTTCAGAACTGGTCGTTGATCCAGTTGCTGGGACTGCAGCTCTGGGAGGACATGCTGGTTGAAAAAGTCCATAACGTTGACCAGCTGATTGGTGGTAGTGGCACCCTGTGCTGCTGTCTTGCCTCTGACTGTCAGAGCCATGACAAGATAGATAGCACAGTCTTTAGCTTTCCAGTTCTGTTCAGGATTCTGCCCATATTGTTGCAGCATACTGCCAACATAGCCTATGAAGAGCTGGGTCACCTGCATATATAGCCACATAACTTAGCAATTCATGCACAGACTAGTCAGGATGCCAGAAGAGCCTATGGGAGTGGTCCTGTCAGCTCCCCGTGTGCATTACTCAGCACATTTGCACACATTGAAGCAGCCCAAACACAGCATGAAGCGCAAGCTCAGCCAGGCATTGTGAGTATCAGTCAAAGTATGTTCTAAATGTGCTTGCCTCTGTGCTGAACTTGGCAGTCAGGCTTTTGACTAACTCAGCAGCTGCTCTGCGCCTGGTGTCTGAGTCGCTGCCTTCAGTGTCACGCCGCACATACTCAACCCAATTGAGCTCAAACATTTCTTCATCATCTTCCCTCATCATCAGGTTTGGTATGACGATCTTCTCACACACTTGCTTCAAGGTGTTTTCATCCTTGAACAGAGCATGGTGGACGCCGCTAGCAACTGTTGTCAGGAAGCGAATGGCATTCATTGCCAGGTTGTCCTGCAATTGATTATCCCAAGTAACTTCCTGAGTTGCCGTTACTGATAGCATGAGCAGGCAGAAGAAGTCATGACTGATGACATGTGAAGCCAGTGCCGTCTACTGCAATCAACCCAGCAACATTTGAGGACAACTGTATCTGTACAGATCTTGCAAGTCAGGAAGACAGGGAAGGGTAGCACCTGTCCTGAGCCCTGCTTGACGGCAACCAGCAGTGTCCAAACATCTTGCACAAATGTCTGCAGGTAATCCTTGAACTCCTCCTCGTTCATCTCCATGAACAGGTTGATGTTCTGACACACTGCAGCTTTCACGGCATCAATCGACGACTCCTTGTCTGGGTCGTTATCTGCCAGTGCAGGATTATCATAGACCAAAAATGTGTGAAACTCTGCAAACCATCCTGTCAGAGTGTCCTCCATTTCCTGCAGAAGCAGACACCCAGTTGATTAGAAAGGTTACTGTTAAAAGTGTAGACAGGAAGACAGAGGCACTGGCTGCTTTCAAGCAGCCTACTATTTCTTATACATTTCATGGTCTTTACCTGAGTCAAGCCTGGAGAATTCAGTGAGTAGAAGATCCTGCAGACCAGCCTGATGCTTGACAGTATCTGCTTGGTCTTGCTGAGATCTGCTGAATTGCTTTGCAGCTGTAAGCTGAGTCCCTTAAGTGTCTCCCATAAGGGCACAATCAGCTGCTGGGAGTACTTCAATTCTTCGTTTAGCTTCCCTGTCATGAACTGACTGCGATATCGCTTGTAGATGGAATTGAGGGTCTCAAGCACTCCATTGATGGTGGTGGCATCCCCAGTCTTGAGGCGATCAATCAGCTGAGGAAGCAAGCCTTGCCACCGAGTAGGGAAGTCGTGCTCACTGATGATTGACAACGCTTCGCTGAGCTGTGCTCTGACAACTGGGGGTGTGCTGAGCATAAGACCAGTGATGAGTCCCTTGATTTGCTCCTGCACAGCACAGAAGAATGTCATGGATTTTGGCACTTCCCAACAGCTTGTGGTGCTCAACCTGCAGATGTAAACACTGACCTTCTCGGAGTCTGGCAGGGCCACCACGTCAGAGTCATTCTGTGGCGCCTGCAAGAAAAGTGTGCATTCAGGTGCGGCCTGCATGTGCATAGTCTCATGGACTAGATGGTATCAGCAGCTCACCCAGCGGGGTCGGACAAAGTTTTTGAAGTTGACGGCTGCAGCTTGTCGTACTTCAATGGGGGCTTCTGAAGCAATCAGCTGTGATCACACAAAATTTGAGTCAATTCTGGCGCAATCTGTGGCTATGTGCAAAACATCACAGTGCATACAAAACACGATCCGGCAGCATTGAACCTTGAGAACTGTTATGCCGTACTCAGGCTGTGCAGCAGCATTCTTCAGTTGCCCTTCGGCTGCTCTGATCTTGGCCTGCGAAACACGACGGTCCTGATCAACCATCTCAGAGCACACAGCAAATACTTGCACTTGCCAAAGTGCGCAACCCACAAGATCGGGGCTCAGTGTCTGTAGAAAGCAGTCGGCCAGTGCCTTGACTTGAGGTTCGTTCATCACAGGTTCTCCTCTGTCAACACTTCAAGCACGACAGATGTTCGGTGTGCGGCAATTGCACACGATGAATTTACGGTGTCAGCGAAGCAAAATTGGGCCTTAGCGCTTTGCTCTATGTCTGTGCACAGAGGAAGGTCTGATATGCAAGTCAGTGAGTCACCGACTGCTAGTATCTTTCTGCACATCTTCTTCATCACTCAACATTAACACCCACTTGCTGCTGGGACATCTGCATCTATGTCCCACAGGAACAATGCAACACACTGTCCAAATGGTGCCATTCTCCCGCGAATGCAGATGCCGAACAGAACTGAGCCGCTCAAATCGTTCATAGACCTGCACCACACATTGCAAGCAGTAAAAGGCCATAGTGCAAGTCAAACTGACCATGATCTCGTGTCACGACTTTTGCAAGCCAGGCACATTAGCCCCTCTGAGTGTGCAGAGTCTCTTACCAGTCACATTGCCAGCCTGAAAGCACAAACTTGACAGCATTTTGGCCAGCAGCCTGGATTTAGTATCTTCATTACAAGGTCAACCCACGCACAAGCATGCGGCAAGTGCAACTCCCTGTGAGGGCAGCTGCAATGTGCATCTCTGTCTGTCCGCATGCGTTTGCAGGTGCGGCTGACAGGGGCGTAGTCCGACTTCGCTGACAACTCGAGTCGCGAGATCGATTGTGCAGCGCGCAAACGAAACCACACACAAAGCGTTCTTGCTGTGCGGGCTGAGCGAACACCGCAGTGGTACCAGACACGCAGTACTCCCTGAACGGGTTCTGCCTCTCACACGGATATACAGACAGTGAAATTCGGTGACTCTCTGGTGCACAAGATGCCAGGAACTCTACAGACGGTCTCTGACCCGGCTTCTGGTCAGGCAGACAAACGCCGGGATGCAGCTGGTCACCTGCAAGTTCCCACGCCAGAGAGCCCTATGTGGTATCCTCAAGTTGCCAAGACAGGGCAGCAGGGCCTTGGCAGCAGTCTACCTAAGTTTGGCTTGTCAAGTGTTTCAAGTCAGCCTGGTCATGAGGACGCAGGGCTGTACAGCACAGACACTCTTCCTTCATTGAGTCAGTATGAGCTTCCTTTGCTGAAGAGCCAGAAGGTGTGTTTGTCAGAAAAGTCAACCGGGTGTCAACAAACGCGCTGACTTATAGCCTGCTGTGCGCCTGGAGTAAGTTTGTGCATTTGTTTACATGTGGTCTCAGTGTTTGCAGGGCAGTGTACAATCACCAACAAAGATGTCTAGTACATGGCAGATACGTTCAGATTCAGCAAGGGCTCACAGGTCTTCAAAAGCCAGCAAGAGCTCCAAAGCTCAAGAGAAGCAAAGCAATGAGGATGAATTGCTGCCAGCTATGCCTTCAGCCATGAGCATGTCAAGCAGCAACACTCTGGATCTTCATCCAGAAATCCGCACAGGAAATGATGTTGTTGAGTTCTATGCCAAGTATGGGCAAGACAGTCCTGTCAAATTCTTCTACTGCAACAGGTATTTTGACAACAGCCTGCTTGTACAAACAGCATGCCTCTTGCTGTCACAATGCAGTACACAGCCAGGAAAGTCTTTGCAAGCTTGCAGTATCACATGCATTGTCTTCCCCACAACAGCATGGTGCGTCGCTGCTCAGTGCCATCGATTTGATGCACACAAGGCAGCAAACTTAAGCTGCCATTTTACAGTACGCAACATCCAATCCATATCACCAGAGCGTTCCACCAGCATGCATGTGATCAGAAAGTCTCTGCCACGCTGGATGCAGGGCTCCTGCAGGCGTCCTGTTCAGGCCGTATGATTTGCTGGTCACAACTCGTGAGGAAGCTGAGCCTGAGTACTTCACCATCTCAGCCACAGGGGTGATGCACATCAAGAAGGGGGAACAGTCCACTTTCACTTCACTCGGTGATTGGATGAAGG